>Ga0307515_10005192_pt1 | contig 26465 bp, 29 predicted proteins | sample 17_EM_MG_FD_194513 | JGI IMG/M metagenome (GOLD analysis project Ga0307515, IMG submission 194513) | Populus trichocarpa ectomycorrhiza microbial communities from riparian zone in the Pacific Northwest, United States - 17_EM | ecosystem: Host-associated > Plants > Roots > Unclassified | place... | reverse complement strand
GCATTTAACTACAATACAATCAACAATCGACGGATATACTCACGACGAAGTAATGTGTATAATATGCGTTAAGGCGAAACACAAGAAACAGTTCATCAAAGTCAAAATCAGGAGGGAAATAAAGCTATTGGAACTGGCTCGCTCCGATATCCGTGGTCCCTTCACTATACTATTGTCTGAAGGCCATACATACTACATATTATTCATCGACGACTATATTATGACGGGTCTGTTGTGCTAAATCTCTCTCTATTGACCTAAAACTCACTGACTATCTCTCTAAGTCTAATTGACACGTACACAAGAACTAAAGTGCATGCGGCTCTGCCGCGCACAACCCTAAACCAACCCACGTGATGACCGCACTCGAATCTGTCCCCACAGACTATCCCTTCGCCGGTAGTGGGCCCACGAAAGGGCCCACTTTCGCGTGCACTGCGCCTTGTCGCTTATAACAACACAGCCACCCACCTAAACCCCCCCCTAGAATATTATGAATTGAAAGATAACTAGTAGAAGCTTCTATTTATGAATTCTTGTGGCAGTGTGACAAGTTCTGTGGTGCTGAGTTGCATATAAATAGCAGTACTTTGGAGATTGTGAGAGCACCATCCTCCAGCCCAGCAGCAACCACCTTCCCACTTCCCATCTACCACACCACAACAACCATGAACAGAGAAGCCCTCAGACCTCGGAAACTTAATGTCAACTACCTACCCCCACCTCTTATACTGTCATCTCCACCATCCTCACCAAAAAATGTTAAAAAACAAAGGGCCAAGCGTTGCATCATGGATGATCACTCTGGTCCTATCCACACCTCCTCCCAACCACCACCACCACCTACAGTGGTACAGCATCGACTTGTCATTATACCTGATGTGTCTTCACCCACTACTGAAGCTCCACCTGCAATACTCAACCTTGACGATAATTATAGCTCCTCAGATGAGGCATATATTGAGCCAGCCGGGTCAATCATAGCTGATCACTCGGCCAAGTGGTGCAAGAAAACACTCAAAAAACCAGCTCAAAATTGGACAGATCTTCCTAAGCTTCCCACATTCGACCCTTTACATCCTATTGTCCCTCCTCACAAAGCATGGAACCGATTGCCCATCCCATTTTCTGAGCTGGATGCCATTACTCCAATTCAAATTTTCAAGCTCTTTCTTACCAATTCCATTATGGGACAGCTTGTAGCCAACACTAATTCCTGTCCCCAGTAGCAGCTTCTTGGGCCAGAGAAGGAGTGGCAGCATTCCTGGCAGCCAGTTACTGCTCAGGAGCTTTATCTCTGGCTGGCAATTCAAATTCATATGAGTCTGATTGGAGTTCCTCCTGAGAGGTACTTGATGAAGGATGGAGTTTACCTTCCCAAGGATGGATTACCACCAGCTGCCTACCTTGGCAAGACTCACTTTCAGGAGATCGGCCACTTCTTCCATGTTTCTCCATACAATTCCCCAACTGACACTCCTGAAGGCCTACCTTGTTGGCATTGAAAGGTGGATATTTTACTGGAGGAGCTGTGGTTTTTCTTGCAGCAGTACCAAGTACCTGGCAGCAATGTTACTATTGATGAAGCCATGATTCTATTCACAGGCAGGTCTATTCACATTACAAATATGCCAAACAAGCCGATTATTCAAGGATACAGGTTTTTCTGCGTAGCAGAGAAGGGCTATGTCTGGGGGTTCCATCCATCATCAAATGCAGTTGGAGGGGATTCTGTTGATGTAGAATTCCATCTGTTAAAGCTTACAGATACTGGAAAGATGGTTCACCACATGATTAGACATTTACACCTCAGGCATCGAAAGCTCTCCTTCCATGTATACATGGACAACTCCTTCACAACACAACTTCTGCTGGCAGTGCTCCATCAGATGGGGATAGAAACATGAGGTACGCGCAGGCAGCAGTTCCGAGGATTTCCCAACGAGCTAAAAGTTGGGAAAAATGCCAAATAGCCCTATCATTTTCGAAGTGGAGCTGTTAATGCTGGGGTTTCAACATTGCTATGGATGGACAGTTCTGCTGTTACCATGATGTCTACAATCCACCCTCTAAGTGGTGAGCATTTACTGGTGCTGAGAATGAGAAAGCATCCAGGCAACAAGAGTACCAATGCAAGTGGAGCAAATTCCATATTTTTTTCTGGAGAACGGCAGAAAGAGCATGATATACCTGTCATTGTTGATGCCTACAACCAGCACAAGGTGGGTGTGGATGTGGCTGACCAGTATGGAACCTATTTTAATACACAGCTCATATCTGTAACGGGCGGGGTCAGGCATAGGTGATATTGATAATAATAATGTAATATCAGAAACGGGGCAAGAGGCTCGATATTTGTTTCGAGGAATCAAGACATGCCAGAGGTTGAAGCTGTTTCAAAGTCGTAACTTGCTTTGCTATACAAGAGAACGAGTAAAGAGAGAAGAAAAGAAAATCCTCCAACGCCAACAACACTCTCTTTATTTACAGTTCGTCTGCCACCCTCGAATCATTCCTCATGCTCCGATGTACCATCCGAACCTCATCCCATGATCTTACACACCATCAACATCACCTCCGATCAGTACAGCCACACCACATCGTCCGACATCGCAACACCTCAGTCCACTTCCTTATCATAACAAATTATGCCGCCACCATCTCTCCGCATTCTCCGCGTCTTCCAATGTCTCTGCCTTTCCGTAACCCAATTCCTTCCACACCATCCCTAACTCCTCGTCATATTACCTAAGTACCTTTATATTTCTTCAAACCGTGACAATATCCAGATGCAATTGGTATTCACTTTTCTATTGGATTCTGGAGACAGCCCTCATTAATCGCCTTATAATCTATCGAGATCTTCCAGCAAGCAAAGCGTGCACTGTGGAGCACTTTGACTTCCATCTCTCCATTGTCCATGACCTTCTGCAAGCTGGAAGTCCATCAACAATGAAAAGTTCCTCCCACATTCTGGCTTCACAAAATATCACTCGGTCGGCTCCCACCACACAATCTGCCTTGCCCCCACTGCCTACCAGGCTAGTTATCAAGCACATCCCCCTTCCCCTCTGCCAAAAGGTACCAGGAATGCATTCCCCACTCTGGTTGGAGAGTAGAGTAGATTATTTCCTTTGCAGGTGGAGAAGAAGTCAGGGTGGTAGTGGAGAAGGCATGAAAACCAGCATAAAGTGTGAGGACTGCAATGAGGCTTTGTGTTTCACACCCAAACGAAATTGTTTTTATGAATTTCACCATATGTAGAGTATTTTTATTTATTCTGGGGGCATTTGGCTGGATTGTGGTTGTGTGATGTGTATTTTAAAAGCTGGCCCATCTGTGGGCCCAAACCCGGTTACCGGCAAAGGGATACGCACTACACATCCGATTGGGTGCTTCCAAACAAGAACGCAGAGACTTGCGCAGCCGCAAACCATTTATTACAGGCCTGTGTCGATTCCATTGGCTACGAGGTCAAACCATTCCGATGCCATAACGGCCGTGGACAATACGACTACAAGACATTCCGATTGGTTCTTGCAGCTCGCGGCGTAACATATGAACCATGTCCTCCATACGCTCACCATAAGAATGGTGTCGCTGAACGAATGATAGAGACGGTTACAGAGAAAGCTCGTGCAATGATAATCGATTCTCAAGCACGCATCCAATTTTGGGGAGAAGCAGTTAACACGGTAGTCTACCTTGATTAAAGATCTCCAAACTGTTGATAGATAAGGTTCGTGACTGCTCTTTTAGACTTCACACTTTACTCTTCCCGTTCCCTACGCATCTTGGACCTTTAGACCTGTACCTAGACAGCTATCGCTCTATAGCTAATACACACGGTTCTCCCCTTCATTATCGCAACACAAACGATGGCCGAACGAAGCGAGACAACCGCGACGGCTACAAAGCACCATACGAAGCCATACGAAATGCTGCCTGCATTTGGCAAGCATACCCACGACGATGATTGAAACAAGATATCCTACAAGGCCCCTCTCCAACACTTATGGCGATTCGGATGCTATGTCAGCCGACTCATTCCTGAATCACAACGCCGAGGAAAATTCAGTCCAAAATCAAAGCCCTGTATAATGGTCGGCTACACACATAATTCGACTACTGTCTGGAGAATATGGGGCCCCAAATTCAAGGTAGTCAAAGCACAGTCGGAAGTCATCTTTGACGAAGAACGCAACACGCACGTTTTATGCCTCCAAGGAAACGAAACAGACCTTATTGTTTGTTTTAATCATTCTGCATGCACTCTAACTAGAGTATGGCAGTACCTGAATTCCCCTCCAAACAGACCTTTTTGAGCCCCCTCAAGAAACGGAATAACTACGTCGAAGAAATCGACAACGGAGATGGCCTTCTTCGAACTCAGACCGACGAATCGGATGGAGATGGTCTTCTCCATGGCTGCACCGCAGATATCAGTGGAACGGATGAAGGCCGCGGAAGAGGTGCGCATGGCTGAGCTGATGAAAAATCCAACGCTTATCAGCGTGTAAGCCTCCCTGCACGCCCAGGTTCGTGAGTAATCTCCGCTGATGAGGAGGAAATGGTTAAAGAGAATTGATGTCCGTCGAAATACCCAAACTGCGAACCGCCCGGCATGACCAAGAAGTCAAACCAAACGTAGTCACAGCGGACTAGTCGTGTTACGAGAAGTCAGGTCAAGATCTCAGCGAATGCATTACATATCATGGCAAAGGTGCTAGCATTGAAATCAATCGATGGAGATCCATTCACATTCGCAGAAGCTACGGAAAGCCCTGAACGAAATAACTGGAGGCAGCCATGGGGGAGAAATCGACGTCCACCCTGCTAAACACCTTTACAACGATAAACTCCCGAGAAGCAAGGCAATCGCAAACCAAGCTGATTGGCTCCAAATGGGTCTATAAGACGAAACATAATTTGGACGGATCTGTACGATATAAAGCACGCTTAGCTATTAAAGGCTGTGAACTAACTAATTTCGGTGAGACTTATGCTCTAGTTGGCAAACTAACTACTTTTCAATGTCTCATCTCTCCGATTGGGAGATGTGGATGGAATATCGATCATTTAGATGTAGTTACTACACCTCTTAACCTAGAGGTGGATGACGAATCGTCGACGATAGCATCTACATGACACTGCCTGAAGGCTGGCAAAAGGCATCCACACACCCACAATCGTCGCCAGACTTAAGAAAACACTTTATGGCCTCAAACAAGCACCGCGACTATTGCTCAAAGATATTAATGAGTTTCAGCTCTCTCTCGATTTTACATCATCTCAGTGTTGGGAGCAAAAGAGAAAGAACGAAGAAGCTCAATTGTCTATCGATACAAGAAAAGGAAAACAGTAGACTTATATACAGAGAAAAGATCATACTCGGCGAAGCCGAGTATCACAACCGGAGCTAGGCCTCCTCCTCGGCATGGGGCAGGCGAGGCCCATGGGGGCTACAAGCCACCGGGCCAAATCTGATGCCAACACTCAGGCCGATCCTAACCTCTACATCCGCGGCGATGGCATCCTAATCCTTCTGTATGTTGACGATATCTCAATGACGTACCCAGAAGCCCCTACCAAAGCCGTGATCGAGGTCAAGGCGAAGCTCTCGGAGAAGTATAAGATCACGATCCTCGGCCCGGCACGTCAATTCCTCGGCGTCGGAATACACCGGGATGACATTGGGATCGGCATCAGTCTTGGCCAGAAGGCCTTCATCAACACTATTTTCAAACGGTTCGGCATGGACTATGCTCATAATGCAATGACACCAATGGATCCCAATGTGAATCTGGACTTGGCTGAGGATTGGAGGGAGAAAGAGCTGGAAGAGATCAAAGAGTATCAAGAAATCGTCGGTTCACTAATGTACACAGCACTTGAAACTCGGCCTGGTATATCATTTGCACTCGCCTCTCTCTGCCGGTACAATTCTCTCCCATTCACCAGCCATATGACCGCTGCAAGAGAGTGCTCCGATATCTCAAATTTATGTCTAACTATCGTCTACACTGCGGCTCAAAACCCGACGACAGTCTCATTGGATACACGGACTCCGATTGGGCTAATGATAGTGCAGACCGGAAATCTCAAGGAGGACCCCTTTTCCTTATAAACGATGGAGCTATCTCGTGGCAACCTCGAAAACAACCTCGAAGCCGAATATATCGCCTGTTCAAAAGCCTCCCGTGAGGCCAAATGGCTGCTCCAACTCCAGAAGGATATCCAGGGCATCACTGGTAATGACACCGGTAATGACACCGTAACTGCACCGCTACCAATTTACTGCGACAACTAGGACGCTCTCACTAACGCCACTACTGGAATCATCAAAGTTCGGACGAAGCATACCGACGTTTGTTATTACAACAGTCGAGATCTCTATAATTGCAAGATTCCCAGCTACTCCTACATCTATACGGACGAAAATGTGGCAGACGTATCTACCAAGACTCTAGCCAAAGATAAACACGTCAAATTCGCAAAAGCTATGGGTCTACGATTGTAGTGGATTTACACGCGCTAGTCTACAAAAGGAAGGGCACCTTGCTTGACTCCCGCCAAACCTGGCGGTAAGCAAAATCTATCATAAATTATCACTCGAGCTGGAGGAATCAACGGAGGTCAATTTAAGGTAGTATTGGTTTTCTTTATTTTCTTTGCTTCATTATGAATGGCCATCCTCAGGCTACGTTGGTACTCTTTCGCTGAACACATTGGTAGGGTTTTAAGGAGGATACTATGGGAATTAATTGCAGCGCATGTACACTTGTTTATTTGATTCTTGTATTTATTTCTTGCTCCATGAAGTGTATCAAGAGGTAAATGTTGCATCTATGTATCTCTACTACTTTTTCCATGCCTTGTAGGAGGTTATGAAACGTGTAAGCATACGATGCATAAGCACGTGAGTTTTAGACTGTATGTCAGGCTGTATATAGATCATCTATCTCTGCATAGATTGCCTAAGAATCAGACAACAATTCAACATGTATCACTATGAAGCACTGAGTGCGAGTTCATGATTAATTCGCTATTGTTCCTACAACCAACAAAAATTCCAATCTCAAATACCAAGGAAGAGCACTCCAGGTCATTCTCCAATCGCAGTGGGTTATTGCGTACAATATGAGACATATACCTACACAGTCGGCGATGAGAACGGCGGAAGCCTATCCCTTTGTATATTGTAAATCCTGTGTCTGAATCAATGTATAGCAACTAGAAGTCTGCACATTCGAGAAAAAGTGTAATCCTTATGTTCCTCAGCATTTTTAATTCATAGTTACTGACACAATAAAAGGCCCGATCATGCCCTTAAATAATAGAGACAAAGCCGTAAAAAACAAGTGATTCAAATAATCCTGAAGAAACTAAAATAGACCTATAAATAACTTAGAAGGAAAAACCAATGCTTAAACTAAAGCCTACAAAAAGTTCCTCAATCTAGATGGTCAACATCCCAAATACCCTTTCAACATCTTCCGCCCTGTTAACACCATATCTGCAAGCCTTTCGTTGACATATGATCTTAGTGAGGTCTATCGTCTCGTGGCACATCAAATTCCTAGCTGTATGGCCACATGGAAGTTTGACAGAAGTGATCCTGACTTGACAGTTCCCACAGTCTTCCCAGCAAAGTTGTGGACATCGATGCCCACAGTGATAATGCCACCTCATACATGCCTCGTTGCAATTGACACTGCACCTCCATGGTTAGTACTGAACGATGAAATCCGAAATGACAATTTATATTGTGGACTTACAGTGCATGTAATTGATCCGAGTGACATTGCATAGGACAAACGTGCCCACACGATAAACAATTCTCGCATCTTTTTGAACAGCATCCAGCTGGTGTCAGCCAGTCAAAATCTCCGGGAGCGTTGACATGAATCAGCATATCAGGGTGTCTCGGACAATGCAGCTCGAGTGTCCGGGAGATATTTCCCTTTTCCTCGAACATGCGTATGACATCGGCCCACATGGGAACTATACGCGCTGTCGTAGAGTCTCCAATTATGTACATTCCATGCCAGGCACGGCTGAATCATGTGAGCAAAGGGCTTCGTCCGTGGTGGATAGGAAGTTTACCTTAGAAGAACATTGATTCGATTACTAGTTTTGAGAAACCCACACTTGTGTTCTTTGTTGCTTCGGACTAAAGACACAATGACAATCTTTGCCTCTTCGCCCTGCAACAGTCAAAGTAAATAACCGAAATCCTTTGAATAGAACAATCCCTTAAGTAGAACAAGCGTACCTGAAAACTATCCACAGTAGCAACCCGAACCGGTTGCTTTTGAAAGAAGGTCATCTCATTCTCATCTCGATCCACATCAATTATGTCAAACTCATTTTCAAGAATCTCACACAATTTCTCGCGCTGTCCGAGATATGGAGTGAGTACGGCGATGTCGTCCCTCCCGGAATAGATACCCTGCTGCGACAGGTATCGCACCAAAGACAAAACCATCTGTGCCTCGTATTCATTAGACTTTGATGTCTGCATCGACCCGCCAGAATTTTCGCAGTTTTGGTGATCAAGCCAAAACATTCTTCTTCGCACTCCAACAACCTCGGGATATTCGTACGTTCTGCGATCATCCTGAAGCTCCGGATACAATGTACCTCTGACAAGGGAAGCAATCGAAGGGTGCATTCTCCTTTGAGTAGACAGCTTCGCAAACGGCATTTTTGCTCCACCAAAGTCCCCTTTAACCAGCCGCTCAAAAAGGGATACGTCGAGGCCATGTTTCTCTTGTTTACCGCTTTCCACTGACAATTCATGCTTTGAGATATGGGGCCGCAGCTGCTCATGGTCTCCAATCAAGATGGCATGTTCGATTGATGGTAGCAGGGAGGTAATTAAGTGTGCCTCAAGCACCTCACCAGCTTCTTCACAGAGCAGAACTTTCGCACCAAGTCTTTGAAGGCGCACTGAATTGGCTGCAAGACCAGTTGTGGTGGCTCCGATAACATGTGCTTGCGCAAGACGTCTCGCATCGTGTCCCTGGTTTTGTCCTTTGGAGACACCATTCTTAGCCTCCACTTGTGCCTGCATCCTCAATTGGGTAGTGTCAAGGTGCCCGTTGCATAGCCCAATATTTCTCTTCTCGTCTTCTGTGGCCATCGCATGTGTGCGCCCGGATAGCTGGAAAGCACTTATTCGCTCTGATTTCGATGAATATCCCATTCGGACAAGGTTGGTCACGCCTGAATCGAGCAGCTTTCCCAAAAACTGGTCCAACGCGTGATTTGTGTAGCTTATAACGTAAGTAACTATTGGCTCAAAGTAGTGATTGAAATACATACCAAATACAAATGATAGGACCTATATTGAGTCTATGCCTGTTGGCCAACAAGACCTGTACAAGCTTCTCCCCAACAAATGATTTCCCCGTTCCGGGAGGACCCTGGATGAGAGCGAGCTCGTGCATCAAACTCATGATGAAACCCTGACACTGCCCACGATCTAAAGTGGTATACCGCTCAAGTTGTTCCACTGTGACTGGACGCTGCACGGAAAAACTCAATTGATGTCTGTTCGTTGTGATACAACTAAGGTCCATGTCAACTGCTCTCAGGTACGGCGGCGGTGGAACCTCTAACAAACCGTTTCTAGTTGTGTAACATGTTCCAGCATCTGGTGCAATCCATTTTATAAAAGGGAGAACTGGCTGATTATGAAGTGACTTCAGGCGCCTGAGGAAAGGCGCAAAGGCGGCATAAAGGATGCCCGGAAACTGCACGAGTACAGAAGTTCCTACTGTTGTTTGCCGGGAGATTTCCATAATCCGTTCCTTGTCTTGTATCGAGGCAGCTTCGGCCAAAGTGAATGATATCAAAGCTCTGTTTGCATCCCCGGCCAAGTCCTGGATTCCTCGATCATCAACGTCCCAGCTTGGAGAGTCATAGCCCCTGCCCCGGGTCTCATCCTTTAGAACAACTCGATCGGAAACCAGCAAAAATGTCGTTCTCAATCTAGCATCGACCAAAGCCACAAGATTTCCGGTCTCCAAATAATTTGCATTCGTCCACCAGTTCACCCTTTTGTAATGTGTCATCCTGGAAACTATGTCGGGTTGAGGAAACGACACATCAACTGCGGTGATGGACTTCTTGGCGGCCACTGAGGTCGGGAAGTTTCCGCCCAAATGAAGTAGCGGTATGGAGCGGGCTCAGGGCTTGGGACTCGGGGGCGGCGCTGGCGGCAACGGGATTATACTACTCTCTCTTTCTTTCTTTCTTTCTTTCTTTCTTTCTTGTCCTTTTTGTCTTTCTCTCACCTTTCATTTGTCAGCGGGGACGAAGGGTAGCGGGGGGGGAGCTCCGCCATCTAGCCGGCTCGCCCGGAGGCGGAGGGGATATCAGGGTCCTGTCATACTCTAATTAGAGTCAATACAGTATGATTAAACAACAACAACGACACATCAATCACCATCCGATTTTGTTGATGTCGAACCTGAACCACCTCGACCGAATCTAAAATGATCATTTCAGAACCGATCTGTTGTAGACACTTCCGCTTTGCGTTTAGGTCGTTGCCCAATACCAGTTCCTCCCAGTAGTTAAGGAGTCCCCGGACAGCATCGCGTAGCTGTCCCGCAGTATCTTCTCTCAACAGTCGAAATTGGGAGTCCAAAAGACTATAGATCCCATTGTTGTGGTGCGGAAGGAGTGGAAGATATTTTGGGAGATTCGCTTGGATCTCAGATGTTGTTGGCAAAATGGAGATTTTCTCGATCGAGGATTTGTTATTGTATCTCGGTCCCTGGAAGGAGAGATGCCTCGGCGGGTCCACGTAGTTTTGAACTATTGGGGATGATGTAACGGCAGAATTGAGGGACAGAACGTTGTTTCGAGTTGGTGAATACGACCAGTCGTACCGTCTCAGAGTAGTAACGGGAGTAACTAAAGTAGGCTGGTTGCGTGCGACTTGGGAAGTAGCGAGAGTAGTCTTTTTGGGTGAAGGCTTGGGAGTCGAAGTAGTCTTTTTGCTTGAAGGTTTCGGGGTCGGAGTAGTCTTTTTAGGTGCAGCCTTATTAGAAGCAGCAGCTCCCTTGCTAGAAGATCTATTAGAGATACAACTGATTTGCAGAGACCTTTGATAGTTTGATACTTTTTTTTTTTGTTTTTGGTCATACTTGTTGCAGCTATCGGCTAATTCTAGTTTAGTTTTTGACTACTCTATCCAAGGCGTGATTCCTAGCTATAGTTAGTGAGGGTGAGGTTCTGGAGTTGCGTCGGTGTAAGTTCTGGAGTTGCGTCGGTGTAGGTTCTGGAGTTGCGTCGGTGTAGGTTGTGGAGTTACGTCGGTATAGGTTGCGGAATTGTGTCGGTGTATGTTGTGTTAGTATAGGTTTGATAGCCTGCCGATATGAATGGATTCATCCGGATTGAGCGCTAGCTGGTCCGGTTAGGGCCAATGAAGAGTACGATTTTGACTTCACAGGTCCATCCTTGTCAACCAGTAAACCTAGAGCGGGGAAAACCTTTCCAGGGCCAACTTTTGCCACGTAGTAAACGCGGATACCACTCGAGTACTTTCCGCCCACACCTCTTCGACAATCAAAACGTTGCCGGTATCTTATGAAGTTAAGCGCCAGGACACCCTAGCTTCAATCAGCAATTTCGAACTGCGGGAATAATAAACTTCAGGATTTGTTCAAGAAAACTCGTACACGTTACGATAGTAAAAAAGATAAAGATAGAGAAGCGATAACCTTCTAGAATTTGATTGGTTTCTGTGTTGTGTTATTGCTGTAGATGATTTCTACCGATGGTTTGATGATTGATACTGTGGCAAGAGTTGAGGTTCCTATCTCATCCATAGTAAGGCCTTCTCGCATACTGGTATAACCGGTCATCGAAATATGTGTTAAGGTCGTAAAATGTGGCTAGTTCACGAACTGGTCAACTAGTTTGGGAACTAGGTAAAGAACTTCTGAACTGGCGCTCACTGTTCACGAACTAAACATATACATCCTATAGATTGGGATGGCAGAATCCTTAGTCTTAAACCGTTTCCTCTATCTCTCCCACCGAAAGGTTTGCCACCTATAACTCTATAGATAGTTTCAGTAGCTTCTATTAGGCGGTCCTGCAACCCCGAAATTGTAACTTTCTCGCCAGGCGTCTAGGATCTTAGCTGGCAGTAATGTTGATGATCTTTTCCTGTATGAGCTTCTTGGAGTCAATGACAGCAACTGTTGTAGGCTAATGGAGTATATATCAAACAACCGAGCCTCACTGATCCACGACGCAATATAATATGAGCACTATTGCATCCTACCACCGTGCGTCTTGGAACTCGGCCGGCGAGAAAGTTGCAATTTTGGGGTAGCAGGACCACTCTTATCTCGTTCAGCATTGTGCAGCAAATTGAAACTTAGATTTTCTTTATTCTACAGATGTTGGCAAAATTAGCGGAGTGGTGGAGGAGGCGGAGAACTCAGATCACGAGGAGTCGAGTGATGGGGGGGTGTAAAAGTTGATGTTTGTTTTTGGCGGTTTCTTTTGTTTTGTGGGGAAGAGGACTCGCGACTTTGCTTTTGTTTCTTTATGTTACGGAAGAAGCGGGGAGGATATATGTATGGGATATGCCATGGCCGCTAGCGGCCGAATGCAATATGATTACAAACAAACAAAGCAAATTGAAACGTTCAGTTTTTTATCGGAACTCCCAGTGAATGTCCACCACATCTGTGCACTGACGTAGGTACTATCCCTGTTATCTATTATTAAATATATTAACAAAATCCCACACTTATTTGTTCACACGCCAGCCGGATTGTGGGGCTGGTTGAGAAGGACTGAACAATCATTTCTTCGCTCTCACCCACGCTGTAGCAATCGGAGAAGGTTCCTGCATCACTTCTCAATTGTAAATTCCCTGCCGCACCCCCACGGACTCGAAATCGAATGTACTGTTTATATTATACACTCCACCTGCTAGTAGCCAATCGATTTACCTCTGGAAACACCCACATCATGAACTCCAAGTATGCCACCTGCGCCGCATCTCGGCAATGTGGGGATACAATTTTGACACTGAGTGACCCTTGAATGGCTGGGAAAGAGGACTATTGATTTGCATTGGCGCTTGGAGGCGGATGGCAATCCGGCAGTGTATGAAACCAGACGAACAGACGGCAGTTTGCATATGTTCCAGGGCGTTTGATATCATCCGGTTGCCGTAACATGTTGGACCAAATCCTGGCGCAGAAGGAAGCGTACGGCGACTTATGGTGCAGCTGCCAAATTGGTGATGCGTATATTGACCCTGTCTATTCATCTAACGGACACGAACACAAGAAGTAAAGTGCATGCGGCTTCGCCGCTCAACCCTAACCCGATACCACGTGATGACCGCACTCGAAATCCGCCCAACATAATAGGCAAGCATTGAAACAGGTTGGCCAACAGTGGTGACAAGGATATCGTCTCCTCAATTTCATGATCACACCAGTACCGACTATAGACAATCAGCGGGACGGCCCGAGCCTTGTGACAAAATGTCGCATATAAGTACTCGGTATATATAATAGCTCGCGGCTTGGTACATCGGTATGGTCCAGAGAGCCACCGACATGTAGTGTAACCCTGCACCCATGCTCAATAAACTAGCTGTGTCACATCGTCCGACATGACAGCATTCCTCCACCTCACAAACAGACCAGCAGCGCATAATTGTCTACGAAGTACGAAAACAAGAAGACATTGATATCGCCTCCATTTTCCTGTTAGTGAGGTAGCGAGACACCATCACTTGCAATTCTCAATCCAAGCGATTTAGGCACTGTGATACTGCTAGAGTAGAGCGACTACTCTTAAGGGGAAGACTGCACAGGAGAGATGGGCAGAGATGTATTTTTCTGGACAGGGGTAGCGATTCAAGGAGGGATTACAGGAAGGAAGGACACGTTGGGCAGCGTAACCTAATTTCTCAATTTTCGGCAGAAGGATTTGTTTTCTTCCGCTCTGCACGAGACTACATATCCCGAGATATCTTGAGACCCAGTCTTATATCGGTACGCAGCTTCGGAGTCAACAGCTTGATCATATCAATATCACCGGTGCCCGGTGCCCCAATGCGGTCGCATCGTACCCTTCCATACATCCGCCCCAACACATTTTCGCTCAATGCGACAGGTAGACCCAAGCGCACCATGCATCTACAACTGAATACAGCTCTTGATCATAGGGAGTATGTTCACCTTTTGCACGCCCCAAATAACTATGGCCAAAGGTGTCCCCCCTTCCATTGATTGGAAGTGTTCCGCTATTGTTATCTACGTGGGAACTGGTTAGAAGTAGTATCTTGTAGCGGATAGCTACATTTTTTAAGTGAGAAAATTAAGCTTTCTACGATTGGCATGTTTAATGATATATGTGTAAGTCTAAATTTAGTACTAGATCTTCAACAGCTAGAAAAAGTGCTACAGGTGGTTAGTCGGTAGATAAAGAACGTCTCATTTGGGAGTCCGTTAGAACGATGCAATTGGTACAGAACGCTCATAATGTAGGGCACGGGAGTGTTTGCTGAGAAACCAAACAGGATCTGAAACATTTGTACATACCTAGAAGACATAAGTGAGGTCGGGGATGGGAGACAGTTTGCAAATGCTCACCCGTTCGTGAAATGAACTGTGAGTGTTGTGAACTAGCAGCTTAGTTTGCAAACCGAAACGTTTGTCCATACATAGTAGGTACAGAACATATACACTATAGAAAAACGTGAGGAATTATACACAATTCTTTTGGCACGATAGAATTACATAGTCCAACTGATGCGAATCGTTCTAAGTGGTCGCATTGTACAGGTAGTGACATTCCAATAACTTACTGGGATTGCCTGCAGCTCTAGCGATATTTCGGTAGTCAGTACACGGAACTAGTCTCTTTTTGCATATCTGATGTCACTCAAGAACTGATAAAGCTCGGCGCATTTTATCAGCATTTTAAATCTTCGCAATCGGGGGAGCCATCGTTGAACAGTGAAATCGATTCAGAGTGCTGGAAATGATGCCTGTCCCTTTTCCCCTTGCAGCTTACTAATATTTCTTGTACCGGAACCTTGCTATTACTGACGAATATCGTCAAATTTTAGGCGTTTGTGATAGCAAGGGTAAACTGTATCAAATGCCAAATTGCCCATGATTTGCTAGGTTTAGGGTGCTAAACAAATCTAGGTAGTGATAACCATGGCCGAGCCGAGACGCCGTTCCACGGCAGTGCAGACGGACTGTTTCCATAAGTGGATCTGGACGCAGGTTCCACCTTGCAAATGATGTCAAACCTCACAGGATTCCCGAGTCCAATACCCGGAAATAACGCCTTTTTCTCCATGTGATTCCTTGTCGATCTACAGATGTGACTTCTGAAGCACCTATTCCGGGGCCTAACCATAGCCGAGGGAAGCGTAGCTCGGTATCTCTGTATACCCATAAATAAACCTGATGATAGCTAAAATCAGTCGACAAGTGCATTCAGAAAAAGAGTTGCAAAACCAAAGTGTACATGGAAACCGTCGGAACCCAAGCATACCTACAAGTCCACCAGGAAGGGGACCCAAGCGCAGCTGCCGGAAAGGCGGCCGAAGGCACGTGCGCTTGAAAACCTCGCCGGATGTGGAGCGCACCTACTCCCATACCTAAGTCAGAATGGACGCACGAGGCGGAGTTGGCCTTACTTATCCTCTAGCACATCTATCGGAAGCCCGGATCGCCCTACCTGCAAACCCAAGTCAACTTGTCTTCAACTAAGGCTATACGGTAGAACTTCGGCAATCGTCAGCGGATCTCAGAATTGATCCCGACCGAATTAGATTAACTAGAAGAGGCGTACTGAATGGCCTACCGAGAGATGTCCGCAGAAATTGGTTTACCGAGAGGTCAGCTGAGAGGTTGACTGTAAGGTATACCAAGAGACGTCTGCCGAGATGTCTGTCGAGTGACCAAACGTACCGACATGACTACCGATCGATCTATCAAGTGAGTCGAGAAGAACTGGCATGCCCTAATAGTATCGTGGCCGACAGCCAATGGCTACCGACCAGGCATCTCAACCACGGGGGCGATTGGCGTCTTTCGTGGCCCACACCATCGTCCTGTCTCGAGCTGGGTAAGCCCTAGTCCGTCCTAGACAGTAATCAAAAGACTTGGGCCTGGTATATCTATAGGTGACCGGCACATACAGGAAATGGACAAACGGCAATATGACGCTACTTTTCACCCTATATCATCGGTGATGCCGGCAATGGCCTTAAAACCAGTGTCAGCGAGCCTTAACACTAGTAGTGGTGAGCCTTGAACAAGCCGCGATGCCAGTAGTGAGCCTGAACACAATGCATAGCATAAATACCGTGATCTCCACCGTTTCCTACTGTTTACTTCAGTATGTCGTGGCGACAGCGGGCCCTGTAGAGATCTAGTCTAAGAGACTTTGCTCTAGTCTCATGCGATCCTAAATTCTCCGCCCTGAAAATCACAGTCCGGACGGCTTACAAACGATCAACGATATCAACTACAGGTACCATCCGGAGGTGAAGACTGAGACAACAGGTGCACCTAAACCGTAATAATCGTAAGTCGTAATCGCTATCTGTCTATCTCTGCCGATTAGCAAACGAGGGCGAAAGCTCTAATAAGAGTGGAAGTATAAAGTATAAAGGACGGTGACAGCGTAAGGTGCTTGACTTGAAGTGACGACTACCGGAATCCCCAGATGGGTCAGGTGAAATTACATCTGCACGAGCTCGGAACTAACCAGAGAATCTCCGGAATGCCCAAGAAGCTGGTGGACGACATTCATCCTGGCTGCGCAAACTTCGACAAGCAGATTAGAGCAGGGATGTAAAAAGTCTGTCTACCCTCCCGTCATTCTAGGTCTGATTTGGTCGTCCAGTTACGGGTGTGATATTCCAAAAACCGGGCACAACCGGGCGACTAGAGGCGACTGCCAGGGTTGGGGGTTCTGATTAACCACTCTCTTTACATTAATTTAGCCCAGAATACTATGAGGTGGACTTCCATTGCATCATCATATAGGTTAGTTACAATACTGTGGGCGTGAGGTTAATGTGGTTTAGTGGTTGTCAGAGGTCATCACTCTGTCATCAGTCATCAGTCATCAGTCATCACTCGCATCATGGAAGGATCACTCGGAAACCGCTGACACTTATAGTCCTGTAGTCTAAAAATTTCTAAGGACGACAAGTCATAGTCCGGTATGGGAAAGAGCTTTATCTGGGTGGATCGGAAGTTTTCCATACCAAGTTACCAGTTGGGAAGTGCGTAGGAATAAAAGTTAGGAGCGAGAATGATTCGGAAGTGAGATGGGGTCATGGGTAATGTTTTCTTCTCTTTCCTTCATTCCCGCAGACTACGGCCGGGTATAAATGTCCTCTGCATGGGTCTTATCATTCACCAAGAGCAAGTGGATCTCCCCATGCAGGCCTCACTACGGGGCATTTATTCTCACTAGTCCCTGGCATATGCCGGTTTGCTTAATGACTGAACTAGGTATATGCAGTGTTCTACCGGCCTGACTTCAGCTCGACAGGCCGGCAAGATACAGTCAACCCCACACGGGGTTGCCATCGACCTAACCCGGCTTAGTCCAACCGTCATCAACCATAGGGTGGCCTGCTATATACAATCAGCAGCGTTTGGATCCGGAAATAGCCAGTTCAATACTTCAGCATCGGCTATTATTTGTATGCAGCACCGGTGGAGCGCAATGAAGTTTCTCAACTGATATAGTTAGTTTTAAACAGTGCAATCCAGTGCAGTTTATCTCGATTACACACCAGTTTACACTATTGCGAGGCCTATTCCTATGCGCCGGATCCACCAAAAGGTAGCCGCAAGTGGTACCGAAATTTACGCAGTAATGGAATACTCGTTTAAATGATTTTTCAGCTCTTGTTTCTTCTCTACTTATGCTAGCCCGGAGGTCTGCGCCGAGAGAGGCGTATAATGTATTACAATATGGGGAGAACTGTGAGCATGTATAGACTATGGTACAGGAAGTAGAGAGAAAGAAAACCACACGGGATATATGCAAGAGATTCGTATACTTTATGCCTTACCGAATGCCCTGCCATCAGATCTCAGCCTATAGTCAGCTTTCAGTCAACTTCATGCAACTACGGGTGTTGCTATTGATAATTTGTGGAGGTCTAGATGGGAGTCTATGTATCTCTTTAGAGTCGCCACTACATTTCAGCATGATATATGCCTCGTATCATTTGGCACTACCAGTTGCCACTCTAGCCAATATCACCCATCACTCCAGTCTATTTATGTATTAGAGACTCACACTCTTCCTTTAGATAGATTAATATACTGCATCAGTATCGTATTTTGAACAAACATGTTGCAAATCCAGTGTCCATGGCAGTGGCTCAGTGGCTCAGCATCAAAGTTTACTGTGATGATTCTCTGTATATAAGTAGAGTCTTCTCCTTCTCTATTCTCACTGTATTGTAGAATCTACGCGCGCGGTTCTCCCCTACGTACCGTAGCAATAAAACACATGGGGTAATAATGCGAGTGCTCACCAGTGCACCAGCACCTACCGACTGATAACATCTTTCCGCGTGTAGATAGAGTGTGTCAGAGCCTTCTCTATCCCTTCAAATGGGAACACACATTATTGCCGGGCATCTCAGAGAAGATTTGTTGCATATAACACTTTATTCTTGGTGATCATCTATTACAATGAAAATACTGCCATTGCGTACAGTTCCCTACAGTCAAGACTACAGTCCCATAGTCCTGTCCATATGAGTACGGGGTGCCAGTCCTGCCCCCCAGACGAATTCCAAAGGCCAGATTCCGAACGCTTAGTTACCACGAGTTTCTAAAGTGCGGTCCGTTTTGGTGTCGTACAGAATTGGACTCTTTGTTTTCTCGGCTTTTTTTCCAGATACCTCTTTGGGGGATGTATTATGTGGTATAACTCCCTTGACTGGAGGATCCCCTTCTATTACGAATTTATCTACGATAACCCTCTAGTGGGGAGTATTTTTGTCGCTTAACCTTATATGGAAAAGCAATCTAGAATTAAAAGGTTTTGTCGTGAATGTATTAGGTATACTATTTCTTGGTGCTTCTTGCCATATTGGTTGCGTTCGAAGATTGTGAATGGTATGACACCAGCAAGGTAGTCATTGCGACACATCATTTGACAATACATAAGTCATTACCCATGACATGACTACTGCTGACATTTTCTTGCAACACAACACGTAGTATCGCCCCCACAAATTGGAGAGAAGGCAGGTTTTAATACCCAACAAATTTTAGAATTGTTCGCTTCATTTTGCCTACTATTTGGTAAAATATTATTATAAGAGTTATCTTACATAAAAAATGGGAGAAGCAGGGGTTACGCTCTTAACAGCTGTGAAGAAACGTGGGACATCTTCATTCTTAGGGCCGCTCCCAGCCCATGTCTGGATTAGGTGTATGATAAAGATGGGTGCTAGCGTTAGATAATACGGTATTCTCGGAGAAGGACGTAGTACTAAGATATGTTCGGCCTCAACATGATCGACATTCTCTACCACAACAAAGGCCATCAACGTTCGATGCGGCATTATTCATCAAAGAATAGAGTGAAATCCGTCAATGAGGTTTAGCATTGAGATATTTTCCAAAACTCTGCATTACAAACTAGAAATAAACGCCCGAGCTAACTCCTGCGTCCAAACTTCCGCCCCTCAACCTCTCATCACCGAATCTCCAACCCCGAACTCGTATGACAATCTCCCACCCCAGAACTTTCATCACCGAACATAAACTCCCACTCCCCACTCCCCACTCCCTATTTCCTCCACTCCTTCATGCTTTACTGTCTCTAGTCGAAACTTGGTTAGTAATGGTATTCCACAAAAAATGGACGGGAGTATTGAACTCACAAGCTAGATTCCCATATAGTTATACGTAGCCCAAATAAAAGGGTCGCCAATCGCGTTTTCCTATCTTTCTTCGGTTTCAATTATGTCAGCATCCGTAGCATCCCTAGTCGTGCTAACCGGACTGCAGCCTCTGCGGAGGTTCATTACAGCATTGTGTAGTCCTAGCGATACAAATTTATCGCTTATGCCGGCATTTATCATTGTCTCATAAACATCCTTAGCCACGTCAACACGGTGCATTCGGGTACTTCCTACAGCGCTCTTATGACATGCTGAAACCCTGCTAGCTGGCAAGCACCCATCAAATGGATACCCTCATCAAGCAGTTTAAGTTCCTTATTGTCACCTGTTGAACTAGCCGAGAGGTATGCAAGAAGAGGGGGATTTTGGTGGAACTTCATAGCAACCAAATCATTGACTGTCAACGGATTCGTCTGCCAAAAGCAAAGTGCTCATCGATGGGTCCGAAGGGTGTGATACGCTATGCCCGGCAAAATGAAAGATTGAGTAGCGATCCAAGGTAGTCAAGACCTCGTTTTGTGCGAATCGCGCAGTGTAACTCTTAGGGTTGAGGCAAGAAGGAAGTCATTAGCACCATCGTCTCCTTTTCGGCAAATGCAAGCCCGGCACGCCCTGGGGTTATAGACATTGAAACAAGTACTGTTTTATCAGAAGCTGGAGCTCGACTGCGACTCTTTTGCGCTTCGTTCCGACGTGCATATAGTAATGCTTTGATTGATGGGCTGTATGACGATATCACTCGATCAAGCACGGTCTTCGAGCCCGTTTCAGAATGATATCCAGCAGCATGAATTGGCAAGAGGCAGAGCGGAGAAGTCATTACCGATGCTACTTCTTGGATAGTTGCTTCTTGTAAACGGGGGAGATTCAATGTTGTGATAGTGTGTTGTTAAATAAGGAACGCATCACAACGAATGGAAGAAACGTTGATCAAGACTACGGGGTGCATGGATGCAGCAGTCATCAGTTCGTTGGCGGTTGAGGGAAGTAGAAACCTCTGGAAGTTTGGCAACTGTCGAATTCTGTCGGCCGTTTTATCAACCGGCCAGCTCGATCGGGATGATCTAGGGATGATACAGCCACTGCTTCCTCGCCCCGCAAGATTGCCTGCTGCAGGTCGTCGAGGTCTCCAGTCCGCTCAAATCTTGAGTGGAACATCTTGCTTGCGGACAAACAGAATATGGGGGCAAATTCTCAGAATAGTTAGCGAAGCTACTAGAAATGTAGGTAGCGACGAGGAAATCTTGCCGAGGTGTCCGCGTTATGGACGCTCAGGGGTTGCGGTTTGAGAGGAAAAAAGTACCTCGAGAATGGCGAACCGTGTCAATCATAGATCTCCCAGTTACAATGATTCAGAGGCCAAAGTGTTCCAAAGTTCACTATTGCGAATATCTATCCCGGATGAGGAACCCAATAAAGTTCTTGAGACTGCCGACTTAGTTAATTTGAGCGAAGCGTGTGTCCGGTGTGGGTGAAGCCAGCCAGATATTGCTCATTGGTGCTGTTGGCAGATGCTCGGCCATATTACTGCCGATGTGTGGTGATGCAAGGATATGGCTCGATCCGGCAGGGGCACGCACAAACGCGGGGTCATTCCTACTCGAGCACCCTAGTTTCCTGCCATCGTTTGTGGTAGCGATCTCGGTAGTCCGTACCGAATGTCAAATGTCAAATTAAGCAGGGGTGATAAACCTTGCGCAAGCCGAGATGACGCTGCAGGGCGCCAATTCGACGGCAGGCCCCGCGGACCGTTTCCATCCCTGCAAGGAGGCCCGAAAATTGCATCCGCAAATAATTTCCGGATAGACAAAATTTCAGCCTCGTGGGTAGATTAATGGCATTTGAAGTAAGAATGTATCACGGATACAATAATAATACAGTATATGGTACATTTCCTGGATACATATCCGTGATGGTACATTATCTAGTACGTATGCGGGTGACTAGCCAGATCACCAGTAGGATGGTATTGAGAAATCTTACTCCTCCCGCTGTGGCCGAATCGTATCCTCCAGTTTCAGCTGAGATACATTATGGCAGATAGATTCTAATGGTACATATCCATGACACATTGTAGAGATTCATTACAGTGATACATATCCGCGATACATGAAAGGATTCAATTTCGGGTCTCTTAGAGGGGATCTGGAACGTTGACGCCACTCGGCCAGCTAGGCCCCACCTGCGAATCGTATTAAATCTCACAAATTTCCCGTTGTAAATATCAGGAAATAACGCATTACTGCCGTATGATTACCCAACCTGTATGAATCACACAGGAGATCTAAGGCTAGATAGAGGATGTAATATGTTGCCCTTGACTGTATGATGACGCCGGGCCTGTCATAACCATGGCGACGGGGGCTGATCTTGATCTGCTTTGCTCTATATGACGGGACATCCCGTTGGCACTAATAGACGCAAATTACATGATGTTAATGTTCAATTGAGAAACACAGTACTGATATATGCAAGGATATCTTCCTTGGTACCGTTGAGATACCAATATACATCCATCTTTCCTCACCTCTTCCACAACCCCAATCTTCGCTTACCGCTCAAAATTCACTCCAACTCCGGCTACTTAATCACACATACACTAGTTTCACGGTCTCTTGCAGGCCCTGCATCTGGACATGTGCTTATAGTGTCTCGAGGTCTTCGGCACAGGTGGTGGTAAAACAGGATTAGCAGTTGCAAATCCTTAAATGGCCCAGAAAGGTGTACGAACAAAGCTGTAACTGGAGGCTGTATCGGTGAGAAATCACAAGTCCAACTCGCAGGTCCGCTCTCAGATGGAACTTGACCGAGGCTTAAACTGTCAAGAAATTGGAACCGAAGGTGTACACGTTGATGAACTGAAGACAGGTTTGCAGGAATGCACGAAAGACGCAACGCACAAGTTAAGTTCAATGATTGTTTCGAGCAGAGAGAGAGGGAGAGAGGGAGAGAAGGGAGCGAGTGACATGAAGTTACCGCACGTACATCAGCTTCATACTGTATCACTCACCCCTGATGTGTCGATCAATCGAAACTGACCGCGGCTTGTAATGGTATTTCTTGATTTAAGACCGTGAGGTCTTCAGTGTATAAGGAACACGGTGAATGAATATAATAGCTCCAAGCGTTTCGGGGGAGAGGTTGAGACTGTAGCTCCCGCTTTTGCGCACATATAACCTCTCCTTGCGGCCTAGTACAACAACGCTTTCATATCTCTTTTAAATTTGCAACTCCATTTGGGCAACACCCAGGATAGCACACCTGTGCAACACCTCCAAAAGCGTTGTCTCAATCGTAAAAAAAAGTGAAAGAGTGATTCAGAGGGTAGTTATATAAAATATGATCCAGTCTTAAAGACTCTCAAAAGAAAAGTGGGAAATGATTGTTGTGGTGGTGAGGTGGTGGCCTACCTCTGAGGGTATACAAACGAAGTCGGTATGTGTTTATATGGGTGAGTATCAATCAGAACTGTCACGAGCGTCCTCTCGATAGATAATATGTGTTCTCGAACGTTTGAAAATTACTAGCAAAAGTATCAAAGTATGAGTCAACGATATCTAGACGTCGACAAGTACACTAATAAACTGCCAAACAAGTCGAAGACGCAATGGTTGGACCCCAATCAAACCTTCCCTAGTCACCAACAATCAACATGGAGGTAGCGCTACTGAGAAGGTACATATCTCCACAGCTTTGTACCGCCGCCGCTAATTCCCATCAATTCGCGCCTACCCCTAATCTTCGATGCAGTAACCGACGGCTGATTCCTGACCTCAGCAGCACCCATAATATCAGTTGAGCTTCAATGTAGGCGGTCTCGTGAGAGAACTTCAGTTCAGCATTACTCGCACAGGTTGGGAAAGAGTCCGGCGATGGCGGCATCATAGCCTATACTTTGACTTGAGCGAGAAAGAAGACACCGAAGACACACACCTACCATCATGCCACCTAGGCTAAGTTCCGATCACCATTCCACGTTAGAAGGCAGACATTCCAGCATGTCTATACCTCACCGTCACAACACGGCACTAGCTGACACTCGCCGGCAACAAGTTTTGGACGGATAACAGTACGGATATGCTGTAGGGGTTCCGCTGTGCCGACATACACTTGCAAAGTCCTTATTATGCTTTCTGGAGGTGGGCTCGCAGAAGGATCGACCGATGTTGGTGTAGGAATAGATCCACAGGGCGTTAGGTAAACCGTAACCTTGACTGCAGCCGTATGACACATCAGGTCTTCACCGTAGGCCCTAGCAACGGGAATGGAGTGCAACAGTGACGCTAATCGTAGCTACTGCAAGAGCTCATGGTAACAATAGTAGATTATAACCAAGTGGAGGATCAATGGTCGGTATGCGATCGTGTCGCCGGCATAGAATCGTAGAGTTGTCCTAAGCCGAGGTGCAACTTAGAGCAGTAACAGTATGTAAGGTGGAACGCGCGGCCATATACAAAACTTCATAGCATCACTGTCAATCTGTCAGTTCCTAGATTCGGCTTGCGAACGAGCGACGTAAAATTTCACGCAGTATAGAACAGTAAGAGCAAGGGGTTGTATACGTTGGCCATCTTCCACTACCAGCAGTCGGTATTGTAAACGATACATGAGCACATCAGTCGAACAGCAACCTCCGTACCGCCTGTGGCTGGGACGGTTATCAGCGTCGGAAGCCAGCGGAGTGCTTTTGCGAGGGTGGAAAGTCGTAGCGCTGGCGGATCGTAGCTTGCGTGTAGGCCGGAAGCGAGAGGAAGAGGGCGTAACAGATAATGGCTCAGTTCGAAGTAGCTACACTGCGACCCCGCGTTAGATTGTCTGCATTCACAGCGAACAGATCGAACACCACATGCAACAGAATAGTATGTAATTGGCCCCGGGGCGGTTGGGTAGGCAGTGGAGGAGTGGGGATACGCTCTCGCGAGGGGGCCGGATACGGTAGGTGTCGGTGGGGGAGGGACTTGCATGCAGTGGTGAAAAATTGCGACGGGTGATTAACAAAAGCCGCTAGATTGCATCATGGGATTGTCGAAAGTTGGTGTGCAGCTAAGATCGAAATCGAGAGGATGGCCTGCTAACATTTTCTGTTGTATTTCGCTGGACGAAGGGAGGAGTGGCTTCGAAGCTGAAGGCGTCGCGTGCTGAGAGTAAGACACGTTGACCATCACCAGCAGTGCGATCAGCAGGAGCAGACAGCCGGGGATATCTGCAATCGGAACATAAAGTAGAGGAAAGCAAAGGTGCGGCGGTGATGGGGCGGCGGGGACGGTGGGTGCTGGGGGCTGGCGGAGGAGGGGATATGGGGGCAGGGTGGGGTAAGCTACGTAGTGACAAGGGGCGATTGCAGGGTACTGCCAACACCACCAAATTCAATTTCCATCTACATTCAAAGCTCGGGGTAATAAAGATGTATTCGAATTATCCGAAAATAACTGCATTGCAAAAATTAAAAATCTAATATATATTCCCCCAAACGATTATTGGGAGCCCGTTCCGTATCTAATCTAATTTACCCGCCACATCTCACCAGCCATCACGCCACAGTGTGCAGGAATTCATTTGCAACTATGCCATTCGCAGTTCGGCTGCTTTACGATGGTGAGTGAGTGAGTGAGTGCTGCCTTAAGGATATGTCTGCCTGTAAGTCAGCTGCAGGAGGACGGCTTCAGATACCCATTTTCAACAGCCATTCAGTGTTTCGCTCTGGAGACATTGAAACTATGGAGTGTTTCTTTAGAAGAACATTAATCGAGGAAGTACAAAGGATATATAAGTTCGAAACAGAAGTAGCAGACCGGGATGTTTCTGTCGGCGAAGTCGTCGGAAGAGGAGGAGGAGGAGGAGGTGCTGAGGCGCATGTCCGTCGGTAAATGGCGATGGTAATTTTCTCGAATGTTGTATCTTCGGATCTGTGAAGCTGTCAGTCGTCGCCATACTACCACCGTAGGTAACTATCAAGTGATAAGCCCACTTACCTTGTCAACCTATCCCAATTGCATCGTCACATCGTACACATGCCACGATGCCAGAGGTTCTGGCCTCAACGTTTCACATGTGCGCCGTTAAGACGTGTCGTAACTGTTACTGCGGGAACACGGAATTGAGCGTTCTGAATACTAGGTGGCTACCTACGATTGGCGTGAGCTTGTCTAGCCGCTAGACTGATACGATGCAGCTAACATCACAGGGATGTTCACAGATGCATCATCCAGCACACAATAGGAGTATGAGTTCCCTTCTTGATTCGCCATGTTTTGTTTGATGATCGGTGACGTTACCGCGCGCAACCCTGCGCTGAACTATTCCAACCTTTTCGGCTGAATGCCTGCAGCTAGGCTAAAGCCCAGTGCATACCACGACCCCCAAAAACACCTCATGCATACGGCCCAGGCGCCTTATTAGGGGTGTGGGCGCGTCCAGCGCCCACACCAAACAAGCTGGTAGCGGCACCTTGTAAATCCCGGTTTTTTTCAAAATTGCAAATTACTCAACAACCACATAATGGAGA
>Ga0307515_10005191_pt1 | contig 26468 bp, 25 predicted proteins | sample 17_EM_MG_FD_194513 | JGI IMG/M metagenome (GOLD analysis project Ga0307515, IMG submission 194513) | Populus trichocarpa ectomycorrhiza microbial communities from riparian zone in the Pacific Northwest, United States - 17_EM | ecosystem: Host-associated > Plants > Roots > Unclassified | place... | reverse complement strand
GCTCGGTGTCAACTCATGATCATGACATGGAGAGATAGAGAGGGATGACTTAACTTCGTGTTCTGCGATGATGGTAGAGTTATGGACGAGAAAGAGAGAGATGGGGGATGAAGATGAGAAGGATGTGGAGGATACATGCTGATATGGGAAATCAGGGGTACGACTTGCCTGATAGGGTTGGGAAGACCTCATATCGGCGTAATTACACGCCGGATCGGGACTCCTACCTGCCGTATCAGGGATGGTAAATTGACTCGCACACGAAATTCTCTAAGTTCCAGTTTCTCATGATGATTTGCCCCATCTCTTCTCATCTCTCTGCTTTTCGTCCTCAACTCTACCATCACCTAAGAACACGAAGTTAAGTCATCCCTCTCTATCTCTCCATGCCATGATCAAGAGTTAACACCGAGTCCAGCATACACCGAGTAAAGCATACACGGAGTACAGCATACACCGAGTACAGCATACACTTGAGTACTGCATACACCGGGTACTGCATACACCGCGTACTGCATCATCCCAAGATCGACTGTCTCCCGCTCCCAGCCAGTCTCTCAAGCTCTCAGCGGACCTTGTTGTACTCAATTCTCTTCATTCCCACAATTACAATTTAACCAATGAATAGAGTCTCAGCTTCCATCGCACATGCCTCCCGATCTACCGCCTCCAGATTCACTGCCTCCAGATTCCCTGCCTCCAGATTCACTGCCTCGAGATTCACTGCCTCCAGATTGACTGCCTCCAGATTGACCGCCTTCAGATCAATCGCTTCCAGGTCCACCGTCTCCAAGTACTCCTCCAATCTTGTTTCATCTTGGCCTCCAAGTGTAGCTCCCAACACGCTCAATTACGGCTTCCAAGTGCATCTCTGAGTTCACACGATCTCGGCCTCCAAGTGCATCTCCAAACTCGTTCAATCTCGGCCTCCAAGTGCATCTCTGAGTTCACTCGATCTCTCGGTCTCCAATTGCATCTCCAAACTCGCTCAATCCCGGTCACCAAGTGCATCTCTGAGTTCACTCGATCTCAGTCTCCAAGTGCATCTCCAAGGAGCCACGGCGGGAGTACAGAGATACAGGGGTAACGGAGGTGGACAGAGTGACGGGGAGTATATATTCGGCAGACCATGGAGTACATAGACATCATCTCATTTCCATCTCATCTTATCATACAATGAAAATACACAGTCTATCTTTCCCTACTTTTGGTCTCACTCGCTCTGTCCGAGATATTGTCGATCCATGCAATTGCGTGGATCCTCAACGCCGGGTATTATCATATCTTCTCACCCGATTCCTACGCTCCTCGAACCAGAACCACTCTTTCTCATGAATTCCGTTTGCATGCTCAATGGGCGTGTCCAGGTGCTCCTCCGATTATGCTCGAGTACCATCTGCGGCCAGATTGACCGTATGTATATATATAGAGAGACTTAGATAATGCATGCCATAGTATGATGTAGTGAATCTTGTGACTGTAACAAAGACGACATTCCTTGTGTTTATGTAAGAACCACTGCTGTGAGAATGCGGCACCAAGTCTTCCACAGAAGCTACGCAGCGGTCTCGGCTACTCTCGAATTATCCTGCAGAACTGCGCAGCGGTCTCAGCTTCTATGGAAGTCTCCCAGAGCACTGCGCAGAGGTCTCAGGAGCTCCAATATTTGACTATTCTAGAAGTCAAATCTCGTAGCATCCTGGATGCAGCTTCATACCTGCAGGTGCTTTCGGGAGCACTTGATAATGCTCTTGCAGAGTCTGAGAGCACTTTGCTTAGCTCCAGGGGGGTCTGGGAGCATCTACAAGTACTTAGAAGCACTGGTGAGGTCGCCCAGAGTGTCTGGGAGGATTGCATGTTGCTTCCAGACCGATTTACATTTTGCTGATGCCACATTTGGGTTATCAAAGTCACCATTCCAATTAAGCCAATTTTCGGTATCGGAAATGCTTTCGGGTGCGCTATCCCCATCACTTTCAACCGGATGTCGGTCTATTTTCTTGATTCGGCATATATTGAATATTTGAGTTCGCCCTCCAAGGAGGTCTTTGGCCGACACAGCTGGTGGCTGATGTGATCTTTCCGACAATGTAAATGCAGCTGCACCATCAGGTTGAACATTTGACCAAGATGCATTAACGATCTCTTCAGTATCCGAAATGTATCCTCCGGCTGTCATCTGCTGGTTTTGAGCGCATGATTCCCTTTGGGTAGCACAGAGGTTTTGGCTGCCCTGCCACATCTCCAAAAAGTCATGGACCTTGGCCAGTCTGCACAATTTACTTTCCTCTGCTTCTCTCTTCAGTTATATGTCGTTTTCAGCTTCAGTCGTATCCAATACAGGATCATTGCCTGCCAATAGTCTGTTATTGCCAAGTGTGTACTGCCGTACAACACCACATTCGGGAAGGGTCTCGGCTGTGTTTTTCGACTGCCTCCATTGGATAACGTTTCGCACAAGGGGAAAATGGGTCACCAGTCCGACACCATATGGTATGAAAGAAAGTATGTTGTGTACCATATTTGAGAGATCAGCGTACTTGGAGTGTGTTTCTTCTTGCTGGTGCCACCAGTCGGTAATCTCAGGCAACCATAATATACTGCTTATCTCAATGGAGTCGGAGTGGTAGTCATTACGATTTGGATCAATTTGCCCCCAGGTCTTTGGTGCCTCAGGTGGTGAATTGACATAGAGCCTTGTGGCTGACAATGAGTGTACTGCGTGATCACTGCGTCCGGGTGTCATTTCCGCCACATTTTTAAGCGTTCAGTATTCATCATCATCACTGGACAAATTATATGAATCGTAACAAGATTGACCAGAACCAGAATCAGTTCTGGGGAAGGGGTTGTTGCTCGCAATTCTGTCGGTTTTATCGAATGACTGTCACCGGTGGTAGGTACTGTATTCGTTCTCCACATACTTCGGAAACCCCTCCTGACATTGCGTGGTATATGAAACCTCGTCATCAGCATTGATATCCATTCCCTTGTCCCACTTGCTAAACGATCGCAGCTTCCGAAACAGATCAATGATATCCGATGGAATGAGAAGTAGACCAGTCGTTCGAGTCACGTGAGTATAATATTTCGACAGCGCCTGTCGAGCACACCTCACGGCGAAGTGTAAGTCTTCCTTCCATTGTGTCTTCTTCATCGCCAAAGCTCACATAACGCCATCCATATGATCGAACATGTCATTGTATTCTGTGATGACGTGATGCAGAGTAAGTGTATCCCATTTCGACATCCACAGGGTCCAGTATCGGAATGGACTTAAGACTTACATGATGTACTTGACGATGCTCCATTCATCCTGTGTTGTGAGAAGTGGATGGTATTCACTGTATTTTGAGTGCCTGAGGCACTCATGTGTGAATTCTGGTCATCAGTAGGCTCAGTACAGCAACTCTAGTGTTGGATTCCATCGTGTTATCACATACATAATAGGGAGTATGGCTTTGGGTATGTTAGCTTTTTAACAGTCAATAGACTCAGTTTGACAACCAGGTGTGAGTGTAACCAATACCCCAAGCATTCGCTGCTATACAAAGGTCAGTTTCAGTACTTTCAAACAATCTTCAAATAGATACTTTCTCATTTATGTTCGCTAAACCTGGCTTCATCCCTGAGATCCTGTGCATTGTAGCATTGCATTCATTTCGGAGTCTTTGACTCTTCCCACTGTCTGTGATGTCATTCTCTCCAAAGAGTTGAGCGCGCTCATGCGGTTCCCATGACTTGGTGCGGCCTTTTACCCCGAGACATCGCATTAATGCACCTGAAGCGGGCTGAATGTCGTGTGCCAGACATGGTATGTGGTTCCGTAAATCAGGCTATTCTATTCCAGAAACTTCAAGTGTTGACTTTAGTTCCTAGGTCATCAAGTAATTTGATGACGCATTATCAGTCGTAATTCCAAGTAACCGTCCGTCAGTAAGCTTAAAACTCTCAAGAACTTCATTCCCCTATATGGCTGGCCTTGCCCCAGTATGTTGACCCTTGACCTAATATCCCCAGTGAGCTTTTGTAATAGGAAACGAAGTGGTAATCAACCTCATCGAATGCAAGTTGCCCTGCATGCAATTCCCAATTTCGATCCATATAGTACTCGATGACCTGCGTTAGGGCCAATCTATTCCTTCATGTCCACCGGTTGAAAGCTAAGCTAACTTGATCTCTTGGTGGCAATTGCTTCTCAATTGCATCCACTGTGAGTGAATATTCCCTCCGGCCAATGTTGCTAACAGTGCTGGCGGACAGTAGAACGAGATTGTTCAGTAGTGCATTATACGACAGTCATAGCTCAAGGTTTGATATAGCACTCGATGGCAGGTGAGCTGAAACAAATCCTAACATGAGGTAGCGATTCCTGCTGTCTTGGTGGAATTCGGCAGTTTCAAAGTAGTTATCATCCAATGTAGATCGTTTTGTCTGCCATCACGGTCAATATGGCAAAGTTCAAGATGTCGAATGATCATGTCAATTGGGACTGTAAGATTCAAATTCCTCGACTTCCTTGTCTCTTCAGGATGGCCAAATCGTGTTCAACGACCATTGACATAGTCAATTGTGATAGTTCTGACTCTGTTAATTCGTTTAACTTTGCGATGTGTGCTTCAGCCAGTAAGTGCTTCCACATTGAGCTGGTATCATTACCTGATGGATGACGAAGAACTTGGTGAGAAACGATATGTATGATGCCAGGGCTGCTGGTCTCCGCATCTCCGCAGTGGAAATTGAATTGCCACCAAGGGGCATCTCTAGAATTATTCCAAGCAATTGAAAGCTTCGAGTCCACATTCAGAGACGTCCACCAAGCATCAAATATGATTTGGAGGGTAAGATCTTACAAATCAGGTGTAAAGACACATTCATGTTTGGACGATACAATAACCTCCAACAAAGAGCTGTTTTTGGATTTTGAATCGGACATGGTGTTAGGAATTTGATCGCTGTGTCAATTCAGTTGAATGACAGTCAAAAACAATGATATGGTAAAGTAAGAAGCTGGTTCTTGACTATTGACTCTAGAGCAATCAGCAAGAAAAAAGTAAAACCTGACACGGACGCTTATATTTAGGAGGCTGAAGTGATATTGTAACTAACATTTTTGCCTATACATACAGGCAATACAATGAGTATGGTGTGGTACAGTGGCACAGACCCTTGATTGTCCAAGATGCAAGACCTAACAGCATTGATGCTCCATTGACGCAAATTGTTACGAGGTGATAGCGATATGCGCACTACCGTATTTGCCCATAATGGCGGCCACTATATTGGTTATGCTATAAAGTCATTGCCCATCCCATGGATTATCCAAAATGAGACACCAATAATGGTCAACTGTCCGTTGACGCTCATTTTTAAGGGCTAGTAGCAATATCTTTAGCATCACTTGGGCCGATGGAAGCAGCCATTACGATCATTATATGACGATTTCGATGAATGGTCCTGGGATTATCCATGTTTCAAGTCCAACTATCATTGACTCTCCAATGACGCTTATTTTCATCATGTGGGAAAGAGTGTGCCGCGTACTGTTTTCGCAAAAATGTAGTCGAATAGTTTATCTTTGGCAACATGGCAGTATGCAGCATGTATGATTGCTGAAAGTGTAAGACTAAAAATTGTTGACACTCTGTTGAGGATAATGTGTAGAAGGTGGTAACAATGTTGTTTGCCTCATTTTTGCGGAGAAAGGCACCCAATACGACCATTATGTGATGATCTCAATGTATGGCCCTGGGATTATACATGTTACAGGTCTAAACATCATTGATCCTCCATCGACGCTCATTTTCATGATGTGGCAATGACTTTGTTGCTTAACTTTTATGCTAAAATGATGCCCAACAGTTTGTCTTTGGCAACAAAGGACTATTCATCAGGTATGATTGCTGAAAGTGTAAGACTAAAAATTGATCACGCTCCGTTAAGGATTTCATTGAACACATTCCAACGGTGATTGTCTGTTCAATAACTGTATGATATGGATCAAATGATGATCATAGACAACCAATAAATCGTTTATATGTATGATCCTTTCCATCCAGAACCTTTGTGGCCTCTCAATTTCGGAACAACCACCATACATGTCATCTCGGTGATGGATGATGTAGCCAGCGTGCATTCCCCCACTTTTGGCCAGCAATTCACCGTATGTTGATTTGTACAGTAATTTTTGATCAATATAGCCCGACTACATAACCTATCCTGATCCGGCTCCTATTCCTCGATTTGTATGAAGTACCATGAGCAATTTTCAAAATCTTCAATATGTGCACCAGCTCTGAGTGGAGAGTTATGCAGTTGGACGCATGAATGAATGCAGCATGACGGTCATCATACAGACAGATTTGTATCGCTCAGTGACCACTCCTTCTGTAACTCGTATGACATCACTCACTCAAATTGTATTAGTCAGTTCTGTCACTAATTTAGTTTGTGCTTTCCCACTTGACAGAAAACGGAAAGGCGCTATGGAGTTGATAGGTCGCCATGCAGCTAAATTGGAACACTACAACTTTCGCAAACTACATACCACCCTTGCACATGCAAAGACAAATTATCATGTCTCACAGTTTGGTCACTGAAATCAAGTGAAAGCTAACACGTAGCGAAATAGGTTCACGAATTGCATCTCTACTTGATATGACGTCAAAAATAGCAATATGCCTATCAATTCTTCTGGAGACGCACATGCCTTTGACATTTCTTCTTCCGACTCTGATATCTATATGGTGATTAGATGGAGTGGAAAATGCAAGGGTACTGGGTGGCGGTTTCAATAGGCTTAGCTTGCTTAATCACTGACGAATCTGGGTAAATGCCGGGTGGACGTGAGGCTATGCGTTCATTCGACTACAGTCTCCCAGAACCTAGCCTCATACGAGTACTTCCTGGACGAGAAGTCCCTTGCGGCATTCGCAATATTCCGGGGATCATATCCAGAGAGTCCATAAGCTGTCCAAATGTTGAGGGTGCAGGAATTGCTGAGTAGTTGTCCCCATGCGGTTTGACAACAACCGGATAATTGAATTTGGTTCTGACGTACTGGTTATCTTGTTCTCGGAAGTTGTCGGCCGAGTCCCCCCATTCCGGTTGTGCCAATTGATCAAGCTTCATCTCCTTCTGTCGAAATCTCTCCATGCGCTGCAGTAGCATTTTCGAGATTGTTCCCATCACCTAGCCAGGTTCATCATCAACGCTCAGCTTGCCCTGCTTGGTATCTTAATCATCTTCACCATCCTCTTCATCATCCCAACTTGCAAGATCGCTCAGACTGTCTCAGATAGCATCCAACATCTCTTGAAACGTTTGTCCGGGCTCCCTGCATGTCACTCCCCCGCTTTCAGCACGTCTCATATCCTCCGACTTCTGTTTGATTGCTATCTCTGGATCCTGAACTCGCTTTCTTGCCACAGCGGTTTCTCTCTCCACGTAATCCTCGATCTATTTCTGTTGCTCTTTGTTATTCAAAATGTTCGTTTCTTGTCTTCTTTCTGCCGCAAGCTTCATTATGGATCGCAAGCTACGCAATTCACCTAGGGATCGGACTAGTTTAGCTTCCAAGCCGCTCTTGCCTTCATTGGCTTGATGACATTATCATGTGGATCGATTGGTCGATATCCTGTACTTGCCAGCTGGAAGTGGTGAAAAGTTATCTTTCGGAGCATTGTCCATTGTAGTTTGTGTTGAATTTGATCTTGCACGAGATGTTGGATGTTGCAAGTTCTTGACGATATGGAGGCATGCTGGGTGTTTTATGTCAAGGTTGGTACGTTTGATCAACTTGAATAAGCAAAATCCAAGTTTTGACCGTGACTACAATGGGGATAGTTATGCTAACAATACAGTATGACTCGATCTTTAGCGTCAGTTTCAAGTAAGATCCGTGGGATGTCTTGAGACAAACATCACCAGACGTCCTTTCCTGCGGAGCGAATTCTGTATATATTAGACAATCATGAGAATTCAGCGGTTGTAAACCACCATTCATCCTTGTACACAGATACACAACATCGAACCTACTAATTGCAAATTGGGGAATGGTTCGAAACCGCTGCGATCATCAATCAAACACAGCATGACTTAACATGAGTGAAACGTGCAACTTGGAAGTTAGTTATTTCATTTTGACTTGTAGTGAAGTATATATTCCTCAGGACTTCCCACTTCTCTTCGTTATCATAATCCTCTCCTATTCTACACCAGCGAATCATGGCTACACAAACACCTCAGCCAGTTGAGGACAGCACCGAACAAGGCGGATCGACGTGCGTTACACTCAATATGTCACTCTCCGGCACACAGCAAGAACCCAGACACCAGTTAGTTCACCGCAATGATGCAAATACGGCCACCAAAAATATCACCAAGGATGCACATTTAACAATCGTTGTAAAACTGGAAACAGCAGGAATGAGAAACAGCACCCAATTGGATGTGAGTATAGTGATCTTGCGGTAAATGACGGTCAACTAACCGTAAAATAAGCATCGTGAATACCTAACGAGCTTCATAACCAATTCATTTTTGCTTGTAACGCGAAACCTCCATGGTCTACCGAGTCATCTCTCCGCAGAGTCAGAGAAATTGAATATCGTTATGTCGTCGGCTCTGGGATTTCTGATTTCGAATTTCGTTATAAGCGTCCCTGGGAGTGGACAAAAATGGGTTTACTCAGCTTGCGGGAGGCTGCAGAAGCCTATATGGTGGAGTTCATTGCCGAATCTCATCACTAGATGCTGCAACCAATTTCCTGTAGGTTTTCAACATGTCTGCAATATTGGCAAGGCAACAAGGTCGGGCACAGCTCGAACAGTCCGACATGCACCTTGAATTGAATATAGCTAAAATGGCCTAGGGGGGGTTATTGGGTGCCGCCATAGAGGAAACGCAATATCTGATCAAGAAACATCGGGCCAAAGTCATACAAAAGAAGAAGAGAGGTGTTGAGTTTCCTGGGCATAGAAAGTTGAACGCTGCGATGGAAAGCCATCCGGCTAGGATTGAATAGAACCACACTGATGGCTGTCTTCCTTGCCAACATTGCACAGCGAGGAATCCCCAGACACGCTGGAGGTGCAATGGTACCGGTGCTCTACCACCAGTCCGACGCAGACATCAGACACCAGATTCGACGCTATCGTCGCCCGGAATGCCATCTCTTCCCCAAACGCCAACTGCCCCATCCAGTCCCATTCAGGGCACTCCAAGATTGCGAAATGACAATTTGGCAGCCACAAATGCGGATTCACATGGTCCTCTTCCCAAGACTCAACTTGTCAATATGGATGGATTAGCGGAGGATAGTTTAAACGATGAAGATTTCCATTCACAATTGCTGACTGATGAAAGAACATTATGTGGTTAGTGCACTATCTGCTGTGTCTGAATGCTACTATAATACATGTTGAAGACAAGAGCAGCCTATTGGATGTACATGTCGGTGGAAACGAGCATTGATCCAAAGCGATAGGATTTTCAATGTATGATAATCCACAATTTGCGCACACTTTAAAGTATATTTTAAAGGATATATGTATAGGTATTATTCAGGAACAATGTGGTGATCACGGACAAAGTACATGAAGACGTTAGAATGGCTGCCATAAAATTGCTACTGATTATCAATGCCAAATTAAATGATTGCCTATTGCGGTAACGCCCGTGGGAAAATGTGGATCAACGGAGCGTCAACAGTTGTAGGTGTTGTGAGTTTGGTAAATTAAACATGATATCAATGTTATTAGACATAATGTGAGTATTAGCAGCCTTTATTGGCTAAAATAGTGTCTGCACACTGCCTTCCCCATCATGAAAATGAGCGTCAACGGTGTGTCAACGATTTTTGGTTTTCCGTCATTGATAATCTGAGTTGTGAATGGTTGCACACTATTATAAACAGGGTATTGGCAGCCTTTATCGGCCCAAGGGTAAGCAGTACGGTCACCACCCCCTTCTGAAAATGAGCGTCAACAGAGTGTCAACCATTTTTGGTTTTGCATCCTTGGTAATCTGGGTTGTGAATTGTTGCACACTGTTATAAATGGCGTATTGGCATCCTTTATCGGCACAAGGGTATGCGGTACACTTACTGCCCCTTCCTGAAAATGAGTGTCAACGGAGTGCCAACGATATTTGGCTATGCATCTTGGGTTATCTTAATGGCAATGTCTGGCAATAATTCATACACTACGTACTGGCTGCCTTTTAATTCAAAACAGTGCAGGATATCTTCATTACCCCATCATGATAATGAGCGTCAATGGAGCGTCAATGATACAAAATTTAGAAGGAGAAACACAGATTTCCAAATAATCGATTTTGCCAACTTCAAACCATTCACACAGTGATTATTAGGTGTTAAATAAGTGGTTTTGGAAAAATGCATTTATCAGGCCGCAAAAACAAGAGCATTATATGAATCTACAAATGAACCCGCTGGACAACCCGCTAACAACCCTCCCAATTCGGATGGGTTGTGGATATCCATTGAACGGATCCTCAGTTGACTGTTAGGGTCGGTGGATGACCTGGACGGCCATTTTGCCAACAGTTCAGTTCTGACCAGGACCAACACCTGGAACGACTGTCCGAAACGGTTGCTAACAGTAGCTCCATCCAGTTCTGCGTGGCGAGAACTCGCTACGCTCTGTGCAATTTCTGTGACTCGGTATAGTCCTCACTACCTACCATCTGGTTTGGCAACATGAAACTGCTCTATCTTGGAATTGTGTGTGAGTGCAAAGTCGCCAATTGGGACATCATGAGCTCAGATGTTGGCAATGTTGTTCCAGTATCGTTTGTTCGCATCTCTCGATGCCTGTCGGGTTTATAGGGCGGCATCCATATTGTCTCCCCTGAATCCCAGATGCCTTGTTCAAACAGCTAGGAGTGACCCCACTTCATGGAGTCATTGGGTACAGTTGGCAGCATGCCCTGTTACTTTCTCCAGCTCTATCAGATCTACCGCGTCTTGACACAGTGTAAGGCAGATGGGTCAATGTTAGTGTTAGCAACGGGTCTGGGTAAGCCTCCAGGAAGGCGGGTCTGGATCGCAAAAACGCCTAGGTTTGTTTCCAGACCTGTCCAAAACCCAACCCACTGACTCTGGGAGAGCCAAACCCGGATCCGTACCTGTCAACCCACCGGTTTCGCTGAGTTTGCCTATACCCATCCGTTCGAATCTCCGGTTCTGCGTTTCGGGTCTCACGTTTATGGTCGCTTCCAGATACAGTACTGTTAATCGTAGAATATTGAAATCGGGATGTCATGCTTGATTTTCGAAGTAATGGCCGCATTGATGTGCAAAACAAGGATACTCACGCGCCCTAGCACATCCTGTAAATGTGAGTCAAGTGAGTGTCAACGATATTTTCCTTGCATTTTCAGTAATATGAGTGGCGCTTGATCACAAGCATCCATAAGGAAGGATATGGCAGCCTGTATAGGCAGAAATGTACGGGATATTCCCACCACATCCTCCGGGACATTAACAACTTATTTCATTTGCAGAGATAACAGTAAGTATACTTGAGCCATTTAGTGTAAAATAACAGTCACAATGATGTTTCTAGACTATATCGGCCACATCGCGCTGTGATTGCCCATGAGGGAAGGCCAACAATTGTTGACACTCTGTTGACGCTCATTTTGCAGATGGGCCAGGGAGCATTTCACTTTCACTTTTGCCTATAAAGGCAGCCAATAATCAGTTTATGACAATGTGCAACCTGTAGCCCCCCAGATTACTCATAATACACGACCAACATTCGTAGAGACTCAATTGACTCTGATTTTCATGATGGGGTGGGGAGGGTATTGCAATCCGTTTTGCCTATAAAACAGCCCAAATATTCCTTTATGACTGACCACAACCTATTGGCAGTGTGAGTTCCCAGGACGCATGACCAAAAATTGTTGACGCTCTTTTGACGCTCATGTTGAGGATGTGGCAGGGAGGGTATTGCAAATTGTTTTGCCAATCAAGGCGGCAAGAAATAGCTATATGACTGACTGCAACCTATCGGCGGTGTGATTTCCCAGCACGCATGATCACAAATCCTTGACGCTGTGCGGACTCTCATCATCAATATGAGGTAGGGAGCATGACGATCGAATTGTGCCTATATAGGCGGCCAATACTTTGATTATGTATAACAGCAACCAGATCACTGTTGAATTGCAGTACTTACAAAACAACAAATCGTTGACGCTCTGTTGACACTTATTTCAATGCATTGTCCACCCAATACCTGCTGCCATCGATAATAGTTTCCATCCTGATTTCAACGTATTGGTAGTCTTGCTGACCAAATGAGACTTGGCCCTGTGGCAAAGCCGAGCGCAGTAACATTCTTGCACTGGTCGCGCTGACATGCCAAAATCTATGTATGTTGTGAAAAACTTCATTGTGCCTGCTGTACATCTGATTATCAACCGATATTCACAACCTTCTGCCCACCATTCCCCCATTATATATCTCTAACTTAAACTCTCTATCATGATACATAAAAAAGCTGGTGAAACATTGACGCATTCTGCCCTACATTTTCTTCACTTCCTTATTCCTCCTCGTTTTGATTGCATTGACTGTCACTATCAACTTTTCAGCCTGTCTCTTTGATTTCAGTGTAGGCCGAATAAATCGGGGAACATTTGGCTTCGAGGTCAAATCCCGCTGAAATGGGTATTCTGGATCCTGGATGCTGTTGCTTTGCTCGATATCGGATTCAACGTCTGCCAAGCAATCATTGTGAGAGTCATTTAGAATTTCGAAGTTGCCATTCCAGTTAAGCTAATCTTCGGTATCCGAAATACTTACAGGAACACTATCCCCATCAATCTCAACTGGATGACAGGTGATACTTCGGATTCAGCAAACATTCAATATTTGAGTTGGTCCTCCATGGACGTCCTTTGCAGACAAAGCTTGTGGCAAAGGTGATCTTTCTGATATTTGAAATGCAGCCTCACCATCGTGTTGAAATAGTGACCAGGATGGTTCGATGATCTCTTGTGTGTCCAAAATGTATCCAACAGTCGTTACCTGCTTGGTTCGAGCGCGAGATTCATTCTGGGTAGCACGGAGGTTTTGGCTGCCCTGCCACATCCTCAAATACTCGTGCACCTGGACATTTTAGGCAATTTCCTTTCCTCCACGTCTGTCTTCAGTTTCGAGTCGTTTTCAGTGTGCGTGGAATCCACTTCTGGGTCACCACCTGCCAAATTCCGCTTATTCGCTGGAGCAAACTGCCTTACAATGACTATTTTGCGATGGGTCTCGCATGTGGATTTTGACTGCCTCAGGCAGATAACATCTCGGCGAAGAAAAACACTGGACTCCACTCTGACACCATGTGGTATGAGACAGAATATGTCGCGCGCCACATTGGAGAGATCAGCGTGCTTTGAGTGCATTTCGTCCATTTCACGCCACCAGTCGGTTATATCCGGTATCCAAAATGCACTGCTAATCCACATTGGGTCGGAATTGTAATCTTCAAGATTTGGATTAATTTGCCCCCTGTTCTTGGGTGCCTCAGGCGGTGAATTCAAATCGAGCCCGGTAGCGGACAGTGAGGGTGCTGCGCGATCACTTCGTCTGGGTGTCGTCTCAGCCACATTGTTAGGAGCCAGATATTCTTCATGATTGCTGGATGAATCATATGGATCAATCGATGATCGATCGGATCCTGAAGCCATGGCACTCAGGACGAGATTGCTACTCGGAACATGTTCGGGTTATATGACCGGTACCTGTCGATGTTTGGCACACTGTCCATTCTTGACAGTCTGCAGAAACCCCTCTTGGCATTGGGTGGTATAAGATCTCTCGTCCTCAGCATTAATATCCATTGCCTTGTCCCGTTGTCTAAACGATCGCAACTTCCGGAAAGAATTCATGATCTGTGCTGGAATAAGCAGCATACCCATTGATGGAGTCACTTCAGCAGAATATTTTGACAGCTTCTGTCTGGCTAACTTCATGGAGAAGATCAAGTTTTCTTTCCACTGAGTCTTCTTCCTAGCCAAAGCTCACATTTTGCCATCCAACATCAGCAAAATGTATTTTAGTCACTGGGAGCCTCCAGGAGTGTGTGAGAGGAGGCGGAGTGTAAACTTGGAAGGGTCAAATTCAGAGGAGAATCAGACCCTAAGAGGGCATTCCGGCTGGCCTTCGGAGTATCTGGGAACTCTGATGACTGGGATGGGAGCACCATGGGAGCGGTTGTGAAAAGTTTGGGAGCACCTGGGACAGTCGCCTAATCAATGCGGGTATCCCAAACTAACTCTGAGAGATGCCTGGGTCCTTATGGACATTCATTCGAAGGACTGCATACATTATGGGAGATTCTCCGGATGTACACGAGCACTAGGAATACCCTCCACGTATGATGCATAGATTATTGTTCATTATCACCTTCTAAATCATAGTATAGTACTCATAGCATCTCATTCAACATTCTATTGTTTGAATCGCTACATTATGGAGAACCAAAGAAAATAACCAGGGATACATAAATGAAAGTAGGTAAAACCGAAACATTGACCCGATAAAGTGATTAGAATGCCATTGAACATAGTCACAATGTCATCCACTAAATCCCCCATCTCATCAGGGCCGACAAATGCAGCAACACACAATTCATCCACAGCGCAAAGAAGCTGGAGGAGTTCCTTGTATTTCCGAATGATTCCGGCACGGAGAGAGGGTGAAATTGAATTCCAATGTTGTTTGGCTCGATCTGTGATATCTAAAAGGATTGAAGTGAGTTTAGCGAGCGGTGAATCAAAATGGCGTTTGAATGGCAAATATGACAAATTTGGGGGAAAACAAGGTCCGCCACCAGGAAAGGATGAGTAGCCAATGTGGAGTTCAAGGTGGGCAAGGGGAGTGCTGATGGTGATCGAGGAGCGCAGAATCAAATTGAGGGGCGAAAATCCAGACCACGGAGCATGCACAGGGATTCAGGAGCGCATATCCTGCGGAGCAGCCTATCGATGCTCAGAAGCGCTGAAAGGGGAGAGAGGTAACGAGTCTGGAATGAAATAGAGGCGTTTCTATTCGAGGTATAGGAGGGGATTGAGGAGCGCCTATCCCAGAGGAGGAGCGCCGAGGGAAAAGGCAGTATGGAGCGCTGAATGTAATATTGAAGCGCCTTTCGAGACTGAGGAGCGCCAACGGGGATTAAAGTGCGCCCATTATAGTGGAGGAGCACCATTGGGGGGGGTATGAAGCAGCCCCACCATGTGTGATTGTGATGAGTGCAATGGTATCTGCAGTAATTCAATCTATCACCGTGGAAGGGCAAATCTACCTCGATATTCACCTTGAGAAAACGTAACTGTAAACGTCTTTACAGTGGCATACGCAGACAGCGCACAATGAATCGCTGCAGCCAGAAACGCTAGTGTCTGAGGTGTGAGAGATTGAATGAATTGTGATGTGATCGGTTGTCGCCCCAAGCTATTGGCGGTGAAGAAAAACTGATTGTAGATTGGGTCAAGCACTTCTATCCGTGTGAACCAGGCTTTCTCATCATCGATGACCTTCGATCGATACGCATCGTCTGACAGGAGACCATGCACCTGTATCAGAAGCGAAGTCGCTGCTCCTGGATCCAACCGGTAACTACTGACAATAGTTCGAGGAGCTCCATCCGCCAAATACCCTCAAATGGTGCTAATCTCTAGTTTTAACTATGAATAGTTTTGGGGTTTAGCATCATCACAACTCCAATCGAGGAGCAGAAAACAGAAATTACGCTTACAGAGTCCTGGGTTTGCGAAGCGATTTTAGGTGATGGACCACCGGGCAAATGACACACGCATGGTGCACCTACCGGAGCACCTTCTAATGCCCGCTGACGATCCTGAGCTTCAATCGCTAGTTGCCATGATTCGTCAACCATCAAGTACTTCTCATCAGAAGTGATTCGCCAGGGAGTCCTTGTGAATACGATTGCCTCCATGAATCTTTTCGCTACCTGAAATTTAACCTTTCTGTGTTGGGGAACATTGTGATCACCACCCCCGGGCTTTTGTTGAAGACCATTCTGGTCGGCACCAGCGATGGGAAGCGGGAGCACCTGTACAATGTCAGACTCGCATGATAAGTTGATGGTTGACTTGTGGCTTTGGAGCAATGGTGGTGCCATGGCCCCGGCTGGATGTCGCAGATTTGAAAGTGAAGTGCGGGCAATGACAGCATCTGCAAGGCTCCGTTTCTTTGGCGGTGGAACCCCTGTAGTTCGTATTGTCTTATCACGGGGTGCCTAGTCCAGAGGTAGGACCTCCTGCTGGTTGTCCAAATCGTCTTCTTCAATATCAGATCACAAGGTGCACTCTCGACGGTATTCACTTTCATTCATGCTGATCTTCCGATCGGTATCGTTATCATCCTGCTTCACCAGAATTATGGCACGGACATCAGCTGTCTCCAATACTATACTCGAAGGTTGGGTGGGAACTTGAAACATTTGATCTGCAACGAAGATTGGCTGTCTTCTGCAATGCACTTGCAAGTGCTTTTTCAAGGTAGGCTTCTTGATTCGTCTGTGAATAGTGATTCCTCACCTGGCTGGCCGTAGGTTCCATGTTGGATGAAGTGAAGTTGGGGGAGGTAGACAGAAGTATATAAAGGTATAAATATAGTTCGAAGTTTAACAGAATAATGTGAGAATACGGCAACCCAGTAACATGCGGTCGATGAGGATGCAATTCCAGGCGTGCCTGGAAAAACTGAGGCTCCGCGGAGGAGAACGCAATTCGAGGTGTGCCTGGAAAGAGTCCCGAAGTCATGTCAGTGGTTAATATTCATATGCTTGATGCTCGCTCTTGGTGGTGATTCATGAAGTGGCAGGTGCACCGGATTAGAGGGATCCTTCATGCCCCCAATTCCTGAATGTTAGCACTCGTATCCAAGTCCGCTATTGAGGCAAGAATTGGAGGTTAGTTTAAGCCAACATACCTAGAATTGAACCAGACGCACCTGGAGAACTCGAGACATTGACAAGGTTGTATCACTAACTCACTCTCAGGGCGGGGCATATGGAATACTGAGGATTGGGTTGAACATGATGGCCCCTGCATATGAGTCCGCCAATGGTAAGTCTCAATGCCTCTTGTTCGAGCATTCTAGTGCTGACGGCATGGCACAGAATTGTCAGAGTGTTGACGAATCTTGCAGAATTTGGACGGAGGATAGAGTTGGGACCTTGGTGAGTGGCAACAGTTGATGTTACATAAGTTCAAACTGAGGTTGTTGCTGATAGTGCATAAATATGAATGTCCGAATGCGGTATACCAATTGGAAGGGCACCCTGTTTTCACGATACTTCTGTTGATTTAGGATTCTGCAGCAACGTTAACGGTCGTCTAGGCAATGTCGTGTGCAGGACTTCACTTTTAGCGGTCTGAGTCTGCTGAATCACAATATGTATGCAGTCAGGATAAGAGAGGAGGCATCATATGGGGTTGGGAAGAAGAGATTCAACATAGAGAAAGAACCGTAAGGGTACAATGAAGATTCAGGGGTGATCTAATCGATTCCAGATCTCGTCAATGCCAAGATTGCTAGCGAATGGGTCAAAAATAGTCACACACATTAGGATGTTGCGCATACTATCTTGTAAACATCGCGTCATTAAATCACAAACTCATTTTCAATTTCAATGCTATGATGTTGACTTAACATAAATATTGGGGTTCAAACCACTGCATACGAATTATATGAATGCGTCCTGAGGCTTCATCTGACAGCAGAAAGACGACAAACAGCCTGGAGTTCCGCCCAACAGAGGTTCAGCGAGCATTGAGTCGGCGTGCAGGATACAATCTAATTTAAGGGCTGGGATTGCAGGCTCTCCTTACTTTGACAATTACTTGTACTCTCTGAAACTGTCTTTTCTTAACTCGAGCTTTCGTCAAGATTGGTTCTTCATGCACTCTTGGGATTGGATGTTGGCGGAAATCAGATATCGACTGTTTCTGATTTGTCAAGAACTTCAGGCGTTCAAGACATGTGGTGGGCGGGAGCTTGCCTGTTAATGATTGAGCAGCTGACCAGTGACTGCCATTCAGATTCTATCTCGTCGAGCTCTCTTGATGGAAATCGGTTCACACAAACTATTTCAAGATATGGTTCTTTGGCGGCCCTATCATACAAGTTAGTCAAAATGTAGTTAAGTCTGCATTAGAAGCGCTGTGAAATGAAGCGTATTCGAGGAAGTATGGTAAACAAGGGAGCGGGAGTTGCCAGTCATCTCCAGAGTCGCTGAGCAGAAGCTGTCATTCGAGGTTCACTCTCTCAAGCTGCAGTTAAATTCTGGAGCCCAAACAACAGAAGCTATTTAACGATCTGGGAAATGTATCGGTCCGAACATACTTCTTAGTGAAAATCCAGTTGAGTGTGGTTACTTATCGCCCAGAGCTGTGGATCTACGGTAAGCCTGTGGTGGACACCTTCCTCCAAAGGATAGGTTGACACTGAGCATGACATGTATGTCATTTAAGCCGCAGCCTTCACATACTGATCAAGCATAGATTTAGATATTAGCTTAGGCCGAGCGGGATGAGCCATGCCTGCACCTAAAAGTTTCGTGTCTGAAAGATGACTCGTGGTGTGTGCTGCCAGGCACAGATTCAAAGCATTCAGAAAGGAAGGAAATATGCTTCAAATGGAGGAAAATGAATTGTTCAGAGGCATGCCTGGGAGTGGGAGCATATGATAATAATGAGTGGCGGCTGGACAAAATTGACCGTTGAATGGAATATGTGTGCGCTGTCCAATCTGAGAACATCAAACTCCACAGCATCGTGCCTTTGAGGTGTGGCTGAGCTTCATTCCTGGGCGAGGAAATGCTCGGCTGTATTCTTCGGGAAAGCCGGGAATATGCGAGCCGTGTCTCAGGATACGATATATCAACTCTTTATCCCTTAGACAGTCTTTCTATCCCGGGATGATTACAGATATTCGGAGCTGGATCTGTCTCGAGAGAGTCGAGGAGTTGACAGCGATTCTCTTGTGCAATTGACTGAACATCAGTGAATATGGTTGATTCATTGAATATCACAAATTCTTTCGGCAGTGTACCAGGTAGTATCAAGTGCGCCTCAAATAGACACACAACAGATAATTTGAATCAAACGTGCAGGTTCAGGCGCGCCTAAAAACACTGATCTCGTTCGCAGATATTGTTATGACAATCCCACACGGACAATATGCAATGAAGATGCGCACCTTCGACTGATTGTCAAAAGAGAATATACGGCACCCCAGAATTCGACTTCGTCCACCATCACATTGGCGTGCCTGCTTTTTGTCACAAATTGGTTTATGCAATTCGGGCTATGATTCAGTATACCAGGTGTCTGTTTTCTATTAACTTCATTTCATATTCATCACATTTATCAACTAACACAAAGTGGAATCGAACTCTTACCAATACTCCTGGACTCTGCAATTCCGCCATATTCTCCATACCATTTCCCTATGTCGCATCAGTTGGTGAAATTGTACTGGTTGAATGTTAAAAGAGGTGAACCTTGATTTCACTGCCCTGTTCATGATCGTTCAGCCTCGCCATCTGACGGCACAATGTCTCCTTGCTCCGTAACCGGCTTTGTATGGTCCTGACGACACTGCAGAATCCATTATATCTTCATCATCGTGATGTTCGGTCGGTTCATCAGACCATGCATGACTCTCATTTGAGCCACTCCGGAGAGCTGGTGGAGATCACTTTCTCTGTCATCATAACCATTTGGTCCAGTGTTCAATAGCCATGTGTGTGGAACTCTGTTTTGCCCCAGTCGGACAACCCGTGCAAATGCCTGCCACTGCTCATTCAACACCCAGAACTTCTGAGTTATTACCACATGATTTGCTGCTGTGAGATTGAGGCCTGTCCCACCCAGTTTGGGTGTAGTTACAAACACAGAGGGATTTGGCGAATCTGGGAATTTAAGCTGCATTTCTGTGTGATGATCGTTGCCCATTTCTGCATACATGTAGAAAATATCCAGATGATCCGCAAAAAACTTTGTGAGCCACCACTTCAAATGACGAACTTGGCCTGGCAGAGGACAGAATAACACCACAGTTTGAGGAGGAGATGCACTTGGCAAGGAGCATTGAATCCTTTCGGGTTACTGCAGGAGCGACTCGTTCGATGATTGGTGATTGTCAGGTTCGGGATACTCCGCCGGTTCCTTGACAAGCGTTGGCAGAAATGGGTCTCTCAGCCATCGGAGAATCGGAGAATCCACCCAACTATGGAGTGGCCATTGATTGTACCATTTTCCTGAAACGTCATTCCGATCCTCGGTGTCTCCCAATACCAATGTGAAACATGCCAGGCGCCATCTATCAACCCTCCACGCTCCTGACGCACCCAGTGAGGTGTATCTCTCCACCAGGGTCTTGAGTATAGCTTGCTCATCCTCAGTCCATTCGAGATCAACATGGTGTGCATTCTCCTTCGGTATCCGAATCTGGGGATACCAATTCGCGAGTGTCAATCCTGACCATCTCCTTATCGTCCAGGGTTTTGCAATTCGGATAATCCCGTGTGCTGCATCATGTTGAGTTTCCCGGTCTTCTGTCCGGATGGCATGGATCACACTCTTCATAGCGGATTACAGTGCCTCGGCACCGTGCATTTCCATCAGTCTCATCTTCTTGATCTTCAGGTGCACCTGGAAACAGACACATCACCGGATGACACCAGTCATAGAGTGAATGGAATCCCGGTGTTGCAGTGACTTGAAGTTTGAATCGAATTCTCGCATTCGTCACAATTCGCCAGCCCACACTATGTTTCGTCACGTACCGATGAGACTCATCAAATAGCCCACTACTCAATGTATAGTGTGAGAGCCGGCCATTGCTTGATGGTTTGGCACTAGATGTGAATGTATCATACGACGCTAGGTGGATATTCCATCCATTTTCCATCTCATCAATGCTGTTGTTCAGATTCTTGTGCGTGAGATTTGCGTTTTTGGCATGCAGGGAGTTGACCAGTTTAGAATCGGTTCCCTGTGTCATCTCGTCGATGACAGTGTTGAAGGTCTCTGCCACTCCGGGCATTGTGTTTACCAAGATTTTTTCATGGGCCGATATAAGTGCCAGCTGCCCGTGAGGTGGTGTTGTCTGTATCTCCAACAGACAGTGGGGCACCGGAGTAAATCTCTGGAGCGGTTACCACTCCCTTTCTTCACCGACAATGACAGGAAACTTGTTGTGCGCCAAAATCACCGACTCTTGAAGGGTATTCCCCCATATAATGGACAGGGGCAACCCCATAACAACTTTCTCAGTCACAAATTTGCAAAGCATTGCTGCTGCAACCGAGGTGAAAGTCTTTCCAAGACCCATTTGATCCGCCACCAGTGTCCCTGGCATATCAGCATCCCAAACCCATCTCCTCGCGATGAACCAGATGGCCCACACCTGGTGCGCCAGAAAGTTAGTTCCCGGCAGGCCAGGAATTGAATATATGTGGCCTGGAACACGTTCATCTGTTGATTGGCGAATCTGATGGGCATTGAGCAGCCTGACTGCCTCATCAAGACACTCGTGCTCAAATTCGTTGTTGATTGTGTTGAGAACAGTGCTCAAAACTAAACTGGCATTTTCTGGATCGAGAACCTCAACGCCTCCCACTTGCTCCTGAACCTCTCTTGAACCTTGGTCGGTCTTCTTTTCGTCCTCAATGATCACTTTCAGTTGCTTCACAGGACAGTTGGGAAGATGGGCTCATACTCCGGCGCTCCTGAAACTCATCGCGATGTTAGGTATATCACAGACAAGCATTTGGACCCAATGATATGTGGTATATAATCAATTCTATTGACTCAATCAGAACTTACATTAATGCTATCAATCTCTTTCCCATCTGTCTCCTCATCCACCACTCCTTCATTTTCATCAGATCCCTCCGAAGTCTAAGTATACTGATTAGTAGTGTGCATAACTTACCATAACAAGGCTAGCGGGGATTACCTTGGCCGGTCTCATTACGTGCTCGGCAATATCCTTCCCTGGAGCTGCGTTCATTTCTATCAGAAATAGCTGCACATTGTGTCCCAATTTCAACTTAAAGGCATTTGGAAGGGAACTGTTCTGTGATATCTGACCATATAGACAGTCATTCATCATTTGCGCAGGTGTGTATAATCCCATATACTATTCCGCCAATTCTTCCTGCGTCGAGTTGCATTTCTTTAATGCAGTCACACAGCATGCTTCTTTCGGGCCACAATTCTCTTCGATGAAATCAATCAGCTCCTCCCAGTGCATAAGCAAAAAACTTTTCCGTTGGGGTGGAGTGGCTCTGTCAGAGTGGACGCTCCCAGTCTGAGTAGTCGGAGACACCCCGGTGGCGGATTGCTCTGCGCACAGCGTCAATACCAGGCATCGCATTGCATATCTCCATCCGATCGCTGTGTTGCGGTTTCTTCTCACTCTGTCGGTCTCATATTTTGAACGAACACTATGGCATTGTGGCCAACAGGGACCATACGTTGGAATGGGTTCATTCGGGACACGCTTGGATCGGGATTGCAATGCAGACCACCGAGTAGAAAGACATCATCGCATGATACAAAGGGATTGCAATGCAGACTCCGGAGTTGAATGAGGTAGATCCACGCAATTGCATGAATCCTCGCCGCCGGGTAGTATCATAACTTCTCACCCTCATTCTATGCTCCTTGAGCCGGGTTGACTCTTGATCATGGCATGGAGTGATAGAGAGCGATGACTTAACTTCGTGATTTTAGGAGATGGTAGAGGAGATGCGACAAATCACCATGAGAAACTGGGACTTGAGAGAATTTTGTGTGCGAGTCAATTCACCATCCCCGATACGGCAGCAACGAGTCGTGATCCAGCATGTAACGACACCGATACGAGGACTTCCCAACCCAATCAGCCAGGCCGTACCCCTGATTTGTCATATCCGCTCGTATCCTCCACATCGTTCTCATCTTCATCCCCCATCTCGCTCTTTCTCATCCACATCTCAACCATCATCGCAGAACACACAGTTAAATCATCCCTCTCTATCTCTCCATGGCATGAGCAAGAGTTGCCACCGAGTACAGCATACACCAAGTACAGCATACACCGAGTACAGCATACACGAAGTACAGCATACACCGAGAACAGCATACACCGAGTACAGCATACACCGAGTACAGCATACACCGAGATCAGCATACACCGAGTACAGCATACACCGAGTACAGCATACACCGGGTACAGTATCCACCCAAGATCGTTTGTCGTCACTTCAGTCTCATAATTACGAGTCGACCCCTGAATGTCGCGTCAGCTTCCGGCATGCCTCCCTACATGATCGACCGCCATCGGCCAGCTCTCTATGAGAGCTGAAAAGTAAAGTCACCTTGTCACATTCCCACGGTTGTGAGTTAACTAACTGATGAATAGGGTCTCAGCACCGGGCGCACCGTCCATCGACCGCCTGCAAGTACTCATCCAATCTCACTCGATCACTGCCTCCAAGTGTATATCCAAACTGGCTCGATTACGGCCTCCAATTTCGCACGATCATGGCCTCCAAGTGCATCTGCAAACTCGCTCAATCACAGCCTCCAAGTGTATCTCCAAACCCGCCCGATTACAGCCACCAAGTTCGCCCAATCATTAGTTTTAGCAACGGGTCCGGGTAACTCGCCAGCGGTCGGGGCTTGGACCGGAAAAATGGTTCGGTTCGGTTCCAGACCCATCCACATACCCGACCCGGAGCTTCTTGGCGGGCCAAGCCCTTACCCGTACCCGTCAACCTGCGGGTTTTGCCGGGTTTGGCTAGACCCGTCCGTTCCAGTCTCCGGTTCTCCTTTTCGGGTTTGTCTAATTATGGTTGCAGTCATATATGTTACTGTTATGTGCAAAATATTAACTTTGGTACATCATTATCTTTATTGGTTTCATTGGCAGCCTTTATACTCAAAACAAGGAGAGACATGCTCCCTGCTACATCCTGAAGTTGAGTATGATCAAGTGTTCATCTTGCATCATTTGTAAGATTCGAGGTCCAGAATAGCCATATTCATTGCTATGGCAGTCATTCAGCCGGAATTTGATCAGTTTGCACATGCGACTGCGCCAACAACATTTGCAGAGCTGTTGGAGATACATGATGGTGTCAGCGGAGAATCACAATGCCGCAAGGAACCTCCCGGGATAGAGTAGCCATATGTAAATTGCATGCCGTAAATGACCGTCCCACATATGCATATCGGCTCGCACAACTGACGCAATACCCGATTCATCACCTATTAAGAAATCGAAGCCTGTTAAGCCCATAAGTGTTGACCCCTGCATACGTCCTCCATACCTACGTACTATACAGCAAATGGATTCAGGTGAACATATTGTATTGGCTTCTAGGTCATGTGTACACAACCTGCACAATATGTGATTATTGACAACATAGCTCTGCAAAACGTAGTTGGCGTATCTATTTCAATACGTCAAAGAATTTTTTGATTTCACTGACTATATTGTAGGAAATGATAATTCATCTGTGCATGTGCAAGGGTCATACGGGCCATGTGAACAGTCCAAACTCCAACCCAAGTTGATTGACAACTGAGCAACACAATATGGTCCTGCCTTTTACGGATAAGTGAGAATGCGCAATCTAAACTAAAGATCAAAGTTACTAACAAAGTTTCACTTAGTGATGACATACGAGTCATAGAAGGAGCAGTCATAGCGCGACGCGAATCTGGATGAATGACCATCATCATGTCCCATTCATTCATACAACCAACTACATTACTCCGCATTTAGACCGGGCACAAATAGTCAGCGTCGTGAAAATTGCTTATGGTACGTCATGGATATCGAGCGGATCGAACTGGATATGGCAAACTGAGTATGTTGGGCTATATTGATGGAAAATTGGATTATGGCTCTAGATGCAGTGAATTGCCAACTGAAAGTGCTGAAATGTCACCGCGCTAAGTTATCCATCGCTCAGAGAACTTCTGTATCAGTTGATCAGAAATTGATACGCCATAAAGCTTTTGCATGCAACTGAGTATTGGTACAAATTATTCATTGGCTGTTAATAATGACTATATGATTATTGAAGCGACACGGGAACAGCCCTATTGTTACAATGAGCGTCAACGGAGCGTCAATGAATTTTGGATATGTAAGCAACTTAATAGGAAGGTGATTTGCTCGCTGCTATTCATAATCAACAGACTGGCAGCCATTGTAGCCAAAAGAGACCGCGGCGCGGTAACAGCCTCATTCTGATACTGAGCGTCAACGGAGCGTCAACGATATTTGCTGTGGTAAGTAAGTCAATTGATAACCGATTTGGTCGCTGTTATCCATTAACAATGTATGGGCAGCCGTTACAGGCAACAGAGAAATCGACACGGTAACAGGCACGTTGTGAAAGTGAGCGTCAACGGACCGTCAACGGTTTTTGGTCTTGTTAGTAAGTCCATTGAGATGCCATTTGCTCGCTGGTATCTATAATCAACATATTGGCAGCCTTGATGAGCAAAAGAGAAACCGACATGGTCCCATCCCCAGTCTGAAAATGAGAGTCAACAGAGGGTCAACAATTTTCGGTGTTGCATCTTGTATAATCCAACGGCTGTGATACGGCATTTATCCATAATCAAAGTATTGGCAGCCTTTATAGGTGATATCGTGTGTGTCGATACTGCTACACCTCAAACTCAGCGTCAACAGAGCATCAACAGATTGTCAACAGAGTATCAACACAGCGTCAACGGATTGTCAACAGAGTGTCAATGATTTTGGGTGTTGGATCATGTAAAATCCAAGTGCTCTGCTATGGCATGTACCCATAATCAACATATTGGCATCCGTTCTGGGCAAAAGTGATCGCGAAATGGTCACTGCCCCAGTCTGAAAATGAGCGTCAACAGAGTGTCAACGATTTTATGGGTTTGCATCTTGTGTAATCTGAATGCTGTGCTACGGCATTTATCCATAATCAAAGTTTTGGCAGCCTTTACAGGCAATATCAAGTGAGTCGATACTGCTACACCACCAAATGACCGTCAACGAAGCATCAACAGAGTGTCAATAGATCATCAACACCGCGTCAACAAAGTGTCAACCGAGTGTCAACTATTTTGGGTATTGCATGTTGTATAATCCAAGGGCTCTGCGACAGCAGATATCCATAATCATTGTATTGGCAGCTGTTCTGAACAAACGTGATCGCGACATGGTCACAGCCCCACTCTGAAATCGAGCGTCAACAGAGCGTCAAGGATTTTGAGTGTTGCACCATGTATAATCCAAGGGCTGTGCTACGGCATTTATGCATAATCGAAGTATTGGCAGCCTTTATAGGCAATATCGTGTGTGTCGATACCGTTACACCTCAAAATCAGCGTCATCTGAGCGTCAACACCGCATCAACAGAGCA
>Ga0307515_10005190_pt1 | contig 26468 bp, 16 predicted proteins | sample 17_EM_MG_FD_194513 | JGI IMG/M metagenome (GOLD analysis project Ga0307515, IMG submission 194513) | Populus trichocarpa ectomycorrhiza microbial communities from riparian zone in the Pacific Northwest, United States - 17_EM | ecosystem: Host-associated > Plants > Roots > Unclassified | place... | reverse complement strand
TTAAATTAATTTCGACCAAACCATGATGACGATCTACTCTAATTTCTCTGTCAATGGTGTCATACCAATAACATTTGAATAAAAATACTCTATTATGTTCGCTATGATATTGCAATTCAATAACCTTTTCCAACTTCTAATAGTAGTCAACTTCAAACTCATTAGAAATCGATATCTTAAAATAAACCCTATTGTTATATGTCTTTCTACTAGGAGTGAGCAAAAAAACCGAAAAACCGATTAAACTGAGAAAACCGCAAAAAAATAACCGAAAAAACCGAACAGAAAAAAAAACCAATTAAACCGATTAAAATTTTAAAAAACCAGCCGGTTCGGTTCGGTTTCATAAGCAAAAAACCAAAAAACTGAACCGAAGCTAAAAAAAACCGGAAAAAAAACCGAGCCAAACCAGAAAAACCGAGCCAAACCGAAAAAACCAAGCAAAAACCGGAAAACCGAGCCAAAACCGAGAAAACCGAGCCAAAACCGAGAAAACCGAGCCAAAACCAAAAAAACCGAGCCAAAACCGAGAAAACCGAGCCAAATCGGTTTGAACCGGTTTTTGCCCTAAAAAACCGAACCGGAACCGGTCGGTTTGACCTGGTTGCGGTTCAGTTTCGGTTTTGTTTTTAAAAAATTTGGTTTGGTTAATTTTTTTGATAAAAACCGAACCGAATCGAAAATGATCACCCCTGCTTTCTACTTTGTCCATATTCTTCAGTATGAAACTTATGTCCTTTGATAAAATACCTACTATAGCACTTCACATTTCTTTCAAGACCCAAACTTAGTAAAGACAAAGTAACACTAGTATTCCCTCCAAATTGATAAACCTGGTACATGATGTACAACCATGGACAGTTAACGAGAAATGTGTAATGAAATTAAATATCCCTAGAGATAAGAATAATTAAATAGTACTTACATGTGTTCTAAACCCCGTGAAAAATTATTTATCTTGTAATCGAAAGATTTGAGATTCAGTCAACTGTGAGTTTTGGGACAGTAAATATTGACAATGTTGCCTACGAGAAATTTAACAATCAGTTTATGATATTATAAGAGATAAATTGTTCAAAAATAATATGTGCTTGTCTGAATTCTATTTCTGATAAATATCTTCCCTTTATAATATTTTTTGGTACGGATCATCCAGGATGAGAGAATATTGACAAGTTACCACATGAAGACACTTCTCCATCACCGTTATGTCTTGGAATGCGATTGATTCTTGTTCTCAATCGAGACTTAAAATAATACAAGATAAATGTTGAGATCTCTTCAACAATATAGACCTCGCATATTGAAGCTTCAACATGCGCTTTATTTTTAACTTTTCTCTTAAAGTTGAATAAGTACCTACATGGAATTAAATGAATGTTTTGAAATATATAAAGAAAGACAATAAAATTTTAATTACGATGCATGTGTAATCCCTAACTTCTTGAATGGATACATCCATCTATATTAGATTAAGCCTCTAACATTTGCCTTAAATGGTAAATTTATGGGTATATATTTTATCAAGTAGAAAAACAATAAAGAGAATATCATCTCAAGTTTGAATATTATCAATTTATAGGTAAAATAATTATCTAGTTATTTTTTTCATTTTTATTTTTTAAAATAAAAAAATAATTAGAAAACATGAAATGGTAAAAAAACATCAAAATAAATATAATATTAATTATATAGTTTTTAAAATTATAAAAATTAATTAATTAATTAGTTAGTTTTGATAAATGAGAGTTCTTGAGTTATAATTAACCCACGTAAAAAAAGAAAAAAAAAACCACCGTCAGTAAATATAATAAAAAAAGGTTTTGAGGTGGGTCCCATAGTCAGTTGCTCGCCTGTAAACCGATAAACATTATAGACGCAGCATTTAGTCTTGCAGCAAAAATGGAAAGGGGTCCAAAAACGAGTAACAGATTCTACGTTCACGTAATTCAAATTCAAAAGCAGGGGTAATCAAGTAATATCAAGGTATCCGTCAGCTGGTAAACCTAAAACCCACTCTTTTTTCAACCAGAGGAGGAGAAGCAAGGAGAAGGAGAGAAGCAACCTTCCTCGCCATGGCAGAATCAGAGGTGAAATTGCTAAACGGCCCTCATCCTCAGTCTAGCACATGTTAATTTGTTTAATATTTTACTTTAATTTTAAATTTAATTATCTCATTCTTGGTTTTGATTTTAATTGAAAACAAAGAAAAAATAAAAATAAAATAGTCTGGCTGTCTTTGTAGAAACTGGTGGCGTTGAAAAAAGCATATGCAGATATAATATTGAATACAGCAAAAGAGGCAGCAAGCAGAGTAATGGAGTCGGAGCGAAAAGGCCTTCGCTATCACCACGATCTCTGCAGTTCAAAAGACGAGGCGCTTCGATTACTTCTTCGCTTAAAACAAATGATCGATGCCAAAGTAACCATATTTTTCATCTCATTTCTTGCTCCTGGTGTCGCGCCACCTTTTACTTTACATGAAAGCTTTGATTTTATCATATATTAGAAGGGTTGTAAACAAATGGTTTTTCATTTTTCCATTTCTCGATAATCATGGGGGCTCATTATATATATATATATATATATATATAGAATTTAAAGGTATTTTGATGTGTGGAAGATATTACTTTTGTTTCTTATGCTACTTGCCTGCTCGAGTTCTAATGAGCAGCTCCACTACATTTTGCTCAGAATTTGTTGTGTGGCTCGCCTTGTTACTTGGACAGCTGATACCGAGTGCACCCGTTACTCTTATATATGTTCCCTTTCATCTTGCAAGCATTAATGCATCTGTCTCATTTTTCTTTCTTTGCAGGCAATTGAAGCAGAGATAACATCCGCAAGCCAACAGAGTAAGATTGATGAGCTTGAGGCGCAGCTCCAGGAGGCAGAGGGTGTCATAATAGATCTTAGAGCAGAGTTGAGATGGGTACGTGATGAGCTAGAGAAGGTAAGGAACAGCCAAGTCCAACCTTCGAATGGAGAAGCTGTGAAGGAAAATGAATCTTCTCACCAACATTTAACATCTGAGCCCATTGTGCTCTCTCTTTCTAATTTGCCACCTCAAACTGTGGCAACTTCTAATGTAAAGAGTACACTACTGGATCAGAGAAATTTCAACAAGTGCTGCAACACAGAAGATCAGCAATTGAGTGTTTCACCTTTGGAGAACTATTCTTCACGTAATGCAGACTTAGCCTCCATTACTATGGCAAACAAGGAGCCGGAGTTGTATAGAAATGGTTGTACGCAGAGAATTCGTGCATCTGAAGGAAATGCGTTTGCTAGCAAATTGCCTCCTTCAGATGTAGGAGTGGAGCAGCAATCACTCATAAAGAATGAGGTTATTGTCAAAGCAAGTAATGGGGATGAAGGTAAATGTACTGAAACTTCTCCCAAGACTAAGAACGTGGGGAAAATGAACTTTTCAGGGGAAGAAGTAAGAAACCATGTCAAGGTTTGCTCATCAAGACAGAAAAGGGGGAGGTTTGCCAAAGCTAAGCGCAAGTCCTGTCCCATTGTCAGAAAACCTTATCAACCACCTTCTATTGTTTCTCGTCGTAAGACAAACTCAGTAAATGGCACTGTTAAATCTGATCAACATTTGTGTACCTTACCCCCTGTCAAGCCTAGCAATCAGGATATGAAGAAGAATCCCATTGAGCTGGAAGAAGAATTGCTGGAAACAAATGACTGCCTTACTGCTGAAATGATTGTTCCTGAAGGGAAAAGACCAAGAACAGAACGAATTACAACTTCTGGCTCTTCCTCGTCCTCGTCCCCTTCGGTTCAACACTCAGAATTTTGTCAAAAACCTTTTGTTCTCACTCCTTGCAAGAATTACTCGTTTTTGCTCCATGGTAATGTTAAATCTGACGAAGACCAGTCAAAGATAACTGAAAATGTTGTCAAGCTGAAGCCACTACCTAGCTTGGGTCCTGTTTTAACACTAATTAGAGGTGGTTTGGATTCAATATGTGGCTCTACAAATGTTGAAGTGAGTGTAAAGGCACTCTGTGGATCCGTTGAGGACACTGATGCAGACAAGGACATGGACTTTGTAGATGAATTGGCAAAAGAAGAACTCGATTCTAACCAGAGTCCTATAGTTCCAAGTTATGAATCAAATGCTCAGATGATCAATGTACCAATTGTATTTTCTAATTTGAAAGATGCCAAAACATCCGAAGAAATTACTGTTAGTGTACCGCTGGTGCCCTCTGATATAAAAGTTGCCAAATCATCCTTGGAATCTAATTTGTTTCCTATTCAATCAGACAATAGGCTTCTTAAATACACATTTCAGAGGAAGCACAAGAAGGAAGCTGTGAGCAGCTCTGATAACAACGCTTCTGGCGAGAAGAACAAATTAAAAAGGAAAGCAGAGGAAAAGCCAGAAGATTAACCAGAGCCACATAAATCTAGCTTGATAAATGAGTCATCTAGGGACATTAGCTCAAGCCGCTCGTAAGGTTGGTTTCTCTTAAACATTCTCTGTATCTTCTTAAACATGCCCCACCTGGGATAAGATGTCATGACTCCATTTGTTTTCCGTACTAGGATAACATGCTGCTTTTGTCTTTCTATGCAAATTCCGTGATTCCAGATTCACGACGATTTCATATCTCAGTCAATGGGAATTGAAAGCATGTAAATTTTAGTGAATGATCTTAGTTATGTGCAGGGAAATTGAAATATGATGGGACTAATTTCTACTAATGTTTATGGCTGAGGACACTGCATATACATGTTTTGCCTAAATGATATTGGCCTGAAAATGGTGGGTTTTTTTCTATGGTCCCAAAATAATAAATTCAAGACCAATACCTGATCATATGAGTAATTAGGGCAGGATGGAAGAAAAGAAACAAAGTTATGTAGGAGTTTTCTCATGCTGATCATATTCGAAATTGACTTGCATGGTATTGTCCATAAGTGGTGGAATAACAATAAACTTGCTAAAGAGAACTCTCGCTCTATTAAGAATAGCTGCGTTGCTGGAAGTGCACTCTGATTTATGCCGATATTCATACGTCTCTTTCAGGGTACCAAATAAGCTTCTGCTTTCATGTTGAGTCAATATTAGAATATGCACCTGGTTTCTTTTTCTGGGAAATGTTGGTGGTAATGAAACTAACTCTTCCTCGAGCTCAGCCAGGAGAAGGATGTGGCTCTGAATTCAAATGTCTTGTGCCATTCTTTGGTGATTATTGAGAGAATACTTTTTCAAGAAACCATAAAAAAGGGCTCCTTGCATCGCATGAGATGTGGAGATTACCAATCAGCTACTTGTTTACCACTGTTGCAATTTTTTACTATTAAAATAATATTTATTTTAAATAATTTTTTATATCACCACATTAAAATAATTTGAAAACACTAAAACATTTTAGCGATATGATTTAAAAATATTAAAAAAATATTAATTTAAAATAAAAAAATTTCAAATTATTTCAAAATTACTTCTAAAATATAAAAACAAAACTGTCTCAATTTTCAAACCTAACAGCCTTTTTCATCACTATATACGAAATGGTCTGGAAATCTGTTGCGTTGAATGCATCATTAGTCATTAATTTCTTATGTGTCATCATAGACCGATAATTTTTGCTTATTTAAAAGTGTGAAAACAGTTTTTTTTTAAATAATTTTTATTTGAAAATATATTAAAATAATATTTTTTTTATTTTTAAAAAATTATTTTTAATATCAATCTATTAAAATTATATAAAAAACAAAAACAAATATTAATTTAAAAAAAAATTTAAATATTTTTAATTTTTTTTTGAAAACACCTTCTTTAAGAGTGAATAACACATGTGTAATAGAAGTTTGAGACTGAATATAGATAGAGAACCATAGAACAGAAATTGAAAGTGAAGGTCGACCATAAAACAAGAGAAGATTATTCTCAGCTCCATCAATTTGATATGCAGTCATTCCACATCTTTTCGTTCTTCTGGTCAGTCAATTTCACAAGAAAATCCCTCCCTCTCTCTCTAAAACTGGGTTTATACTATTAGGAATGAATTTCGTTAATTTATTATTAAAAAAACCAAGAGTGCTTAGTTAAATACCGTGAACCAAGATTTATTAAAAAAAATTTATATTATTTTAAAGTATTTTAATATCTTGTATTATATTAGTAAACTATCAAAATTGAACTAAATTGATGTAATTTTTCTATTCTTTCCTGTACAATCCACTCACTGTCTACTGTTGAAATTACCTCTTTACTTCCTTTATTCACGGCTAGCTATTTTCTTTATTTATTTTTATGGGTATTTTTTTTCTTACAACTATGAAGAATCATTCATTCGGATTGAAATCCTGAAGAAGAATCAGAACAAGGGAAACTACGAATTCGGGTTGAGGTTTACAGATCATTGTGATGTCAAAATAGTACACAGCACCTTCAATGGCTGGTGCCCCTTGTAGTAAAGACATACAGATCTCTTGCAGGTGTTGCTGTCATGTCCTAAAATCCAACTAAGTGTGTGGTTAGTTAGCTTCATCAACCTCCCTAACCTTTCTTAAGCTCAAAGGTGTTTAATTTGACCACACCAAACTACACTCACATCAACTCTTTGCCAACTGAAGAAACCATAATTACGAGGAAAGAACATCTTCTTAATATAATATTACCAACTTATTAAGAAATTTCCGAGCAAAATATCACAAGAAGATGTGACAGAGACTATGGTTGGTTTCAAATGAAATGAAAACTTGTTAAATATTTAAGAAATGTTTATATGTTAAGTGAGGGCAATCTTCATTTTATAAAATATAACTGATAAATATACCTTATTTATTTTTAAATTTTTTTGTTAAGTGGAAGTCTTGAGATTATCTTATAAAATATAATTGATAAATATATAGAAAATTGAGGAGGCAAGCCCGTCTATGAGTTGGGGCGATTTTGGTGCGGACTCTTTCACAAGATAAGTCAAATTTATATGTATTTAAATGATATATTTGAATGGTATAAGAATTAATTTTGTTTAATTATAAATTTAGTTGAAATTAAATTAAAGGTTATAAGAATTATAATCATTTTGAATTATAAATTATAAATTGTTGATTTAATTTTTTTTTGGTGGCAGAGAGTTGAGAGTCTTAAAAAACAATCTCTGTCATATTTTTTCGAATCAGGTCGTATATAATACTTGCGATTCATTAAATTGTGTTATTTTTCTAATTAAGTTTTGAAGTATGTTATTTTCCTTTTTCTTTTTATTATGCAACTTTTAAGATGAAAAAAAAAAGAAAACTCCTTAATAGAAGTAAACACTTTAGAAGACATAATATTCACATGTTTGAAGCAATTTAACTATCTTTTTTATTCATTTTTAAAATTTATTATTTTGGGAGCATAGTTTTAAAATCTCATCCAAACTCAACCAAACAAAGCTCAGATTACAGGTTAGAAGGGTTCATCAAAATCTTTTATTTTTTAAAGATTTAAAATAACATCATTTTGATTATTTTTTTAAATAAAATAATTAACAGGTTGTTAATCAAGTTTTTAACAAATTAAATAATTTTTTTTTTAATCAATTCTAAATTCGGTCCAGATCTTATAACGATAATAACGAGAAGGCAAGCTATTCCCCCACGGGGAAAAAAACAAAGAGAGCAAGGGGTTAGAAAACTACAAAACAGGTAAAAAAACAGGGTAAACATAGATGGCCACGGATTTGACTATACCAGGCCTCTTTTTTTAATTGCCTTATTAGGAAATTAAAAGTAGCATCGTTCAGTGCAGTATCCAACTACAACTAGAAACCACCCTTTGTGGACCTTATATATATATAAATATATTTGTTCTGGTAAAATAAATAAATAAATAAATTCTTAATTTAACCGCTAAACAGTTCCTCTGTTCAGTCAAAGAAGCTGTGATCATCAGTCACACACTTGCCATTGAAAAACTCTCTTGAAAAAGTTCACTCCCGAGGAACAAAGCACACACCCGTCATCTAACATCATCGACAAAAATAAAGAAGGAAATTGCAGGAGTAGGAGTAGGAGTAGGATTAGGATTATACTCTCACACACATAATAATACTAATAATATAATACTAACATCAAATCAAAGTCAATACCTCCCTTTCCTTTAGACCATCTTAAACTTGTAAACACGCAAGCTTCAATCCAAGATAAATTTAGTATGTTTCCTCAGTAAATCAAGAAAAGAAAGAAAGACTCTTGGAAATTATTACATCTTCTTCTTCTTCACTCCATGAAGGTTTCATCAAAGATTTGTGCTTTAAATATCATCATTGTTATTCTGGTTGCATTAAGTGTCATTAATGTTCTTGGTGAAGATGACGTGAGGTGCCTGCAAGGTGTAAAGAACTCTCTTGATAACCCAGAAGGGAAGCTGACCACATGGAACTTTGCAAACTCATCAGTTGGATTCATCTGCAATTTTGTTGGGGTTTCATGTTGGAATGATCGAGAGAACAGGATAATTAACCTCCAATTACGTGACATGAAGCTGTCAGGACAAGTTCCTGAATCATTACGGTATTGTCAAAGCCTGCAAAACTTGGATCTTTCATCTAATTCTCTCTCTGGTACGATACCTGCTCAAATATGTACCTGGGTGCCTTACTTAGTCACTCTTGATCTCTCAAATAATGATCTTTCTGGCCCTATACCGCCTGATCTTGCAAACTGTACTTATTTGAATAAGTTGATACTATCTAATAACCGTCTCTCTGGGTCTATTCCTTTTGAACTTTCTGGTTTGGGTAGGCTCAAGCAGTTTTCTGTGGAAAATAATGATCTTGCTGGTACAGTTCCTTCCTTCTTTAAAAATCTTGATTCCGCGAGTTTTGATGGGAATAAGGGACTGTGTGGGAAGCCTTTATCAAAGTGTGGTGGGTTAAGCGAGAAGAATCTTGCCATTATAATTGCCGCCGGGGTTTTTGGTGCCGCCTCTTCTTTGTTGTTAGGATTTGGGGTGTGGTGGTGGTATCATTTGAGGTATTCTGAGAGGAAGAGAAAGGGAGGGTATGGCTTTGGAAGAGGTGATGATACTAGTTGGGCACAGAGATTGAGGTCTCACAAGCTTGTTCAAGTTTCTTTGTTTCAAAAGCCTCTAGTGAAGGTTAAATTGGCTGATTTAATAGCTGCTACAAACAATTTTAGTCCAGACAATATCATCATTTCAACTAGAACGGGCACTACTTACAAGGCTGTTCTTCCTGATGGATCGGCTCTTGCACTCAAGCGTCTTACTACTTGTAAGCTCGGTGAGAAGCAGTTTCGTTCAGAGATGAATCGATTAGGCCAGATCAGGCATCCAAATCTGGCACCCCTTTTGGGGTTTTGTGTTGTGGAGGAGGAGAAGCTTTTGGTTTATAAGCACATGTCTTATGGGACTTTGTATTCTTTGCTCCATGGGTCCGGTAATGCACTGGATTGGTCAACAAGATTCAGGATTGGTTTGGGTGCTGCTAGGGGTCTAGCTTGGCTTCATCATGGGTGCCAGCGTCCATTCCTGTATCAGAACATGTGTTCCAATGTGATTCTTGTTGATGAAGATTTTGATGCTCGGATTATGGACTTTGGATTGGCAAAGATGACTTGCTCAGACTCTAATGAGAGCAGTTATGTTAATGGGGATTTAGGAGAATTCGGTTATGTGGCACCAGAGTACTCAAGCACTATGGTTGCTTCCCTCAAAGGAGACGTTTATGGATTTGGGGTGGTGCTTTTGGAGCTGGTGACAGGGCAAAAACCTCTCGACATCAGCAATGCTGAAGAAGGATTCAAAGGGAGCTTGGTGGATTGGGTAAATCACCTCTCAAGTTCTGGTAGAAGCAAAGACGCAGTTGACAAGGCTATCTGTGGCAAGGGACACGATGAGGGAATTTACCAGTTCCTAAAAATTGCTTGTAATTGTGTCATTGCTCGGCCCAAGGACAGATGGTCTATGTACAAGACTTACCAATCCTTAAAGACGATTGCCAGTGAGCATCATGTTTTGTCAGAGCTAGATGATGAATTTCCATTGATTTTTGGCAAACAAGATTATGATTAAGAGTAGCTTTGGAGGAAATTAAGATGAGAAAGGCCCTGACAAAATGGTAAAACTCCTGTCAGACTGAATTTACACGTTGTCTGTTCAGTATTCCAGATGCTCTGAATTTAAAATGTAAATGGTGTGATATATCCTTCCTTCGATCTTCCTTTTCATTTGTTATCTATTGCTGTATGATAAAAATAAAACTTTCTTTTAGCTCCAGGTTACTGAATCTCAAGAACTCTATTTTGTCTGCTTTTGTTTCTAAGAGGAACATCCTCAACACAGCATGCAATTTGCAATATGGTCTCTGTTTGTGGCCTTGGAATTTGATGTGAATGATGTGCCTTGTATTACGTTTGAGCATCAACGTTGATAAAGGGATCGCTTGTCTTAGTAATTTTTTATCCCTTTAAATGCCTAACTAGTAACAATCAACTTGAGTTCTTTATACATTTTCCTCTCTTTGCACCAGCAATTCTATGCAATTGTATACAACCTTGCATGTTTTCTGCTGCGCATGTTAGTACTGTTATTTTTCTAGCTACCCTCTCTACATCATGGAGATACTTGCTACGTACTAGTGCTTGACACACAAGAATCTTTAGCCATTCTGCATTAAGAAAGCATAATTACTCCAATTAAGATATAACAGGTTTATGTGAATTGGTCAGAGTGACGATTAAAATAGATATTAGTATATTGCATCTATGTTATCTTATGTGAACTTGGAGGGTAACAGCACTATAACTTCTTATACAACTCAAGAAAGTTAAAATATTACCTAATTTGTTGATTATTTGGACTAAAAAATCATAATTATTGAATAAAAACCTCGACCAATTAATTATAATAAACCAAGAACCAAACATAAAAGGTTGAAAACCCCGACTTGTGATTATAACAAACCAAAAACCAAATATATAAGGTAATATATAAGGTTGAATGCAATAAAAATAAAATAATCTTTGATAAGTTCTCGTGATTATAACAAACCAATAATTGAAGATATAAAGATGAACGTTATAAAGAAGTAATCATTGATAAATTCTGAAAGTTTCATGAAGAACTAAGAATAAGAGAAAACTCTCACGCACAAGTTTTTATTTTTTAATAAACAATTCATTCCTTTAAATAAAAGCTAAATAACTCTATTTATATTAGGTAAAATGTCCTAAACAAAATTGCAAGAATTACAACAGAGTTCTAACTAAAATAGAAAAAAAATTCAAAATCAACTAGAAAAATATTAGAAATCTCAAACAGTAACTTTTGGGCTTTATCTCAAAGCTTTCTTAATCTTTGATCGCTATGAAAGTCTAAATCTAAGGAAACAAAGCCTTTAAAATCTTTTGAAAAATAACAGTTTGATCCAATTATTAGATAAAAAATTATGTTCATTAATATAAAACTACATATTATAAAAATAAGCCTAATCTTTGTGTAAATAGAAAAAAAAAACAAGTTGAATCCTCAAGTTACGTAGGAAATAAGGCCTAGATATCATGAATTAGTCTATCGAACCTATTTAATCTCCCTGGATCTAGACCTTATAATAGAGCCCAATTGACAAATATAATGGATTCTTTAAAGTTGGTTGATAATTCTCATCATTTTCCCTTTCCTAAAAAAAATTCGACCTCAAATCATCATCTTGCTCGGATATTGACTCTTCTTTTGAAAGACATATTCAAAAGCTGTAAAAGATGTTAGTAATAAACCCTACACACTCTTTTACATGTTTGCACTCAAAGATATGTCACTCCTCTTATGTTTCACTCTTAACCTAGCTTCTCTGAATATATATATATATAAAGTAAATATCAAGAACACAAAGAAAACTAGGAAATAGGGTAAAGATGAAATCAAGAACATAATAACAAAAAATAAGACTTAAGAAATAAACTAAACTAAATTTAAAGATAGATAGATGAAATCTAATTTTAAAGTCAAGTTATGATACCAATTAGTACGAACTCAAAGGGTAAAAACCTTAGAACTCACAATCAAGATTGAACACAACTCAATAAAACTACAATCAAGTTGAAAAGAACCCGGCCCATTGATTTCCTGAACTACATAGTTACTAGATGAAAACCCTGACTTATTAATTATAACAAACACAGAATCAAAGGTATAAGGTATAAACTTTCACACATAAGTTTTTGTTTTTGAATAATGAATTTATCCCACTAAATATAAATTAAATAATCTTATTTATACTAGGTAAAATATCTTAAACTAGACTACAAAAAATTACAACAAAGTTCTAAATAAAATAGAAAGAAAATCATAAATCAACTAGGAAAATATTACAAATCTCATACAGTAACTTCAAGGCTTTATCGCAAAGCCTTTCTGATCTCTGATCGCTATGAAAATTTAATTCTATATGAAACAAGGCCTTTAGAATCTTCTGAAAAAAATATCATCTCAATCCAATTGTTAGATCAAAAGTTATTCTTATTAACAATAGGAAAATATTACAAATCTCATACAGTAACTTCAAGGATTTATCGCAAAGCCTTTCTGATCTCTGATAGCTATGAAAATTTAATTATATATGAAACAAGGCTTTTATAATCTTCTGGAAAAATATCATTTCAATCAAATGGTTAAATTGAAAGTTATTCCCATTAACATAAAACTATACATTAGAAAAATAAGCCTAATCTGCGTGTAAGTAGAAAAACAATTTGAATCCTCAAGTCATGTAGGAAATAAAGCCCAAATATCTTGAAATAGCCAATTGAATACCTCTTTAATCTTTTTAACTCTTGACCTTGTAATATGCCCAGTTGGCACATTTAATGGATCTTATGATGTTATTTGATTATTCTCATCATTTCCTCTCCCTCAAAAGAATTCAACCTTGAATCATCATCTTGCTTGGATGTTGACTTGTTTTTGAAAGACATCAAAAGTTGTAAAAGATGTTAGTAATAAACATCGCACTATCTTACATGTTTACACTGAAAGATATGTCACTCCACTCATGTTTCACTCTTAACCTAGCTTCTCTAGATGTTATTAGCACACTCTTTTCTCATTTACCATTTTTTTTATTGAACTAAACAAGAATCTATCAAAAGATTTTAACTTAAAAAGTTCATCCTACGAATGTCAAAAGACAAGATAATCAAGAAAATAAATTCAAGAATAACTCAACAAAATCTAAAACCAATACTGATATAAAGCCGAATCCAACACAAGATAACTTAAATAAAAACCAAATTTTATATGAGATTTTTTAAGGCTACTAATTTTAACAAAATCAATGAAATTAATTTTGCGATTTGATCTTTTATGTGTATTTGTGTGTGTGTATTTCAGCAAAATAATAAATTGAAAAATAAAGGCTTAAAAAAGCCTAGGTGTTTGGGCCTTTCAACTAGGCCCACACACATAGGCTAACCATTTTTTTTAAGTGGCGAATGACTTATTGTTAGACCCTAATTTTTTTATAAATAAAATAAGTAGGCAACGCATCACTTGTTTCTCCCTAGATTCCAACCATAGTGGTGACTAAAAAATAGAGGTAGGTGGTTTTTTTTTTTTTAATCTAGAAACCTATTTTTCAACCAAGTTTTGACTCCAAACACCTATAAAACATCATATACATATATACACAATGATAAACTCATATATGGAACCTAAAAACAGATTCATAAACCTAAAATCAACCTGGAAAAAAAATAATTCTTAGCTCATATCTATCATTTCAGGCAATAAGAAGGTCAAAGAACACCTAGGTAAGATTTCTCTTATTGAATGGAACTTATTAACATCAAGATTAACCATTTTCGTAGTCTAAATCGGTGTCAATCAAGAATTTCTCTCTACCACTGAAATATGACAACCCTCTTTCCTCTTTCAAATTAAGAACTGAAAAATAAAATAAAAAATGAAATTTTGGACCGAAATTAAAATTTCAAAAACCAAAGGGCTGAAAAAAATAAATTGGAAGTATAAGGACCAAACTGAACTTTTTTGCATATACATTGAAGTTGCCACTTATTTTCCCTATCTTTTTCAATTTGGTTCTCCATCTTTTAATCCTGCCCTTGTTGTCAAAACAAAGCTAATTGATCATAAATTTGGCCATAAAAAAGCCTAATTAAAGAGAGAAAAAAAACTTGAATTATCAAAGAAAAAAAGAATCTATAGTGAAATGTAAATGTGTGAAGAATGGCATGTCCGAACCGTTTAGTGACCCCGTTTAGTATTTCCTATAATATAATTTTAATTATAATGAGCAACCCTATTGTTGTCTCCTTTAACTTGTTGCACATGCATTGTTGGAAGGACCTGCATCACCGATTCAATCTCTATAAAAACATTACCATTCCAAGCATGATACATGTAAAGACATAACGATAACATTTACCACCTGCAAATTGTTAGTCTCAATACCAAATACTGGGAGCTTGACTTTTTTTGAAATCGAGTCCTCCATAGAACAACCAGTGCTTTAGTCGTGAGTGTATCATGAAAGCCCACAACTTGTTTACACATAGCTAGCAACCATAAAAGATCCTTCACATTCTTTGATAACTATTCCATAACCCATAATATCTTTATCCCCAGCCATATCACCATCCACGTTGACTTCAAATTTCCCAGCAGCTGGCTTGCACCAAAAGAAGCCTTCAATAACAGAATGAAGACCATCTGATGCACTATCTTATTCATTGCTTACTTATTCTATTGATAACCCCATTGCTTTCTCCTGTACATTGAACAAAGTCCCAACCTTCTTATCATAAATTACCTTAGACTCGTGTTAAAACCATAACTAATCATCAAACCGTTTTCGCTGCCCCTCTAGTACCCAAGTCTTTGACCTTAGTTGGAAGAGCATCATGACATGCCCTCTATAAGAACACCTAAACTTTATATAATGCATCCAAACTCTAAATAACCTTCAAGAAAGTTTGATTCCCTTAAAAAAGGTTCTCACCAGGAAGAGCGAATAACTAGTAGATATGGAGCAGGCTAATTTATAAGCATTTCTAACGATTAATTTCCCATTACAGGAATCCCTCTAAATGAGTAAATCGACCCTGTCTAAAAGGATACAAAAAATCCTACTCCACTTTAAAGGGAGAATGTTTCATTAATCAATTTCTCATTCCACATAGTCCAATTACTATCAATTAAAGCAACCACCTTAAACTCTCGATCAAGATTCTTCCCTGGACTTTGAATGCTATATCAGTGGTTGGGTAAGGGAACCATCTATCCTTTCATATACTAATACTCTTGCCATCACCCACTCGCCATAGTAATCCTACCTCAATTAATTTCCACAAACCTGAAAAGTAGGACAAGGAAAATATCACCCTCGAAGGACCCAAAACATAAGAAAGCTATCGTTCTCATGCAAGCATCAACTGTGCTTGAACAGAAGAGCCAGATTAAACATTTTAAAGTCTCAAAAGCCAATAACGCCTTCCCATTTCGATTTACACATTCTTACCCAACTGATCCAGTGAATCTTCTTCTCCTCAATGTTCTGGTTCCACTAGAATCTATTAAGAATAGAATTCAACTTTTCACAAATACTCTTACTGGTAACTTAAAAACACTCATCGCGTAAGTGGGAATGGCCTAAGCCACTTACTTGATTAAAACCTTTCATCCAGCTAGGGAGAGGCTTTTCCTTCCCACATGAGACAATGTACCAAGATTTTTATCTGTATTTTTTGTGTCTTTTTACCTAAAAAAAACTAGGATTAAAGAAAACATATGGCTATAAATTTCCTGAACCTAGAGCACATCTAGCCCACATGCGCCCCACTATAAGCATGTTAGGTTTAGCACATCACTATATCATGTCACACCACCAGGCCCAACATGAAGCATCAGGCCTACGATTGATGGGCTTGTGGGCCTAATGTGGTGCACGCTAGGCCAAAGCATCAAGCCCACACTCGTTGGGCTTAGTGCACTATCAGGCCTCAACGCGCGAGTTTAGCACGTTGGCAGACTCTAAGACCTAATTTTCAGGCGAGGATTGACACTCAGGGTATTTTCTCAACCCTTGCACCCTTGGTTTAGGGCAAGATCAGTCTCATGGACCACACGTACCTAAAATTATACTTGGGCATACATCCATAGATTTGAACACGATATCTAAAACCAACTCTTACCTAGGCTATAGGGAATTGTTGTCTCTTTTTATGTTAGTGAAGATAAGCCTGCGAGTAGGTGTATGAAAGTCTTCACTAGCTAACTATGTCTCTATGTTCTAAAATGATAAGTGAGTTTGATGATTTTAATGGAATACATGTGTGTGGTTGCAGTTACTTGGCTAGGCTAAGTAGAACACAACTCACAACTCATTAAAATAAAAATTACTCTCCAATCCCTCTACCCCAACAAAAAGACAAGGTTTAAAGGTATAAATACCCATTGAAACACCTTGGTAAAGGGGTTCTGAATCTCTCTATTCTTTACTACATATATATTTTTAAAACTTTTTTAAAATATCATTGGACTTTATTTCACTATAAAGATATTTACTTAAACATTTAAGAATCCCCTAACCTACCATAAGGGACCTTTTACAAGTGCTTGGATTCCCACATCAAGTTATACCTATTTTGGTTATTTTGGCTTAGGAGAGTAGAACATGTTGTTAGGACCAAGTGATTAACTGATTATCCAACACAAAAACCTTATTTCTAAGGTACTTGGATTATTTGGGACATCATCATTAGCATTGTCTATGGGAAACTAATAAAAAAATCCATTAGTTTCTTCAAAAAACTTGTTTTTGATATTTTATAGATCATTTCATGAAGATAAGAAAGACATACCAAGGTTATATTGCATGATGAATCTATATGTCACCGCCATCATGAGCACTTCTACCCAATCAAACTTTCAACAACTTATCAATCAAATGCAAGTCCTTACTCATGTTGTGTTGACAACCCATAGACAAAATTAAACCTTGCTAACCTAACAAGTTTTGGCACCCTCAACAACATACAATGCCTCAATGCCACTACCACAAGCCATTCCTAGCACCTTTAGATAATTATACTACCTTGTTGAGCCTGGGTAGAATGACATTCAGGAGAGTGTTTTGCCTTGGCATTCACCAAGTCCTATAAGGGGGTTTTCGCGCCTTTTTGATATTTATGCACAAAGTTAGTACTCTAAACGCGTTCTTCCTGGCTACTATGGGATATATATTAGTTGTTAATCTCGTCGTTCCATGCCAAAATCCTCAGGCTCCCTCCCTAGAGCCTAATAAACAAAGGACTAAGAAATAATATGTATTTGGCATATCCAAGATAATGTTTACAACCCCCATTAGGTGAGGGGTTTTCACTTGTCTAAAAACTTATTGAACACCTGAATCCCTAAAGACTATATTTCTATAAAAATGAGTTTGGACAATTATAATGGCCTAGCCGAACATGTGCAAAATGTGTGAAGTAGTTTGGAACTAGTCATCCAAGACAATAATATAATGTGTAAAATCCTACCCACAACTTTCAAAGGGTGCACTGCGCCTGGTACAATAATTTAGAGCCAAGTTCTATCAGAGGCTTTAATGATTTATGTGTTAAATTAGTGACATGGTTCAGCATTAGTATACTTACCAAGAAAAACTCCACAAAGCTATTTGGTGTTGCCTAGTTAGAGGACGAGTCCACATGTCTATAGTTGAAGAGTTTTAATGAGGATATACTCAAGGTGAAAGTATTACTTGAGCTAGTAACCTTAAAGGCCTTGATAAGCGGGGTAAAAGAGCATACTTTGTAGAGAAATCTTTACGCATTGCCAGACAGAAGCTTATTTAAGGTGAAGTAAGTCATGGAAAATCATATAGATATGGAAAAGACAAGTGTTCTACGGTATGAGCCTTCCTTCTTCTTTTTTTTATAAAGAAAGCCGATCTCAAAGACCTTCTAAGATTAGTCATTCTCCTGGTGGGAATCAAAGCTTAGGGAAAAACATGAGGGACTAGGACATAGATGTTTAATGTATCCTAAAGGTTTATCACTCCCTTAATCAAAATAGAATAACCCCATCAAAGTGATCAAATTAGTCATGGAAAGCACTTACCACTTCCAAGACATGCCTACATCATATTTGTCATTAAGATTGTCTTAAAATATGCTATAACAGATATGAATGTAAATTTCTTTTAAAAATAAAGTACATTGTATCTCTAACATAAATTTTTTATCCCACCTCTCCAAAGCAGTCTTGAACTGACATGACTCTCCAGTGTGGCTCTCAAGGCTCATATAATCTCATAGGACAACTACATGCCTCTCACCTCTCTAGTGCAATCTTGGACTAGCACGAATCTTTAATGGAGCTCTCAGGCCTCACACTATCTCCAAAGATGTTATGGGCCTCATGCCTCTCCAATGCAGTCTCAAACTAGTATGACTTTCTAGTAAGGCTTCAAGCCCTTATATTATCTCTAAAGACTGCCACTGACCTCTCACCTTTCCAGTGCAGTCTTAGACTGACATGACTCTCTAATGGGTGTCTTGGGCCCTCATAATATCTCAAGGGATTACCATGGGTCTCTCGCCTCTTTAGTGTAGTCTTAAACTGTCATAACTCTCTAGTTGTCCTTCCAGGCCTCACACAATCTCTAAGGATTGATCTAGGATCTCCCACCTCTTCAGTGCAACCTTAAATTGGCATGACTTGCCAATGAGACTCCTAAGCCTCACGCTATCTTTAGGGAAAAATCTTGGATCTCCTACTCAAAAGTATGACCTCTCTCTAGTAAAGGGCTCCAAGCCTCACGCCATCACCAAAGAGCCCACAAGCCTCACACTCATTATGATAACTCTTTAGTGGGAGGCTTTCAAGTCCCAATCCATCGCCAAAAAGGCCACATGCCTCCCATTCTCCAAAAATGATAATTCTCTAATGAGGGGCTCCTACATTTCATGACAATACTAAGGAGGCCATCAACCTTCCACACTCCATTAACCACTTTTCAGGGGGAGGACTCTCACATCTCATGACATCGCTAGGATGGTCACATATCACTCACACTCAAATGTGATCACTCTTTAGTGGGGAGCTTCCAAACCCCATACTATTGACTTGGAGGCCACGAGATTCCTACTTGATAGTATGATCTCGGATCAATACAAGGCTTCTAGGCATCACATTATTGCAAGGAACGATCCTCTTTCAAGGGTTACCCTCAGCCTCTTAGAAATTTTTCTGAGTATGAGTTTCTCCTTTTTAGGTTCCCCCACCCACTTAAAATATTTTATAAGTATAGGATCCTTTTTCAGGGGTTGTTACCCCTAGCCTCTTATAAATTTTCTAAGTATAAGCTCACCCTTTATGGGTTATCCTCAGCCTCTTAGAAATTTTTCAGAGTGTGAACATCACCATAGGTTAGTCCCCTCCACCTTTTAGAAATTTTTATAAGTATGAGCATCTTCATGGGTTCCCCTCTATCTCTTTAAATCTTCTAAGTAGGGGTGAAACCCTCAGCCTCTTATAAAGTTTTCTAAGTATGAGCATAAAAGGTTCCCCTTTACCTATTAGAAATTTTTTTAAGTATAGACGTGGAACACTCACCCTCTTAGAATTTATTTTTTCCTAAGTGTAGCTTCTCCTCAAAGGGTTCCTCTTGACCTCTAAGAAAAGTTCCAAAGTATGGGCATGGAACCTTCATCCTCTCAGTAAGATTTTCAAAATATAGGCTTCTCCGACATGGTTTTGTCCCTTTTGCCTCTTAAAATTTTTTCTAAGCATGAATTCCTTGTATTTTTTCTTGAAAGAAATTTTTTCAAATCATGGTGCGCACTTTTCTGTGAAATTTTTTGACTATATACTCACGAATACACACCCCTATTTTCATATTAGCAAAAAACATTACATTGTCTGATAGTTAATAAACTAAGTCTTTGCATATTTTTTATCTCAAAGGTCTAGGGAGCTATTGATAGACCAAGATTTTTATCAATATTTTTTTCATGTTTTTTTTCCTAAAAAATATCTCAATCAAAGAAAACGCATGGTATAAATTTCCTAAACCCTCAAGCATGTTAAGTTGGCACACACCAGCCCCACACACTCCCTATCAAAGGCGCATTGGGCCTGGCCAAAGTGTCATACCCACAAGCATTGGGCCTAATGCACTGGTTTAGTCCGCGCAAGGTCCAGACGCACTATCAGGCTTAGATTAAGGCATAGAGCACTTTCAGGACCTAACATGTGAGCCTTGCATGCTACTGGACCCCAAGAACTAATTTTCAAGTAGGGACCTGATGCCCGATGTCATAGGGTTAAAATTTTCACCCTAAAATCCAGCCTTATACGACAGTCTAATCCCGACTAGACTAAGTCTTGCCTCACCCTTCACTCTTGTTTACCTACGACTATGTGTTTCGCTCACCTAAAAAGGTACCTACAATTGCCTTGTCGTAAGGAAATAACAAACACAAGTAAATGAATTCAAAGCATACCTAAAATATAAGAAGATCTCTCAACCTTTATTAATCTCATAAATAAAGGATTACACAATATAAGTGTATGTGCTATGCACAAAGATTGCATCCTACATAGCCTTCCAGTCTATTTATAGACAAAGATATATGAGTTACAAGGCACAACCATCATCCCTAGTTTTCAGGACATGATATGGCACTTTCTCTCTCATGTTCTTCATGAACTTAGTGGCCTATTTTCCAGCAAGTACTGCACAATTTCTCCCTCATCACATGATCATAGTAGCTTGTAAAGCAACCCCAGTTATGCTGCAAGTTCATCCCCCAATCTCTCATAATCTAGATGTCCATAACTGCCACCACTAACCCCCCGATCTGCATGTCCACCTGGCAATCCCAACTGTCAGTTTCTATTATGTTTGTTGTCAGCTTAGAAGGTCCATAATCCAAGCCCCACATCCATGCCAAGTCAAAAGCTTAATGACTCGCATAAATCGTTACACGCTGCTTGCCAAATTCATCGCTGCCTATACAAGGCTGTCGTTGTCCATCACTACTAAATTCTAAGTAGTGTGCATTCGTTGGCGTGTCCTCGCGCCTAGAGCTTTAACAAACCACCCTCATCAGAAAAGTCTAACGTCATCGTTGGAATAGAAGTGAGGTATTCTTATACCTGATCTTCAAATTGCCATAACTCGGTGTCCTTCTCCCACAAAACCTTTGTGTTTCTCTCATTTTACTAAAATCTCAGTTCGTCGATTCTTCATATGTTGGCCGAGTTGGCGATGATCCATGATCTTGACAATACCATCGTCAAACTATTTGTGAATCGTAGGAGGAGCTCTTTGTGACTTATTTTGCTTTGAATCCTTTTGGTCTTCTTAAAAAGATCTCAAGTAACTTACATGAAAAGTAGGATGAAGCTTTAATCATTCAGGCAGCTTCAATCTATAGGCAACAACCTCCACCTTTTCCATGGTTTGAAAAGGTTCATCATATCTCGACACCAACCCTCGATGCTTCATCTTCTCCATAATTTTCTTCCATATTTGTAGAGTTAACTTGAGCAACACTTTGTTGCCCTCACTGAATTCCAGCAGTCTTCACTTTTGGTTAGCATATTTCAACATTCTTTTTTTTGCCTTATACAAGCTATCTCGGGCTTGCTTAAACAATTTTTGTCGCTCTATTGCAAACCTATACGCCGCTGTAATTTTCCCACCAAATTTTTGTATCGTAATCTTGGTAGGAGTTTGGGGTTGTGCTCTTAAAACCAACTCAAACGGGTTTGCTTCTGTTGCCGAGGATTTTTGAAGATTGTAGCAAAATTGTGCACTATCCAATAATTTCAACTAGTTTCGTTGCATCGTTGTAACGTAGTACTCAAATATTGATGGGGACACCGAACCCGAAATATTATTTATGCATGCGAAGGATCATAGAAGATGAAGGATAGCCCAAACAATTGAGAGATTGGGCTTTAATTTATGTTTTGGGTTTAATTTATATGAACTTTTAGTTGAGTTTTATTAATTTGGCTTTATTTGTTGGGTTTGATTTAATTATTGTTGGATATTTTATTTAGTGGGCCATAAGCCCAATCGCTTATTCTAGTTAGAGTTTTAATATAAATACCCTACTTTTCTAAATGTTAAGGGACTTTTGATGATTAATGAAAGATTTACAGACTTTGCATATCTCCAATCCCTTTTCTTCTCTTTCTTTGATTTCTCTTCTCAGCTTCTTTCTTTTCCCGACTTTAATTCTTTTGTTTGTTGTTCCGTGTCAAATTTGGTATCAGAGCTCGGGTTTTAATTGTTCTTACAATTAAACGATTCACAATGTTTATGCTAAACCCAAGATCCGGTTTGATCTAAACAAAATAAAAAAAATTGTCACTGTTCAAAAAAAAAAATTGTTCATCATCCACGACTGTAATCTGGTTTTCAAGCAGCGACGCCCCTGCCATCTGCGACGTCTCAGCCAGTCATAGTGGCAGACCCACCACCAAGAAGACCTGCACATCAGTCCCACATGAGCGATCGACCATTCTACATACACGCCGATTTACTGCCTTTAACTCCCACAACACTTTAGCCTCCACCAGCAGCAGCCACAACCGTCACCAACCACCTTCTGTTACAATAATCGTAGCCCCCGCCACCGTCAACAACCAACACAGACAGCAACTGCAGCCGCAACAGGTCGCCCACACCAGCAGCAGTAGATCTTCGTCGATGGCGGCTCATCAACCAGCTCATCCTCTCCCTGCCATCGGCGAGTCGGACCTCTAGCAGCCACCACTTCGCGCTACAAGAAACCCACAGAGCCACACCCAGTTGTTGTCTCCATAGTAGATCTTTGTCTTCAGCCTCAGCCATCGCTAATCGCACCCTCCAGCAGTAGCAGCACTAGCTACAGTCACCACAACTGGTCCTTCAGACCTGTTGATACGGCAGCAGTCACGCCTCGCCGCCAACAAATGACAAAAGGAGACTCGACAATTGCAGCACAGAAGAAGGGATTTGAGGCAAAATAATTAGCCCTGCCACATCATCACCCACGCCACCGCTGCCACGCCAGACATGATCACCCACGTCACCCGCCACATAAGCAAACTGGCCACATCATCTGCCATGTCAGTAGTCAATTCATCCAGTTTGCCATGTCAGCTCCAGCAAATTACAGTTTCTTCCCACTCAGTTAGTGAATCACTCTCCCTTATTTGTTGAAGTTTATTTCTTTTGGTTTTTCACTTGTCATTTAAAGTTATTATTAATATTACTTTTGTGCCTAAAAATTTCCAAAAAAAAAATAAAAAAAATCTCACCTAGCATTTTTAATTGTTAATTTTGTTCACCAACCTCTTTCATCAATGATAGCTAATATCTTATTCTATTTGATAATTATGAGTTCTTGCTTGTGACATCGTGTTTGATTAATCATTTACACTTAAGAATCTAATATTGCATGCTTACAATTTTATTAGTGTAATTTGTTCTTGATTAATCTCCACATTTAAAAAAAAAATAGCTTTATTTTTGTATTGTGATTTTACATACAAGAACCATTTGTGATCTCAATTCCATTTATAAGTTAGTGTTGCATGCATTTGTGTCATGATCATCTAGTGTCCAAGCTTAAGTTTACACTTACTGTAGACTCAACCTTTAGTGATACTCTTATGACCATTTAAAGGGAGCTACAAACTTAGGTGATCAACATGTTTAAGAGAATTGAGCCCCAAGAGAGTTTTCGAATAAGGCACTCAAAGACCAATAAATATCACAAGAATAATCATTATGGACAAGTTTACTCTGAGCGCCACTAGTATGACTATCATTTAGGTTACTCTAAACACGATGACTTTGATGAGCGAGTCTTGAGTCCTAACAAAATAGAAGCCCCCACTTTTGACGGTCATCATGACCCTTGGATATTTGATATGTGGATTCGTGATATGGATAGATTCTTTAAGTGGCATAACTTGTCTGATAATAGGAAAGTTAGATTTGCTAAGATGAAACTCATTGATGAAGCCAAAATTTATTGGAGAGATGTTGAGGATTGTTTAGAGATGAGAGGTAAACCTCTTATAACTGATTGGATCAAAATGAAACAAAAACTTCAGGAGAAGTACCTACCCCAGTCTTATAGGAATAAACTCTTAGACCAATGGAACAATCTAAGACAAGGGAATAAGTCTATCAATGAGTATATAACGCAGTTTAACGATTACATGATTAGATGTGCCATAAGAGAGAATGAAGTCATGACTTTGCGTAGATTTTGTAAAGGCTTAAATGATGATCTTAGAAAAGAAGTTGAATTTCAAGGTGTATCTACCCTTAACCAAGCTTATACCTTAGTTCAAGATTACAAGTTGGTCACGAAGAATCAGTGGATGAATCGTCATGGCTCTTATAGTACACCTACTAGGTCCCAACTCAGAAGTAGTGATTCTTTGTTAGGTGCTCCACCCCCATAGACCTAATCCTAGTAGCACCCAACTTTGTAAGAAAGATAAGGGCAAACGAGTTGTCAATGAAGTGTCTAAGGTGAGTTTTATGGTTAAGTGTATTAATTGTCTAGGTTTTGGTCATATCTCTTTAGATTGTACCTCTAAACCTTTAGTCATTCAAAAATATAAGGATATAGGTAAAGAAGAATATTGTAGTGTTGAAGTGTATGAGCCTAATCTTGAGGATTTTTGTGACCTAGATGACGAGGATGTGCAAGAAGAGGGACTTAACACAATGAGTCCACATGAGCTTGAGACTGAGGTTAAGAAAGAGTCTGATATGTCTACTTTAATGGTAGAGGAAATTTTAGGGAACTCTTCAGTGGAATTGCCTATAGAGATGAGTATGGTTTTAGAAGAGTCTTATGATATTAGTTCTCATAAACTACCTGATTCCTCATCCCACATGCTTGATGTCCAGCACATTATAAGTTTAGAGCAACATGTTGAGCTTTTTGACCTCTTATCACATGCACGTGATGAGAAAGACGAAGATAATCCTAGTTTACTTGATTGTGTCCATACCATATCTACACAGGTTTCAAACAATGTTTGTCTCATTCCACACCCTTAATCATTTAGTGTTCATAGTTACAAACCTGAGAAGCCTATAGAACACCTTCTCATATCTACTCACAATAGGATGTCTAAGTCAGTTGAGTCATTACCATGTAGGGTTTGATTTAATTATTGTTGGGTATTTTATTTAGTGGGCCATAAGCCCAATCGCTTATTCTAGTTAGGGTTTTAATATAAATACCCTACTTTTCTAAATGTTAAGGGACTTTTGATGATTAATGAAAAATTTGCAGACTTTGCATATCTCCAATCCCCTTTCTTCTCTTTCTTTGCTTTCTCTTCTCAGCTTCTTCTCTTCTCAACTTCTTTCTTTTCCCGGCTTTAATTCTTTTGTTTGTTGTTCCGTGTCAAATATTCCTCTAGCAAAGCCTTTATCCTTTCTGTCTACCCATCAGTTTGCGGATGATTGGCAGTGGAAAACTTCAGCCTTGTCCCCATCATGTTGAACAACACTAGCTAAAATTTGCCCGTGAATTGCACATCACGATCCCTTACGATGTCAGAAGGTACTCCAAAATACTTCACCATATTTCGGTATAATAACTCAGCGGCCACTTCAATTGTACACATCGTTAGGGCAACCATAAACATTGCATACTTGGTGCATCTGTCTACGACAACCACAACAGTGTTCATGCCATCCACCTTATGAAACCCAACAATTAAGTCCATCAAAACTGACACTCAAGGCTTGTCTGGAATCGGTAGCGGCTGTAACAATCCTTTCTCTTACTGTCATAAGGTCTTGTCTTGTTGGCTCACTAGACAAGTCTTGACGTAAAGTTCTACGTCATCATCCATCTTCGACCAATAAAAAGTCTGAGATAAAAGAGCAAGCATCCTTTCTCTACCTGGATATCCAGCCCACCACGGGTCGTGAGTCTCCGTCATTGAATACTTTTATAGCTCTCCCTTTGGCATAAAGATCCGACCCCATTTTGCATAGAGTAGGTCTTGTTCTAACCAATACCCCAGTATGGTCCCTTCTTGTACAAGATTAACTAGCTTTTTTTACACTGCATCTTTCTCAGTAACTTGACAAACCCAACCCAACATGTCCGACTCCACCTAAACAATAACAAGAACAATAGCAATTACCTCACATCTTCTGATTGCATTCGCAACCTGATTATGCCTCCTCGATTTAGCTCCCATACAAAGCTATACTCGGCCAAGAATTTTTGCTCCAATTTTGCCGCTGCGACAATTTCCTTTGTCCTGAAGACGATGTTAGCAATATTATCGGTCTTAACAATGAATTTTAGCCCCAACAGATATATTCTTCATATACCAAGGCAGTGCACCACTACCGTCATTTCCTTCTTGTGTTTCGAGTATTTTTGTTCATCATCATTCAACTTTCGACTCTCGAAAGCAATCA
>Ga0307515_10005189_pt1 | contig 26470 bp, 22 predicted proteins | sample 17_EM_MG_FD_194513 | JGI IMG/M metagenome (GOLD analysis project Ga0307515, IMG submission 194513) | Populus trichocarpa ectomycorrhiza microbial communities from riparian zone in the Pacific Northwest, United States - 17_EM | ecosystem: Host-associated > Plants > Roots > Unclassified | place... | reverse complement strand
TTAGCACCATTAGTCATCGATCGACCTTATGTCGATGCGACATGTCTCGTTACACGATACAATAGACACACCTTCGCATACGCCCGCGCACACTCGACTACTCGAGCACACGCCACCGTACAACACTGATTAGAATGATTCGATTTTGAAGTTGTCCAGTCCACACCTCAGATGTTGATCCATCCAGGTTTTTGTTTGCTGGCTGAATGATTGAGACTGTTGAATGTAGTGTGCTGACTGGAATGGATGCCACGGATTCCATTGTCCTGAGTACTTGCGATGCTTGTGGTACAATCCAGATGCTTTACCATATGCTTTCCACCCCACCTTTTCCACTCCAACTACCTGCCTATGAGCCTTCGTCTTTGTTGGATCAGGGGTATATGTCAGATCAGGCTTCTGGGGGTCTATAGTTTCTTCGTCGGGAGTATATTCAGGTGGCGGTGCGCCTGGTACATCGTCTATGGTTAGTTCATTAGTTGACTAGCTCATCGATGGACATTCAGGTGCATCGACTGAAGTCAAACCATGATGGCATGGGTCAATCCCAGCCTGCAGGAGGCAAAATCCCATCAGGTAATAACCCTTCATTCATCGATATTGGGTGATATTGTTCCAGGGAGCCCCGAGTAGGTTGTGGTGCAATGATTCCTTTTGCAGACAAGTACTTAACATGATTCCAGTCAGTGTTGACCATATTCCAGGAATGCTAAGTGAACACGTATTTGGACAAACCTCAATGATGCTTCAGGGGGCAATTTAGTGCCTCAGGGATATTGGTTTGAGAGCGAGCGAACTCAAGTTAGTGTATAACAGGTGCATTGCACCCCGCCAAATGCGGGGGAGGGGTAATATAAAGTCACCTTACAATCGGCTTTCTTCCTAAACGAGGATATATATATGATGTCCCACACAATGATCATGCCCATCATCTGCTGAATGTCGTTGGCAGAGAAGAGATGGGTTCTTTTGTCATCACTGCATTCACCACCATGGGCCGTATACTAGGTCATTGCTGCATTTGAAGTAATACCTCCGCTCAAGCCTCCGAGCAGCTGATAATGAAGGTAGATAGTCTCAACTCAATGAATAGGTGAGCTTCCAAGCTAGCTTTGAGCCCACACAATAATCATCATGGAGAACCGATAGGATGGTTGCTTCAGTAATGATCCTTGACTGGAGCATGGATCCTGGGGAGAACAATTGGGTTTAGACAAGGAGCTCAATTGGAACGAAGCACTGTTCCTGCTCGACTCAGAGGCCTCCAATTGAATCAGGTTGCAAGGTCATACACGCCCTACTTATGTGTAATATTCCTAGTCGTGCTAACCTTCATTCTGGATATAGTTTTTATTGGGTTCCTGGAGATATCATATCATTATCTCTGCTGTGACCTGTAAAGTCATGGAAGCGTATGAAGGTGAGCATCTATCCATTATCCTAGTATATGAATTCGAGCATATAACAAAGAAAGGTGGGATATCTGTGATTACGGTTTCTTTTTCTCAGCCGGGTTAGTTTCAGGGATCCAAGGTGGAGTGAAACACCACAGGTTGGGACAACAGTATGGGATATAAAAAGCCCTTCAATCTGCCGAAGGTCCGTGCTACCTGCCATATACTGAACCACACTCCGATGAATTCTATATGACATCTTGCATCTACAGTGGTTTAGCACCATCTATGTCCACGGAAGATGTCGAGGGAAGAATCTTCACTGAAGACAGCGAATATGGCTCCACCGGGAGGCCATGTTCTGATGCCACAACGCCTTGAAGACAATTCAGAATCCTTGGAAAATCGTTCACGAACTGCCACTGGCAATGACAGACAATTTGGCACACAAACCAATCAATATCATCCGGCGCATGGGAATGGTTACCCGCCTTCACAGCAGCCATTTCCAGGCACTCTGCAGTTCTATCGAAATTCTCCATTCAACATGACTCACAGTTCGCAACCCACCATGAGTGCAAGCAAATGATTTCCAAGTCCTGGCCCACAGTGGCAAGGATATTACCTCCCCCAGGGTGGCGATGGCGGGTCTCAAATGTTCCGCCCTCCGCATATTCCAGGGCAAGGGCCGTCATCCCGATGTGCACCGAGCAGGCCTCCAGGACCGCCGGAAAGCCACCCACTTGATTGGCCAATATCTTCCAGCCCTAATCCTCCACCTGAGCCTCCTTCCGGGGCACCTGAGAGACCCCCGTTTAGCCTCCCACCGAAACAATACTCGCCAGCAGCGGAACCACGGATCACCGATGCTGCAGGGATTAAAGACTTGCTTCCAGTGCTGGATGTTGACTACATCGAATATGATGCAGATGATGAGAGTGACCATTTGTTGGACTTGGGCTGTGCAGCAGGCCAACAGCCAATGAGCCTGAAGCAAATCGAATTCTCCTTGAAGCAATTTGCCAAAAGGATGGGGCAGGCCAACTACAGTGTGTTCAACAAGTGGAAGAAAGGATGGGTGGCTGGGTGGCTGGAGAAGAAGCATCGGTCCATTATGCAGGGGCAGAACCATTTGAAACAGATTCAAGAAGGACCCCTGCACTGGGAGACGGTGGTTGCAGATGTTTTGGTGCCATTTGAGGACTGGCTGCCATTGGATAATTTTGATAATGCTGAATGGATTCGGCAGCAGTGGGTGGTGATGTTTTTGAAGAAATGTGCAAGCCAGATCCGGGAGGCAAGGAAACAGGGGAGGAGAGGCAACAGCAACTGGCGACAGATTTGGTCGAACGTGTAAGCAAACAGGGGAGAAGTAACCTCCTGAAGTCGCGAAATACAACGTTCATGGTTGTGATTCGCTGGGTGTTGAATCGTAAGGATATGTTTCTAGCCCCCAATCAACTCCAAGCCTCATATACCGATGTGAGGCACAGGGAGGAGCTGATTGATTTTATCAACAAACCTGGAGGCCTGAAAGAGCCATATATTCTAACATTGATGTTCTAGTTCACCTTGGAGGAGGATGAATTGGACGAGGAGTATATGAGATTATATACACATGCGCAAATGATACTCGACCCCATATATGGCCAGATTTGATCCAAATGTTGCCTTTCAAATGTTTTCAAGTTGAAGCTTGGACATAATCGGAATATGTTTTTGGTCAAAATGCACTGAGCTACAGGGACAGAGATTGCTGAGCACGTAATTATACCTGGAAAGTAATGCCCGCTAACCGTGTTAAGTCTGGATGTGCGCAACTGCTCATCATCATTCATAGACTTTGGAAGGTTTTGCAGAGGGTGGAAGAGAGGAGGGAGCGTAGGATAGTGGGCAAGAGAATGATGGTTGTATTAATGTAAGTTCTGATTGAATGAATAGAATTGATTGTATTCCATCCATAGATATTCGTTCAAATGGTTGCTTGTCTGTGAAATACCTAACATTGTGATGAATTTCAGGAGAGCCAAAATATAAGCCCATCTGCACAGCTTTCATCGGAGCAACTGAAAGAGATCATTGAGGACCAAAAGAACCCAGACAAAGGTGGAAGGGAGATTCAGGAGCAAGTGGAGGATGGTGACGAGGTCATTGATCAAGATAATACCAGTTCAGTATTGAACACCGTGCTCGATACAATTTCAATGAATTTGAACACGAGTGTTTTGATGAGGCTGTCAGGCCGCTGGATGCCCATCTGATTCGCCAATCGTCACAGGACCGTGTGACATGCCACAAGTAATCAATTGCAGGCCAGCCCGGAATGAAGTTTGTGCGGAGTAGGTTTGGGATTCTGATATGCTAGGAGCGCAGGTGGTGGATGAAATGGGTCTTGGCAAGACTTTCACCTCGGTGGCAGCAGCAATGATATGCAAACTGCTGACTGAGACAGTTGTAATGGGGTTACCGCTGTCGACTGTGGGGGGGAATACCCTGGATGAGTGGGAGAATATGGCACAAAATGACTTTCCCGGGATTATCGGTGAAGAACGGGAGTGGTATCTGTTGCGTAGACAGCAGTCAGTGCCCCTCTGCCTCATAGAGATCCGGACAACACCACCACAGGCGCATCCAGCTGTTTCATCAGCCCTTGAACCAATCCAGTTGGGGACTATGCCTGGAGTCGCTGAGACATTCAAGAGAGTCATCGATGAGATGACATACGGAACAGATTCCTAACTCAATAACTCATTGCGCGCGGGAAATGTGAATCTCACCCACGAGTATGTGAACCCCATTAGTGACGAGCCGCAAAACTGATTGAATGTCCACCTTGTTTCATATGATACCTCAACATTCAGAGCGAAACCATCAAGCAATGGCCAACTCTCCTCCTGTGCATGGAGTTTTGGCAGTTTTGATGAGTCCCATCGGTACAAGACTTAAAACAGTGTAGACTGGCCAATTGTGATGAAAGCGAAAATTGGATTCAAACTTCAAGTCACAGCTACGCCGGGATTCCATTAACTCTATGACCGGTACTATCGGACAATGTGGCTGTTTTCATGTGCACCTGAAGATCCAGAGGATGATACTGTGATGGAAAAGCATGGTGCCGGCGCATTGTAATGCGCTGTGCAGAGTTTGATGCATGCTATCCGGAGAGACAACAAAGATGCCTAACAGGATGTGGCGCACAACATGATACAGATTGCCAAATCGTGGACGATAAGGAGGTGGTCGGAGTCCAAACTAGCCAATGTGAAACCACTTGTTTGGATACCGAAGGACAATGCAAACCTCATTCATCTCGATTGGCGTGAGACAGAGCAAGCATATCTGAAGACTCTTGCGGCGAGATACACTTCCCAGGGTGGTTCAGGAGCATGGAGGGTTCATAGATGGCGGCTAGCATGTCTCTCGTTGGTGTTGGGAGACACTCGGGATTGCAACAATCATTCTGGACAATGGTACAATGAATGGCCACTCGATACTTGGGTCAATTCACAAATCATCTGATGGATGAGACAGACATTGCTTCCAATGCTTCTCAACGAACCTGAGGAGTATCCCACACCTGACAATGATGACGAATCGAGATAGGTGCTCCATCCCATACAAGACAGCAATGAAAATGCACTCCCTGGTGCACCTCCTCCGCAAACGGCCGTGCCATTTTCGCCTCCTCCTGGCCCAGTTCGTCATTTGAAGTGGTGGCTAACAAACTATTGCGCGGATCGTGTGCATATATTCCACAGGGATGGAGAAATGGGAAATGATGAACACACAGAAATGCGGCTCAAATTCCAGGATTCACGATATCCCTCTGTATTTGTAACGACACCCAAAGTGGGCGGGACAGGCCTAAATCTTACAGCTGCAAACCATGCAGTAATTACTCAGAAGTTCTGGGTATTGAATGAGCAGCAGCAGGCATTTCCACGAGTTGTCCAGCTAGGGCAAAACAGAGTACCACACACATGGATACTGATTACGGGTCCTGGTGGCTATGATAACTGCGTGAGTGGTCTTCACCAACACTCTGGAGTTGCACAAATGAAAGTTCTGCGTGGTTTGATGAGTCAACCAAACATCACGACGAGGATGATTTACATCATTCTGGAGTCTAGTGAGGACCACCTGCAGCGGCTGACAAAGAATAGAGCCATGTGGCAGTGGGATGAACCGTCATCATAGATTGTTGTTGTATGGTGTCCGGTGTCCTGTGTCCTGAATCTCTCTATTGACCTAAACTCACTGATTGTCTCGCTAAGTCTAATTGACACGTACACAAGAACTAAAGTGCATGCAGCTCCGCCGCGCTCAACCCTAAACCAACCCACGTGATGACCGCACTCAAACCCGTACCTACACTCCTCCAGGGCGGCATCACGACCACAAGTGCTAAACTCTCAAAAAAAACGAAGATAGAGCTTTGCCTGCAGCTCCTCCCAAACTATCAACCGTGCCTAGAGCTCCTCCCAAACAATCAACCATGCCTGGAGCTTCTATCCTCTCGCTCGATATCTCTATTCTGCAACCTTCACATCCAGCCGCTTCACATCCTGTCGGAATAACCCTCCAATCTGGCGTGCCACGCCCACAAGACTTCCTCGACCTCGACCTTGACCTCAAGCACTGTCTCTCGGCGCTTTGTCGTATATCTCGATCCCATAGCCGTTGACAGGCACAATCCGCAACCCCCGATCCATCAGCCGCAATTGTGACAGCGAGTTGTGTGCTCCTTCAATATGCAAGACGTTTCTCGCAACAACCTCATGATTTCGGCGATATCCTGGCGGCCGAAGCCTCAATCGCACGTCTCCATATCCGATGGCCTTGCCTGTGACCCTTCCAGCGAAGTTGTGAATTTCCCGCTCATCTCTTTTGGTGTACTGCGTGTCCCGTACGAACTCTTGCCGATCTCCACACATGTGAGAGGTGGTGGCACAATCCAAGTACCAGCTCTTCTTCGATGGGCTTTCTCCGCTCGTGACTGTCATCCAATAGTTCTCAATTGATGTCGTCGTCATCTCTGCGGCTGCGGCTGTCTCTCTCGCTGCTGAGCTCTCCACCAGTGCAGTGCTTCGACAATACCGTGCAATGTGCCCCACCTTATGGCATCTGTAGCACTCCTGAGTATGCCTGCGGAGATGCTTCTCACTATCCGAACTACTACCATCGCTCTCACTGCCACTACCACGGGACTTCTGGGACTTCCGAGAGTGCTTGGAATTCCGCTTCTCACTCTTTGTCCGCAACTTTGAGAACATGGCTGCCACCTCCGAATCGTCATCCTTCTGTAATCGCGCTTCGTGCGCTTTCATCTTCGTAACAATCTCCTCCGGTTTGTCGGCCAAGGTGTCGATCTTGTCGTACATCAACTGGGTGAAAACCCTCCAATCATCATCCTTAGGTATACCCTGCATCAGATGGTAGCTGTGCTCGCTCTTTGGCATCGTACCGCTACCAGTCGATCTGTCGGCGCAGAGGTTGAAGTCATTCACATGCCCCTGGATCTTCGATGCGTACTCCGGCACATTCTCGCAATTGCTCAACTTCACTGCTGACATCTCGTCGCGCAAAGCCCACACATCGAGCTTCACCTTTGACTTGTAGTCCTCCTTCAGCTGATTCAACAGTGCCTTCGCGTCATTCTGAACGCCATACGGCTGCTGCAATGACCTCTCCATCGCGAGGAGAATGGTCGACCGTGCGATTCCATGCTGCTTGTTCCATGCTTTAAACTCTGTCCTGTCCTTCGCATCCGGTGCTTCCTCTGTACCGTCGACAACGCCGAGAACCTGCTTCTGCTCCAAGAGAATTTCGATTTCCAAACTCCAGCTCTTGTAGTCCGTACAATCAAACTTCTTAATCGTGATCGCGGTTGATTCGGCCATCTTGTCGTCCGTACATGTGTCGAGTCTGTCTGTACTCCTCCGAGACCGTGTCCATGATGCCGCGATTCGAAATCTAGATCCGAGTCGTGTTCGTCAAATCAGCGTAGTGCACGGGCTCATAACCTGTTGTATGGTGTCCGGTGTCCTGTGTCCTGAATCTCTCTATTGACCTAAACTCACTGACTGTCTCGCTAAGTCTAATTGACACGTACACAAGAACTAAAGTGCATGCGGCTCCGCCGCGCTCAACCCTTAACCAACCCACGTGATGACCGCACTCAAACCCGTACCTACAATTGTTAGGACGCTTCATCAAGGTCCACCTCTTTGGACAGTCAGCCAAGATAATCTTCTTAACCGATAGGAATAGTCAAAATTGTTGTTTGTAAGACACACTATACCACATCAAGAATTCTTTTCTTTGTGTCGTTTTGAAGCAAATCAAAGATCGGATGTTGGAATTCCTACAGGGGGATTCCATTGGCATTCTTGATTACAAATAGTGACCGATATGAGATGAAGTCAATTGATAAGCTACATTGCATAATCCTGGCTGGCCTTTCTCACAGCAAAAGGCATAAGTCGAATGTTGAGCATGATGCCACTGCAGGCTTCAGATCATTAGTCAGTTGCAATTTTGCGGTGCACCGGAAACCCGAGGCCACATACACATCACGAAGTGAAAAGAGGGAAAAAGCATCATCCGACCAGTTTTGGGTACACCGGGGAATTCTCAGTTCTGTCATATGTCTTGATATAACAGATCAAGCACTGTATATTCGCCAATCACATTGGGCAATAACGTCAGTTGAGGTGATATTGAGCTGCTGTGCGAGAATATGAGACACCGGCTCGCGGATTGGTAGCACTACTGCAGCAGGTGCTGGCGTATAATCGACGTTGAGGTGCAGCAGAAAATCCTCCGCATATGTCTTGAGTCGCATCAAGATAGATCCAGCATAGCCTATTTGCCAATTGTCGATGGTACTGAGACACCCTTGGCGATATTGAATACTTGTGTCACAATTTGAGTCACCGCTCTCTTATTCATGGGATAGCCGCACCTTTTGCTGGCATTGAATCGAAGTTCAGCTGCGCCAGACAGACTTGAGTACATATCCATATGACCGATCGATCACTGCATATTTGCCAATCCCAGTGGCTATGAAGTCGGTTTACGTGAGATTGAGGACTTGGGTCAGATTCTGAGACGTGAGCTCACATATTCGTGGGAAAGCTGCTGCTTTCGCTGGCCAATGATCGAAATTGCAGTGCACCAGAGATTTCTTGGCATATCGTTGTGACAGATCTGGCACCACATCTTTTCCCATCCCATTTGGCGATAAAGTCAGTCAGGGCAATATTGAGTCCTTGTGTCAGAATATGAGACACGGGCTCACTTATTTGTAGCAATGTCACACCCTTTGCTGGGATATCATCGAAGTTTGGGCGAGCCTCAGGTCCGCATCCCTGAGTGTCGGAGACTGAGACACGGCTCAGTAATTCATGGCTACACTGGAGCGTTTGCTTCCGGGTATTAATTGATGTTCTGGCACAACTGCGATCTGCAATCTAGGCCAGAATCAGGTTTGTGGATTTGATTGAAGGCGACATTGACAAGCTGCGAATCGTTATAGATGTATCATTCCAGCCCAGGCACGCCATGCCAGCGACAAATATGTGACTGAAGCGCATGTATCCCAGTCCTTAGTGCACTTTATATTGTAGTGTGCTTCATTCTCATCATGTTTTCTTCAACTCCAAATCAGTGGATGCAGTGCACACAAAATGCGATCTATCGAGACACTTCAGATTTAGGTGGAGGCTGCTCATGCAGCTCGGCCTCTGCTATCAGATCAATCCATACCTGATTGGGATATGAAGGCCGGCGTTAAAATGCCTTGAACTGTCAGCTCTGTGTCAACTTGTCTGTTGGAGGAAGGTCGCCCTGTACAACCAAACCTTAAATGCACAGACCTGGCCAATTAGTAACCGCACTTAACTCAATATTGACTAAATATTATGCTTGGACCTATGATTTATAATCCTAAAATAACTTCTGCAAGTTCAGTCTCTGTCAACAGAGCTGGAGTTTCAGAGCAATAATGTCAAAAGGCAGATTCTGTTCAGCGACTCTGCAATATGGCCGGCAACTCCCGCACACCCACGTACTGCACTTACCCAAAGAGGCCTAAGTTCTCAAAGTATTGAATGCAGACTTATTTGGATTCGGATTAACAGGATGTTTGGGCCGCCAAATCTCTTAATGAAAATTGATTATGTGAACGGATTTCCATCAAGAGTGAAGTTCGAAGAGAGAGATTCTTGAAAGCTCAAGTTAAGAAAAGACAGCTTTGAATAGTGCAATTAACTGTCATAATACTGTCAGCTTGCTTGCAATCCCCAGCCATTGAATCCAAGCATAACCATTTAAACTTCGGTGCACCTCAATTTCCTAATCTGCATGCAATCATCATCATTCCTCTGCCCGCTGTGAGATGACATCTCACTACGCATTCACACCATGTAGCATATAGCATGCAACCTCAAAATCAAGTTAAGGCAACATTGTAGTGGTGATTCTCGCAATGAATATCTGATTTAACGGTGTGCAACTTACTGGATATTAGGTGCATAATCAGAATATGAGTGAGTATTCATGACACATTTGTTGAAAATCTTGGGATTGCCAAGTGCTTGAATCAATACGATTACCCCTGAATCATTCTTCATACCTTACCAATCATGCTCGATGCCTGTATCTCCCCTTTGTATACCAAATTCTCTCTCTCCTTCATTAACTGCAACACTGTTTTGAAGGATATTTTGCAGACCCAGCCCAGATGGATGCATGAAAGGGAAATTATACTTGCAATATTGCCATATCAACCGCTGAATTAGCTGCAGCATCCCAATACAATAGAATATCGTCAAAATACATGTGTCCTTCCGGCAGATATACCACATACCAAGATGAATATTTCTCCTTGATCGATTACACACTCTGTATAAACACTTGCAGCTCAGCTCTCACGCTGAATGTCCTAACTCTATCGAGTTCTGCAGAATCAAACTGCTTCATCAATTCTATACCATGCGGTCACCTCAGATGCTCGAACATTCACCCATAATTGCTATGTTTAGAGAATCATGTGCAGGGCACATGTTTTCGTTCGGGTTCTCAAGTGCTCCATTTGGCCAGCACCAAGGTTTAGTTAATGTCGCGAGTATTCTTCCGGTGCGTCTGGTTCTATTCTATGTGCATTGGCTTTGGGAACCTCCATTTCTAGCATCCATACAGAGTGTTGTTGATAGCAGTTGCTAACGTTCGGCATTAGAAATCCACCTTTTCCAGCGTACCTGGCAAGGATTCCATCTATTCCAGTGCACCGGACAACACCCTATATCCAAACACTGGACTGCCATCCTCGATTTATATATGAATCATTGAAGTCATCTGTCCTGAACTCGTCAAGGCGCGCCTCGAATTGCATCCTTCTCGACTATGTGCAACATCTTGCTCCATTTTTCGGGTTATTCTATTGCACTTAATCTTATATTTACTGCTTATACATTCTCTCCCACTTTCCCCAACTTTCTATCTTCAATACCACAAATGGAACCTATGCCCAGCCTGGTGAGGAATCACTATTCACAGAAGAATCAAGAAGCACACCTTGGGAGAGTACTCGCATTGAAGAAAGCAGCCAATCTTTGTTGTCCATCTCATGCTTACCTTCTAATTATCTGCCATCGTGCATTGCGTTGCAGATGACTAATGTCCCGGATTGCATTCTTGAGACAGGATGACAATTCCCATCTGGAGATTGATGATGATGAGAGTGAAAACCTGGAGAGTCCACTTCATCGTCCAACATTGAAGAAGACGATTTAGATCACCAACAGGAGGTCCTGCTTCTAGGCCAGGCACGCCAGGACAAGTCATGACAAACTACCAGGGTTCCACTGGCAGAGAAACGGACCCGTGCCGAGATTGGCATTGCACACCCTCTGCATCCCAATTGCCGAAATCCAGCTGTGGCAATGGCACCACCACTGCTCAAACTCCAAAAGTCAACCCTCCTCAACACATTATCCAAGTCTGACAGTGCACCATCCACCCAGGCGCTGCTGCTACGTTAGTCTACTGGAGACCAGAATCTTCCACAACCCAAGGCCAGTGCAGAATAGAACGTTCGCCAACACCAAAAGGCTACTTGGCAGGTAGCAAACAGGTTCATGGAGGCAATCATATTCACGAAGACTCCTTGGCCAATATTATCAAAAGACACGTACTCGATGGTTGAAGAGGTGTAGAAACTATCCATTGAAGCTCAGGATCGTCGGCGGGCATTAGCAGGTGCTTCTGTAGGTACGCCATCAGTGTGTCATTTGCCAGGCAGTCCATCTCTCAGAATAGATCCGCAAACACGAGAAGCTGAAAGTCTTGCATTCTGCTCTATTCTCTTCTATCAGACCTTGGATATTGACTATGCCCCAAAATATACATACTTGAAACTGAAGATAAGTACAGTTTGAGGATGGTTGGCAGATAGGGCACGTCGAACTGTTGTCCGTAATTTCCAGTTGGATTCACGCTCTGAGACTGAGCTTCGGATCCAGGTTAAGGAGCTTCTGATGGACAATACATATCTCTCCAAGGTCGTTGATGATAAGAAATCATGGTTCACCAGAATGGAAGTGCTTGATCACATATACCATCAATTGTTCTTCACTGCCAATGGCTCGGGGCGCCTGCCTACGATATCCCAGTAGTTCCAACCTCTAACTCCACAGACTTTAGCACTAGCAGCTGCAGCTATTCAAGGTGCGCTGTCTGAATAAGCCAGTGGAAAGAAGGTCACAGTATTATTTTCTCAAGATGAATATCAAGGTACATTTTGCCCATCCTCTGTGATGAACTTGACTCCGGAAGCCACTGCACACATCAATCACACGGTTGTGGGCTACTTGATACCCCCTGCAGTGAAACACCACTATGATAGGCGCTCCTTGTTACAGGGTTTCTTAATCCCAATAATCCATCCAACATTCATTGAATGAAATACAGCCGCCTAATCCAAGAAACTCGTTCTTTCCTCGTCTTATCCTAGGACTGAACCTCTTTACCTTCCTCAAGAGCAGACCAATTTACTGTTCTCCAGTTATTGATGTTTCCTTCCTATGTATAGATCATGCCTCATCTGGAAACAAATGATCTTCTGAACATTCTATGGCACGTAACAACTCTGTAGAAAAGTACCGATGTACTAGAAAGCTGATACCGTCTAAATGGGTGTCATGTATGATGACGGCAGAGATATGGGTAAAACTCTGCTCTTTTATACAGAAGATCTGATCCCCAAGAGCTTTAATTTCATCTGCAGAGCATATTCGGATTGTGTCAACCTCTTCCCAGGCATATAGTGATTGGTCATGGGTATGAAGTAGGAAAGTAATTGTGATAGAGTTTGTAGGAGAACAATCCTCATAATATATTAGGATTGTCTTCGGTGTTCTGATTGTTGACTGCTGATTGCTGCTTCAGCTTGTTCTTCTCATTGCCGGAACAATGTGATCTCTTTATAGTCGTCAATGAGGGTCTGTACACCCATACTTCGATGAAATCACACTATTGCTCTTGATAGCGTATCACAGTCGCATCATGCCATTTCCGCATGCACCCGGTGATAGGTGCCACGCATCCCAGTAGGTTATCGTGTTCATGCAATTTGGTTTCAAAGCATTAAACTCCTGATAAGAATCAGGCCATCCATCACATGAGATCAAGTCAGACAATATGGCAGATCCAACTTGCACTTAGTCATCATCCATTCCATTTGTTCGGTAGTTGGAACATCGGCCAATCCTAGCCAGCTCTGCTTATTTCAAATTAATGCCTCACCCTAAATTCTATTTGGCTTGCATCATACATTTAATCGGCGACCAACCAATACTATGCCAACTTAGATTGCAATGTGCCAACTCAAATTGAATACGAGTCTGACCTTGCAATGCATACTAACCCAAACCAATGAGCAGGGTAGTTTCAGGCCTCTTATCTTCAGCCAATGTCATAATTCCCTCAGTCATGTTGTGCTTAGGCCGAGACCATTCTCTTTGGCCTGGGAGTACCCTGACAGTTCTTATTGCCTCAGGCAATAAGTCATAAGTCCTGCATAGTCGCATATTGACCATTGACGGCCTTGTTTGTGTGTCAGAGTAATCTGCAGTCCAATCAAACATGTCCCGCTAGTTCAGGTAAGTGAATGTGGTTGAAAACAAAGCGCTCGGCAATAGTTAACTCCTTTCAATGTGGCAGCATTGTTGCCTCATCTAAATGAATCCGCTAAGCAAGAACATTGCTTATTCAGTCGACACGCGACCCTTATGTATTTCTGCTGAGAAGCATATGGCTGGCCTACTTGCAATGACATGAAAATGTGTTATGCAAATCACGTCACTAGACTGATAGTAACTCCGTGACATGAATTCATTTATCTATTGCATGTACCATTATCGCTGCTAAGGGAGAACCCCTAACACTCCTCACTCCCCGTCAGCGCTCCTCAACCTAGAATGACGCTCTTTCATTTCATTCTGCACTCTGTTCCCCTGTCCACGCTCCTCAGCTCCTACTGGCGCACCTTGGTCTGCATTGTTGCTCATATGTTGAATTCCACTCTCCTTACCTCCCCCCGCCACCATTTGGCACTCCTCCGCTAGAATGGGCGCTCCTCAATCCTCGTCGGTGCTCCTCAGCCTAGATCTGGCGCCCCTTAATCCCTGTCAGCACTCCTCAGCATAGATGTGGCGCTCCTTTTCATTCTGTGCTCCTTCATCACCTTTTGTCTACTCCACTTTTCCACATAGCACTCCCCATCTGGCACTCATCTTTTCCTGGTGGTTGCTCCCCTGTTTCATCCGAATAATCATTGCCTTTCATATGCCCATTTAGATTCGCCACTAGCTAACATCTCGTTACACCTGTGTTACATATCACAAATCGAGCTGTATGACATTGGAAATCAATTTCATCCACTCTCCAGGTACATATAATGAGCACATACAATGAGCGCCTCCAGCAAATATGCGCCGTTGAAGAATTCTGTGTTCCTGCTTTAGTCGGCCCTGATGAGATGAGAGATAGACTGGATGACATTGCCACGATGTTTGATTGATCGCTTAGTCGGGTTACAGTTTTGGTGTACCTGTGTTTGTATTTGAATCACTCACCTTTTTCCTTTCTTCCTTACTGTAGCGAGGCAAAAAATACATTTTTGAAGAAGATGATGGCTAGTATGATTCAGAAGTGAAAATGAACAATAATCCATGCATCATATTGGGTGTTGAGGGAAATTGATTGCACGTGTACATTCGGAGAGTCTCAGATCACACCTGCAATCCTTCCCACGTATCTCCATGGAACCGAGGCATCTCTCAGAGTGTGCTTGTGATTCCCACGTTGGTTAGGCGACACTCCCCGGTGCGCCCAACCTTCTCTCCAGCACTCCGATGTGTTCCCAAACTGATCAAAATCACTCCCATGGAACTCCTGTTCCAGTCATCAGAGATCCCAGTTACTCCCAAGGCCAGCTGGAATGCCCTCCAAGGGTCTGATACTCTCCTGAAATTGACGCTTCTAAGTTTACACTCCACATCCTCTCAGACACTCCTGGAGGCTCCCAGTGACTAAAATACATTTTGCTGATGAGTGTGTAGAAGAAAGATAGTTTATCAAGCCATATTAATAGATATAGACAATATAACAACCACTTGCAGAGAGAATACCTCCAGGTTCAAGGTACACTGGAATGGTGATGGAGACACAGTCAATAGTCCCAATCGCTGTGGCATTTACACTACCTGAAATTTTGAATTTGTATCTTGTGGATAGTGTTAGCAATGAGTAAGGGTAACCGGCCAGAGGTCCGAGTTTGGACCGCAAAAACGGTTTGGTTCAGTCCATGACCCGTCCAACAACCTGCCCTGCAGCCGCTTGGTGGGCCAAACCCCCACCCGTACCTGTCAATGAGCTGGTATTGCCAGGTTGAGATAGACCTGTTGGTTCCAGTCACTGGTTCTGGGTTTCAGGTTTTTCTATTTATTGTCGCATTCAGATATCCTTCTGTTCATCGCAAAAGATTGACATTGGTACGTCATTATCTTTCTGGATGTATTGGCTGCCATCATCATCACAACAAATAGAGACACGCTCACTACCCCATCCAGAAAAATGAGCAAGAACAGAGTGTCAATGATTTTTGGTCTTGCATCTTGGGTAATCTGAGTGGCGATTGGTTGCAGATATTCGTTAAAGAGGTATTGGCCACCTTTATAGGCAAAACAGAAAGCGACAAACTCCCTGCCCCATCTTCAAAATGAGTGTCAATGGGGCATCAACAATTTTTGGCCTTGCTTCGTGGATAATCACAGTGCGATGTGGCTGGAATTATTTCTGTACCATGTTTTTGCCATTTTTGTAGGCTAATGCACTCATGAACAGTCAGTTGCAACATTGTAAATGTAACATATTGTTACTGTCCAGGAGGCTGTCACGGGAATATCTCTTGCATTTCTGCCTATAAACGCTGCCAACACGTTGGTTATAGATGTCTGCGATCAAGGGCCACTTAGATTGCCCAAGACCAAAAACCGTTGAAGCTCAGTTGACACTCATTTTCAAGATGTTGCAGAGAGCATGTCGCATTCTTTTTTACCTACAAAGACTGCAAATCTTTTGATTTTATATAACCAATACCAAATCACTGCTTCGTTACCTGACTTATAAAACCGGACATTGTTGAAGCTCCGTGGACGCTCCTTGTAGGAGAGAGTAGCGATGTCATTGCTCGTGGTTGTGCCTATAACGGCGGCCAATAATTCCATTATGCTTCACAGTGACCAAGTCGCTTATTAATTACCTGAAGTAGAATACCAAAAATTGTAGACGATCCGTTGATGCTCATCTTGCCACGGGTGTGCCCGCAATATGCACTCATATCATTTGGCACAGTAAAACATGAATGGTATTTTTGCAACCTTTTCATCGTCTTCATGTACTTTCTCCTTTATGACGACATTGTTCTTTAATAACACATATAAATATATCCTTTAAAATATTGTTTAAAGTGTCTGCTAATTGTAGATAATAATAGACTCAAAAATCCAGTTGCTTTTGATGAATGCTAAACTTCACTTGTAGGTTCGCTCAATAGGCTTCTCTCGTCTGCACAATGGTTGTTTGCTGCATTACCACACAGCAGATAGTGTACTAACCAGTGGATGGTCCTCTATCAGTAAGCGAATCTGGAATAAAATCTTTATCGTACTTGCTATCCTTGGCATATGCATCAAGATTGACAAATTGAGCGTTGGGAAGAGGAGCAGGTAAATTTGCATGTCCGGCTGGCACACTGCTGGTTTCGGAGCCTTGAGCTCCCTCAACGTTACCGGGTGGCGCGGATGGCGTTCTGGGCACAGTTGGTGTTGGTTCTGGTGTCGGCTGTCTGAGTTGGTCTGGTTGAGGTGCACCTGTTCCTTTGCACCACCAGCATGTCTGCGGATTCATCACTGTGCCAGTTTGGCAAGGCAGGCAGCTGTCTGTGTGATTTTCACAAAACATAGCTGGGTGTCCTTCTATCGCCGCCTTGACCTTCCTATGCCCAGCAAACTCAACGACCCGCGTCTTCTCTGCTCGGACTCCAGCATGAAGAGTCTTGATCAGGCATTGCGTTTCCTCTATCGCGGCGCACGAAAACTCTCCTTTGGCTATTTTGGCCATTTTCCAGGCAAGACACATGTCAGACTGTTCTAGCTGTACCCAATCTCCATGCCTTGCCACAGTGGCAGATATGTTGAAAACCTACAAGAAATTAGTTGCTGCTTCTCAAAATCAGATTCGGCTGTTACCTTCACCATATACACTTCCGTAGTCTCCTCTAATTTGTTCCAAGCCTGTTTCGTCCGCTCCGGGGGATTTCTATTATGACATTTGTTGGCGCAAATCCCAGCGCTGATAACTTCCCAATGTTCGATTTCGCTGACTGTGCGGATAAATGCGTTCATGGACCATGGAGGTTTCCTGCCATGGGCTGCTACAAATTGGTCATGTAGCTCTCTACATATTCCACTGTATGTTGTACGGTTACTAGACGGCCATTTTGCGTAACATTGATCTACACACATCCTGTCACATGGTACTTCATACTCATGCCGCTTCTGGTTTTACAGACCATTTGTATATGTGCGTCCCATGCCATATTTTCGCTGGCTGCAATGGCAGAGTCATGGTGAACTAACAGGTGTCTACTGTGATCATTTGTCCCAGCAAGTGCCGCATTGGTAGAAACACTTGTTAGTCAGCTTGATTCAGATCCACTCTCACCTTGTGGAGGTGTTTGTGTAGCATTGATTTGCTGGTGTGGAAAAGGAGAGGAAGATGATAACGGAAAGAAGTGGGAAGTTCTGAAAAATACATAATTAGCGTCAAGTCAAAATGGAATGAGTCAGTGGCGAATTGCCTCATCTACTCAAGATGAATGCTGCTGCATATAGCTGCAGGTTGCAGGGGTTTCCAACCATCCCCCGATTTGCAGTATGTAGGTCCAATGTTGTGCGATTGCTATCTGGGATGATAAGAGGTGAATGACACCGGAGAGCTCCAGTGTGTCAAACATACACCCGAAATTCTTTGACGGAAAGGACATCCGGTGATGTTTGTTTCAACCAAGCCCCAGGATCTTGCATGAAACTGACATGACATATCATGTCATATTGCACGGTTAGCAGAGCTATTCCCAATCTAGTGACAGTCAAAACGGAAATTTAGCTATGCTGAAGATGATCAAACATACAGACCTTGACATAGAAGATGCAGATCGCCTCCATATCGTCCATAACTTGGAACATCCAACATCTCGCCCAACAACAAAGTCAACACTAAGATCAATTGTGGAAGCTCCAAAAACAACTTTTCACCACTACCGGGGGGCATATATGGCCAATTAACAACACAGTGCAAATGACAACATCATCAAGGGAATGGATGCAAGAGCATCCAGGAAGCAGAAAGGGTCCGAGCCATAGGGGTATCACACAGCTTGCGATCCAAAAAGAAGCCTGTGGCAGGCAGCAGATGAGAAACGCGCTTGTTAAGCATCGCAGAGAAAGTTCCATGGATTGAGGATTATGTGGAGAGAGAAACCACTGTTGCAGGAAAGCGAGTTGAAGACGCAGAGACAGCAATTGAGCAGTCGCATGAGGAAATGACAAATGCTGAAAACGTGTGATTGACAACCAGAAAGCCTGTGACAAGATTTGAGGAGATGTTGAATGCTATAGGAGACAGTCTGAGTGATCTTGCAAGTTCCGACGATGAGGAGGATGTGGAAGATGAGGAAGCTGATCAAGATGATACAGAGCTGGGCAAGCTGAGCGAAGATGATGAACCAGGCAGGGTGATGGGCACAATCTCAAAAACAGTTCAGCACCGCATGGAGAAGTTTTGGCAGAAGCAGAGGATGCTTGATGAATTCACACAATCGGGATGGGGGGATGCAGCCAACATCGTAATTGAAAGGGATAAGAAGTATGGGATGGCCGAATTAACGGTTCAGGCAGTGGTTAACTCCCAAATGGACGATGTTCCAGCTCCACCCGCACCGACAACATTTGCAGATCTGAATGAGACTCATGATAACGTCTCCAGAGTATCACACATATCGCAAGGGACTTCTCGGCCGGGAAGTAGTCATATAAGGCAACGGTCTGGGAAACCACAGTCTCAGCCATGAATTGCGTCTCAACCGCCTGATGCGGCGCCTGAATCTTCATGAATTCAGAAAGCGAAGCCTGTTGAACCCGGAAGCTTTCACCCCTGCATATTGTCTCCCCAGCTATTGACCACAAGGAAATCGGATTCGGTAGAAGAAATGGTGACGGCATGTACGTCACTGCAGAAATTTGAACTCAATTTGCAAGGTTTGCAGATAAATCTCTTTGAAAAGCAATTCGTGTGGCAATTTCGCAATGTGTTAGCTTGTTCTCGATTTTAGTAACCAAATTGTGGGACATGATGATTCGTCTGTGCATGTGCAAGGGTCGTACGTGCAATGCGATAGTTCTTGACTTTAACTCAGGTTGATATATGACCAAAATACTTGATATCAACTTGTCTCTTACTGGAAAGCGCGAAAACAAACACTCAATTAAAGACACAATTTACTAACAACCTTTAAGTCAGTGATGTCATACAATCCATAGTGGCAGAAGTCAGTGCGCAATACAAACCTGTATGCCTGGCGACTATCATGCCGTATTCATTCATGCATCCATGTGCATAACTCTTCACTGTGACCTGGTGCACATGGTCGAGACTTTGAGCATTGCTAATGGTAGGTTATGGAAATCAAGGAGAAGGAGCTGGATAAGGAATGGTGAGGAAGTCGGGCTCTATTAATCATAACCTAGTGGATGGATCTACATGTCGTAAATTGCCAGCTGAAAGGTCTGGAATGTGATAGGGCTACGTCATCCATTGCTCAGATAATGAGTATGGTGGTGGATCAGACATTGAGATGCCAATAAGCTTTTGGATGCAAATGATTATATATAGAAACGATATGTTGGTTGTCAGTCAAGACTATATGACTTTTTGCATCCAATTATAGAGCTTACATGATTGTGAGGATGTGTATAAGTTGGGCCTCAAATGAGGGACAAGGATTTTCAGCCTTACACTCTTGGCAATCAATGGTCTGCATAGTCTCATCCATCTGAAGTGAAATGATTGGTCACCTTTATAGGTAAAAACATAAGTGACATGCTTGTTGCCCCATCCTCAATATGTGTGTCAATTCAGCATCTACAATTTTTAGTCATTCATCTTGGATATTCCAAGGGCTTTGCAACGACATTAACCCATAATTAATGTACTGGCCGCCTTGATAGGCTAAACAGCTGGTGATGATATCGCTACCACCTTTTAAATATCAGCATCAACAGAGCGTCCACAATTTTTGATGTTGCATCCTGGATAATCCGAGGGCTATGCAACAACATTAACCTCTAACCAATGTTTTCGCCACCTTTATACGCTAAAATGCTAGCGACAACAGTGGTACAATCTCCTGATAATCAACATCAATGGAGCGTCAATGGAGAGTCAACAATTCTTGGTCTTGCATCATGGATAATCCAAGGGCTGTGCAATGACATTAACCCATGACCAAAGTTTCGGCCATGTTTATAGGCAAAATTGCTAGCAGTGACAGTGCTACAATATCCTAAAAATTTGCGTCAATGGAGGGTCAACATAGCATCAACGATTGTTGGTCTTGGTTCTTGGACAATGCAAGGGCTGTGCTACAGCATCAACCCATCATCAGTGTATTGGCTGTCAATATGAGCAAAAATGCTAGTGAGGATATCACTACCACCTGCTAGAAGTGGTCGTCAAAGGAGCATCAATGATTTTTGGTCTTGCATCTTGGATAATCAGAGGGCTGTGCAACAACATTCACCCATAACCAATGTTTTGGCAACCTTCATAGGCAAAAAGGTTAGCAAAGACTGCGTTACTCTCACCTGAAACTCAATGTCAACGGAGCATCAACGGAGCATATACCATATCTGGTCCTGCATAATGGATAATCCAAGGGCTGTGCAATGACATTGACCGATAATCACTGAATTGGCTGCCATTATGTGTAAAGATGCTAGTGACGATATCGCCACCACCGCTTGAAAATGAGAATCAACAGATCAAGAACGATTTTTGGTTTTGCATCACGGATACTCAATGGGCTGAGCAACTGGATTCACACATACCCAGAATTTTGGCCGCCTATATGGGCAAAACTGATTGTGACAATATCGCTACCGCCTCCTAAAGATGAGTGTCAATGGAGCATCAACAGTGTTTGTGGGGGCTCAGTAAGCTGCACAGCAACAAACTGCATTGCAGTGTTCCTAAATCAAGTTTTTAATTGTCAGTCTTTTCAATATGTCCTTATATACAACTTCACAACTATGCATGCCATGTCCCACAGGTCTTACTTCTTTCTTCCTCGTAGCTCTAGATTTAATATTTAAGAACTAGCGTTGTACTTATTAATATCAAAATTTATAACTGCCATTGAAGTCGAATTATCCAGCATTCAGATTCCTACTTCCATGTCGGATGCAAATTCTTTGAATACCTCATTGCTAGAGGTAATGATATCTTCCAAAAATGAACATGTCTTTATTTGTGATTTGAGCGACATTACTTTACAAATCATATTTGATGCTTGTTGGGCTTCTTTGAATGTGGGCTCAAAGCATTCAATTGCTTGGAATGATTGTAGACATGTGCCTTCGTGGTGTTTCTTTTTGTGCAATGGAATTGAGGAGACTGGCAGCCCTGGCATCATATGTATTGTTGGCATCAAGTTCTTTGTCATACATCAGAGCATGGGACCAGCGCAATGTGGGATCACTTGCTGGCAAAAGCGCACATCGCAAACTTAAAGAAATTAACAGGGTCAGAAGATCCTGAATTGACTAGTTCAATGTTCGATTGAACAGTAGTGCCTATACCGAAGAGACAAGGATGTCGAGGAATTACAAAAGTAAGTTCGCAAGGGAAATTCCTAATCAACATTTAGGTCGTATCTGTATTATCTGAGTGGACAGACTAAATGGTCCAAACTGGCAGCTATGGACTTTGTAACCACCGAATTTCACCAAGACACCTGGAATAGCAACCTCACCTTAAGATCTTTTTCAGCTGAGAATCCATGGAATGCAATATCAAACCACAAGCTGCGATGGTTATATAATGTGTTACACAGGAAGCTGTAGCTTCCGCCAGCCACTACCCTTAGCAAAATTAGCTGGATGGAATACTGTCTGATAGTGAATGCAATTTAGAAGCAATTGCCATCAAGAAATGAGGGTAGCTTAGCTTTAGATGGGTGGACATCAATCAACAAATTGGCCATAACTTAGGTCATTGCTTACTATATGGATCGAAATAGGGCATAACGAGCAGTACAACTCATTTGCATTGAGGTTGATAGCCTGTTCATTTCCTATTTCGAAAGCTAATTAATGATCATTGGTCAAGGGTAAACATATTGCAACGAAGCTAGCCTTAAGTTCAAAGGATATGTTTGAAGGTTTTGAGCTTACTGAGAGCTGTTTACTTGGAATTTTGACTGATGATGATTCCTCAACCTTCTCAATGACTCAGGAACTACAATCAACCCTTGAGGCCTCCACAATCGAATGGCCTGCATTGAGAAACCACATACCATGCATGACGCACATCATTCTGCTTGAATCAAGTGCATTAATCCAAAGCCTCAGTGTAAAAGGCTGCATCAAGTCTTGGGAAGCCCATGAGCGTGATCTTCAATTTGGAGCAAATGAAAGCACAGAAATTGGGAAGAGTCAAAGACTTCGAAAATAGTGCAATGCTAGAATCAACAAGTTGTCAGCCATGAGACCAGGTTTAGCAAAGATAATTGAGAAAGTACATGTTTCAAGAAGATTTGAAAGTCCTGAAACTGACCTTCCGATAGCAGTGAACGCTTGGTGTGTTCATTACACTGACACTGGGTCACCGAAACGAGTTGATTGACTGCCGAAAAGCACAAAGTAGGAATTGCAGTTCTACCAATTCTGGCTGTGACAACCCGGTGGGATTCAACAATGGGGTTGCTTGAGTGAGCCTACTGATTAGAAGAATTCACCTGCGAGTGCCTCAAGAATCCAAAGACACTGATTACGGGACACTCTCCACAACACAGGATGAATGGACCCTCATCGACTATGCCATGCAGGTTTTAAGGCCATTCCGATACTGGACCCTGCAGATGTCGAAAAGGGATACAGATACTTGGCATCACATTGTCTCCATCCTCAATGACATGTTCGATCATATGGATGGCATTATGCCAGCTTTAGCTGAGATGTTTCTGCCACAGAAGCTGTCCAAATATTATGCTGAAGTTTCTCCAACAATGGTTATGCTTCTGATTTTGGCATACATCCTTGATCCATTCCAGAAGTTGCCATTGTTTAAAAAGTGGGACCAGGGCATGGATATTAATCCTGATGACGAGATGTCCCATATTGCAAAATACCAAGCGGCATTTCTGATGTATGTGGAGAACAAATTCCTTGCGATACATGGCTCAGTGTCCATCATGAAACCTGATAACATACTGTGCAACAATCTCTTCTCCTCCGCAATGGCTTCTGGATCTGGTCAATATTCTGTTGATGAATGTGATTTGTCCAGCGATGATGAAGAAAACTTAACGCCTAGACATATAGCTGAAATGATACCAGTACGAAGCGATTGCACAGCACACATTATGACAGCCGCAATGCTCTATTCAAGTGCACCGCCTGAATCACCAGAGAACTGAGGGCAAATAAATCCAAATTTTAATGATTTTCACCCTGATCCCAAGGAGAGTAGCAGTACACATCGGATACCGGATACCACTGACCGTCGGCACCAACCAGATGAACGCACTCGAAGTATGCGGATCTCTCCAATGTGGCACGTGACTTATTCCCTATCATGCAACATGGTATCGCAGTGGAGGCCACCTTTTGCCGCGCGCGAGATGTTTTCAGCTGGAGCCAGATAAATACCTCACGCAAGACCCTGTGTGAACAAGTCATTGTAAGGAAGTCTGCTCGAGCCAATAACGGGATGTTGGCAGCCGATGATCCAGCATTGGATATGATGGAACCTGAAACCAACTTGGAAATGAAGAGAGCGGCAGAGGAAAGACAACTGCACAGCATAGTCAAGGTCCACGACATTGTGGAGATGTGGCAGGGTTGCTAAAACCAATGTGCTACAGAGAAGGAATCTGGCACTAAAAACATGGAAATGACAGCCATAGGATACATTTCAGTTACTGAAGAGATCGTCAAAGCATCCTGGTCAAACTTTCAACATGATGGTGCAGCTGCATTTACACTGTCGGAAAGATCACCATTGCCGCCAACTTTGTCTGCAAAGTACTTCCCTGGAGGATAAATTCATGTCTTGAATGTCTGCCGAATATGGGGAACCGAATGTCAACCAGCTCATAGTGATGAGGATAGAGCACCTCAAAGTATTTCCAACACTGAAAATTGGCTTAACTGGAATGGTGACATGCATAATCAAAATGTGAGCGAAGACGACTGGGAGGCGGACAATGAATCCGATTTCCAGCTACACAATGGCATTGAAGCTCCGGATCGCCCACAGTAGCGGGATGTGAGTGCCTCACAAAATGTTGCCGGATTGATTCGGCCAACACGGAGGTCAAAGAAACAGGGTGAAATGGTGTTTGTGACGGTCAACGCAACAGAAACAAGAAGGAATACAGGAACCAAAACAACCAGGACAGAATGGGTCAATATGTTTTCATCAGGTTCTGTAGGTTGCTCGACCAAGACATTCACTTAAAGAAATATTATCACAAAATAGTGAGTAGTCGCATGTGAATATCTGTTGATAACCCAATCTATAGTGGACGAAATGAGTAATTCAGCAAAATATTAAAATTTGGATAGAATGCGAGCGAACCTTGCAAGAATATTACTGGGCTCAGCTTTGCGAAAGGGCCGAGTCTCAATCAAACAGAAAGCCAACCACAAGGTTGAAATACTTATGCATACAATAATTGATCACAGCAGATGTTGCCTTGACAATACATTAAAATGAGTGTCAAAGGAGAGTCATAATTTTTTGGTCTTGTAAGTTAAGTAATTGAAATGTGACTTGGTCGCGGCTACGCATAACCAATGTATTAGCAGCCTTCATAGGCAAAAGAGAATATGATACGGTCACTGCCCCATTCTGAAATGATCATCAACAAAGGGTCAACAATTTTTGGCTTTGCATCTTGCGTTATGTAAGTGTCAATTTCTGGTAATTATTCATATATGAAGTACTGCCTGCCAGTTCAGGCAAATCAGGAAAAGATATCTTCGTTATGCCATCATGAAAATGAGTGTCAACGGAGCATCAACAATTTTTGCTTATGTAAGTCCGGCAATTACAATGCGCTTTGGTAGTGGTTATATAACATCAAGGTATTGGCAGCCTTTATAGGCAAAAGAGAAAGCAACACAGTCACTGCCCAATTCTGAAATTAAGCATTAACAGAGTGTCAACAATTTTTGGCATTGTATCTTGGATCATCGAAGTTGCGACTGGTTGCAGACTTCCATAAATGAGGTATCCCCCACCTGTATGGGCAAAAACAACTGTGAAACGCTCCCAGCCCCATCCTGAACATGAGCATCAATGGAGTGTGAAAAAATTTTCATCTTGCATCTTGGGTAATCCAACTGTCACTTTGTGTCAATAACTCATAGAAGTATTGGCCACCTTTTCTGGCAAAACTGTGCATGATATCTTCATTACCCCATCATGAAAATGAGCGTCAACGGAACGTCAACAAGGTTTGGTATTGCAGAGTGGGTAATCAAGGTATCGCGCGGATACTCATGCTGAGTGCAGAACTATTGACCACCTTAATAGGCAAAAATACAATATATCGAATGAAAACCACAAATTCCCAACTCATCAATATTGCAAACCGCAACTCATGCAAAACCGATTACTGGATGTTCATTAAGAGTTTTTGGTAGGATACAATTATCGAACAGCTAAAATATGATCACTACATGAATCTACAGATTGACCTGCTGGACAACTCATTGAGAACACGCCCAAATAAGACAAGGTGGGAGACTGCCATTAAACGGTACCGAAACTGACGATTTGGGTGTATTGAATCCCCAGACCGCCAGTTTGGTATCTGTTTGGTCCTGCACTGGGCCCGGTCCGGAAGCGACGGTCCGGAACCGTTGCTAACACTACATGTGGATCAACCTTGTATACTCTGCAGACTTGTGTCCCATTTAATTCCACAACTTCAACAGTGTCAAGGAGTACTGGAGTGTTGTTTCAGAGCACCCATGACTAAATCGCTGTGCTTTCAGCTTGTCAGTAAGCATCTTGAAGCACCTGCAAGAATCTGAGTAGCCATTCAGAGTTGCTGCCTTATTCAGTGATGATGTCGAAAGAGTTTAACATTGTGCTGATGTTCCCTGAATACACATATACCAATATAATGAGTCTCAGACACAAAGGTTTCTCCAATCAGATTAACT
>Ga0307515_10005188_pt1 | contig 26471 bp, 37 predicted proteins | sample 17_EM_MG_FD_194513 | JGI IMG/M metagenome (GOLD analysis project Ga0307515, IMG submission 194513) | Populus trichocarpa ectomycorrhiza microbial communities from riparian zone in the Pacific Northwest, United States - 17_EM | ecosystem: Host-associated > Plants > Roots > Unclassified | place... | reverse complement strand
GCTTAAATTTAAAAGCTAAATCTTAATATAGTAATAATAGCTAAACTAATTACTTTAAAACTTTAATAGAGGTCTTTAAATAAGTATAAAAGTCTAATTATAAATTTTTATAATTTATTATTAAGCCGTTATTAAGATATTAAAGAACGTTTTTTGGGTTTTTTGGTGAGTTTTTGGGGTGGGCCACTCGCTTATGTGGGCCACTAGCTTGTGGATCACGTTAAGTGTTCTCCAAAAACTGCCAGCCAGCACAGTTGTGCTTTTTTTCCTACCAGAACTGTGCACTGTGCACGTCTTGCTTACGTCTATTCTAATGATTTCCTTACCCAGAGCTCGCTGACGGTCCTCTCCTCATGCGTCTTTGGCGGCTTGACGATGACGATGAATTCAGCCTGGCCGAATATGTTGGCAGGAATATGCCGTGATATGTGGGAGTTATCCGCCTGGCTACCACCGATACTGCTAGGTTCAATTAATAATCTAACCAACCCTACTTTCAGTCGTAACCCTCTTTCACTGATCTTGAAGTTGGAAATATATAGCAGCCATGATACTGGCAAGGATTGCAAGAAGAAAATTTCCAACACCAAAGCCTTGCTCTTGCGTTTTCGCAAATCCTACGACCATTCCAGAAATGACAAACGCAACAGCGACTCCAATAAATAGCAACAAACCAAGCACAGCATGATTAGGCCCATCAAGAATGTGGACTCCCCACCCAAATGCCAGGTTTGGGTCCATTATTGCCTCCTGCCCGTCCTGCTGGTTATTTGCGTTATCCTGCCGCACCTCAGCTAGTATACTCTCGTTCAGCTTCTTAGGTAGACGCTGAAGCCAAGTATCCTCGGTATGCTCTCCCCATATGTTCCACCTCGCTCGGTGTAGGTAATGAAGAAAAACGTTAACCGGCATTCTAGTTTTAGGACACAAATAATGGTAACGCTTCCTATCAAGCTCCTCCTGGGGTGGAAACTCGTCGGGCTTCTTGTGAATTCCGGCCCCATACTGGGTACGCCGACCAACAGAAAACTGCAATGTCCTTAGCAGCTAGTAGATAGACCAGAGAGTAGCAGTGGAGCACTCACCATAACAAAATGGACGTTCCGGGGCCGGAGGAAAAGTCGCCGCAGTCCAATGCTGCGGCTCGAATTATACTTGTCCCAAATTAACTCGAACAGCTCGCTGTCCGAATTTACACGTGAGATATCAATTTCATGGTGATCGATAGCGTAGTTGCCTATGTTTACGCAAACTTCGAAGTATTTAGGCGAAAAGGCGATGTTTACTATATGAGTCGCCCCGGAGAGGGAAGGATTTGAAACATTCGTGGGTTTTTGACTGCTCGAGCTGGCGGATTGCACGCCCTCAAGCTCCGGAGAGGGTCCCATTGAATACATAGGCCCGAGATGAATGGCTCCAGGGACACCTGCAGCCGAATCCGCGGTCGATGTACCGCCTGAAGGGGCATGTCGAGTGAAAGGCACGCTCCACCACGATAATTCTCGCTTTAATTGATCCAAGGCATAATCATCGTCGACGGGGAAGTCTCCCCAAAGAACAGTGTTGCAGGACTTGGGCAATTAGCAAGGTCAGGTAACTTTAAGGAGTAACGGGGAACACTAAGACTTACACAACGCCACCGGAGTCTCTTATATCCCGGCCGGACGCGAGGGACAAAGAGTTCGACAAGATCAAAGAAGAAGAAGGAAATGCCCCAGAAGTTCAAGAGACCAGAAACTAAGTCACTAACACTGCCGCGATTTTGGCGAAGTATCGATCTCGATTTCGGTTCTTGTGCTGTGTCCTGCTGCGAATTGATTTTAGCCTTAGTGGTTGGCTTCCCGCTGTGTTCTGTCTGTTGTTGGCCTAGCCCAGATGCAGCTGAGTCCGCCGGCATGCTTCCGGTTGGTTTCTCCATAATTTCAGACATTACAGGCTTATGTTTCTCAACGTCTCTGCCATGGCCCCCATCAACTTTCAACCAAGTTCGCATTGCCGCAACATGAGTTCCAAAAGCCTTAGAATTTAAAAGAAAATCCTTGACTTTATCAATGTTTGGAAATAGGAGGCCGTTATCGAACTCCTCGTCAGAGTCACCTTCTTCAAACATCTCGTCAACAGTTGCTGCTAGGCCTGATGGTTTTGGTTCCTTCTCGACGTCAACGCTTTGAGGCTGAAGCGACGAGAGCCAGGTTTCTAGGCCCTTCTTCGCTAATCCTGTCTCCAGTGACCGGCTCACTTCCTTAAACCCGGTAATGCTCCAGCTGATTTCATCTACTATGCGTCCCGCCAGCTCCTGTACGAACTTGGCAGCTTGGATTTCAAGACTCCTATTCGATGCCTCCTTCAGAAGATTCTGACCGTATTCCTTGAGGAAGCCTCGAATATGTGCACGTGCCTTCCGTCGTTCGATGTTGCGGACCGCAGTGGTGTATAAGGCTTTTAAGTCCTCTTGACTCAACAGCGCTTGAGAAACCTCACGGATTCCTGTTGTTTGGACTTGGTTCAGGCTTGCCGTTGACGCTGACGAGGCCGATATTCCTCCATCTGAAAATATACTAGCAATGTCGGTCCCGGCATCGGAATCCGTGTCTAGTATTTCGTCAATCCCTGTCTTGAATTCGTTGGTGGTAGAAATTTGATGAATGTCCAGATTGGACGTGAGACCAGTTTCTTTTCCCCAATCCTTATACTGCGAGGAAGTCCTGCTCCTGTGTTCAGCCTTCAGTATCTCCTCCCGAAGCCGAATGAACGCTAATTCCCGTCCCTCTCCATATATGAGCGGCATGTGGACATCGAAAATGCCTAGCAGAGAATATGCCGCATCCTCTTCGTGTAGCGCCCGGCGTCTTTCTGCCCAAGACATTCGTTCATTAACGCTGAACTGAGACAAAGGGCTTCCTTGAAGAGCTTCAATAGGAACCCCGGTTATGTCATGAATTTCTTGCACTAGTGAGGCTTTATCCCCAAGTCGTTCCCCTTCTGCGGAAAAGAATATGACATATCCCGGAGCGAGGAGTTCTTGGAGCGTCCAGCACCGAGTAAACCATCTGCTGTGCCGAAAAGCTGCTATCCATGTTTGCTGAGAGGACAGGCCGCTTCTAATAGAGCCACCAACTGAAATATCAGACAAATACACGTAGCACTGAGCCGCGTCTTGGTACCAGCGGAAACTAGAGTTGATGGCTTCTGAAAGCTCCGCGCTGCTTGATTTGTCAATGCAGCAAGTGTCAACCCAGAAGTATTGGAGACCGTCCTTAGCAGCTTGCTTTCCGCAGAAACGGATCTTTTTATAGCCAGCTTTGCTTTTGTCGACACCCTCCGCCAGGTCTTTGAAAGATACCTCTTCGTCATCCGCTCCCCATGTGTGCGAAAGAATAGCATAGGGTGGAGTGTTCTTGCCAATATATTCGACCAGGCTGAGTTCGCCGTCATCGTCAAGCCGCAAAAGACGCATGAAGAGAGGATTATTGGAGAGCTCTAGCCACGGGAATCATTAGAATATATGTAGGCAAAATGTGCACGGATCGAGCAGTCAAAGAACTGCGGCTGGCTGGCAGCTTCATGGAAGAATACTCAAAGGAACAAGTTGGGGATAATAGTGGGGCAGGGGGCAGTGCAAAGTGGCTGAGCTTCAAGGATTCAATATCACGTGGCTGAGTAAGCGTGCCAATAAGTAATATCGAAGAGCAGAAGATGATTTGGTACTTGATGTCGCCGCCGCTAGCAGGGAGGGTGGACGACCCGCTCCGGCCATACCCTTGTAGGTGGATTTTAGCATGGGGGGTTTTCAAGCCTATTGATCACCAATCAGGGCTTCCATAATCACTTTGTGGGTGGCTCAAGGTTGGAAGGTGTGGTTGAATTTGGAGTAAGAAGCTCGTATTATACATCAGTAATCAGGTGGCTGGTAACAGCCACTATATTGGGCCCAGCCACCCGATTTTCAACACACCCTCCCCATTATTTCTCATCTTCCGTTAAAGAATCGAAAGTTCTACATCGGCTTCCGCATTTGTTGGGCTGAAAGGAAGAAGGGAAAAATAAAAAATAGTCGAATCTGAATAATAAATCTATGCAGTTTTCTCTCCCCTGCCCACTCCCCCGCAGTTATCACGGATGCACAGCAAAGAAAAATGAAAAACAAGGCATACCAGCTGCGTCCGTAGACGTTAGCAGACCGCGGGCCTAAACGCCAGACCCCCCAATGCAAAGATATTAAAGGAACATGACCGACGTGGTTGAAAAGTTACTGCAGGTACCTACAAAACCATTGCCACCAGCCCGGCTAACATAGCTCCAGAGCTGACCCACATTCCTGCGGTTGCCGCATTGGTCGTCGCCATCGGGAGGGATGGCGAGGGTGGGGTAGCTGTTGCTGAGCCGCTAGCGCCGCTGCTGGTAGGGCCAGTTGCGATACCTGAAGCCGTTGCCAGAGTGGCATTGCTGGGGGGCACGGGGACACCAGAGGGGCCTGGGTTAGGGACGGGCGTTTCATAACCGGTGGCTATGGTGGTGAAGTTGGCGCAGGTGATGCGTGTCTTGTTGGCGTAGTGGACGACGACACTACGATTGCCGAAGTAGGCACCGGTACCGATGACGAGCGAGGCGTAGAGGTCTGTGTAGCTGTTCACGAAAGCCGGGTTAGTCGGTTCGATGGTTGAGGTGGTGCTGAGGATTGAACGAGAGGATTTGGACTTACGCGGCGGAGAATGTGGTGCCGTTGATCTTGCCATATTTCCCGCTCAAATCGCCCACTTGACACGTTTGCTTTTGAGTCGGGTCGCAAGGTGGGTCTTCACTGCGCACATACGGGTCTAGGTGGGCGAGTGTGCCCGTGCAATTGCCATCCGGGGGAACTGGAGCAGTGTGAATGTGGTATACTGGGAAGAATACTGTCAGCTCAAGAGCAGAATGTGTTAAGAGGATAGGATTTGACGTACAAAAGGGACCACCTTCAGCAGGAAGTCCGCTGAGGGTAATGTCGAAGTCGACGCCTTTGCCAGTAGGTGATGAGACAACATAGACGGTACCGCGAACAGATTCACTTTCTTTATTCGGGAGCGTCGCGTAGTAGCTGGCGCCGATGGGATTGTTTGTCACGACCGGGGCATCGCCGAGCTTGCCTGTTTGTGCGCTAACAAGTGCGAGAGTCGACAGAACAGAGAGGACTGTGGAAGAGCGCATGGTGAACGGGAGATAGTATTTACGGCTGGATGCTGGTGATGTGGGCTTGAACGAGTGGTCTGTAGGGTGAAGTGGAAAGAGAGTTGGAAGAGCAGACGAGCGAAGCTTTGTAAATCGGAATTTAGATGATGCAATGGCGAGTTGAGCAATGTAAGTAGCTCAATTTGACTCACTAAGGCTGCCGATTTTTCAAGAGCAGAGACAGGAATGAAAAGGGTGTGGGCGGCAAATGAGAAAAATGAGAGCTGACGGGAATTGGGAAATGTGTCAGGTAAAAGAGAGTGTCTTGTGAGAGAGACAGCATACACGCTCACGAGGAGGCAGGAGCAATAAATGGAAGGCAGGGCATTCACTGGTGGCACAGTGGCGGTACGGACTAAGTGCAACGGCCTCATCTACACGCCATCATCCAGCAGGCCGGGTGAAAGTGGATGATTCCATAGTAAAATTCCTGGACAAAGGCGATAGCGGAGCCGGATTAAGGAGGTCGGAAAGTGCAAGATGGGTAATGGGAATGTTTCAAGGGATTGTCCCCCAGAGTGTTGTTTGTTCACATGGTGTCTCACAGCTAAGCTTCAGCATTGACATTTGTGTGCTCGTTTTGAAACCGTTTTATGCAGGGGAATCTCCAATAGCAACCCCATGTGTTCGTGTAACGGAATTCAAGCTTTGCATGGCGCTACTAGCTTGGGAATCAGTTCCATTTTTGCCCCGTTGTATTGGAAACGTCGCGCTTCCAGCAGGGCTGAGCAATCCAGAATCTCAATTCGGTCGCCCGAGTGTCCACAACATACGCGCTGGGAAATCGCAGAGAAAACGTGTTCGGAAAAGAAATGAGCAACGTGACGGCACGGGAGGTGACATGGCTAGTCACATTAAATGACGCACATCAATATCAATAGCGTATTGAAGGACATGGATACTGTTGGCAGGGGGTACTTGGGCAGTCTCCTTGAGCTCGGCGGCGTGTCACGTGACACCACACGGGCCATTCTCGGGCGATCCAGCCCCTTAGATTCTTCCTCATAGAGCATCATATATATCTTTTCCATCAGACCAGTCATCAGTCTAACAGATACCAATTGTTGTAAGTAATGCATGACTTAATTCATTGGAAAGGCTAGTAGCTATATAATACAATATTGAGGAGGCTGGTACCCGGCCTCTTAACGCCACCAGAGGATCGATTCTCAACACCAATTGCACCCATTCCCAGAAAAAAGGTAAATAAAATTTGTCCAAACTTACCTGCTATGGGTGGTGTTAAAAACACCCATGGTATCAAGACAGGGTTCTATCCCTTGTTACAATCTGCATGGGAATGCAATTAATTCCCAACACCAAGCGGCGAGGGGAACATGCACCCCACAATATCCGGCAGCTCATCGTAGGTCGTTCCTAACCTCGTAGTCGACCCTCGCTCTACACCAGCCAATCACCTCAGCCACGCCTTCACGTACAAGGTCATCGCACGCTGCTTCTCATCGCATACCACCCACGTTCCACCATGAACATCCTCTCCGTTCGATCCTCCATGATATTGAGAAGCGGAGTTGGGCTGGAGCAGCACATCCGGGCTTTTGTATTTTTGGCTGAGTGATGAGAGCGCCTTTGCCCGGGACATGCTCCACCCGGCCCCATGGGCGAGTGAGGGGCATTCTTGAAACCCCAAGATGTGGCCTCGGAAAAGACTGGCCGGAGGATGATCGTGGGAGTTCCGCGCGAACCAGGAAGCGGAAGTGTTGACAGGGGAAGGCCGGTGCTGGGGTTGTAGGTTGGTGCGGCACCTTTGCGATGAACATAAGCATAATCTTTCCGTGGCGTTCCGCGATTTACGTCGAGCGAAAGTGATAATGTCTTTTCCTCTAGGCTTGATTCTGCTGTTATAGATGGAGGCGGTCCTAGAAGCCACTTTATCCGCTCTACGTTGTTATGCCAAATGCCAACGACTTACGTTCCTGTATCTTTGCCCTAACTTGGTCGATAATTTTATGGTCAAGGTCTTCCTCAATGGGCGGATTGCGGCCTATTTCCCATGCTTCTTCCCCAGGTTCGAGGCAAGAGAGAAACCGTGGTGAAATTAGATCCCGGTTGAAGTTTACCCACCGGCAAGTTTTATCATGCTCCTTCATGTAATCTTCCAGGCTCACGTGAGACTCCGAAGTGTATTTTTTGAGTACGTATCCACCATAACCTCTTGAACCGGAATGAACCAATAATACCACCTCATTATCGTGGAGACTAAGTCCGTCAACGCTCGACACGGACGAGGATTCAACAACTTGAATTTCTGCAAAGTGGTTTCCAGCGCCAATTGTTCCTAGACTGCCATCCCACTCGTTACCCGCCGAGGAGCATCCCCTCCCCGTCTGTGAGCCACTATTCACAGTCTGACTGTCGCCGCCATGGACTCCCTAGACCTCTGAGCTTCTCAGCAACCTTTGCCATTTTCGCCATCCACTTGGTTCCTAGACAGTTTTGTCCTGTACCATGCCATCCCACAACCTATATCTCCCCCTATTAACGGTGGGTGTGCCCATCCTTTCGACACGAATACTGCACCGATAGGGAATTTTGTGCCGGGATGCAGGTCGGGCTGAGCAACGGCGTGAATGAGGCCCGGCAATGTATGGGCCGTCGTCTCGAGCTGATCTTTGGGTGCTTTCTCTGCGAGGGCAGAGACTGTGCAATCGGGGTTAGCTTGATCTTAAAGCTTAAATTAGCCATGTTGTCGATCAGCTGAATCACTGCAATTTCAGTGCGGATAAGAGGTTCACTATCATTACATCCTGAGAGCATAGCCTGATAGACTGCTCCATACCTCAAGACAAACTCGCCGTGGATAGCGCTCTCCTTTCTCAATCCCACATACGCCTCACTCGCAGATGCAAGTAGCGTGATATCGTCACAAGCCGCCTGCTGGCTGGCCGTTACATATTGTTTGAAGCTCGTTGTTTGATACGCCTATACCCGGAGCGTCCTTAGTATATGCTGAAGCCCCTGTACCTTGCTAAGGTTCTACGATTTCGTCCCCGGTTCCGCTATAGATGCTTGTTGTGGGCACATAAGCTGAGTCTCCGCCATCGGAGCGAAGACTGGCAATGAAGTTAGAGTTGTACTCCTGTTGAATGACGGCAGGTAGACAAGGGAGTGTTAGAAATCGGGACAGGTGATGTAGGCCAGGACCGTACCGTGTAAATCTGCGGCTATGTTGATGAAGTCGTTGAAAATGCTCCGAGTTGACGACCAGTATTTGAGAGCCCATTGGGTGTCGAGGTTTCCTTGAGACCATGCTATTATGCTGACATTGGCATTCTTGGAAACCGCAGAAATAAAATTGATAGCGTAGGCCACATACTCCTACGAAGTATTATTAATAAATTAATACAGGCGTAATTAGGTTAAGAGAGCTTTAAAGAATAAATGGTACCTACTCACCGCATTGACTTGCGCATTGACAAGCAGAAACCTAGGGATGTTCAGCCACACTGGGTCAGTGTAGGATGTTCCCGTGAGTAATTTTATATAGTTCGCACCGTACGTTTAGCCACCCTTGGACCCAATCTTAGGTACCAAGATGGCAGGCGGCTTCTGGCCGTACATAAATGCGGACCTAGTCGTACATTATTAGTATAACGAGATTTATATTCTAAAAGTGTAGCTGCTTACGGAATACAAATCACTTCTCTGAGCTGAGCTTCGGTTAAGGAGTATGGAGCATTACTTGAGGACTTCTTCGGGTATATTATCTCGTCGGGAGCAGCAAGGTTGACATTGGTCTCAGAGTTGTATGCTGTAGGATATACGCTGGCAATGTCTGCAAGATCGCTCGGGGCGAGGCCATTCTCAATCATTTCTACTACATTGTCGAAAAGATTAGTAGGCGTAGCAGAGAATATGCTCGCAGCAACCGAATAGGAGCTAGAGACCACATCACTTAATCTTAAATCGACTCATCGTCGTCCATTTGTTACCTGATATACTAGTGGGTGTCGTAGTTGGAACGACAGCTTCAACCTCACTCAAAATGGCCGCAAAAATTGCAGCAGCATCCGTAGCGTCGGCGACGACCCCGGAAACGACCCCGGAAACGACGCCATTGACAAGGCTTCCCACTGAATCAAGGAGGCCCCTCTCTTCTGGGCTGATTGGCGTAGGAGCGGCAAAGCTGCCAGGGCAAAGAGACCTATCGCAACAAGGATGATAGCTAGGCAATATATCTTGACAAGAATTTGCGGGGGACATTTCCACAGTGAGCAGGCCCGCTGGGATTTTATGGTCAGGCATAGTAAGGAGTTCCTCCCCAACCCAGTGGTCAAGCTATTCTCCAATTCCACAAGATGCGCACGCAGGTGTTCTTACTGAAGTGGAGATGGCAAGATGGGGGCGGAGAGCCATGGGAATCTTGTTCACGTATGCTGTTCACGATATTTAGCGTGAGTTTTAGGAGAAACTGCATGGAAGGGCCGGCAGCCATGCGAGAAGCTAGTAAGCACCGTTGGCTTGGATGGCCGGGGGGCTGTCGACGGTCTGCAGCACGGGTTTTGGGGGATATGCTCTAGATAACGAATGAGGTATTGAAGAATAAAGGATCTGCCGAGGTGATCGGGACATTGACGAAAAATTCTAACGAAAGGGGATGTGAGTAATGACCTAGCTTGTGGACAGCTTCCGCAGTGCTGCCGCCAGGAACAGCATCTTCGGCCGGATCATTAAATGATCTCAGAGCAGCGCCGCTAAGCACAGATAGATGACGGACTGTAAAGAAAGGGGGTGCCCTCGAAATATTGATATTTGACTGCAACGTCATACACTTACTGCGTCTGCGCAAAATTTCCCAATGGAGACAGCAACCTGAAGGTTTACATGTCCTAGCAAAGTGGATGGGATTCATACGTAACAAAGATGGTTGTGAATTTCATGGAGACGAATGCCACAGTGCCCTTCGGCTCGTTGATCACATCCTCGAAACACCAGGTACACCCTGCGTTTGGTGTTTTCATATTAGAATGAGGCCAGGTGCTTTTCCCCATGAGTTTCTAGCCTTGGCTTGGTTGGGAGTTTCTTATTCAAGCGATGCTCGCCTGCAAGCTGCACGCTGCTGCAAGCCGCAAGCCGACGAGCTTATTCCGACTTACCTCGTCTAACGTTGAGTCACAAACAGCCATGGCAGGTAGCAATGCGAAGCTCGCTGTCTTGGACAGAAAAAGAGGGGAACCCGCTTACGAATCAATTAACTCCCAGGGGCTTGGAAATCCATGATGTCAAGCGTTAGTCAAGGGCGTGGTGAGGGGTTCAAATGTCATCGGGAGCTGCAAAAGACGCATCGAAACACCTTCGTTCTCATTACGATTCGGAGTCTTCGACAATGGCTGCAACACCTTACACAGTTTCGGTGCCAGACGACGCGATTGAAAAGCTGAAAGCAAGGCTTGAGCTAACAGTCTTCCCAGATGAACTGGACGCCGAAGACCAATGGCCCTATGGCTCTCCTTTAGCCGACGTGAAAAGACTCACGGAATACTGGAAAAATGGATTTAATTGGAAAATACAAGAGGAGAAAATAAATGCATTGCCAAATTTCAGGAAGAAACTCTCAATTGATAATTTTGGTGACATTGATATTCATTTCGTCCACCAAACCAGCTCAAATAAAAACGCAATTCCGCTTCTCTTCTGCCATGGCTGTATGGAATCACCTGCTTCCTCTAACATCACGAATAGACACACTAATGCATATAGGGCCTGGCTCCTTCATTGAGGTTACCAAACTGCTCCCTCTCCTTAAAGGCTCTGACACTACCCCGGCCTTCCACGTTATTGCGCCCTCCCTCCCCAACTTCGGCTTTAGCCAGCGCATCACCCAGCCCGGCTTCGCACTCTCGCAGTACGCCGAAGTATGCCACAAACTGATGCTCGACCTCGGATACCCTCAATACGTGACCCAAGGTGGCGACTGGGGCTTCTACATCACACGTGCCATGGGGCTGCTCTACCCACAACACTGCCTAGCCTCACACATCAATTTCATCCGGGCAAAGCCGCCGACGCTGTCCAAACATCCTGCGCTAACCATCCAGCACTCATTGAGGCCGTACACGGCCGCCGAGAAGGCCGGGGTGGTGCGCAGCGACTGGTTCATGCAGGAAGGCTCTGGCTACCGGCTGCTGCAGTCGACGAAGCCGCAGACGCTAGCTTACGCTTTCGCTGACAGCCCCATCGCGCTGCTCGCCTGGATCTACGAGAAGCTGCACGACTGGACCGATGCCTACCCTTGGACCGACGACGAGATCCTCACCTGGGTCAGCATCTACTGGTTCTCGACCGCGGGGCCCGCCGCGCACGTTCGCATCTACTACGAGGCCACGCATAATGCGACGCCGAAGCTACCAAGTAGGGAGAGGGTGACGGAATGGATTCCGAGCGTCAAGTTGGGAATGGCGTTTTTCCCGAGGGAGCTGTCCGTGGTGCCGAGGATGTGGGCAAGGACGTTGGGTAAGATTTTGACAAAAGCCTTGATTGTCAGTAACCACGGACTGAGAGTAATTTAGGACCCGTTATATACGAGAGCGAAAACAAAAGTGGAGGCCACTTCGCCGCGTGGGAGAATCCGAGAGTGATTGCGTCAGATCTGCAGAATATGTTCAAGAAGAAGGGTCCTTGCTATGGTATCGTAAAAGGAAAGACTGGGTACGATGAAGTCAACTAGCTTTGCATTTTGAGGTAGTCTCATGGCAGCAGTGTACAGGTAAAGCGGATAGTTTGAGAAAATGCATTTGTTGTATGTTATGGCGCTAGAGAACTCGATTCATACCGTACATCCAACCTATAATACAACATCAATATCCTAGCAGTCATGGACCATTCCTATGCACCCAAGAACCTTTCGTTAATAGCCCAATGTGAACACCAAAAATGCCAAGAAGCCAAAGACACTCTAGTAAGTTCCGCCAGAACCATTAGTCTGAGGTCTCTCCGGGGTCATTTTCTTGCTTGGTGGACGCATGATCTGGGGATTAGCACTTGGCGACAAAGACTTGATTGGCGGTAGGACTGGAGTCTCAGAAATGCTATGGCTAGATACTGGCCTGGTACCGTCGTGTTTCTCAGGAGAAATTCCGGATGCCGCAGCGGGGAGGATCTGAGCTGGCGAGGCAGGTCCAGCGACGGGAGATATAGGGACAGGGGATCTTTGAATAGAGGGGGAGCTCTGCTTGGTCGGCGAGTACGACGGGCGTTGTGCGGAACTAGGAGGAAAAGAGGAGTTCGGACTAGCGGCGAACATGAAAGAATTTGGACGACTGTTAGTTTGAGGTGACATTGACAGGGCCCGCTTCACAGGAGATGGGACTCCAATGCTAGGACTTGCGGACGGAGGTCGTTGATGGTTGAAGGAATTGGCGAACGGATCGTGCAAGACGCCGCGCGGGGGTGGATTTGTAGCTGTGTAGGGACCTCCGTTGAATTGAGGATAGGATATGGGATTCTTATTATACCCATAAGGACTTGTACCTTGAGGGATCTGCCATTGTGGAGGAGACGAGGCGGCGACGCCATTTGCCGCAGGCGATCCGCTTGGCTGGCTTGATGAATAGGGCCGTGCTTGTAATATTGGAGGCGTCCCATTAAGTCCGTTTTGATGCAGGCCATACGCAGCTTCAGATCTTTGAATGCCTGGAGGACCTAAAGCTTGACCACGAGGCGAAAAGCTAGGACCGTTCATCAGCGGTAAGGCAGGTCGTGGGGATTGATAAGGGGCCCGGGGTGGGACGGGAATTTGAACTGAATCCAATTGTCGTGGGGCGAACTTCGGGGCTGACAGGGCACCGCCATTCGTATGGTCAACTTCCACGTGGTGGAATCTTTCTGTTTCTTTAGAGTTTGGTGAGGCAGACGAATTAAGGCGGAACTTGAGAGGTGGAAGCTTGGGCATCTTTGATTCCTCAATGCGCTGCTTGCAGTCCTTGCATAGGAAATGGAAGTCCTCTCTCTCAGCTTCTGCGACTGTGATACCGTGGCATTTGCTGTGCTGCCACACATTGCATTTTTCACACGCAATGCTATGTGAACCGTCGTCCTACCTAACGTTAGTACTCCAATTAAAGGTCATTGGATGAGTATTACCAGATTCTCGCCATGAAGTCCACAGACCGAACAGTCGAAAACCCAGTCTTCTTCCTCTGCGAGCCTTTCAAGTTCCTGCTGGCGCCTCTGCATCTCGGCTTTCAGGTGACGTTCAGACAAGCGGGCCTCATTCTGGTCGAGCTTTTTACTGTCCTCTTCCAGCCTTTTCAGCTCCTCCTCGTGAAGTATCCGCTTCACTTCCCGCTCTTTCAAGCGTTGTTCTCTTGTCATCATGCGAGACTCACGAGCCTAGATCAGGGTGTCAATTTCGGCAAATGGAAAAAGAACTCAGGAATACTCACTTCTTGCATCTTCCGTTGCCTCTCCTGCTCCTTTTTGGCCATGGTGAGGTTAGCTTGCCTCTTTCGTTCAGCCTCGGCAGCTTCCTCAACTTCTTTCTGCTTCTCCATCTTGGCTGAGATTCTACTGGAGCGTTTGGCCGTGGCAAGTTTTTGGAGGACCTCAAGCTCCTTCTGTCTACGGGCTGCTTTGCGTAGCTGCTCTTCGACTTTGCCGGCAATGATCGGAATGACGTCCTTCTCAAGCCGCTGGAACATAGCTTTTTCATTAGGATCCTTGCTACGGCGAATGGTATCCAGAAAAGCCTGGTACTCTTCCATGGTGATACACAAGCACTCCCATTTCATACCTTCTAGGCCGTCGTCTTGGGCTTCTTCATGTTCAACAGTGATATCCTCTTCATCATCGCCGGGGCTATCGGGGGTCGGTGTCGATAACTTCCCCCACTTGTTTCTTCGTCTGGTTTTACCCTTCTTAGGCCTCGCTTTGGACTTCGCTTTTGAGGGGGATGGGAGAAGGGGAGGATCGGTTCTTCGGTACAGTCGATCATCATCAAACACGAAATAGGTTCGATCTTGGGAGTCCCAGCCAAAAGCTTCCATGCGCTGTAGTGGCAGAATGAGCCTGCGTCTGTAAAATAAGAATCATAGCCGTCTTACCCAATTTGTTTGTTCAGAATCAGTCTCTACCATCCTCTCCCGAATACGATCGGGATTGTGAAAGGTCCATGTGGACAGTTGCTGTAGTACGCGGATCTTGGTGAAGATGTCAAACTCATCGAACTTGTTTGGAGTTTCATCGATGCCGAAAGGGTTGTGCTGGGGTGCTTTGGCCACGTATTGCCGGCGCGTGTATTCGTCGAAGATTTCTGGACTAGCGTACATCAGTTGAAGAAGCTCATAGGAGCAGACAACATCTACTCACGTCAGGCCTTTATGTGATGATACAAACTTGAGCAGCGCCAACCCAATCTGTGATAACTTCTCCGAGGGCTGGGGCTTCAGACACTCCGACTCTAGCTCCTGTGAAATCATTAGCATTAAATCCACCGTTCGTATCGGCTATAGCGGTTGTGGACATCCAAGCAGGGCGCTGAGGTACCTCGATATCTAGATCCTCATCAATCTTGACAACCTTGCCGAACATGAATATGTACTGCATGAGACTAGCGAACTCCCACATGTTCCGGAGCTTGTCCAACGTGCTAGGCTCTTTTGCAGGTTCTTCCGCCTCCATCTCTTCTCGAGCCCGCTTTCTAGAAACCATTTTCGCGGGAGCGTGCCCTGAGGCGACGCGTGAAGGGGGAGCTTAATTAGGGCTTGAAGGAAGGGTGGAGGGGTTGAGGGAGCGATTCCAAGTGTAGGATGAAGGGACACAAAAGAAGCCTCTAGATGAAATGGTATAATTTGGGCCTTGGATGGGTGAAGCGGAGAGATTTTTCGTCGTAGTGAATGAACATGTGAGAATCTCGCGTCTGTATTCAAAGGGACTGCCAAACCCGGATTTTCTGTTCGCCAATCGACCCAAATCTGGAGGTCGCTCTCCGGCCAGACTAGCGAAGCACTCCGGAGCTGAACACTTCACAGTATCTGCTTAGTATTCCATTGCTGAGCACTCTTTTAGGTGCTGTTTCTCTAGTGCTGGGAGATAACAGTATATATCAAAATCATCACAGCACTATTTTACGGTCACCCTGTACTCCGAGTTACTCAGGCCTCATCTACATAGTTGCATTTAGGTTCTGATAACATGTTGAAGGATCGGTGAGCTAATTATCTTAAATATTATAAAGATTCTAGATTGTGGTATGAGTCTGTTCAGTCCGAGAGATAGATGAGCGCGTTTGCTTAACTCTCTGTCATCGTAGCCTCTTCTGAGACGCTGAAAAGCACTGAGGATAGATTGGAAAGGGTGTATTATTTGATGAAGATGAACGACAATGCGTAAGGATCTGTGTAATTCAAAAGGATAGATCATTGTACTTTGCTATAGATCCCTACGACAGCTTCGATAGTATGGCTGTAGTCGTTGTAAAAGATTTCAGGAAAGCTCCATGCATTTACTGAACCCCACGCTTGAGACAGTCGACGTTGACACTACATGTCCTAAAGAGCGCATAATTGTGACCTGAGTATTTACGTAGTTGTGAAGAATGGCTCGTAATGATCTCCACTTGCATTGTCATCCTGGTGCTAAAAATAACGGGCGAAGCTTCTCAAGTCCCTGAAAGCCAAGACGCCAGCCCTGACGGCATAGCGTACACGACCTAGTGGGACGCGCATATCAGCTCTACAGGATTAAACAAGAAAATCACGAACAGACACCTTTTTCACGCACCTTGGACGCCCGCCGGAACCCGCACTGAGCTCTAATACACCAGCGCAGTTGAAACAGCATTTGCGCTTACGTTTGTTTGGTGTCGCAGCTGAACCCCTTCAGAATCTCCCATCGCGATCCCTGATGAGCTAAACTTTGCGCCCTGATGAAGATCTGCTCGCAGCACTGGAGCGCCGGCAGTTCCAATGGCCTCCCCTGATCGGTACGATCGAAGAAATATAACGACACCCCCGTCGATACCTCTACAAAACCTAAATCGACCGCCGGACGAAGATGATGACCAGAGACAGGGTGGCACAGCACAGCACCGCAGGACACTGAGCGATAGAGGCCGGAACCTACTCAGGAATCGAGAGTCTATACCTTTAAGAGGGCACTGGAATACACAATATGCGCCCATAGCAGAGGGGTCTCCAAGCCCAACGCGGGTTGTCTCCCGTCCACATCTGGATACCTCCCTTGCAACGGGCCAAGGAAGCACTACGCATCGTGAAGACGCAACTTATTCGCCTGTGGAGGATGCGAGTGCCTTTCAAGCCGCAATCGGTTTTGCAGGACTTAGCTTTCAAGGAGAACCATCACAATCTCCAACTGCTCAGACACCCCCATCTACAAGCAGGAATAATCCTCCACCTTTGCTGGTACACAACGACAGCGACCCTTATCTTCCAGGACAAGAATCTGAAGAGCAAGGTTACTTTTCCCCGGTTTACGAAGACACTGCGCGTTTAACGGATGAAAGACATCTTCAACCTATAAGTGGAGTGAATCCCTCTACACCAAATGCGCAACGAGATAGGTCAAGCTTTCAAAGCGTTCGGTTCCTCACGCCGGACGCGGCCTCTCCAGCATCAAGATTAGGTGATGATCTGCATAATGCTGAAGCTGGAATGCGTAGTTCTGGTGGCCTTGGAAGGTCTGGATCCCGCCAAAGGTCGCTTTCCCCATCGTCCGCCGAATCTCCACTCCATAGGGCGGGAACGATTATGCGCAATATATCTCAACGTGTTGTAAATATCAGTAATGAATCTGACCCTGCAGAAAGAACGATTCGAAGAAAGTCCTGGCTGAAACAGGCAAGGCTTGAGGAACCCCCTTCATTCCCGGCGATGCCAGAATATCTCCATGATGGTACATCATCTGCTGAATCCCCCATAGAAAAACCACCGTCACCCGTCGGGAGGAGACATGCTGCTACTAATTGGCAACCACAACCAAATCCTCTGCGTGGAAACACCCTCGGAATCTTTCCTCCAGACAATAAACTGAGACTGAAATTTTGTGATTTATTGGTTCACCCTGTCACAGAACCCTTCTTGCTTGTTCTCATCGTCATTCAAACCGTTCTCTTGGCAGTGGATTCCAGTCGGGACGTGTTCATTCATGGTAGATCAAAACGCTGGGGGACATCTTGGATTGACTACTGTCTCCTAGGACTTTTCGTGATTTATACGGCCGAGATTGTAGTAAGGGTTATAGTTTCCGGCTTCATTATCAACCCAGTGGAATACAGCACAATTAATCGCCAGATCGGTCTAAAAGAGGCAGTTTTAAGTAAAGGTCGAGCTCTTTTTGCGCCACAGCGACAACCTTCTCTCAAGCGTACCGCTTCTACTTTCGGTCCTCAACAACCGTCCATTCTCCGTTCTTTCACGTCCGGGCCAGATGGATCCGAACAACCTGGCCACTCCCGACAACAGCAACGCATTAGACTAGCACACAGAGCATACCTGCGCCATTCGTTCAACAGGTTGGACTTCTTGGCTGTAGTATCTTTTTGGATTGCTTTCATCATTGGGGTATTTGGAGTTGAATCTAGTAACCACTTGTATGTTTTTCGAATGCTCAGCTGTCTGCGGATTCTCAGGCTCCTCGGCCTTACAAGTGGCACATCGGTAAGTACTGATTTTCAATCCCTCTATCTTACACATCCGTCGCTAATTTGATATGTATAGGTGATCTTACGAAGTCTCAAGAAGGCTACTCCACTCCTAGTGAACGTTGCCTTCTTGATCAGCTTTTTCTGGCTTCTCTTCGCTATCATTGGTGTCCAAAGCTTCAAGTCAAGTCTTAGGCGCAATTGCGTATGGATTGATCCCGCGGGGCAACAGAACTACACCAACGATAACCAATTTTGTGGTGGTTATTTAGACAATGTCACCGGGCAGCCGATGCCATATCGTACGATCCACAATCAGAATGGGACCGCTCACAAAGGCTTCCTGTGTCCACAAGGTTCAATGTGTATTGAAGGCAAAAATCCATTCAACGGTACCCAAAGCTTCGATAACATTTTCCAGTCTCTAGAACTCGTCTTTGTAGTCATGTCATCCAATACGTACACTGATTTACTCTACAAGGTCGCGGATAGTGATTATCTTGCAGGAGCTTTATGTAAGATCCCACACTCTTTTTTCCGGCCTTCTGTTAACGTTAATAGTTTTTGCTGCTGGGATTGTTATTATGAGTTTGTGGTTAATCAACTTGGTAATACTCAAAAGGGTCTCATTTCCCAAAAAGGTTGCTAATAATTCTAGCTCATTGCCGTCATCACATCCTCTTTTCAAGTCATCAGGGAAGAGAGTAAAGCAAGTGCTTTCACTGGTGAAGATAGGTGTGTTTGAATAAATTATATTTTGGTATTTGACTTCGAGGCAACATTTAACAGCGGTTTAGTGAGATGGTTGTTGAAGAAAGCTTGGATACCAAACGCAACCGTCGCAGCAGCAATCTAAAGACCCTCTATGAGGCAACATCCTGGTTCTGGATATTAGTAATTTCATATGGTTTAGTCTGTCAGTCATTGCGAAGTGCCGCAATGAGCCCATCCCGGCGGACATTTATTGGTATAATCTAACCCATCCTCTCATCAGCACTGCGATTTAATGCTGACGACTGATTGTTGTTTAGATGTTTCTGAAACCGGAGTCACACTTATACTGCTCATGGAGATTATTATACGTTTTATTGTGGACTGGCGACACTTCTTCGGTGGAAAATGTAATATGGTTGACCTTGGTCTTGCTATAATCACTACCGTCATCCAGATTCCGGAAATTAAACACTCGGGCGGTGGGCGGCCATATGCGTGGCTAACAATATTTCAAATTCTACGAATCTATCGTGTGGTTTTGGCCGTGCCATTAACCCGCGAACTTATCGTATGTCTCCAACTTTCATATTTAGATTAATATAGCTAACGTTATATAGATGATAGTGTTGGGTAACGTCAGCGGTCTACTTAACCTGATCCTCTTTGTGTTTCTCCTCACATTCCTAGCAGCTATTTTTGCAGCTCAGATATTCCGAGGAGAAATCCCTGCTGAGGATTCCAATCAAAACCCCATTCAGGTCACATTTTTCACCATTTATAACTCTTTTCTTGGAATGTATCAGATTCTCTCCAGCGAGAATTGGACCACTATTCTGTATAACGTTACTAATTATGAAGTTGGCTTCAATACTGCCTGGATTGGAGCTGCTTTCTGCATTTTATGGTTCATTCTTGCAAATTGTAAGTGTATCAAACGTCTCCCACATCCTGCTTTAGCTGATACAGCATAGTCATTGTCTTGAACATGTTTATTGCTGTAATCCAGGAAAATTTCGACGTTTCAGAAGATGAAAAGCGCCTTCAACAGGTCAAAGCCTTTCTTCAAAAAAGGGAGCAAGGCGGGGGATCTTCTTATGGGTAAGCGCTACTCAGTGCTATCTCATCTATACGAAGCTCATAAATATAGTAACCTATCACTTTCCACGATTTTCAAAATCGGACATGCGACGGGACGGCGCAAGGACCCATTGGACTTTGGTTCCGCAGCAGCAGAAATGTTGTTAAAAGATGCGGTTGTAAGGGACTTCTTGGACGAACCTGGAGAGTCAGTTACTAGTCCACACCTTGAGGAACCTCAACCGACTCTTAATCGTACCCCTACAATTGTCGGGACTGGTCTGTTAGCTTCGCTATGGGCACGGCTTGTGCGCAGCATAAGCCATCGAGAGCCAAACCCATTCTATTCACCACTGGAGTTTTCGCGGGCTTATGAGGACCTCGATCCGAGACAGATGGCTAAGGAAGTCGTGACCGCTACAGAACGACGGAAAAAGGCGCAGAGAGATTATTTGCGCAAGCACCCCAGCTATAACGTTTCCTTCTTCGTATTTAAGCCTGATAACCCGATTCGACGGTTCTGTCAACGTATCGTCGGCCCTGGCCGTGGTGGAGACCGCATCGAAGGTGTCGCACCCTCTGTTCCTGTATGGTACGCGTTCTCCGCGTTCATCTACGCTGCTATCATTGCAATGGTCCTTTTGGCTTGCGTTACAACCCCTCTCTATCAGAAAGATTACTTTGAGACGCATCAGTTCAGCGTCAGAAACTGGTTTGTCTTTACTGACATGGGCTTTGCCATCCTATTTTCGGTTGAGGCGATTATTAAGGTGGTTGCAGACGGATTTTTCTGGACCCCCAATGCGTACTTTCGAGGTTCGTGGGGTTTCATCGACGGGGTCGTGCTTATTACCCTCTGGATCAACGTTGCAACGTCTCTGTACAATGAAGGCCAAATTACCCGGACCGTTGGTGCTTTCAAAGCGCTGAGAGCTCTAAGGTTGCTAAATGTCAGTGATAGCGCTCGGGATCATTTTCACTCTGTCATTGTCCAAGGTGGCTGGAAAGTTCTCTCGGTAAGTTGTTTGATAGATTTAATGCTTCAACACTAGCTGATCTAGTTTAAGGCTGCGTTCGTCTCTTTGAGCCTCTTAATTCCATTCGCTCTATACGGGTTGAACCTGTTCTATGGCCAGATGCAGTCTTGCAACGATTCTGGGTCTGGAATATTCAACCTTACCGACTGTGTGAATGAGTATAACAGTACACCGTATAATTGGAACGTACTCGCACCGCGTCAAGCATCAAATTCCTACTTCGACTTTGACAATTTTGGTGATTCTCTATTCATACTCTTTCAAATTGTATCTCAGGAAGGCTGGATTGATGTCATGTGGGCTGCGGAGGAAATCACAGGTGTCGACACCCAACCTCGACCTTTTGCTTCTCAAGGGAATGCTATTTTCTTCGTCGTCTTCAACTTGCTTGGCGCGGTTTTTGTGTTGACGCTATTTGTCTCCGTTTTCATGCGGAACTACACCGAGCAAACAGGGGTGGCCTTCCTCACAACAGATCAGCGCTCCTGGCTCGAGCTGAGAAAGCTACTTCGGCAAATTTCACCCTCGAAAAGGCCGTCCTCAAGTAAAAAGAGAGAGACTTGGGAAGAGTGGTGCTACCGACGAGCAGTACGAAAGACTGGCCGCTGGCAACGGTTCATCACGTTCATTTTGATCATGCATGTCATTCTTCTGTGTACGGAGTACTATCCAGGCGTTTTCTGGTGGGATCGTGCAAGAGGTATTGTTTATACTCCTTGTCATTATTCTGTACTTGAACTAACTGCTTTAGACTTCATTTTCCTCGCCTTCACATTGCTCTATATTGCTAATGTAATTATTCGTGTCATTGGCTTGACATGGCACAGGTTTCGGAAGAGCTCCTGGGACGTGTATTCGGTATTCGCAGTCTCTGGGACGTTCATCACGACAATACTGCTATTCTCGAATTTCCAGGAGAGGGTGTATATGCAACTTCACAAGTTGTGTCTCGTGTCCATCGCGCTCCTCCTCATACCCCGAAACAATCAGCTGGACCAGTTGTTCAAGACTGCGGCGGCAAGTCTAACCTCCATCATGAACTTACTCGCAGCTTGGTTTGTTCTTTTCCTCGTCTACGCTATAGCTCTCACGCAAACATTTGGCCTTACGAGATTTGGCGCCAACGAAACCGGAAACCTCAACTTCAGGGACGTCCCGAAGGCTCTCATTCTCCTTTTCCGTACCAGCACCGGAGAAGGTTGGAATCAGATCATGGAAGACTTTGCTTCGGTAACACCGCCATACTGTGTCGTCGGCAAAAGATACTTTGACGGCGATTGCGGAAGCCCGGAATGGGCACGAGCTCTGTTCATATCCTGGAACATCCTGAGCATGTATATCTTTGTTAACTTGTTCGTCTCGCTTATCTATGAGAGCTTCAGTTACGTGTATCAAAGGAGCAGTGGATTATCCGTCATCAGCAGAGAAGAGATTCGTCGATTTAAACAAGCATGGGCTGAGTTCGACCCTAACGGTACCGGGTTCATATCGAAAGAAGTCTTTCCCAGACTCTTAGGCGTAAGTTCTGTGGATATCCAAAGCAAGTGAGTGCAAGCGAGCTGACGGTTTGCCTAGGAACTCTCTGGCGTGTTTGAGATGAGAATCTACGACGGTGACTTTACTGTTGGAAGACTTATTGAGGATTGCAGTGTTTTTAGAAGACACTCGGAGCTTCCAGTCGAAGGACACGAGCCTGCGCCCGAAATTGACCTGGCTAAACTGAATAAACGATTAGCCGAATTGCCTATTGCAGAGATTCGACGGAGAAGGGCACGCATGAATATTTTCTACGAAGAGGTCCTGGTCTCAAGCGATCCCGATAAGGGCATCGCATTCAACGCGCTTCTGATGATCCTCGCTCATTACAAAGTCATTAATGACAACAAGAGCTTGAGGTATGAACATAATTCCACATCTGGCTGTTATAGAACCCGGCTAACGAACTTTCTGTCAGGCTGGAAGAATTCCTGCGGCGTCGAGCACGCCTGCAGCGTGTCGATGAAGCTGTCCGGCGAAACGTCGTTGTGGGCTTCTTCGACACATTGTACTGGGCGCGCATATTCCGCCGGGCTATGGATCACAAGAGTTCGGGACGCATGACGGCAGTGCCTCAATTCACGGTTCCCGAGATCTTTGTGGATGATGAGGATATCACCAACGCAGACCGGGATCGGGCGAATGCTCCTGACGTTAGCCCACTTCTATCTCCTATTGACTTGTCGCCGCTCGACAACGAATGGCGTGCTACGGGGAACGACGCAAGAACATCATCGCCTCCCCCGGAAATGGCACTCCGCAGCCGGGCAAATTCGATTCAGATAACGCCAAACCAGTCCCCGACAAGAGGGACCACTCCACAAACTTCCCCATACGTTGTTCCCGCAGATGGAAGCAGAGATTGGCAGTTCGCGAGTGCGCTCGGCAGACCGCCAAGCCCTCTCGAAGCAGATCCGGGAGCTGCAGGAGCGCGCAGCAGGGCGAACAGCAGTGTTAGTGCACAAGACGTTTTGGAGGTGCTTGATAACTCTGCCTGGGGGGAGAGTATTAGAAGGAGTTTCACGCTGCGACGACCGCCTGGACGGTAGTGCCGGCAGACATTCTTCTTTTCCTTTGTCGGATCATGCTTTACTGCTGATGCTTGTGACCCGGTGATGATCTACGCAGGAGGAGGTGGATTAATGAGAGGTATGCAGGAGCAAGGGCTACTAGGGCGGGCCTTAGAAAGGAGACCGTGCATCTGTATTGGTCACATTGGTGTCTGACGTGGGGCATTAGGGGGCCATGAGGGAAAAGGTCGGGGCGTATGAGTGTATTTTATTTCCTTTCTTCACGGGCATGTACAACACAGCACACTGCACGCATTGGAGGCTTGGACGGCACGGTGGGTCTTCAGTGCTTCAGTGCTGAGCGGTGCATAGCGACGGCGTTGCAGCGGTAGATTACTTTCAAATTACTCATAGCTGTAGACCTAGAACGTGTATTTTTACGTAAGCCGGGTGGGCTTTTCTGTGCGTTAAAACGCTCGAGGCCGAAGGTTCGTGTTGCGCGTGTATCGGGGGCTCTCCCAAGGTTCCGTATGCGAATGGTGAAACGTCTCACATTAAATCTGACGCCTTGGCCGCGGCCGGGGGGGTGGGCAAAACGGTTGGCGGCCCCTGGGAGTGGAGCACACACGACACGCAGCACCTCAGAAACCGGCTGCCGCGTCGTTGCAAATGTCCAAACACGCCATCGCGGGACCAGAGCCACCAAAAGGCCGCGCTGCTAACGGGGGTTTGACGGGGGTTTGACGTACTCATTTTGTCAGATGCCAGACTGACTACCAACCTGCTGCGACTTGCTGCGACTTTGCTGCATCCCTTTCTCGCTTGCGATAAATGTGACACAGCCATCTCCCCAAGCAAATGCAAGGCATGTGGCCGTGTGATTATTCTAGGGCCCACGGGAATGCCTCGTCTTTCACGCCGCCTCATATAAGGGTCTGATTACCTTTGTTTCTGCTGGAATTGCACTCCTGCAACCAAAAGTGCCTATTTTCGTCCCGCGGGGCCTAGCTTCCTTTGCAGACTCCATATTATTCTCCGCCCTCTCTCTCCCTCTTGAAGTTTTCTCTTCTCTTTCTGTCCTTGCTTCGAACACTCCTGGATCCTTTTTTCCTTTGCCAAGGAAAACAACTCCCGACTTCTAAGAAGTTCCGTCCGTTGCCGCTGTTGCTGGGTTGATCCATATCAGCGTCCGTTCGCTGTCACACTCGTTGTTTTATATTCTTCCTCGCGGACAGCTGGGCCTGATCGCTTTCCACTCACTCCCCCGCATTAGAAAAAGGAAGGAACCTGCACACCTCTTGCTTTAACCGGGGATTTGGCTGTGTTGTTGTTGCTGTCCACCTGATACTCCGACCACAACTCTTCTGTTTACTCAGGACGTCCGACTAATTCCGACCACCTGTACCACTACGATATCTTCCAACAAGATCCGACCAACACAGTCACCATGCACACTTCCCGCTTCCAGTCATTCTCTCCGCTCCGTACTCCCTCCCTCCACCGCCTCAAGACGGCCTTCTCCCCCAGCTCCACCTCCAACTCGCCACTCTCTTCATCCTCCACCGGCACCACCTCGCCACTGACACGCACCTCGTCTCCGGACTCGCACCACTCGTCGTCGTCCTCGCTGCGCGCTCTGCTCCTCCTACGCCGCAAGCCCAGCTCGCTGGACATCGAGATGGAAGAGGAGCGGCGCAGCTTCGGCGCCGAGCTCGCGATGCTGGAGCCGCGACCTCAGGCGGGCATCGTGGCGGGCGGCATCTTCGAGGTGCTCGACGGCCGCGTCTGAGTCCTCGTGTGTGCGAGAGCGTTTCTGGCCAGTGGGCCTTTTTCGGCCGTGAACGGGTAGCACCGTTTTGTAAACTTTGGAGAGGGAGGCCGCTCTGATGCTACTGTTGCTGCTGCGGCTTTGGTCCAAACTCTGTTCGGATGCTTTTTCCGTTTCCCCACCCCCCCTCCCCGCAGCGCACTTTTTACGTTTTCTATGGGACATGGTCTTGTCACGGCGTTTTTTTTTATACCCCATCCGGTTCGGGTGGTAGTCAGGTGCACCGGTATTGTAATCAGTGGGACTTTTTAGTCTTGGATTGCTGGGCACGTGGGATGGGAATTGAGGGTTTTTTGTCTATGGGAGTATGAATGGGGTATGTTTCACGGTTTTTTCTTACGGCTTCACGATGTAAGAATTTTAGCCAGAGAAACGGTTTTCTTGTTGTTTTTAACACGAGGAACGTGGGATAGGAATTTAATAAACCCTTGCCTTGATGCTGGTCCTGCTTTGATCATGTTGTATGACTCGGAAGCTTTATGCTGAATTATTATCTGTGTATGTATAACATGCAACCCCTTGCTATGCTCTGTCATGTCCTGTCATACCCTGTCATGTCCTGTCATACCTTGCCATGCCCTGTCATACCCCGCCATGCCCTGTCATATCCTGCCGTGCCTTCCGTGAACTCATGAAAAGGTATCATGCCTCATCAGCCAATTGACGCCGTGGAGAAGTACCCGTAGACGCCGCCCTAGACTCCGTCATAACACCTGCCCTTCTCCCCTAAACCTAGTGTCTTAACTAAAAACTCCCGCAATGAAAGAAAACGCAATACTCTCCTGAAGCCATCGAACACGTCTCCATCACACCCACCTTAGACGACTGAAAAATCCATCCCCATACACTTCCCTAGCAGCTGTCTCCCCACCCCCTCCAACCTCCCGCAGCACCTCTTCCCTCTCTCCCTCTATACCCTCACCGTCTCCAACACCTCCCGCAAATTCCCTACGTCCACAATCTCCACCGCCCTATACTCCGGCGCCCGCTCATACACCGGCAACGGCTCCACCTCTCCCTCCCCTTCTCCCTCGCCCTCGCCCTCACCCCGCAGACCCCCGCCCACTCCGGCCCCACCCCGCAACACGCCAGCCGCGCGCGGCAAGACCTCAAGCGGCACGGCGCCGCCCACCCGGATCCGCTCGCCCCGCCAGAGAATCCCGATGTCGACGGTAAGAGTATAGGCGCGCGTGACGGTGTGCGTCGCGAAGCTAGGGACGCAGGCGCGGGTATCGAGGAGGCGGAAGGCGCGGACCAGCGGTACTGGGGAGGAGGGGTGGTCGAGCGGGAGCGGGGTCGCGAGAGAGTGGCGGGAAACGCAGGTGTTGTGCTGCGTGAGGGTGTCTTGCGGGTGGCTGAGGAGGCGGCCGGTGGTGCTGTGGGTGTGGGTTGAGAGGGTGATGGTGAGGGTGGTGAGGGTGCAGGGTTCGGTGGCTGGGGTT
>Ga0307515_10005187_pt1 | contig 26472 bp, 2 predicted proteins | sample 17_EM_MG_FD_194513 | JGI IMG/M metagenome (GOLD analysis project Ga0307515, IMG submission 194513) | Populus trichocarpa ectomycorrhiza microbial communities from riparian zone in the Pacific Northwest, United States - 17_EM | ecosystem: Host-associated > Plants > Roots > Unclassified | place... | reverse complement strand
GTATAGTTTTATTTAAATATTAAGTTTTTTTACTTATTTAAAATATTTATTATTGAGCTTTTTAAACTAAGAGGTGGTGAGTTTAGTGGTTTTTGGCGGGGAATTAGGTAGGCGACCCAAACTTTTAACGTAGTACTGTATGTGACCTTGGTTACTATTTCTTATCACATAATTCTACCGGATCTATTTTAGACCGTGCCTATATTAACCAACTAGCTTCTTCCGTCTCTTCTCTAAGTAGTCGTAACATTGTACTTAAAGCGTCCGTAATAATAGTCCTTCCTTTAATCTAAAGGCTGCCTTTTATTTATTACCTTCCTTAATCCTAATCTAATAGTACGCCTATCTTAGATCTATCTTTGTAAAGATTTATACGTTGCCTATCCTATCTTAGATTTCGCTAATTAAGGGTAAAGAATACCTATCCTTTTAAGTAATGCTATTTAATTATCTATAGTTAATATATAACCTAAGCTTTCTATTTTTCTTTAGTACGAACAGTACTGGATAACCCGCTAATAACTATAATAGTCTAATATTATAAGGGTTATTTTGGCCCTTACTTAGCTGTATCGCCTAGGGGCTCTTAGGGGTCGCCAAGGCTAGCCTTCGGCTAGCCCTTGGCACCTCCTTATAAGCACCTCAGGCTTACAGCCTCCTTCCTCCCCCATTGGTTCGTCTCTGTACTCAGGCTATTACCTACCCTCATTACCATATTGTCCTCTTCTATCGACTCCCTATATAACTTATGCTCGGCTTGCCTGCTCCCTACTGTACACCCTAGCAATACTGCCTTATAAATATATCCCTTCTATAAGTTTTCTTAGATAAACTCTTTAAGTACTCTAGACTCTTCTTCCGTAAGCTTATAGGTTTGAAAAAACCTTAGACTTATTTCTAGTTTTAACTCTATCTTATAGTCCTATGCTATATAATTTAATAGCTTTTTACTTTTTGGGCTCTATAGCTTCTTACTATATTTATAGTATCTCTTTAGTATATAACTTAAGCCTTACTTAGTCTCTTTATATATTGCTCTAACTTAGTACTATACTAACTTAGTTTACTATTATATCTTATAGCGTTAAGTATCTCTAATATTAACCTAACCTATAATCTAATTAATCCTTAGATTATATTCCTATAACTAAGGCATCCCTAATACTGCCTTATTCCGTCCTAATAGTAGGATATTAAAAGATATCTTAATTTATCTTCCTTTAATGATTATCTAAATAGGTCCTATTTTAAGATTAATAATCCCTCCTCTATAGACTATTAGATCTCCTAAAATTGTAACTAATAAGTAAAGTTACTTTTTCTATCTATAAAGTAATCCCATTCTTTTAACTACTACTAGTAAGATATAGTTTCGCGTTACTCTACTATCTATTAGCGCTTTAAACTATTAATCTTACTATTTAATTTATAAATTTAGGTATTATTCTTAAATTCCTCTAAGGGTCTAAGGCCTTACTACTGGCTCCCTCTGGTCCCGTGGGCCTCTACTTTTCCTAACTATTAGCTGCTTAATCCTATTGCACTTAGCTCGCTTTTTAGCCAATACCTTATTTGTTTTTTATCTTTAATATACTATAGATATATATTCTCTAGGCATTTCTACTACTATTATCCGTCTAAGTATTCTTCCGTAAGAAATCTTTTTAGTTAAAGCATTAAGTTTTCTAACTCTTAAACTTCTGTTAGATGCCAGCCATATATATACTTAACATTCCTATATTATTGCTTCTCTAGCGCCTAATATATCCTCATAGGGTATTTCTAATCCTTTTCCTTTAGATTTTTGTACATTTTATATATATTGTCTATATATACAATCTATAATAGCGTATAGTATGCTAAGTGCTTTAGGTCTACTCTTAACTCGTCCTTATTCTTAAGTTTAAACCTCTACCGTATTAATCTAAATATTACGACTTTATTTATAGGTACTAAGATACGTCTTTTACTTCTCTAGTCCTTTAATCATTCCTCTAGATCCTTTAATATTATAATTAAGGCTCCTTTAATATAAGTTATGGCCTTCTCTATAATTAGGTAGTTTTAAATAACTCTTTCATCTAACCATATATAGAAATCTTCCTATTTATTATTATGTCGTTACCTATACCACTTTTAGTATAGCTACTAGAGTGTATATAGCTTGTCCATAAGAAAGTATCTTTTTATTACTACGTTATAATAGCCCTTTATATATCGTTCTTTAAATCTAGTAGGGATCCCTAGATCCTCTTCGTTTTCCAGTTTAGTAAGCTACTTAGCTCTTAGTATACCTGCCCTAGGCCTATTAGTAATTCTTTATATTAGTGCTCTATTCCTTATATATCCTAATATACTAGATTTCTTATCTAGTTTCTATTCTTGCTATGCGATAATTCTTTACCTAAATTCCTCTATGGTTTCCTTTGGTTTGCGTCTTATAGATAGGTCCTTAAAGTCTTCTTACTTCTTAATCTTAGTATTGATATTCCGATCCTATTGCTAAGCCTTACTCACAATTTCTTTAATAGTCCTTATTTAATTGCTAAAATCTTAGTCCTATAAGATTCTTAATCCTAAGCTTGCTTCTACCTTAAGCTTAGCTCCAGCCTTAATTTAACTAGGCTTTACTAGTATTCTCGTCTTATCTTAAGAGTCTTAAATCTTACTTATCTTATTTTAAGAATCTTGTGCTTTTAGGAAACTTTGTTTTAAGCTTATTTATATATTACTAAACTAAGCTATTACTCTACTTTATTGGTTATTGTCCGTTATAGGTCCTTAAGCTTGCCTTATCTTATCTTAAGAGTCTTAGTTATCTCGCATCTCTTCTTAAGAGTCTTAAGCTTTTAGCCTTTTGCCTTTATTAAGTGCCAAAGTGGTTTACTATCCTATTTCTCTTATATCTCGCGAAGTAATAGATATTATATTTAGTGGGGTCTTAATCCCTACTAATATTCCCTATTCTATAGTAGAATTATCCTTTACCTCTTATATAATATCTCTAAGGTCTATATATTTCTAGTAAACCGCTTTCATTACCTTATTATTATAAAATGTTTTACCTATATTAAATTTATTGTCCTTAATATCCGATCTATAAACTAGTTTATTAGTTCCTTTATATTCCGCTAAATATAGCTCTTATAGCTAATAGCTTACGCTATACTTAGCGTCTTTATAAATTTGGTATGCGTTATTATAACAAAACATAAAACTTTTAATTAAATACTCTTTTGTTCCTTACAGTATATTATTATCCCTCTATACGTATATATTGTCTACTAGTCTTATTCCTTTTACTATATAGTAACTCTAACTACTTCTATAGTCTTTAATGTAATAATCCTATTTTCCGTAATTTATATAAGCCCCTTTTTTAAACCATTTTTCTTATTATAGAGTCCGCCTAAACGTCTTCTGCTATTAAGATCCCTAATTTAGCCTCTGCTTTTTAGGTCTTTAATTACTTAATCCTTGCCCTCTAGGTTTCTATAATTTCTTATTTTATCTTTTAGATTCTTTAGTACCACTTAGGTCTATTAGCTCTGCGCTATACTATAGTTTTTAACTTATCTTTAGTTATTACATACTTTGCGTCTTATATAACTATAGAACTCTATCCTAACTTCTCTTAGCCTATTCCCTTTAGTAGATCTAATTATTAATCTTAATCGCTTAATCTATTAGTTCCTATAGGGTATCCATATCTTCCATTAGGATAATTACGTCTTAGACTTTAGCCTTAAGTCCTTACTTATACTATACTATAAGCGCCTTATTATTCCACTTAACTTATATTACTAGCGTCTAGAACTACGTTATATACTTAATTACTAAGGTTTATTACATAATATCTTAGAGTTTTCTTTTCGCTATAGTTACTGCCTTTAGGTCTCTAAATATTTATATAAGTCGCTCTATAAACCCTTCCTAACTTATAAATATAAACCGTATATCTTAATTGGTAATCGTTATACCATTTACTTGTATTTCCGTAAGGTAAGGCTTAAACCACTTAAGTACCCTTCCTAATAGGAATAGTCCCGTATACGCTATTCGATCTATAAGTATTAGCAGCTTTACTCCTTCTTGCGTAACCTTAAAGTGTATTTATATAAGGAATCCTTTAAGTTTTAATTATTCTCCTAAGTACCTTTTAATTAATAGTAACTTAATTTTTACTGCTCTTATCCCGTTAATCCTATTTTCTAATATTATATTATTTTCTATTAGCTAGTCAACTATTTCTTATAACTGTCCGACCGTTACAGGTTGCTATAAGTTAGTATCTACTATACTGGTGTTGTTACTTAACCTTAAAGTAGTTGCCGCCGTTAATAGCGTTATAGTGGCTGCTTTTAGTGGCATATTATTTAACTTTCCGTATTTAATACTATAACTAGGTAGTAATTATATAATGGAACCTTATAGCAAGTACTACAATAGGCTTATTAATAGGCTAGGTGTATAGGTAATATAAATTAAAGTTAACAACGTAATAATAACTAGTGGAGTGGTTGCCCAATAAATTATCTCTAATTGTATTCTGAGAATTACTACAAAAGAGAGAACTATCTAGGTAGGGACTGTAGTCCTTTAAATACACAACCGTACTCCTAAGAAATCCCCTTTATACATAAGATACGTATATTCCCTTTATATACTGTGTATACTACGTATAACGTTATATAACCTTAGTTACTATTCCTCGTTATATAGCTCTATCGGCTCTATCTTAGACTGTACCTATATTAACCAACTAGCTTCTTCTAACTCTTCTCCAAGTAGTCGTAACATTGTACTTAAAGCGTCCGTAACATAGATCTAATTTTAAAGACTATATCCTATCCTAATTCTGAGCTAAACGTACTAAATATAGCTAAAAAGGTATAGCGTTAAGCTAAGCGGTTTAATGGTCTTAGAAGAAAGGAGCTATTTTTAGTTATAGCTTAAGTTATAATTCTAGAAACGGAATTTAATTCTAAAACTAAGATCCTAATTTAGGTTTACAAAGCAAACTAATTAACTACTATAAAAAGGGCGTAATTCTAAGAAAGGATCCGGTTCTAAGAACTAGATCCTAGTTATAGGAAATAGGTCAATTACGCGCTATAAAATAGGGTTAGCTATATCTATATTTGGTATATTAGGTTTAGCTTATTTTAGGACCAGCTATATAATTAATTATAGGTGCTTGCATAACCAACCCAATAATTAACCTATTATCGCCAGCTATACCTTACCTAGCGCCTTTTAGTATCGCTACATTAGAGCCTTACTTTATTTAAGCCTTATATATTATAGAATAAACTAAAAGCTAATAACTATAATTACTAATAAATGCTGCCTATAACTTTCTAATAATACCGGAACCCTATATACGCACTATATTTTTAACCTATATAACTAAAACTACAAATAATATTTCCTATACTTTAGGTTATTATAGCTTAGTATTTAACTAAGCTCTATAAAGCCTCGGTCTAAGCTATATTAGATTAGCTTAACTTTTCTATACCTAATCTTTAATCCTTCGCGTATTTACTTGCACCTTACTTCCTTTTTTATACTTTTCTCCCTAGTTATTTTCTTATTACAAGACGCGCCTAATATATTCTCAACCTTCCTATACTTATTTAATTCTCTACTATTATACCGTCCGTTATATGCTAACCTCTTTAATCTCCCCTTCTTACCTACCTATCCGCCTACTACGCCGGCCACCCTAATATAGCTTTTATCGCATTTACCCGCAATAGCGAATCTCTTTAGATTAGAGATAATTAAAGCGAAACCTATTAGGGAAGGACTGAATAACTTTCGCGATTTATTTAACTTGACTTATTAAAATCTAGGCATCTCTAGCTTTTTAGACTTATTATACCAGATAGGCAATAAAGGTAATTATTAATTAGTCTACTATAGGTCCCGTCTAACATATATAGGGCTTAAGAATCTTATTATTAACCTTATCCTAGTATTACAAAACCTTTTTACTACTTAACTACTTCCGTCTAGCGCTAGCCGCGGCACTCTTTATAGTGACCTTCTCTAACTCCTCCCTTCGGTTAATTCCAATAACTTTAATATTAAATAGTTTACCCCTCTCCTAAAAACAGTTCTTAATTGTGAATTAGATAAGGACGTTTAGAGTAAAACTATTGCTACCGTTACAGAGTCCACGCCTCCCCCCTAACCGCTACTATTTTACGTTTAAACCCCATATCTACGCAATATAAGTAGCTTCGCTAACTTATTCGAATATAGGAAATATATAGATAATGTTTTAAAGGAGGAGCTAAGCCCTCTTTATATGGGGATTCCTGGCTTATATAAAGCATTCTTTAGGGAAGTAGAAGGTCTTAAAGAGGTAAGTGCTGCCGTTTTTAAGAAATATAAGGAAGGGGATAACTTACTATACGCTAATAAGGGCGGCTAGCGTAACTAGCCTAAAAGCGTAGAGCAAGATAATATCCTAGAGTGGTTTAATAACCTAATTAAATTATTTTTAGGCTTTATAGAGGAGTATAGGTCCGCCCTAAAGATATAACGAAAGCTTGTTGTATATACTAAGCAGCCCTTATAAGGGTCTACGGCGAAGTAAAAGCTAGATATTAGTTTTATAGATAATCTAATAGCTAGCAAAAGCTCTTAATGCTATTAGTTATATATACTTATATTAGGAGAGCTAAAGAGTAATTTAAATACTAATATAGCCTTATAGGTATGGTTTGCTTTAGGGAAATATATAAGGGAAGTCTTCGCCGCTTAGGATAATCGTCGCTTTATTTTAAGTTTTACCCTCTATAGATCTATTATGCGGCTATAGAAGTATAACTAGGTAAAAGGCATTATATTATTACTATTTAATATTAATAAAAACGGACTATAATTTACCTTGGTAATGTTAGGGTTTCTTTTAATAAATAAAGAGCAGCTCGGGTTTAACCCTACTATTTTAATATTAGACGGCAAACGATATATTAAGGTTATGCGCAATAATTAAACCGAGTGTCTTATCCTTAACAAACTTATAAAGCCGGCACCCTATATTACCGGTTAAGCGATAACTTACTAGAAAGCGCACTATAAGGGTAATACCTCTAAGATACCTCTTATTATTAAAGACTTATAGCAGTACCTAGAGCGCAAGAAAGAAGGTAAACTACTATATAAGGCAGCGGAGAAAGGAGTAATTAATGTGGCCAGGTACTATTACTATGGGACTATTTATATAGGTGGATAAGATAATAACATCTTTAATATCTATAAGGGGCTAGATATTACTAAAGCGACAAACTATAAGCCTAAAAGCTTAATGGTACCTTTAAGTGTAGCTAAAGTATAAGGCAGTGCAAGAAAAGGCCAAAGCACTAATAAAAAGAGGTTGTCTAGCTATACTAACGCCCCATTACCGCCTAATAAGCGCCTATATTTAAGCTCTCTAATTAAGCGCCTTATTATATAGAATTGGGTGCATTAATATATTATTACTTACGACTATAAAAAGGCTCTTTATAAGGCAAGCTCTTTAGCTATAATGCTTACTACGCTAAAGGGTAGCATTAAAGGATATAAGTCTTTATATATACAGGCTGACATCCTCTAATATAACATTTTAATAGGTAACCTCTTAATGAACGAGGAAGACGATAATCCCTCCTAAAAGTCATTCTTAGTCGATCTTAATCTCGCGATTAAAGAAAAGTAAAAAGGACCTTTGGGAGTATAGGGCAAGACCAGTATAAGAGCGTTTATAGCTATAGGAGTACTTCTAGGTAAGAAACACTCCTTTAGGTATAATTTAGAGTTGTTTTTTTAGGTGCTTTTCTAGATATATATTTATTACGAGGGTTTAAATAAGGAGCGCAAGCCTATCCTAAGGTTTAAGAAGTGGAATTATATAGACACTAAAGAGCTAGCTAAGTTAAAAAAAGGAGAGGTAGCTTATAAAGGTGATTTTATTAAAATAGCGGAGGAGTACTTTACGCCGTACTATTAGTTATTAGTCCCCTAGGTTAATAGGCTCCGGAAAATAGTATTTCTAAATAGTGGGAGGTAGGAGAAGGATAATCTAGAGCTATATTTTAGGATAAAGAAGATACTCTAGTAAGCATAGAAGGATTTAAAGGTATTAGTAAAGTAGATAGAATAATATTTTATTATCTTATACTCTTCCACAATATAACTAAAGATTTAGGCAGCTAAGGCTAGGTAGTAGCCTTAGTCGAAATATATGTGAAATAGCGTAGGGTAGGCTAAATAAACCTGGGAAAGCGAATAACTTAATCTTCCGCTAGATTATTAGGTCCTTATACCCTACCATTTTATATAGGCTTTATTTTTCTATAAAACAGGTAATTTACTTACTAGCCTATTAGAAGCCGCCTTATACCGCCTAAATAGAGGCTATAGAAGAATTAATCCCCTACTCTAACTAATCCCCTACTTAAATAAGTCCCCTATTTAAACAAATCCCCTATAGGAGCTAATGCCTATGTGTTTCGCCGCCCTATAGGAACCAGTTCCCTACTCTAATAAATCCCCTATAGGATTTAGTCCCCTACTCTAATAAATTCCCTATACTAATAAATCCCCTATAGAAGCTAGTCCCCTACTCTAACAAATCCCCTATACTAATAAATCCCCTATAGAAGCTAGTCCCCTACTTTAACGAATCCCCTATGCTAATAAATCCCCTACGCTAACGAATCCTCTATAGGTGCTAATGCCTATATATTCTACCGCCCTATAGGAACTAATCCCCTATAGCTTATATTCCCGTATAGCTTTTAGTCCCCTACGGGAGCCTATAGCTACGTTTTCCTCTCCCCTACAAGAACTAATGCCTTATAGCTTCCGTTCTCCTATTCCTAAATCTATAAGCGATTTGCCCGCGCTCTAGCCTACTATATAGGCTTTATTATTATAGAAGTAAAATTAACGGAGAGATATCCTCCTTATAAAGGTAGCTCCTATATTAGCTAAGTAAAACTTAAAGACAATATCTGCCTAGCTAAGTCTTCGTCCCTATAATGCTATAGCTTACGCTTTACCCGTTCTATAGCTTCCTCTCCGTTTTTTATCCTTTTAACTATATTTAATAGCACTTTGCCTAGCTTCTACGACCTATTTAAAAGAAAAATCCTAAGTAGGGTAAACCGTCTCCTATATAGGGGGGAAGCGCTTAAAGTAAGGCGGAAATTAATTATGTCTAAGACCTATAAAACTGTTAATATATAAAAAGCCATATTATTTATAATATTTACCTTAACTTGCTTAAGTTAGTCATTAAAGGAGACCTATTTAAAGAATTTTTTAAAAAAATAGAGCATTTTTTTATCTAAAGCCAATTATTCCTATCCTCTACCGTATATTTTATCTATTTAATTACTACTAGTCTACCTTTTATAAGTACAAGATTACCTAAGAATACTGTGCGTTTAACTACTAAACTATTAGAATTAAATATCCCTAAAAAGATACGTTTGCCGTAATATAGGTACAAGCTATCTTGCTAGTACTACCGTATATAGTAGAGGGTAAAAATATCTTTAACCTATAGAACTATTAGACTAATATAACTAAAGGGTAAGTAGTATCTTTTACCTTAATACCGTTATAATCTGTACTAGGTTTATAAAAGCTTTATAAAAAATCTTAAGGAGAAACAGGAGGATAATCTAGTCTAAAAATTAAATCGTCCTTTATAATTTCCGGCAGCTTTATTACAATATTATTCTTAAGGTAAAAGTACTAGGTAAGAATAATAACGGGAGTAGAGGTCTAGTGGCTTCTTTATATAGGATTAGAGGATATATATTTATATACGCTATATAGTATATCCTCTTCATATATAAATATTAAGACAATTTTTATAAGTCGCCCGCACCTCTTCCGTAAGGCGCGTTAATACTTAGGCGCGTATTAGTATAATAATGGTTTTTAGGAACGGGCGGTGTTATATAGGCCCTACCTAACCGGAAATCAGCCCTACTAAAAATCAGCCCCGCTAAAGAAAAATCAGCTCCTTTAAAGGGTCTTTATATCTATTCACTAATGCGTTTATTACTTATATCTTTCTTAGACTTATTATATCCGCACTATAGATAGCTTCTGGTATAGATAGCAGATATTTAGATTACTTACGCGCCTTTCTATTAGTACGGAGCCAATCCTTATCCTCCTAAAAGGAGGACTTCCCCTTCTATAAAATACCTAACAGTAAAACAATGTTACTTTATATTTCATTATATATTAAGGTATTACTAACGCTAGGTAGATTAGTAGTATGCTAATAAAAAATATTTAGAAAGTCGCTAGGCAGTATATTACTAAAATCCTCCGTACTACTAAAGACGCGGTCTCTATCAAAAACTAATATCTAGTATATTATAATAATATAAATAAGGAAATCTAGGCGAACCCTAGGAATAGCACGGTAAAGGCTATAGTAATATTAGCACTTAGCCTACTAAGTTTAGATAACGGTTTGCTAGGGTTTAGGATTTCTATAAAATATAAATACCCTAAACTTTAGAGCGGCAATATAATAGGCGTACTTAATAATACGCCTTAACACTTTATAGGGAAGGGGGGTAGATATGCTTATATATCTATATAGGTCTATACGGCTATAGCCTTATAAGAGCCGTTTAAGGCCACAGGTTCCCCAGAAGCAAAGTAGAAATAATATTAAAATATATAGGGAGTGCTATATTGCGAATTCTGGTTTAGGTTAAGGCTTACTATATATAGAAATATAGAATATAAATTAAGCTAGTTATTTATTACTGTAATAGCTAGCGAAGTAATTAGCTAGAGATTAGAATTTAAATTAAGAGGAATTAATAGAAAATCTAAATAGATTTTAGGAATTAATAGAGGTTTAAAAGGGGGAGGTATTTTAGAATTTAAGTAATAGTCTAGGTTTGTATTAGAAGGAATTAATAGTAGATTTAAGTAGATTTAAGGAATTAAGGTAGGTTTAAAAGAGAAGGATATTCTAGGGATTAAGTAATAGCTTAGGTTAAGAGGGACTTTTAAAGGATATAAGTAGATCTTAGGGATTAAGGTAAATCTAAAAGGTAATAGTATTTCGGGAGGGTCCAAATAAAGATTGGCTATGCTATGTTAGTCCCTTAAAGATATTAGAAATATTTAATTAGAACTCCTATTAGGGACGGCTTGCGGACTACTTATTTTAAATAACTCGCGCCTAGTACGTTTAGTATTAAACTGCTTAATAGTAGTTAATCTTTTTATACCCCTAGGGCTTCAAATAGCGCTGCTAGCTTTAAGCTAACTTATAGAGTTAATATTAGCACAATCGAGATATGCATCCTTTAGGTTCCTTACTAAAGGAGATAATTCCGTCTATTTTTAGTATTATGGTTATATTTCTATCTAAGTAATAAATATATTAAATTCTTTGGGTGCTATATACCTTTTAATACTATTATAGGTTAGTTGTTAATTTAATAGAGGTAATTAAAAACTAATATTATACTAAAATCTAGGCTATAGAGACTAATAAGTACTCTAGGTTTAAGATAACTCTATTTTTAGCTAGCAATATTATTTAATTTAAGGCGCTCTCCTCCTAATAGATAGGCCATCTCCCGTGCTAAAGCTCTAAATTATTAGCCCTTTTTAGGCTTATACCCTTTTTTTTTAATTACTTTACCTTATTATTTAGCGTCTTAAATAAAATAAACTTTATTAACCTATGACCAACTACATTTTTGCCTACGTTAAGGATATTAGCTAGGTTATAAATTATTATCTAGTTATTAGCTTTTATTAGTTTAATATATAGTTCCTAGAGAGCCTTAAGTAATCCACCCTTAGCTAGATTATAAAGCTTAAGGAACTATTCTAATTTATAATTATTTAGAGACTAAATTTTTATATAAACTGTAACTAGTCGCTCTATAGCTGCCGGCGATAAATTTTAGCGTTTTTTAGGGGCAGGGTTTCCTCTATAAAGTAGGCCTAGGCTTTTATTAAAAGGTAGGGTTCCTTATCTTTTAAAAATCCGAAATAATAAAATTAATTTAATTATAGCTTTCCTGGTCTTTAGATCTATAGGGGTCGTTAAGGCCTTTAAGGCTTTTAGGGCTTTTGCGGCTTTCAGGGCTTTTATAGCTTTTACGGCTTTTAGGATTACTAGGGTGTTTTAGGGGCCTAAGACCATTAGGGTTTTATTTAAGCTAAGCGCCTCTCTATAGTTAGTGGGTAAGGCCTCCACAATTTTGTTTATTACTCTTTTATAGGCTTTTACTGCTTTACCTTTATTAGTAGAGCGTAGGAATTACGCAAACAGCTTAATTTTATTTAACAATAACTATTATCTATAAGTATCCCTTAGGAGAGGAGTAATAAAAGGTAAACCTACAGTGTAATAAGGACGGATGGTGTAAGTAAGCTGTAATAGTATATTGGGAAGGACTGCTTCTCTATTTTATAGCGGATAATAATTAGCCTTAAAAAGGGAAAGGCTACGGAATAGAATTACCGTAGCGCTAAAATCTATTTTACTATACTGCTAAAGCAGAGAGGTATTTATAATCCTATAGGTTAACTAAACTAAAAAAAGAAGGTAATAGGGTATAAGAGTAAGAGAAGTAGGAAATATTATAGGGAATTATTGTTGCGATCGCAATAATAATACCCCTATAATTTTAGCTTAGCGTATATTAGCCCCTTACCTTATTACCCCTAAGACGCCATACTATGCTAAACTCTACTACTACAACTCATGCTTCTCTGAAGATCCATAATAGAAAACTAAACAGCTAATTAAAGTAAGGATATGCAGCCGTCTCCCTAGTTAATTAGACGTAGCCTATTTGCTGCTATAAAGTCTAAAAGCTCCTATTAATTTCTTTTTAATAATGCAACGATACGTCCTATAAGAATTAAAGGCTAAAACGCTTTAATAAACCTAAGAATGCTTTAAATCTTAAAGGTATAGAATAGAGATAAGTGATATATAAAGCTAATTTCGCCCCATTACGCTAGGGATATATAATTGCCTTTACCGTCTACTTTACTGGTTACCTTATCGCCTTCTTCTATAGCTTTTATTTATTACTTCCTTAACTTTGCTATTTTTACCGCTCCTTTTAAACTATTCCCTAGTCTCCCCTATTTCTGCTAGTTATTTATAGCCACTTTATTCTTTAATATAGATGCTACTTCTTTAATAATTAGCTCGCTCTTTTAAGCCGCAATTCGCTAGACCCTACTAGTCTTAGACTAGTATATTTAGCAGCCTCTTATAACCATTACTAGCAGTTAGGATTAAAATTTAAGCTATAGTATATTAATTACTAACCCTAGCCTAGAAGTAAGTGCCTTATTATATACTAATATGGATTTAGAAAAGGGGTCTTTAATTATATTAGAAAGTCGTCCTAGATTAACTACTAGGCTTAAAACTTCTTTGCGTTTCAGCACTTATTAACTTAAGGGTATATAAGGCCAGCAAATAGAACCCCTAAAGTCGCGTTTTAGCACCGGCCTATTAAGGGATTAAATTACTATAGGCCTAAAAGATTAATAAACGGTAGGTATGGGTTTAGGAAATTCTAACCGCCTAAAATACTGATAAGTCGCTTAAACACTTGATGATTTAATATTAAGTAAAATTCTCTACATCTACCTAGATAAGAAGACTGTGGATAAACTCTCTTACTTTTTAATTTATTCCTTCTTTAAGTCTTAATAAGAGTTCCTTAGTGCTCTTTATAGAAAAACTAAAGGGTAATAAATATAGGATGTTATCTATTTACCCACTTTCCTTAAATTAATGTATAACTATTTTAACGTATATACGTTTTAAGTATATTTAATATCTCTTATATAGTATCTATTCTAATTAAATTGCAGACTATAATTTAGGGGAATCTCTAAGGCTTAGAGAACTATATTAAAGAGAAAGGCGTAGAGAATGTTTTAAAGTGGAGGCCGCGTCTATCTATTATAGACCCTTAATAGTAGTTATTTGTATCTAGCTTAGGAAACCAAATCTTTTATCTTAGCACCTTATCCTTATATTTAATGGCATTTAGTAGCGTTAGACTTATATATATACGTTCCTAAAGGTTAAGCATTAGGTAATACTAAGTAGATATTAAATATATAATAATAAATTAGTATAATACGTGCGGTAATAATTCTTAGCTATACCTGCCGTACGAAATTCTTTACTAAATGCTATCTAAAGGTAAGGTAAAATGGTAATACTAAAGAATCTAATTCCGTTAATTAGAGTAGGGGCTATAGTTATCAGCGTGGTTTTTAATATCAATACTGCCAATAATATTGATCAATATTGTTACTAATCAATATTGGCGCGTATTGGCAAATATTGGCGTATTTATAATATTAGCACGGATATTCTTAGCACCCCTTAAAAAAATTTTACACTGCAATATTGTATATATAGTTATTATAATAATGGCTTCTAACGCGGGTTCATCACTTTTTATACCTATATTAGACTCCCTTAACATAGAGGAGTCATCAAACTCCTAATAAAAGAAGACCTCTAAGCTATAGGCACATACCCGGCCACCGTACAAAGATAAGTCTACATACTACTAGAGAATAAGGCTTATATACTATAAGCATTATATAAAGACAGTACATTACTTAAAGTCTACTATAAATTTTCAATATTACCTAAGGTCTAAGCATAATATCCGTTCTAAAAAGTAAGAGGGCCCTATTTGTACGAAAACCAGTACTTAACTTCATAATCTTTATATATAGCTCCGCGATACAGAGCAGGCAAATGATATTAATGCGCTTGTCTTTTAATCTGCACTTAACCGGGAAGCTATTACTACAGCACTTGTTTCATTAATAACCGTATAAAGGCTACTATTTTAAATTATTAAATAGCTAGAGTTCCATGCGTTCTGTTAGGTCCTTAATCTAGAGGTTAAGGGTTATATTATAACGACTTATTCTACGGTTAATAAAATAGTCTAGGATATATTTATAATGCAGAAGGACGTCATATAAAAGAAGCTTTAATTAGTAATATCTAAGGTTCACCTCTTACTAGATATCTGGACGTCCCCAAACAGACATCTTCTACTTGGCGTCTGCGCATACTTTATTAATCGAAATGAAAGACTATAAAGAGGCCTTCTTGCACTTCGTACGACACTATTGTATAGCGGAGAGGACCAGTTCCAAACGCTGCTTCTAATACTTTAGGACTACGGTATCATGCAGAGACTTAGTACTATTATCGCCGATAATGCATCTATAAATAATGTCTTATATCGTACGATCCAAAAATATCTTTAGGAAGATTATAATATAGAGTGGAAATCTCTATACCAACGAATTCGATACAATGGCCATATTATCCACCTTACTGTTAAGGCCTTCCTCTTCTAAGACTTGGTTTAAGAAAATAAGCTTTTATTATACGATATTAAAGATAAGAAAGGAGTTAAAGTTAATCTAGACTCTAGAAGAAACTAATTCTAAACCCTTAGTACACTTAACAAACTCTATAATATCGTTATACATACCTGGAGCTTACTAGGTTATACAAGAGACTTTATTACTCTTACTTAAAGACAAATCCCATTAGATAATTGTATGAGGTGGAATAGCTAGCACCAAATGCTTTAGGTAGCCTTAGAACTTAAGTTACTAATTAACCTTTATATAAAGAAGTATGCTAAGACCTTAGGCGAAGATTTCCTTACTCTACAGGATTGGACTACACTTCGTATAACGCATGATTTCCTTTAGATATTTAAGAGGGTTATATTAGAAACTTAGGGCGATAACGTAACAATCTTAAACGTTCTCTTTTAATAGATATTCTTATAAGGCATTTTAAGCAGAGTCTTATAAGGAATCTTCTTCTCTTACTTTTAAAAGTTCTTCTAACATCGTATAATAGGAACGTTATAAAAAAAATAGCTTCTTTTGTTCTAGGATTCAAATTAGATAGAAGGTATTTAATAAATACTACCTTAAGTCAGATAAATCCCCATTATACGCTGCGGCAATTATCTTTTATCCTAAACGTCGTACGCAGTATATCCGAGCAAATTAGGAAAAGAAGTAGCAGAAAGCTGTACTTAAAAAGGTTAAATAACTCTAGGAGGATTACTAATCGCAAGCTCTTAGGCCTAAGAGTTTTACTACTCTTTAGCTATCCGGGTTACTATATAGGCAAGCTAGGCCTAAATAAGAACTTAATTCGTATAAACGGATTGTTAAGGATCTTAATAAGTTTACTTAACCTTAAAGCCAAGATGAGTACAACGACTATATTAGCAATTCTCTAAGTTATATTAGAAAGCTTTCTACCCTTTAATAGTAGTGCCAAAAGTAATAGCGCGTATAATAGCCACAACTATCACTACTAGCAATTACTATCTTATTAATTCTAGTAATAAGCGACAAACCTAAACAAACCTTTTTAGGAGCACGTCGTATAATCTCATAGGAGAGAATGCAAATGGGTGTTAAGACTCTTACATAGGTAGAGTGTGTAAAATAGTAGCACCGAACTAAACTCTTAGTTAAGGAAACTTAACTTATTCCTCGTACGAAGCTCTAAATTTAAGGACCTATCTATATACTAATCTGTTTTAGTTTTATCGTATAAGACAACTACTAAGCTTATATAGCACGTTAAGCCATAGATTATATGTGAGTGCTAGCAACACCTCTAACTAGCTAGGTATATATAGGTTGCTAATATACTAAATAAAAGCTCGTATATACTTAAGCCAGAATAATAGCATTCTAGGGGTTACCCCCTAGCTAGTTTTCCTCCTTATCCTTAATTAACAACGGCGCCGCTACTGTGCTATTACTACTAGCACCGCCAGCCCCTACCTGTGGCAAGCGTAGAGGTCTGCTACTACTACCTTTATCCTCATCTTATACGGAGCAGCGAGCTGCGTAGTTACGCCACTTGTAATTCCTATATATTCCGCCAAAGTGCCTAAGTACCTAATAACATAATAGGAAAGGGCGATAGCCTAGGCGAGCGCTGAGGCACGCAGCGCACGGGTTACCCACTACCCTACCCTAAGATTGTATGAGGATAGCGTTAATGTACGAAGGCTAGTGCGTTGCTATTTAATAAGGGGAGATCGCGCCTTATATAAACTCCACACCCTGCCCTAGAAGGGCCAGCAACGCCCAAGCCTGTGGACTATGGCAGTAGGGAGCCAGCTGCTGCTGTCCTACTATAAAGACGGGATTGATATTGGCACCGGCGGCGTTAGCGGCAGCAACGGCGGCGTTATAGAGAATAAGAGCCCTAAGTTAAAGTCAGCTTTATATGAACTTCCAAAGCTAGGGTATAAGCTGCTCTAAAGCTGTGGCAAACCTATAAAGCTGTAAAGGGCGCTAGCTTCGTACGAGCTGTCCGGAGGATGTACTCACATTATTGCTGCTGCTGCTATTGTTGTTGTTGTTATTATTGTTATTGCTATTGCTGCTACTACTACTGCTGCTGCTGCTGCTGCTGCTGCTGCTGCTGCTACTGCTGCTGAGGTGAAGTAAGGTAGAGTAACGTTTAGAATTAATATTAAAATACTGTATAAAGGCGCGCAATCATATAACAACTAATTACGTAATTTAATTCGAAAACTTGCTAATATATGCCAATTCTTAATATAATCTTTTATTTTTAAAATAAATACATCACTATTAGAGCTATTTTATTAAAAGTGTTGCAAATATTGAATATTGGCACTGCAAATATTGGCATTTGCCGATATTTTATTGGCTGAATATTCGCTTATTGAAAACCACGCTGATAGTTATTATATCTATAACGGTTCTAATAGCTCTCGTCTAATTAATATTGTAACTTCTCTATATACCTTTTAAGGGTATTCTTCCTTTTACTACTAATTTTACTTTTCTTCGCTCTCTCCTACGATAGCTACTTATTAAATTTAACCGCTTACGCACTTAGATATATTTTAAGTAACCTATATTATTATTTTAGCTTTTAAAACCTTTTAATCTTTTAAGATTTGGAGACTATATTCTAAAGCATTCCTAATAGATATATACAACTCTTACGCAATTAATCTTATTAATACGCTTCTTAGTTCTACTTTAAGGGTTTATAGTATAGAAAGCCTATATAATAAAAATAAAGCTAAGGTAGTTAAGTCGCCATAGGCTAGGCAAGATTCAATAGTATTAATTAGTAGAACTGTAATTTCTAGCGTCCTTATTATAAGTGGCCTAGAACCCCAGCTACTACCTAAGGGGGATATTTATATGGTACTATTATTTATCTAATATAAGTTTATAAGCTAATAAAACAAAGGTATTCTTAACAGCCTTCTAAAGGGTATTAAAATTTTGCGTTAAAATAAAAAACCTAGATAGTATTAAGTTTTATAAGGAAAAAACTTACGTTAAGGGGCATTAGTATAGTTCCTAGGTTATAAGCTTAGGGGCGTAGCTAATTTTGCGCTAGGTACTTCTAAGATTACTAGATAAAAATCTCTACTTTTACTATATACGAGTTTTATTAAAAGTCTAGTCTAGGCAGAACACTTATTAAAATGGTAATAGAAAAGTAGGATAAAAAGGAAAAGAAGATATAGATGTTAGCTATACTAATAAGCCAACCTATTCTAAGATACTTTGGGTTTAATATTAAGACTAAGTTAATAAAAGGTCCGGTAAAGTATCTATATAGTTTTCGTACTTATAAACTATAGCGCCGCACTATAAGTATATAGCTAGAAGATAAAGATTAATATAGGGTATAAGGGTATAAAAAACTTGTAAGTTACCAGCTAAAATAAAAGATTTATACTCTTCTCTTTTTCTATTTAGTATTACCTAAAATTATAAACGGTATTAAATACTTAATTTAGTAATAGAATAGAGGAGGTAACTAACCCCTATATGCCCTGAGTGCCTTTTATTACCTAAGATTGGGGCGAAAACTTATTAGGAAGCCGCTTAGTTAAGTTATTTAGCGGTAATAATATAGCGTTTATATAGCCCGCCTTATTTTTAAAAAAAAATATCATTATAAACTAGCCTGCTCCCACTTTCATCTTTATTCTTTTCTATTTTCTTAAATATTTAAGATTATAGCTCCCGTTAGCAGATTTACTTACTCTACCCTTATTATAGCTGCTTGGATTTTATTATATCCAAACCCTTCTATTATTAAAATAGGGCTATATAGTGCCTTTTCCTACTTACTTATTACTTACTTCCTTATAATATACCTTACTGAAAAGTTAGTTAAAGATTTTAACGTCTAGCGCGTCTAGCTTTATTATGCTATTATTATTCTTAGTTAGCATTTACGATTGTGGCTTTAATAGGATCGCCCTAAATATATATTGTTTATTTAGGTAATAAGTTTTTAGTATATAAGCGTGATTGGGATAATAGCGATAACTATAAAGACGGTAATTAAGGCCATAGGGCTAGTTTTAATGTATAAAGCCCCCCCAGATTTTAGCTATTAGTTTACTAATATATAATATAGTTACGCAGGCCTTAAATTGGCCACTTTTATAATTATGCATTATTAAGAGTTATATTTTGGGTATTGGAAAATAGTATAAAGATAATGTTTTACTTTATAAGCAGATTCTTTTTCTAGCTTATATAGAGCATTAGGGAGGTTTTATAATCTATAAAATAAATTATCCTTCTAATAACTGTAGAAAATGTAACTGTTATTGTTAACCTAGCCCCGGTTCCTCTTGCTTTTATAATATAGCAAGGAGAACCGGATTAGCTATAATAGGCAGCTTCTAGCGCTTTAACTCCTCGCAGTAGCCTTAGGGCTATTAGTATAAGAAAGATCTAACGTATTAGCCAGGGGCTACCTAAATCATAACCTTATATAGTTTTTCTGCATATTCCGTAACGTAGTAGAAGTGTTAGGTAGGCTACGTCTAATGCAGCTACTAGAACCAGCGGCGTTTAGCTAAATAGTTAGTACGACCCTAGGGAAGGCGGGAGGACTAGTTTTATAAAACCAAACTAGTAGGGGTAATGCTAGTGGTATTAGCCAAGACACTTAAATAACTTAAAATTCTCTATTCGCAAAACCCTACTTTACTATAATATATTAGGACCTAGTAATTTTACTAATACCCATTTCTAAACGCCACTACGTATAATGGATATTAGGGCTAATACTATTGCAAAGTAGGTATAGGATGTGGTTTAGCATAACTTAAAGCAGTAGTAGTATTTCCTGGCAAGTATATAGGCCTAGGCTAAGGCGCCTTTTTTTGATAAGAATTAGCAGAAATTTATAAATAAGGAAGCTAGAAATATTATTAGCTTAGGGCGCGGCTAGAATAATATAAATTTACCTAAAAGGGAAGAAATTTTAGAACGCGTAAATAAAAAGTTAAGAAAAGATTAATTAAATAAAGTAAACTAAAAGGTTATAAGCTAGCGTATACCAAAAGCTATTAGAAGCGCTACTGGTTAGTTTAATATAAATATAATAATTAGTACGTTTTCGCTAAGTTATATTTTAGTTCTAGAAAATAAGGAATCCTAAGGGGAATTAACTAATAAACCTATTTAGAACCTTCCGTAGGATCCTATATAAAACAATATATAAAAATAAGTAGCGGGTAGTACATATAGGGCATGGCTGTAAGGATTATTAAAGATAGGCGCTTAAATTAAAGCCTAATATAAGTAGTGCCTGTCTTACCTTATAAAATTAGCAGCATATTATACCCTAATTAACGCAGCTACATCCTATGCAAATTTATGCCCTATAATGCTACTGCCTATATAAGTAGTGTCCAAAAATATAGGGCATTTGCTTGTCCAGTCGCCGAGTCTCTACTATAAAATTAAGAGTAGAATGTCCTATACAGGCCAACCGTCTTAGTGTAATTTTTTAAGCTCTAAGAACTATAGGAGCAGGCCTTACTATTTACTTCTATTTGGCCCTATTATATTTAAACGCTAAGCCGTTCCCTTAGGATATAATAAGGTATTTAAATATAAGTATAACCAATAATAAACCTTATATATAAACTTCTGCAGTATTTCTAAGTTATTACTATGTTTTAATTTAGCTATAGGCGTATACGCTACGCGCTTTAGCTTATAGAGGATTTAGGCAGCCCTATATATAGGAAGCCGCTTAATACTAGCAGCTCTACCGTGCTTCCTTATATAAATACTTACTTAGTATACTCTATTTCTATTTCCTATAAATACTTTCCTTCTATAACCGGCAATGAAAATCCATTAATAACTTCCCGTGGTAACTCCAAACTACTAGGCTACTAGCTCTATAAGTAACTAAAGGCAAATTATACGTACTAGAGACTTATTATTAGATAAAGCTAATAAGATCACTACTAACTCTTGCGTTAATAATATAATAAGCGATATCTGGCCCTATCTTTCTCCTTCCCCTTTAGTAGATATTAATAAGGAACTAATACCTACTAAGCTTAACTCTTCTTACAGTATTAGGGAGACGGTAATTACTATTAACTCTAGTATTAACGATATGACGATAAGCATTTAGCCCCATCTTTCTCACCCTTTAGTAGATATTAATAAGAAATTAATACCTCCTAATAATGATACCCCCTCTATATACTTTAGAGTGGAGGATAGACTTACTTAAGACTACTTTAAGGGGAAACCAAGCGCATCCTTAACCCCTACGTAATTATTACCTCTTAAACCCTTAATGGATAAAGATAATATAACCGGGATATTACCTTACCTTACTCTAGTAATACCAGTTAGGGATTATATTCTTTAGCCGACCGTTTTTAGTTTAGCTATAGAAGCAACAGTTAGGGATAATATTATTTAGCTAACTGCTTCTAGTTTAGCTAGAGCACTTAAGCATTTAAAAGTTTATATAAGTAACTAGTTTATATTCTTATAGAAGAAAACTAACTACTATAAGCATTTTGTTAACATATTTCGTACAACAGCAAAATATTATTTTAATAATTGTTAAATGTTTAGGCTTAAAGCGGTATTGGGATATAGATGTTATAGTATAAAGATTGTCTACTAGTCATTGGACGATCCTAAACTCCTAAAGTATATTAAAATAATCTATATAGTCTATAGCCCTGCTAGCGAGTAAATACTAATAGGAATTTCTAAGAATAAAGATAGGCCTATATTTACGCTTAACGGAGTAGTAGATAAATCTTATAATAATTCTCTAAAGTGCTAGCGTTCTTCTATATATATAGTATAAACTAGAATAAATAAGGGTAAAGAGGAGATAAGGATAGTCTAGTATCTATTACTATAGGCAGTTATTATATATGCATTAGATAAGGCCGAAAGAAATAGGTAGTCACTAAGATACAGTTTCGTGTTTATTAGTTATATAAAAAATAAGCGGTATAAAGAAGTCCTTAAAGCCATTAAGAATTATATACTAATAAATAGGATATTTATACTAATCTAGTATATTTATTTCCCTATAGTAGACTTTCTTTAATAACTAGGTGCTTAAAAGTTAGAATAGGATAAGCAAAAGGTAGGATATAAAGCTATCTATATAAGCCGCTATAGGAGATAAGCTAGGATGCCGAAGTATTCTTAATTAGAGCGGTATTAAGACTCTAATATAATATAACTAGGCTAAGCGAGAATGTGGCTTACGTAAGGCGGTAATTAGAGTTTTACGGCTATATATCGTATGGAGTATATAAAGAATTCGAATCTATTAGACTGGCAATTATAAGATATTCCTGCTAAATGCGTTAAGGATAAGAATGCTAAACTAGAAATAGACCTCTAAGCTAAAAAGAGCACCACTATTTAAGAACGAGGATATTCTAAAGCATTACCACCGTCCCTTACGCATGGCAGCTCTACCCTTTACTTTCTTAGAGTGCGCCTACGGTAATCTAACCTTAGTATACTAGACGCGTCTTTAGTAAGACTTAAGGGCATTTTTAAAATTTAAAAGCCCGCTCTTATAAACCTAGGTAGGCTTCTAAACCACCTTATATTCGCGCCCTAACTTAGTTATTCTTTCCCCTAGAATATCGTTAATCTCCTATTTATCATCTAAGCTTATTTTATTATTTTTATTATTTTTAGTCCTAGTATAACGCTTTACAGTAGGCTCTAGGTTTAAAACGTCGCTCTAGTTATTAATAACGCCACCGCTATTACTACCCTTATCCTTATTATAAGTACAATTACTAGCCTTATTATGCGGCGGTTTAATACTATAAAGAAGGGTAGGCTCCTAAAGCAAAGGGCTAGTAGGCCGTAGAGTAGATACCGCTTATTAGCTAACTTGCGGGTATTAAGAGTTAAGGTTAAGGATAGGAGGGATAGGGGGGCTAGAAGATAAGTCTTTATAATAGGTGGGTAGCCTTTATTACTTCTAGGGACGTAAACTATTACTACCCTTACCGCCCCCGCTACTCTCTTTAACAGGGTTATTAAAATTATAATTAGTAATATTGTCCCGCTTAAGCTTCCGCTTCCTTAGTATAAAGAATAATTCGCCTTCTATATTCCCTTTTTTGTAATTACCCTCCTCCCTAATAAGTAAATTATCTATATATTATAGCTATTAGGTTATAGTAATGATATTTTTAATATCTATAACTTACCAATATTATCTATATTATTAGCTATTAAGGAGTCTTAGTTAGCTACTATATAGGCCTCCAACTTCTATATAGCCTAGGGAATAGTTATAATATTAATTTCCTTAGTTAGGCTATCCATTTTATTAACGTCTTCTACTGTAGGTTTAAGACGGTTATATATAGATGCGCTAAAGAGATCTTCCAGCTCCTCTAAAGAAGGTAACTCCTTATCCTTATTATCCTTATCGCTGCGGTTATTTCCGCTACCTAATAATTATTAAGTAAGGCCGTTATATAGGGGGGAAGTATATACCTAACCTATAAGGTGCTAGTTAATCGCCGACTTTATTAGCTTTATTACTAGTATTACTAGCTCTATTACCTTTAGCTTTAAATTCTAAGTCTAGGTTAGCTATATTATCTTTAATAAATATTAGATTTGCTATAAGCCGTTAGACATATTTATAGTTATTAAAAAAAGAAAAAGGGGATAATTACTAAATTACCTTAATTACTTCCTCTAGAGTCTTAGCTGTTACTTCTATTCTTATAAATACCTTAGGATCTATAGGTGCCTTATTAAGTAGAATGTTTAAAAAAGGTAATATAGAATAACTTACCTAAGCGCAACTAGGCCAAATATTTTATAGAATTATCTCTTAGAGGGAAGTAAGGTACTCTCCCCTTTTTTATCCTCTTTTTAGGTATATTACTTATATTTACCTTAGAAGCAGTAATCGCATAATGCTAAGAAGCCTTTAGTTTTTTAGGGGGTATAGTATAGAAATTAATATTATTAAGTAAAATTTATAAATCAAAATAAAGGGGTTAAGAAGATGCCACTGTTACTACCACTATTACTACCGCTATTATTATTAGAATTATTATTACCTTATACCTTTTTAATAGCTCTAAAGGACGGGTTATGCTAGGCTTTTAAGTCTACGCTAGTCCCCTCTTTACTACTAGCTTATATCCGCAGCATCTATACTAAAATAACCCTACTAGGTTAATAGCGAATTAAAACGTGTAATCTACGCTCTATTAGCAATTACTATTTATAATATATAAAGGTTTATACGGGCTTAAACTCTATTATAAAATTAACGCCTATTAGGAAACTGTGATTAAGACCTAACTAACTAAGCTAATATATTTAGCCTCTAATAGGGGCATCGCACCAAGCCTCCTTATTAAGGAGGTTGGTAGTAAAGTACCTTTACCCTTATTCCTTAAAGTTAGGGCTAGCGCTAATGTATTTATTTTTTAACCTAATTATACTAGCAAACTAAATCTTCCGTAAATCCTCTGCGAGACTATAGTTCCTAGGGTTAGATAGGTAGGAGGTATACTATAATTCTACTATAAGCATTAAAAGACACTTTAAGTAATAAGGGTATCCTTAAATCTCTCCCCTAGATCTAAGGAACTTCCTTAGTTACACTCTACGGAGCTTATAGCCGCTACTTAACCTCCCAAATATGCGCAAAAGCCTTACTTTTACCCTTACCTATAGCCGGATATTATAAACAATATAAGGGGGCAGATAGCGTAGGTAGATTAGGTAATTACGCCCGTATCTATCTCACTACGCCCTTTTAGCTAATACAGCCACTGCATAAAGTCCGTTTCCGTTAGGAGATTAAATACACGAATTTTTCTCTAGTATTTATTAGCTAAGAGTAAGATTATAATACTAGCTCTACTAAAAGCTAGGCTATACTACTAGATAAGCTATTTACCTCTAGATTCCGCCTTATAAGTATTAAGTCTATATAAAAGATATTCCTATATAACCTATACCTCCTTAACTAAATAAGGGGCTAGATTAGACTAAAGCCTAGCGGCTTCTTTAATTATAATATAATCCTCTAATTATTAGGGAAGAGTAAGGTCTAGGTCTAGGTTAAAAAGGCGCTAAAAAAGGCAAAGGCAAAGGCTTCTAGCGGCGTAGCTTTAATTAAGCTAAGTAACTAGCATTAGCCTATAGTTTTACTAAGGACCTACTTTAGCGTCTGGCTTCGCCTTTATTATAACGCTATAATACAATACTACCTAATATGTCCCGTAGCTCGCAGTAGCTATAACCTATATAATCTATTACTAGGCGGTTCTTGGTATAGCCTTATAGCTATTTATAGCTGTTCTAACAGGGATTAAGTTACATATTATAGTTATACCTAAGATACTACTAGAGGCGGAGGCAAAGAAGAGAATAAACGGAAATGTTATTCTAGTGTACTAATTAGTAGGGAATATAGGCAGAAGGAGAGGAGAAAGGAGAGAGGAGAGAAGAGAGGAGGAATATAGTAGGACTAAAGTATACGTTAATACTAGGAGAGAGTATAAATATGCCCTATAAAAAGGGCCGAAGAGTTATAGCGCTAGGTAATTGTTAGTATAAAATATATAGAGATTAGGGAAGGCGGGTAGAGCACCTATATAGACGCTAAGGGGATGGAAAATGCCTTACGGCTAACAGCTAGAGTCTAAGGTGGCACGGTAGTAGGAAAGAAAAGAGGAGATGGAGCATAAGGGCAAAAGCAGCGAGGGAGAAGGCCTTTTATAGTTGAGGTTAAGGTTAGGTCTTAGCCAAACTAGGGTATAAAAGCGAGCGCGCCTTGCCCGTAAAGGAACCTCCATTTCCTAATACGTGGTCTCCATCTTATTTTTTACTTTTTAAAAATTATTTAGCTATTAGTAAACTTAATAAGGAAGAATATAAGATTTAAATAAACTACTAAATATAAATAAGCTTTTAACGACCTAAAATATTATTTTATAACTACTCTAACTCTTACCTACTTTAATTTAGACCTTAAATGCATTATTAAAACAAACTTATTAGATTATATACTAG
>Ga0307515_10005186_pt1 | contig 26473 bp, 14 predicted proteins | sample 17_EM_MG_FD_194513 | JGI IMG/M metagenome (GOLD analysis project Ga0307515, IMG submission 194513) | Populus trichocarpa ectomycorrhiza microbial communities from riparian zone in the Pacific Northwest, United States - 17_EM | ecosystem: Host-associated > Plants > Roots > Unclassified | place... | reverse complement strand
TTTTTTTATTTTCTAATTTAATTTATCATGTTATAATTCTAGATTATGAATTTCAGGAATCAAAATGCAATGGTCTTGAAGTTTTTTTTTATTGAGACGATGTGCAAATGAAGATTTTTTTTTTTTTGGCTTGGAGTGTTTTATGATAGTTTTATTTGTTATTTTTTCTTTAAGCCCTTTAAAGGCAATGATTTGTAATTTGGATTTTAACTTATTGGTGTGTGATTGTGAGTGTGTTATTTAAACTTTTCAGAAGCATAAAAATATTAGGAAGGTAAAAAATATATTGAACACAAGATTGACATTAATAATTTCATATAAATGAATATTCAGTGGTAAAAAAACTCAATATACATAAGATTGACAATAACAATTTAATACAAATTAATATTTAGTGGTAAAAAAATTAAATATGCTTTTGAATCTTCAATGAAAATTATACAATATCAACATTAATTGCAAGCCCATCAGAAATCCATTAAAAACCAATTACGAAGCTCATTACAAAGCCAAAAAATAACATAGGTTTTTTGGTTTTGGCTAGCAAAAATCAAATCGAAACCGGTCGGTTTGGGCCGGTTTCGGTTTGATTCCAGGTCTATTTTTTTTCTGATTTGATTGATTTTTATAGATAAAAACCAAACCAAACCAAAAATAATTACTCCTACCTGACACTAGTCCACATCCTCTCTTATCAATCCTTAATTATTATTATTATTATCCTCTTCCCTTCCTTCCTTGTATACTTTTATGCCCGGGCCCCACAAAACTCAAACCCACATTTTAAGGTTGATTTTATCACCATTATTTGTTTTTTTTAGCTTCATTGTTTGTGCTTCATTACATTAATCAATAGTTTATTAGCTTCTTTTTTATCATGTGAGTGTTTCTTGTAAAATATTATTTTTAGTGTCACTAATCGGATTAAAGAAACAAGAACTGCCCACTATAGTATTCTTAATTGTTTCTTACGTGCTGTTCTAACAAGAATCACATCATCAGATTAGTTTAATGATTCACACCTGTAAGGCATGCTCTTATTTGCTTTTCATGTTCTCACCTTGAGTTTCCAATTCTAGAAAGCCAAGATCTTTATTTTCATCAAGAACAGTTTTTTTTTTTTTTTGGCACTGATGGCCCACAAAGTTTTCAAATTTACCATCCCTTTTGGCTTCTTTGCAAAGAAATAAACAAACAAGGTTGAGGCTATGGTGGTGCCACGTAACTCAAATGGAATAAAGCGGGGAGATGAGCCAAAGAGCGAACCATGAGCTTGTGGCTTAAAAAAGAAAGAATATCATAATAATTTCATGAAGAACTATATAATATATAGAGTGAAACAGAGCATGAGAGAGAGAGAGAGAGAGAGAGAGGTATTTTTTTCCTTTTTTTATTTGAAACATGTTGATTTTTTCTTTTGTGGAGGGGTTTTGTTTGATTTTATTTTTGAAGTTGTGAGGGAAAAATGAGGGAATTTATGAGGCTGTAGTGTTTAGTGGAGTGTAGTAACTAAAGTCTTGTTGTGTTGTGTGGTTCTCTTTTGGTCTAGCAGGATCAGAAATATCCATTCTTGGTGCTGCTACAGGTACTTATCCCTCCCTCCTTCTCTCTAGCTCTTCTTTTAAATGGCTGTATATAATATTATTGTGTGTGGGCTTTTGTTGGTTCTGATGCATGTGTTGTTTTTTTGATGAAACCTCTGGGTACGTGTTTCTAATTCTATATTGTAAAAAGGGTATCTTCAGTTTCTCTCCTTTTCTGGATATTATTGTACTTGTCTTTGATTTTTTTTTTTTGTGCTGGTGCTTGTGTTGTTTTGGTGTTGAACAGTGCACGTGTGAGGACATAGTTTTATAATTCCGGTGGATGAAGAAAGGAAAGGAAAAATGTGTGTGGTATAATGTAAGTGTTGATTTTTCTCTACTTTTTTTAAATTTTCTTATTGGTTTATTGATGTTAGGCTGGTTGCGGTTGTCTCAGGAGAAGTGTGCTTGCTAAAAGATTTCATCTTATTTTCTTTAGTGTCCGCTGCCCTGCAAGGGTTAGTATTTTTATTTGAGGAGCTGAGTTATTGAGCTTTGGCTTGATCAGAAGCAAGGTTCTTTTTGCTATTTCTGTGAAATAAGGTATTGATTGAAGATGGTAATGGTGGAAGTTAGCGAATGTGGTAGTAGCAGGCGAATTCCTCCATTTCTTGGATGCGTTTGTTCTGGCTTACATGCAGCCCAAGGGGGGTAACCATGGAGGGCTCATCTGAGTCTGCTTGGCAGAAGTCTGGTAGTTATAGGGGATTTAATACTTCAGTAGTCACCAACAGGAATCTAAGATCCGCATCTTACAACTCTGGGTTTAGAAAGGAGACTGATAGGGTTGTTCTGGCTCGTCAAAACCTAAAAAACCAGGCTGGTACTTTATCTGGGGTTTGTGAGGATGAAGCTGCAGTTGACCATTTTGTCCAAAACATGGAGTGGAACGATGTTAGCTTGAGGCATTGGTTGAACAAACCAGAACGGTCTGTTGATGAATTTGAATGTTTGCACATATTTAGGCAAATAGTCGAAATTGTAAATGTGGCACATTCACAGGGAATTGTTGTTCACAATGTCCGGCCTTCTTGCTTTGTCATGTCATCATTTAACCATGTCTCCTTCATCGAGTCCGCTTCTTACTCGGATTCTGGGTCTGATTCTTTGGATGATGGATTGAATAGACAAACTGTGGAGGTTAAAAATGCTTCTTCTTTCTCCCATGACATGTGCCAGCAGAGAAGTAGGTTACAAAGTGAAGATTTTCTACCTGCATCTACTCCAACAAATGCTTTATCGGAAGCCAGTTGCATGCAGTCCAGCTCGCTTTATGCAGCAGATTTACCATTAGGGGAAGAAACAGAAGAAAATAAAGTCCTTGGTACGAGGAACGTTGAACATGAAGAAGAAAGGAAACAACCATTTCCAATGAAGCAAATATTGCTGATGGAGTCCAGTTGGTATACCAGCCCTGAAGAGGTTGCTGGTTCACCAAGCTCTTGTGCTTCAGACATCTACCAATTGGGAGTTCTTCTTTTCGAGGTTCGTAATGATAATGTTGCATTTATGATGTTAACGATCAAAATTAGAGTGGATTCAAAACCATTTCTTATATGTGTTTTGAACTTTTGACTTCTATTTCAAGCAGAAAGTTCTTCATTATCTAAATGGCCTGTAATAATGTCTTAAGAGCTTCTGCTGTTTACTGTCTACATTGATGTGATATAGTTCTACTTGTGAACAGCTGTTCAGCCCATTCACTTCAAGGGAAGACAAGAGCAGAACTATGTCTAGTCTCAGACATCGGGTTCTTCCTCCTCAATTGCTGCTCAAGTGGCCAAAAGAAGCTTCATTTTGCTTATGGTTACTGCACCCTGAGCCAAGTAGTCGGCCAAAAATGGGGTGAATGTTAATTTCCTGCACCTTTGTTTACTTTACATTTTATGGTAGCATCTGCCTTAATATGTGGATGAGTTTTTTCGAGGTCTTCAAACAAGTACATTGTGTGCTTATGGTTACTGCACCCTGAGCAAAGTACCTTTTTTGATTGACATTTCATCTGATTTCTGTTCAATCAAATTTTCATTGTCTTACTCTCATGTATTGTATGACAGAGAATTGCTGCAAAGCGAGTTTCTTAATGAACCAAGAGACTATTTGGAAGAGCGTGAAGCAGCAATACAGCTTAGAGAGAGAATAGAGGAGCAGGAATTGTTGCTGGAATTCCTTTTACCAATGCAACAAAGAAAGCAGGATGCAGCTAATAAGTTGCAAGGTACTGTTTCTCTTCTATGTTCTGATATTGAAGAAGTCACAAAGCATCAAACTTTTCTTAAGAAAAAGGGAAGCACATGTAAAGAAAGAGGAGAGGGTGATCATTTAGCATCAAATCTCCCTCCCCTGAACATTTATGATATTGACGATTCTTCTAGCTTGGGTTCCCGAAAACGATTTTGCTCAGGTCTTCAGATTCTCAACACAGAGGGATGTGATGATAATCTCAATGAAGGTCGGAACTCAGATACATTTGTAGAATCACAGGAAAGTCCTCTTTTTAGAAGTTCTCGATTGATGAAGAACTTTAAGAAATTAGAGTCAGCATATTTTTTGACAAGATCCAGACCAGTCAGGCCACCAGGGAAACCACCATTTGTTAGAAATTCACCAGTAAGTGGTGATGGGAGAGGTTCCATTGTTGTGACTGAAAGAAGCTCCATAAATAGTTTAGCACCGAAGGATCGGTTTATTGAGGGTAGACAAAGTGGATGGATAAGTCCATTCCTGGAGGGTTTGTGCAAGTATCTATCTTATAGTAAGTTAAAAGTGAAGGCTGACCTGAAGCAAGGGGATTTGTTGAACTCTTCAAACCTAGTCTGCTCTCTTAGTTTTGACCGTGATGGAGAATTTTTCGCTACAGCTGGTGTAAATAAAAAGATAAAAGTATTTGAATGTGACACAATTATAAATGAAGCTCGTGATATCCACTATCCTGTTGTTGAAATGGTAAGTAGGTCAAAGCTAAGCAGCATATGTTGGAACAGATATATTACAAGCCAAATTGCTTCAAGTAACTTTGAGGGTGTGGTGCAGGTAATGGCTCAAACCTAATATTTGATGAGGCTTTTGTCTTTATTTCACTCGATTGTAAATCAATTGCTCAACATGTTCAGGTATGGGATGTTACAAGGAGTCAAGTGGTAACAGAAATGAGAGAGCATGAGAGGCGTGTGTGGTCCATTGACTTTTCATCAGCAGATCCAACAATGCTGGCTAGTGGGAGTGATGATGGTTCAGTCAAGCTATGGAGTATCAATCAGGCAATGCTAATTTTGCATTTGGTGGATGTCAGCTTTGAAACTGAACGTGCTAATGTTATAGAATTTCTTAATGTGCTAATTTAATTCTGGACATATAATAAGCTGATCCTCATACTTGATTTTCTTATGCAGGGAGTAAGTATTGGTTCCATCAAAACAAAAGCCAATGTCTGCTCTGTTCAGTTTCCCATGGATTCTAGTCGTTCTATTGCATTTGGTTCAGCAGATCATAGAATTTATTACTATGATCTCCGTAACTCAAAAGTTCCTCTGTGTACATTGATTGGACACAATAAAACTGTGAGTTATGTGAAGTTTGTAGATACAACCAATATTGTTTCTGCTTCCACGGATAACACACTGAAGCTCTGGGATTTGTCAATGGGCACGTCTAGGGTTATTGATAACCCCCTTCAATCCTTCACAGGCCACATGAATGTAAAGGTATGTTCAGTTCTCATACAATAATTAGCATCTGTGTACTATTTTTGACCTTTTTTGTGAGGGATATTGGATGAGAATTGGTCTCATTTCGATTAGCTGTTAATTTTCCTGGTCTGTCACAGTTGTTGTTAGTTAAAAGTTGCACTAGAATCAGGATTTGCAACAAAGAAAACATTATGGTTTTGCTAGTCATGAAAGCCTGTGCCTTCGAAGTTGATTTTCTTTCAAAACATGTTTCGCTTGGTTGGAAAGTTAGCTTAAGATTTATTAAGTATGTTTTGGAGAATGCATATGACCCTCTGAAAGTTTTAATAAAAAATTGCACAATTGATCTTCATGATGCTAATTATATAGTTGGCAGAACTAGGGCTGCTAAACATTGCAAATGGGGGTTACTGGCAGCAGATGAGGTGACTGAAATTCATTATTGCAAGTTAATATACTACTGTATCTTCATGTTTCTTCGTGTTGATCTACTGTGAAATTTGTTGGGTTCTATCAGCTACGCTGAAAGCTCTGATAGTAGTATTCTCATGGATTTATATTTGAATACAAAGTTCTAGAATAGTCTGTTTATTATGCTCATTGAAGTTAGGGATTGGGTGCTCATAATTATTATGACTGGTCATCATGTTAAATATTAGAAATTGAAATGCCTACTAAAATAATGAACTAACAAAGGAAACATTAAGGCTTTTTTTTTCTGGCTTAGGTACTTCACCATGCATATAAATTTGATGTTAAGTTGCTTCAATTTCATAGTTTATTATATGTTAGATGTACTATTCACAGTGATAAGTGTATTTTATTGGTGGTGGAAAATTGTCCATGCTTGACATCTTTTGTCTATGTATGCTTATGTTGTAGAACTTCGTGGGTTTGTCTGTATCAGATGGTTACATTGCAACTGGCTCGGAAACAAATGAGGTACTATATATCTTACTTTAGTATTTAGAGGTACCTCGCCTTTCCTCAATGGATAAAATTATGGTTTCTTTTCAGTGGCAAAACAAACTTAACTGTATCCCCTGACTTTTATTATGATGGCATAACCATCCAAGAACTCGTGGCCTCTCTCTTCTTGTTTGACAAGCCTTGTTACATGAGCTGCATAAGAACTTAGGAACTTCTTTAGAAAATCAACTTTTCCTCGTCAAATGTTCAGTTGCTTTTTGGATAACTGTGTGGAGCTATCCGTACATCTAACTAGGTTAACTCATTAGATTCGCCGCCTTGGAAAAGTTGACTGAAAATTAAGAAGACCTACCTTAATGGACACAGAAACATAACCAGCATCCATAATAGGAAACAATTTCATAAACCAAATATCCTCATATTACAGCAATACAAGCTACTCTCTCACCTTTTCATACCTTTTCTTCATATTACAGCACTACAAGCTACTTTCTCTTGTACACGGCAAAAGACTGTAGCATCTGTTTCTTCTTCAGTTTAGTTTTCTGACCTCTAATGTTTAGGAAACAAGATATATGACTGAATTTGATGGACTTTTTATGCAAGAAGTAAAGGAAAGAAAAGGAGGAAACAAGAACACAATAAACTTTATACGGTTCGTTTTAAATTGAGGTCAAGCTTCACTATGAAATTGGATTGTGCTTATCAAACCCTGGCCCCGATACACCCATTCCTTATAAGAAACTCAACTTGATTTTTTCTAAACCCCAACCCTTTTAGTTCTAGAATTAATATACATAGCAAACCAAGTGGGCAAAAAGGAAAAGGGGCCTAGTAACTAGTGAGCTAGTTCAAGACATATCCCAACACTTTACCTGCGCTCTTTTTGGCAGCACATGATCTTTTCCCTCGAGCCCCAGAGTTTAATCCATGTAACACGAATTGCATTGGTTGTATTGACTTTTGGGTGACACAAGACTCAAAACTTCTATCCCCTTTACCTTACTTTGTTCAACAAGCTTATATCAGTGTATAAGGGGAGGAATGGAGCTGAGTTGAATGGAAGTCATAATTAAGTTGTTAAACAACACAATAGCCATACTCTTTTCACTCGCATCATGATATTGTATTAACAACACAATAGCCTTTTTTTTTTTTTATTGCCCAACTCTTAACACCCATCAAAACTCAAGCAACTATGCTAGTGAAGTGACTTCTACAGCGCACATTATAGTACAATGCAAGTTTCATTCATCATTAAGTTTAATGTTTTTTTTTGTGGAATAGGTTTTTGTCTATCACAAGGCTTTCCCTATGCCAGTGCTGTCCTTCAAGTTTAACAACACGGACCCGCTTTCTGGCCATGAAATGGATGACGCTGCACAATTTATTTCTTCTGTCTGTTGGCGTGGCCAGTCATCTACTTTGGTTGCTGCAAATTCTACTGGGAATATCAAAATCTTGGAGATGGTTTGATTTGGTCTACGCTCCAGACAACATGATTTTAGCTTAAAGGACCAAAGATGGTCTCAGTGCAGGAAAAATGGAACGAAGACGATAATCTTTCACCAAAGGAAATTGTGTAGCTTACTTATATAGGAACCGGATGTTTTTTTTTTCCTTAAAAAAAAGAAAACAAAAACAAGTTTTGGAATTAGATAATAGCAGAAATAGTCAACACGAGAAATAATGGTCTCGATTCACTGTATTATAGATAGAATTCAGGGGAAAGGAAGAGCAAAAATTATGTCTTGTATATTCTGAAATGGTTATAGTTGATCATTTTTTATAATTATAATGGATGTTAACTTCATCCTTCACCTTCTACTTGATGGGGCAAATATGTTAGAGTTCAACATTAGCTTAGGAGTTTATGGTTCATAGGATGTTCTGATATTGTTAGAATTCTGCAACATCAAGATCAATGATTTATTAGAGTTTTATTATAGTTAGGAGATAGTTGATTAGTTTCTAGATAAAAGATAGAAGTCTTAGCTTAATAGGATTTGTAAGGCTATTTAAAACCACCTTGAACATTCAGAAAATAAGAACAAGAGCAAGAGAAAAAACGTAGCTGCTGTTTTGTCTTTTTTAAGTAAAATCTACCTAGGCTGAAAAGGAGAGGAGTAATCATAGTTGAGGAACAAAAACGAAAAAACGCATACACAACAACAGTTTACACCAGATGTAGTAGCAGCTTGCACCAGACGCAACAACCTCCTCATTCGTGGCAGTAGCTTGTAGCAGCAGCAGCGATTAGACTTCTCTAGCATTAGCAAGCAGACGTAGCAACAAGCTTGCAGACTTTGCAGCAACAAAATAGTCGCAAAAACTCCTCCAGCACCAGCAGCCACGTTCCTCGCGCCAGAAGCAGCTTGAATAACAGCTTCCAAGTTGATTGAGTAGCACTGGCAGTTTGCAACCAATCTCAGGTTCAGTAGTAGTTTAAACTGTTCTTGCAATAGCATGGGAGATATCCAAATTGTTGGAGGGATTAAGAAGCTTAACAATCAAGATTACAGTGCATGGTCACCATGCATGATATCTTACATGTAAGACCAAGATCTATGAAAGGTAGTCCATGTCAGTGAAGACACACAACCAGCCGAAGACACTAATAAAATTCCGCGCAAGTGAAAGATTAAAGATGACAAAGCAATGTTTGCATTGAAGACAACAATCGAAGAAGATGTGTTTGAGCACATTCAGGATGTTTCAATGCCAAAAGAAGCATGAGATACCCTTTCTAGTCTTTTCTCAAAGAAAAATGATACAGGATTGTAACTTCTCGAGAATGAGTTTTTATTGATGACACAATAAGACAAAACGATTCCTCAATTATTTAATAAGATGAAATCAACATGTCATGAGATTTCTAAATTAGAACCTAATGCAACTAATGGAGAAACTAGGATGAAAAGAATAATCATCCATGATTTAAGACCGAATGCCAGAGTTTGTTATTGTATTACAAAGATGGCCTACTCAACCATCACTAATTTAGTTTGAGAACCTACTTATTGGTTAAGAAAATATGGTTAAATAGATTACACAAGTCTTATTGTTGAAGGGTTGGGAGGAATCACTCCACACTAGCAATGACAGGAGTAAACAATAGCATAATCGCAAGGACATAATCCATAGTTGGCTCATTGATGATGAATCTAATAAGGATGGTGATAAAAAAAGAAAAAGAATTATCAAAGAAAAAAGGCTTTTCTTAAGGGTGAGCTTCAAAAAATTACAACAACAGTAGAAAGTTCAAAGGAAAATATCATAATTATAGGAAGAGTGGTCACATGAAGAAAGATTGTTGGTTTAAAAAGCCTACAGAAAGCAATACTGCTATTTCAAGTTTAAAAATATAAGTTCAAGATGAATGGGATGTTGGAGCATCCTTTGTCATAAAAGAGGAGGAATTAACATTGATAATGAAAAATGTTAAAATTGAAGATTAAATCAATTATGAAAGTGATTGGATCATTGGCTTTAGGTGTTCTAATCACATTATAGATGATAAACAAAAGCTATAACATCTAATAGAGTACAAAAGAAGTCGTGTGGTGGTGACATCTAAAAACTAAAGATTACTAATTTGGTTGTGACATTTATTGATGATTTTTCAAGGTTTATGTGAGTTTTTTTATGAAAGAAAAATCAAATACATTTAAAAAGTTTAAAAAGTTAGTTGAAGGGGAAGTATGAAGAACGATTCGTTGCTTGCTCATTGACAATGAAGGATAATATAGTTCAAATGAGTTTTCTTAGTACTCACAAGTTCAGATATGTCACCAATATACTTGTGCCAATACACCATAACAAAATAGAGTGGTTAAGAGAAAATTGATATCTTGCAGAAATTTATCGAAGTATGTTACATGCAAAGAATGTACCAGAAAAATTTTAGACTGAAGTGTTGAGAATTGCTGCTTATGTTATCAACAGACTCCCTCAAAAGAAGTTAGAGTTTATACCACCCAATGAGAAACTATAGAATACAAAGCGTACAGTTGGCTTCTTTCGAGTATTTGGTTGTTTTTGTTATGTATTTGTCCCTGACCAACTATACAACAAATTTGACAAGAAAGTTGTTAAATGCATATTAGCGGGATATGACAACAAAAAAAAAAAGAAGATGAAAATGTTGTGATCCTATGATAGGAAGGTGCTACACATAACAAGATATAGTGTTTGATGAAACATCATCCTGGTGGTATTTGAAAAAAGAGGTGATTCCAAATTCCAAAGAGTATGAAGAAAGGCTATAACAATAAAATGATGGACAATCTATATAGGTCCAATCAAGTTAAGAAAAACCTGAAACAATATACAATAATGCAATCGAGGAGCAAAAAATTAATCAGAATAATTGGCAAATTGTTGTTTATCAACAACAAATAGATGGTGGACCTAGTATAATAGAAGTATCAGCTCCACAATCACATCTCAGAAGGTCAATTAGAGTTCGTAAGTCAAACTCTAAGTATGCCAATGCAACCATAGTTGAAGAAGCAAGTGAAAAAAAACCTAAAATGCTTGAAGAAGCATCACAAAGATCTAAATGGATTAAAGATATGAAAAAAGAGGTTAATGCGTCAAAGAAAAATCAAACCAGGGATACTATGCCTAAACTAGTAGATGTGAAACCTATTTCCTATAAATAGGTTTACAAGATTAAACCTGGAGCAAATGGATCAATTGAAAGGTATAAAGCTTGTTTGGTGACTCACGGGTTCTTACAACAATTTGGATTGGACTATGATGAAATATTTAGTTCAGTAGTAAAGCTCACAACTGTACGTGTTCTACTTGCACTTATAGCAAACAAGAACTAGAGACTATGACAAATGGATGCGAAAAATGCATTTCTTTATGGAAAGTTTGATCGAGAAATTTACATGAATCATCTAGTGTGTTTTCAAAGTAAAGATCATCCTAAACATGTATGTAAATTGAAAAAAGACACTTTGCGGATTAAAACAAAAACCAAGAGCTTTGTATGGCAAGATTGCCAAATTCTTTATTTAAGGATATCCATTAACACCTACAGATTCCAACGTATTTGTGAAAGTCAATGGAGGAAAGATAACTATTATATTAGTCTATGTGAATGATTTGATTATAACCAGTGATGATGAGTTAGAAATTCCACAAACAAATGAGAACTTGTAAATTCGTTTTCAGGTGAAAGAACTTGGAGAACTCAAGAATTTTCTTGGGTTAGAGGCTGACCATACACAAGAAGAAATATTTGTTTGTCAATAAAAATATTCAAGAAATTTGTTACAAAGATTTGGAATGCTTGATTACAAGCCATTTCTAACACTAATGGAAATGAACATCAAGATGTGTGCTCATGGAGGAAAAGACATAAATGAAGCAACAATGTATCGAAAATTGGTAGGTAGCTTGATCTACTTAACCTTGACTAGACTTGATATTTCGTATGCAGTTGGTGTAATAAGTCGTTACATGCAAAATCCAAAGAAGTCTCATTTGCAAGTGGTTAGAAGAATATTGAGATATGTGAATAATACAGTTTGTTATGGCATTCTATACAAGAAAGGTGTAGAATGCAAGTTAGATGGTTACTATGATGCTAATTATTTCATGACACTCGATGATCTATAACTGGTTATGTGTTTAAGATTGAGCCATGAATAATTTCTTTTAGTAAGAGACAACCAATAATATTTTTATCAACAACATAGATAAAATATCGAGCAGTAACAATGACAGCTCAAGAAAATACTTGATTGATACAATTATTAAATGATTTGCATCAACAAGTAGATTATGCAATAATGTTGTAATGTGATAATCAATTAATAGTTTATTAGGCACAAAACCCAGTGTTTCATTCTAGAAAAAAACACGTGGAAGTGCATTATCATTTTATCGAAGAAAAAGTATTGCAACAGGAAATTGAGATGAGGTTAGATCAAGACAAATAAGCAAGTTGCAGACTTAGTTACAAAAGGCGTAAGCACTGGTAAACTTGAATTCTCTTGGCATCACCTTATAATTCTCTAGCCAAAGGATGATAGTTCCAAATCTCACTGCTCTTTTCTTTCCGTGAAGGGCACCTCACGTGGTCAAGAGACCATTGATCATTAGAAACATCGACAAATAATGTTACGAGGTGAGATGGGAGCGGGAGCAGATGAAGAGTAAACTTCATCGAGCGCAGACACTATGGCTGATGAAGTGGAGCCACTATGGTGCTATGAAAGCTCGACCCACTATGGCTGATGAAGAGTAAACATCGACATTTTTTCTTGGTGCTATGAAAGCTCGACCCACTGTGGCTGATTACTGGAGCCAAATATTTTGCCTTAGAAAGGCTATTGCTGGTTAATGGAAAAATGGCTCTGAAGAAAGAATTTGAAAATGCGACTAGTGTCCAAAGATGCGTTTAGTCTGAAACCTTTTTGATTTCAGAAGACGAGAACTCCATTCATTACACTAAAACCTCTTGGAATATTTCATGCACCCAAGATTAAGAACATCACTCTGTGATTCAGTCAGAAGTAAAATACCCACACCAATACTGAAGAATTGAGGATTTTACTGCTCATAACCGGAGAATAACTCCCAGCAACACATAATCACACTATTCTACAGCCACAGTGAAATCAATAGCAGCACTTTAACCAAAAAGTTCAGCCAATAGCATCACCCAACAAAGCCTGATATCCAAAATGTGAAACAGAAGTCGCATCATGTCCTTTTATGTCAACATCTCCTTAGAGACAAAGACATGGCAATTGACAAATAATACTATCATACTCCATTTGATTATACATTATAACTTCAACCCTATTCAGCTATTATTTTTTGTAGTGGACACCCTTGCTTGTTATTTGTGCCTGTCTAGATGATGCAAGCTTGAGAAATGGCTTCAAAGCTAGAACCTAAGAATTCTGAATTATGAACCCACTTAAATGTGGAGGCAAATTGTAGGCTACCCACCAACAAAACCTCTTCAATGCCACCATTACCTTTTCTCCCTGTAAACAACAAACCACATGTTTCCTCCGCCCAACAAAAAATACCCATCTAAAAAGGAAAAAAGAAAAAAGAAAACCCTAATTATTCCCATTATCAAAGTTTCAAGGAATTATTTTCCAGCACATCATGAGGAATGAGGAGGGATGACTGATAATTTAACAATGCATTGCTTGATTCAACAACAATAATAATAATAAAGAAAAAAACAATACATTGCTCGACTTTGGTGTTTGATGCCGAATAGGTAGCCATCACAGAGAGTGACTGCTGGGGAATTCATTAAATTCAGCCGTCAATCACCATGTTTTGACTACCTTGGTCTAATAAACTTGGTTTTGATTTGAGCACCTCCTCTTTATATCTGACTAGCAAAACAAACCAAGGCATCACAGGGGCCGAAAGGAAAATGGAAGATCTAGCAATTATCTGTTCATTTTATTAATGACTCGACGACTAGATGCACAAGAAGTTCGTAGCTAAAAAATGAGTTGGTGGAATTGAGACTTCATTGGCCAAGGAAATTATAATACATTTTACTTGCCAGCAATTGTCAGAACATGCATTTATGTCAATGGATCAACTCTACTAGCCTCAATAAAAAATTATATGGTGATAATTATTTTTAAAAATACAATGGATCAACTCTACTAGCCTCAACCAAATTATACGGTGATAATTATTTTTAAAAATATATCAAGTTTTTTTTAAAACAAAAGTTTATTAAACAATATAAAAACACAAAAAACCATATTTTGAAAATGGGATTTTTTTTCTCTTGTACCCAAATGGATATTAATTCTAGAGCAAACCTCAATATACATCCAACTATTAAGATAATATCAATTTTACTACCAGAGTATTTTTTATATTAATTTTATCCCTAATTTATTTTGATTAAGGAATTCTGTTATAATAACTGGATGTCCACATTAAATTACTTGTAAAATTTATTTTTTTCTTAGAAATATAAATGGAAAGCTTTAAAAAATAGATAAAGAGTTCTTAATTGAGATTTTTTGAAATCTTGAATGCAAAATGGATACAAAGATTGTTTTGGTGATAAAACTGAAGCCAGTTATATAGTTGAGAGGTATTTTTATTTTTAAAGATTTAATTAATTGGGGATCTTCATTAATACAAGACCGTGTGCCAAGAATGATTCAAACCGGAGACCGTTCTTCTCAACATGGGATCAAGTGAATCAAATAATGTTAGTGCTTATAAAAGTCTTGCTAATTTATGCTATACAAGGAAAAGGCTTAACCAATAATGACAACATTATTCTGCACAAAATGTTTAATTTAGATCATAGGTTTATCCGAAAGATGAAAACTAGAGGCAGATCTTGTGCCCTCTTCCATGCTTAGGACAACATACTCCATGACAGTACTTTAGAAAATGCAAAGTAATTTCTTCTGTGGTAATTGAGTGTTTAGGATTTTTATCATAAAACTACACTGCAGAAAACAAATGATCAAATTATTTGGAACAGAAAATTTTACAGCAACACAAGGAATTGGAAAAAAAAAAAAAGTACTCCAGAAATTTTCCGAGCTGTGTGGTATAATAGGTCTGGGAGGGTAGAACCTGAGGAAAGGTAATGTGCTACACTAGATTGTGACCGTACCAAGTTTGTAATGAAAAACTAACATACCTTAGATTCTAAGATAGAATGAAGCCTTAGCTGGAACTTCAGCATCAAGGTTCATTTCTCAGAACATTTTTTTTAGACCTTTTTCTGGCATGTAGATTGAAGTTGAGTTCTTTTCCATCTGCAAGCAAGAAACATTTCCAAAACCTATTTACATTGGTTTTGTTTAAGCTTTGTATTCAAAGCTACTCTAGCTATGAGGCGTTTCAGTCTATGAGCTCCAGGACCTGGTTTTATTTTGTCCAGGTCCCCAACCTCAGAACATTTGGGTTTACCAGAACACCATCCACCAGGAGTGAAGCTCCCATTCTTCCGGTGAAGTAAATCCTTGTCAATCTTATCCAAGACAGGGTCGTCTCTCTTGAATTTCCTGGCAAAAGCAGCACCACTCGCAATCATATGGTCTGTGTCATTAAGGGTAAGGGTGTGAGGATGCTGCTTAGGAGGATTGTCCCAAGCAATGTAGTGCAAATCATGACTGACTGCTGTTTGAGCATACTCTGGCACATTGCATATTACTGTGTGAAAGTATCCTTCAGGTGAGGAAACGAAGTTTGTGTAATACATCAATAAGGTTCTTGGTAGATTATCCCAACCCCAAATTAAGTACTCAACAAATGAGCGGGTGAGAACCATCCATGCTGAACCTGCATAAACAAATGGAATCCATTTATGAAGTTCATTGAAAGCAGAACAGCAGGCCTTCGTAGTTCCTAGCATTTTTAGAGTTTCAGTTGCAAAGCACATGTTGGAAGCCATCAGGGCTTCGATTTTCAGTAAAGCAATGGCTGCAATTGAACACCTGTTCTGAATTCTACAAAATAGCTGACTGGACTAAACACCAATTGGTTTGTTAAACTGATAAAAAAAAAGATAACCTATGAAACAGACGCCATGCATTCCTGAAACAAACTCCTAATGCATCAGATTAAGCTGTAGTTGTAATCAATACATAGAGCTTTAACTCTATCAGTTACTATAGATCACAAGCAACTGAAGAATATAGAAAAAGGAACTTTTATGGCATGAAACTACAAACATGTTAGTTACAGAAAGCATTGCCAGTTGAAAGTTGCAAATTGCAATTGCCAGTTGAAAGTTGCAAATTGCAATTGCCAGTAGACAGCCTTAAACTCTATGAAAGAAACAGAGATTACCATTAAATTCATTTAGAAACTGAGTAAAGCTCTAACAGATTTGTTAAAAAATTTGCAGATGTCAACAATTCAATCCTAATTAGTATTTATTTTATTTTTATTTTGCAGGGAATTAAACATCAATAATCAACCTTACTGGCATGCATCCGTGAAAAGATTATGGATATGTTAAATATGAAAACTAACCAGTGAATAATTTAAATGCTGTTGGCAAAGATCTTCTTGGCATCGCCCAGTATATATCTGCTTTAGTTGTTGAGTAAAGCCCAGGGTCTACAATCAAAGGCATCGCCCGTTTGTCCCTAAACACCACATCAGATATCAGATCACTCTCTGGAAACAGATTCTAAATCAAAGCGGGGGAGAGAAAGAGTGCTTACGCTTTCCACTCCAATTTACTTGTGTGCTCAATAAAGTTCAGATTTCGGTTTATGGTTGAAAATGTGTGAATAAGATCTGCATATTAATAGCAAAATAATCAGAAAGATATTTGAAGGCAAACAATTTCACCATGACCTCCACTACCCACCCACCCACCAAAAAAGAAAAACGAATAGTTTCATATAAAATTCAAATCACAGACTAACCATCTTGAGTTACAAGAGGATAATCAGAAGCACTGAGGTTGATGAACCAATCCCAATCTTTTCCCATTTTGAGAAGAATTGCACAGGCATGAAGTGTATTAGCAACCATGGTGGGTCCTTTGTAAGTAACCATATTGGCTTTGCTGATCATATAAACATTTCCAACTTTGGAGAAAACCGGATGCTTTTCCACTCGTGACGCAAGCTCCAATCTTTCATTTGCTGGGGACTCGAGGTCCAGATGAACCACATATTGGTTCCGGGGATGGTAAAGTGAATGGAGGGTTCTCCAAAGCTTTTCCAAGTCACCTTTAGACCCAGAAACCAGATAAGCAAATCGAGGAATTTGGGAAGGGAGAGGAGGGGGAGGAGATTGCGAGACTTTTGTTTCAGCATAAACTTCGGTTGTCTGGTTGATACGGAATTGGAAAATGTTGAAGATTTGATTGATTGTGTGCAATGAAGAAACAAGACCCATGTTGAAGCAAGTTGCTAAAAGGAACAGACATATGAGGGAGCTTATAACAAGAGGGAAAGCCCATCTCTTCTCCACGTTTAGGGACCCCATTGAAAGACCTTATCATGAGTTCCAGTGACTGATCCTCACAGCATCCCAAATTGGGATTCCCAAGTTGTGCTTGCTCACTCAACAGAAACGAGAAATTGGTATTCAACAATGAACAAAATCTTTTATATACCGGATACTACGATAGGGAAAAAAACCCAAAACCTGGCCTTTAACCAGTCTAGGCTGCCAAATCACAAAAAAACAACAGAGCAATCCATTAACAAAGAAACTGCAGCTTGCGAAAACCAATAAAAAAATTACAAAATACGCATCAAATGATGTAGAAATAAAATATAATACCACCACATAGACATAGGAAGACAAAGAAACAGTTATATATATAAAAGAAACACCAAGAATTATAAGAGACAAACGATGCATCGATACAATCGACCAAAGATCAACAAGTGAATCAAACAAATTAGCTAAAAATTCTTCACATTTTTTAATCAGGTGCATACATTATCAAGCAAGTCATTCACAACTAAAAAAGTTTTTTTTTATTCAGCTGTCTAGAATGCTAAAATCTTGGCAAGCAACGTTACTACAGATCCTAAATTCCAAAAAAAAAAAAAAACATTTGATTCACATTTGACAACCATGTTCACTTCAATGAAACAATCGATAAAAAAGAAACCACTCAAATCATTTTTGTTATCATAAATACCACATCAACTCCTACCTTTATTTATTTATTTATTCATTCATTCTTTCGTTAATTCTTTTTTTTAAAAAAAAAAAACTGAGATCACACAATAAGAAGCAAATCCCAAAAGAGGAAATTCAGGATTTGAATCATTGAATCAATGAAAGAAACAAATGAACCCAGAAAATACTGTAACGGAAAAGAAAAAAAAACAAAAAGAATAGCGTAACGGCCATGGCGTGGATGATGGCACACACAAACACAGCTGAACCAATACAAGAACAAATTAAAGAAAGACAGGAACAAGAAAAGAGACAATAACTAGCGTAAATAATTAGTTTTGTTAATAAAAAAATCAAAAAATAGAATAAACCTGTTATAGAGATAGAGAGAACTTCAAGACAGTATTTTTGTTCTTATGCTCTTTCAGGAGAGACAACGTGGAGATAGAGAGATAGGGAGGTAGAGACCACGTATTTATAAACAATAAGATTCTAGAGTGAGAGAGATGCACATTAAATAAATTAGGTGGTTTTTGGTTTTTTTAAGAGGACGTGTAAGCATGAAGTGGATCGTTTTGTTTGGTTAGGGATGATATGGAGATGTTGTTTTTTAAAATATTTTTTTATTTTTTTAATATATATTTTTAATATATTTTTGATATTAACATATTAAAATATCTAAAAACATTAAAAAAATTTAATTTAAAATAAAAAATTCAAAACTTGATGAAAATTCAATTCAACCACATCCTTAAATATGGCCTCGTAAATTCATAATAATAAAGATTTGCATTAACTATATTTTAGCTCCTCTGGGTTCTATAATGTCTCGTTTCTATTCTTTTTTACTTTTTCAAATTTTAATTACATAACTTTTCAAAAAAAATTAGTATTAAAAAAAACTAAAACAAAAAGATGTTTTGAATAATGTAAGATAATGTAGCTCTAAATTTATTTGTATTATGAAGTGTAACAATGATTTTGCCATTTTCACCATAAACATTTGACCTTGCTTTTGGGATAATAGAATCTTTTTATATTTTTTGTATAATAAAATTACTAACTTATAATTAAAAGCAAGAAATAATGAATTTTTGTCTAGGGGTTATTAAAACTTTTTTATTTTTTAAAACTCGGTAAAATAACTTAATTACTCTTAAAATTACAAATTCTTTAATCAGTGTTCGGGGGCTTTTTTGTCTTTTCATCTTATTTTTTTTGTTATTATCAAGTTGAATGAGGGATATTTTTGTAATAAAATAAAAATAAATATTATTAAAAAAAGGTGGATGAAGCGTGCATTGCATGTATCATTACGTGGGTCCTAACCATGCCATTCTAGTAGCTTGTGCGGGGTGGTGCAGTGGTTAAATGATGGCTTCCAGGGTGGCATTCAAATCGTCTTTGCAGCCCCTCCATTCATAGGTGGCGCATGTGGTGTATAGACCTTTAATTTGGCATCGATGACTTTTTTTTCTCTCTCCTCCTTAATTTTCTCGCCTCAACCTTCATATTTTCAAAGTAGCCCTTCAATTTATTTTTCTTTCACATTTAGTCACTGTTCTTTTGATTACTATTTATTTTATTTGAAATGATTTATAAAATTGATTTTTTTTCAATTTTATTCTCTTTTAATTTTTTTATCTATCAGATTTGTTCCTCATTATCTTAATTGTTATTTGTTTTGTTTTGAATCCATTTTTTAATTGAATTTATTTTTCAATTTCATCCCTTAGTGTTTAATTTTATTTTATTTTTATGTCAAATTTGACCCTTATTCTTTGGATTGTTATTTATTTTACTTTGGCAATTTTTTAGATTCAAATATTTTTTTTATTTTATCCTTCAATATTTTTTAATTAAAGATTAGCCTTTATTGCTAAAAAGAGAATAGAACTTAATTGTAATTTTTTATAATATATTAATTATTGGTGTCTAATTAATCTAGATTTTCATAAATTCAATGGGTCTAATATATTAATAGTGTTTGGAGTTTAATAATTGATCTAATAGGTGTTGAATCTTGCAAAAACAAATATTTTTTATTGCAAAAGAAAAAAAAAGAATTTAAGATCTTTTGAAAAGAGATAAAAAAATGAAAATTAGTTGAATTAAATCTTAATTCATTAATGACATAAAACAAAAATACTATAAATCATAAGTTCTAAGATTTCATAAATTATGAGTTTGAGAGATTAACTCAGGTTTAAGAGATTTGTCCGGGGTAGCTTTTTTTTCATTTCTATTTTAAAGCTCATGTTTTTTTTTTAGTTTCATCCGTCAATATTTATTTAATTAGAGATTGAGCTTCATTACTCTTTTATATTTGTTTATATGGGATTTCTCACTGAATTTGAAAATAACACGGGTTATTTCTTGTCTTTTTTATTCTCATTCTTTTTTTAATTTATCTTTTTTTTAAGAATTTATGTTTTGAATTAAATTAATTGATTAAATATAAGCATTAAATGCTCACTTTATGATATTTTGATTGGTTCGCTTTTCGGGTTGTTGCTTTGATGACGTGTGCAACCTCTTTCAGAGTCATTATGTAGCCTTTCGCAATGATGTTAAAACCGTTTCGACGAGCTTTGGTTAGTGGTGGGGCGGTGTCCACAATAAAGTGACGATGAGTCTCCAACAAGCTTTTCTTCCTTCTCCTCCTGAGTATTATATCGCCAACTCATTTTTTATAGTTAATTATTACCATATTTTTTCCGCTTTATTTATTGTTAATGCCTTTTTTTAATCATTTTATTAAATTAACTAACGTTATTAAACTCAATCAAGTGAATGACCCGTGTATCACATCTTTCATGTTTTTTTAAAAGCACCGATATCGCTTAAACATCTTTTTTATGTTAGAAAAATTTTAACTTGGCTCGTGGCATAGTGCGGACACCAATCTAGTGGCACATAATCCTTAAATAGCTAGTACATTTTTTTTTATAAAAAAAATTCAAATATGAAGAAAGCTATCGATGAGCACATAGTGTGTCTAAGTGTTCAAAATAAAACCCACATAAGACACGAATCCAAAGTTATGATTGATCATAAAACTCACTCAGGCACCTAAGATCCAAATATAACATGTATCCATTAAGGCCTAGCCTTTATCATATTGCCCGAAGCTCTTCTAAAACCAGGATCATTAATCTAGCCTATAAAAACTTTGATGGCTCAATAAGGCCAAAAAACCTTCTATTATTTTGAATATAAGGTGTCCATAAGGATTAACAAGACAACATCCTCGGATAGAAAATCCACTAAGATTCATGGAGATCGAACCCCGGATGGGTTAATACTCTTAGGATCAACTATTACACTTGGATGTAATATTCTCTAGTTAAACTTGATCTGTTTGGCACAAACTATAGAGACAAAACATTCATGCATTGAATAAAGGCATGCCCCTTGACCACATGTCTCTCAAGTTGTGTTTGGTTAGTTTCCAAGATAGCAACGACAAATACGAAAGGTATAAAAACATGTTTGGTTTAAGGGACAAAGACACAAACATAAAATAAATGTTTATAGAATAATTTTATAGTGATTTTTATATTTTCAAGATAGAAAGGACAAAAAGAAATGTCTTCTTTGTCACCACTATCTTTTTTTTTTTTTCTTAAGACAATATCCAAACACTATCTTAGATAACGTATGATTATTGTCTCAAAATAGAAGAGACAATTATGACAGAGGGGATGAGACGAAACAGAAGATGGAGAAGAGATTGTGTTTAGTAGTAGTATACAAGACAAAATAAATATTTTTGTGTTATGATTGATTAATGAAGGACAAGGATAAACAAACTATAGAAAAGTTTGTTTTTACCTCATATATATATATATATATATATATATATATATCCATCAAACTTGCAATGTCTAGAACAATAAATAGAGATTATAATTCTCACTTTTAGTTTATAATGAGCTTTTTTTTCTCCAAACTAAAAATGGTAATTTCTCTACTCATTCTCATTCTCCAACCCAACAAACAAAAACATTTAGCTTCCATTCACCAAGTAATAAATCCAAATAAAGAAAGCCTATTCCCTTGCTTTCTCCTTTAAACAACTCCAAACATAGTATCATTTTAAAATAGGTTATGGTCTTGATTAATTTGTAAACTTATCCAATGATACATTTGACCATCCAAATGAAAATTTTCAAATTGTTACCTTGTCATTCATTGCTATTATAAATCTTTTTTTTTCTCTTTTAATATTTTGTCAAAATTTAATTTTCTTAAAAAAATCATTATAGAATACTTATTGTGCTTTTGGTAAAGTATTTAGCTTCCATTCAACGAGTAATAATAAATTCAAATAAACTTTTTAAATTAAACCTGATATATATATATATATAGTAATTTATTCAAACTTTATTTTGACTATCAAAATTCTAGAATTGCTTAAGAATAGGATAACAAAATTCAATAATTAAAAAATAAAAAATAAATTCATGAAAAATAGTAAAATTTACTAAATATATAGTTGAATGATATATGTGGGAATTTAGTGCATATATATTGAAATTTTATCTTCCTCTTAACATCTAATATTTAAATTTATTTACAAATGTTGGTATCCATTGATATGTAACATCTAAGTTATAATAAGTTTTTCATTAAATACATGTTATAACAACTTTTATGACTGAATGTCCCTCCATTTATAACTATCGAAACCAAAGTTGTCAAAATCATGAGTTGACTTGTAAAATTGTATGATTTTATGAGTCAATATATACTTATCGTGCAAAATTGCATAAAAAAGAAAATATAAATACTACCCCAATTAATTCTCTTTCTCCCTTAGTTAGCAAACAAAACCCTGTCAAGTGAAAGTGGACATCAAGATATTATCTCACAGTCTCGCTCGTGCCACTAAGGTGTTAGAAGTTTAAAACAACTTAGTAGCCAAACCCCAGTTTTCTCTAAAGGTATGTATTGTTCTCGTTGATCTCCTTTTCTTATAATTACTTTTGCTCATTTTTTCGGTCTTGTAAAAAAATGGCTGCAAAAGAATTTTTTTCTTCTCTATTCTTTTTCTTCTTATTCATCAACAAAGCCTTATTAGATATTATTTTGATTTGATGTCATCTTTTTATGTATTAAATTTTGCTCAATCACAATTTTTATTGCTTGAAGTGAAGAAGATTAGGGTTTCTTTTTTCTTTTTATTGGCAATGTTGCTTATTATATTATTTAATCAGTTTATTTTTTTTGTTACAGTTATATGTGATGACTCCCATTCTTGATGAATTGAAGAAACCTATAGTTATAGCTAGAGTGAATGCTGAGAAGTCTACCTATCTTGTTAGGAAACACGAAGTCGAATATGTATTTCTATGATATTGTGTGTGTTTATATAATGAGTTTGTGTTGCTGATTTTGTTATAGAATCATAATTGGTTAGATCAGAACTGAACCTCTTCCTTTAAGTTTTTCGTTTTAAATTTCTTCTTATATTGTTTGGTTAGATAAGAACTTTTCCGTGTCATATAAAAAAAAATATTTTTAACAACCTTGATCCAAATGACTTGCATTTACTCAACCACATAATAGACTAAATGACTTGTAGTTGTTGTTTTTTTTTTCTTCATTCAATGAGAGTTAGAGCTGAAACTATCACTAATAGATTTTCAAAATCAAACCAATTAAACCTGAACTTATCCAAATCAAAAGAATGAAAAACTATAGAACCAAATAACAATTTATCATATATCTTAGAAAAGTTTATGGTGTTTAATCTATAACTACTAGGTATGATAAAAAAAAATTTACATTCAGTTCCAATAAAATAATATAAAATCAATAATAGAGAGATGTATAGAAACTTTAATTTGTGCAAAAAAAATGCAACAAGGCCTATGTGGTCATAAATTTGTTGCAAACAATTGTGAAAAAGATTTAAGTGTTTCATTTTCTTTCTTTTCATTTATTCTTTTTTACATGGTGATGACTACAAAGTTTTTCCTTTTAAATTTCTTCTTACATTGTTTCGTTAGATAAGGACTAGATCTTTGTTTCTAGTCATCCTTCATTCATACCAAAACATCTCATTATTGCTTAGAAGTTAGGACCTTGAAAACCAAACAATTAAGCATATTTTATTTTCAGAAAACAAATTGCCAAATCCCTTTTTGTTATTAACCTAATAATTTAAGTTGATAAGTTTGATGTTATTCTTTAATTGTCGAGTTCTTGTCATTAATTTGAAGTTCCTTATGATTTTTCGATTCTATCATTTATTTTTATGATTTAAGTTTATATTGTATTTTCTGTGTCATATAATTTTATTTTATTTTGACAACCTTGATCCAAATGACTTGCATTTACTCAACCATATAATAGACTAGATGACTTGTTGTTGTGTTTTTTTTTTTTTTACTTCTTTCAATGAGAGTTAAAGTTGAACCTATCACTAACAAATTTTCAAAATCAAATCAATTGAACTTGAACCAACCCAAAACAAAATAATATTCAATTTCATTAAAATAATATAAAATAAATTAAGACTACAAGTAGTCATCACTTTGTAAAAAAGAACAAAGGAAAAGAAAGAAATAGGGGTGATCATTTTCGGTTTGGTTCGGTTTTTATAAAAAAAAATAACCAAACTAGTTTAAAAAAAACGAAACCAGTTCAAACCAACTGGTTTCGATTTTGTTCGGTTATTTTATATTAAAAACAAAAAATTATATTGTTTTTCAGAGTTATTTTTGTAATTTCTAATGGTTTTGGTTTCGGTTTGGCTCGGTTTTTTTTGTTTGGGTTTGGTTTGATTTTTTTGGTTTCAGGCTTATAAAACCGAAACCGAACCGGTCGGTTTTTTAAAAATTATAATCGGTTTGATTTTTTTTCACGGTTCGATTTTTCAGTTTTTTTGCTCATCCCTAGAAGGAAAATGAAACATTTAAATCTTTTTCATAATCATTTGCAACAAATTTATGACCACTTGAGCCTTATGGTATTTTTTTTTTTTGCACAAATTTAAGCTTTTATACATCTCTCTAATATTGATTTTATATTAGTTTCTTCCTTTTACTTTTATTTATGTTAATATATTTTCTAGATTGATCCAGATAGTGAATTGATGTCCGCGTACTTATTACCATACCAAATTTTGGTCGAATGAACTAATCTATGTTAGACAAGATATATACAAGCTTCAGGAAACACAAAAATTAAAGGAATGACAAATTACTTTTCTTATCCAGTTGATTGTTTAATTTCTGATAACTATAATTTTTTATTATTTGTATTTTAAAGTTCTTATTTTATTTGTAAATACAAACATATAAATATTCTTATAAATACATGAATATACTTCATACTAGTATATGCAGAACCAACCTTCTTAATCATTTTAACCTGGTATCATAGCATTTTAGCTCACCCCACTCGATCCATATGGCCTTTTTAAGTGAATCTTCCACCACTTTTGTTGTCCCCAACATCACCCAACTAGTTTCTGTCAAACTAAATGACATTAATTATCTCAACTGAACTACTCAGCTCACAACTGACCTGCGTAGCCATGATCTTTCAAGCATTGTTAATGGTTCCAACCCTTGTGCTCCGCAGTTTATTGTTAATGATACTGGGAAGACCACATCTGACCTCAACCCTGCCTATCTATTATGGCAGAAATGATTAATTTATCCTTATATGGATAAATGCCATATTATCTGGGAAAGTTTTGTCAATTATTTGTGGACTAAATTATTTCACCAAGTATGGACCACCTTGGTTAATCACTTTGCACCTTATTTTTGCTCCCGTATCTCTCATCTCGAAAGACAGCTTCATTCTTTAAATTAGGGATCTCAAAGTTGTTCTGATTATTTATTGACAGTTAAAAGTTGGTCTGACAACTTGCCACTGTTGGAAAACCTATGGATGACGAGGATCTGATCTCTTATGTTATAAAGGGCTCAACTCTATATTTTATCATTTCATAGCCTCTCTGAATTTTACAACACGTAACACCAATATTAGCTTGAATGATTTTCAAGATGAGTTACTTAACTATAAGCAAATTATTTACACATAAATCAAGCTTGTTGAACCCAAAAATAACATTGATTTATTCACTAATAGCACAAAACCACCACACTATATAAATAAATTTTCTTCATTTCAACAATCATTTCCCTAATAAGCCAAATTCCTAACCAATACTTCCATATACTCTACTAAAAATGATTCCAAATCCTCTACTCCAAATAAGTTATTCTCCACACCTTAGCAACCCTGCCAAGTTTGTGAAAAAACAAATCATCAGACTCTAAACTGCTATAATCAAATGATTTTTTCTTGCTAAGGGCGACATACTTCATCTCAACTTGCAGCATTAGTGATTAGTACTTAAAAGTGCATTTTTATCAAGGTTTTATATCGTTATTTTGCACTTGAAGTATCAATAACTCCTTAACTAAAGCATGTTTTATAATAACATATCTAATAATATAAGATACCTTTAATTTATGGTAAATGTTCATCTTAAATGCAGGCTATCACATAAATGAAAGAATTGATTGATGAGTTGAAGTACTGAAATTGAAAGGACAAATAGATGGCCAAACTTAGAAAAGAGATGTTGGTGCAGTCCAAACTGGAACATTGTTCGGTAATCGGGTC
>Ga0307515_10005185_pt1 | contig 26479 bp, 6 predicted proteins | sample 17_EM_MG_FD_194513 | JGI IMG/M metagenome (GOLD analysis project Ga0307515, IMG submission 194513) | Populus trichocarpa ectomycorrhiza microbial communities from riparian zone in the Pacific Northwest, United States - 17_EM | ecosystem: Host-associated > Plants > Roots > Unclassified | place... | reverse complement strand
AAGTTAATTAAAGAGCTTTTAAAGATAATTAAGCTGAGGGATACCTAGGTTTGTAGCAATAATCCTTAGGAAGGTAGTCTCTCTCTATTCTAATATATACTGCTACTTATTCTCTTCTATTTTAAAGTGGTATCTTAACTTATATATTATGCGGTTAAAATTATATCCTTTTCCTACTAAATGATTATAATAGAAGGTACTAGCTCGGCCCTTGAGCATAACGGAATAGGCGTTATGGTATTAATTAGACTCTATTCCCACCTTCTAATAATAGTTATAGAAGATACGTAGTTTCGAATTAAGAATATTATATAATTCCCTGCTAAACTTCTTTTTCTAATCTAAATAGAGCTTTGTAAGCTCTGTAAGTAATTTTAAACTACCTCTAATTTAAGATTAAGATAGAGGAGGTAGGGGTTATATTATAGGCTGTAGTGGGGACGTAGGTCTAGTCGGTAGAGTCTAAAGGTTATTAAATTGTGAAGTAATGGGATCCTGTGCCTGCTCTTATTGGGGTATAATATCTAACATTAAGGTTACGGGTTAAATTGGATACAGAGGAGTTAAAGGCGGAGGTAGGTTTGTCTCTAGAGGTATATTACTTAGGTTTTATTATAAGTTAAGCTTCCTTATAGTGCGTAGTTGGTGCTTAATCTCTTATAGAGTCTATTTATGCTCTTCTTTTACGTTAATAACCTGCTCCTAAATGTTGTCTTTAATAGTACCCCCGTCCTTAGGGATAAATACTCTATTCTCCTAAAGGAAGTTACGGAAGTCCTATACGATATCCTTATTCACGGGGGCCTATGTTTCCTTTGTCCATTTAATAAAGTCCTCCTTTATACATTCCTATAGCGCGGTATTGTTATATTTACTGTCCTTATAATGTACTATACGGTATAATAAAAATCCATTTAAGTCTTGTTTATTAGCGTTTGCAAGGTTAATTATAGCTTTATTCTATGTCTTTGGGTTAATATCTTCCTCATACTTCTTTGGGTAGGTTAATGCCATAATATGTATAGAATCGATGGGGTATCGTACGTCGAAGGTAGGTAGGATTTTCGGTTTTGTAGGATCTCGTAGGTTTGCTGTCAAGAGGTAGGCAATTCGAGATGTTGTTTGACGCGTTTTAGACATCATTTGACGCGTTTTAGACGTTAACTTAGGACCCTAGGTTTAGTAACACTTCTAACCTAAAGTACTTGACCAAATCTTCGTAAACGCGGTTGTTCTGCGTAATAGACGTAACTTAGTATCTCCTAGTACTTAGTAACACTTCTGTTACTAGTTTTCCGTAAGTCTAAGGTAGTATAGTATCGCCGGGATCTATTCTATATAAGCGTATATAGCACCCCTGCACGAGACTATCTCTTCTGTTCGAAAACCTAGCTGCTTTGTGGTTGACTGTGTATTTAATTACTGATTAGTGTTGGTCACACAGGGTGACTCACCAATAACGACTACTTGAGTAGGGTTACAGTGATGTTGGTTGATAAAGCTTTTTTCATTGGAATGAGGGAGGGCGAGGAGCGTAAGGCTCCTCGCCGCGCTAGTGCCGCGGCGGCACGTGACAACACGTGACGACCACTTGCCTTATTCCCGACAGCGACCTATATACACCTTTACTAAAACTAATACGTCCCTAGCATAGTTTTAGAACGATCCTTAGTTTTTACCTAGTGCCTAAATAGGCGACACTAATGACGCCGAAATAGCTGAAACCTAAAACCCCTATAATATTTTTATAGACCTCTTTATAGAGATATACCCTAATATCGCGTAGATAATCCGCCGCTCCCTACTATACCTTAAGACCTTTAAGCCTAGCAAAGCTTACCTTACCCTTATTAACTATACCAATAAATTCCTTAATAATATTAAAGTAAAACTATAGTATATATATAATATAAACACCGCTAATAAGAAAGCTAATAAAAATCTTAGTGCCCTTATCGCTTCTTAAATAGGAACTATTAACTCCTAAATAGAGACTATCGCCGTTCTAAAATAATTAACCCCTATAATAATGGTAGTAACCTAGCAAAAAAAACGGAGATCTAAAGACCTGCTAATATTTAGCGGAAAAGGCACCCCGCTAAAATAATAAGCTAATTTTAAGACCTAGTATATTAAAATTAAGGAAGTCTTTAACTAGGACTAGGATTACTTTAATATAGTTTAGTCCTAGATCCTTTATATCTTAGATATACTAGAGGATAAGGCCTATAAGTTTATTAAGTAGGGCCTAAAGCTTATATATAAAAACCTAAATAATATATCTATATGGAAATGGCCCACTAAGAAAGATATACTTAAAGACCTTATTACCTACTATAAGGTCCTTAATATAACCTAGGTTGTAAAAAACAAGCTTAACTATTTCCCCTAGGGCGAGCGTAATTACTAGTCCTAAAAGGGAGAGCTTAATAAGCTAATAGTCCGCGCTAAGAAGATAAATAAATAGAAGGTAAACCTACTCTAAAAGTTTATTTCTCTAAAGATAAAAGAGCTGGTACTTAGACTTGTCTACCTACCTGCCTGCCTGCCTACCCGTCCACCCGTCTATCTATCTGTCTATCTGTCTATACCTACCTATCTATGCCTACCCGTCTATGTTACCCTGATTTAATCGATCGATTAAATCGTTTATAGTGTTCGCTGGCTGGTCGTTTAAACGGTTGTCTGGCTCTGGCGACGGTCATCCAGCTCTAGCGACGATCGTCTGGCTCTGGCGACGGTCATCTAGCTCCGGCGACGGTCGTCTAGCTCTGACGATGGTCGTCTAGCTCTAACGACGGTCGTGCGGCTCTAACGACGGTCGTGCGGCTCTGGTGACGGTCATCTGGCTCTAGCGATGGTCGTCCGGCTCCGGCAACGGTCGTCCGGCTCTGGCGACGGTCGTCTGCTGGCTGTCGTTCTGGTGTCCCCCTAGGTAGGGAGGATGTAAGGAAGGAAGGGTAAAAAATGAGGTGGCTACCTAGGTGTATATAGGGGGTATACTTGGCAGAGGCACGTGTAGAGGCTATTGGGAATATAGCGGGGACCCGATGCGGAGCTTTGTGTAGAGCCTCCGTACGCAGAGCTTCGCGGGGCTCACAGCTCGGCGTGGTCACGGAAAAACTCGGCGTGGTCACAAAGTTCAACGTGGTCAGAACCCCCCCTGTTGGAATTACAAGGTCATGGGGTCACAGCGGAGGTATCTTGAGGGTCTAATTGATGATAGAGATGACGCAGACGATGAATATTGATTGATTCGTGATGCAGTAGATGCGGTTGATGTCTATATAGATTGCATGCAGAGTTCGACCTTGCAGTGTGTCCAGAGCTTAGTCAGCACCTCTCGCTTAATTCTGACACTCCCCCATGCTGACGACGCTCTTCTCGTCTGCTCGTCTGTTTCCTAAATAGGCAATTATGAAGCTATTCCCAAATACCTTGCAAGCGTCATTTGGCCTACGTACGGAGGGAAAACCTGTAGTAGGCGAAAAACCTCTGTCACTTGCTCCGTCGCTTGCTCCGTCAGTCACCGATTCCTAGCGTTACACAGTGCTTCGTAAATTGGTCGATCGGTAGCTGTTTCGTGAGCATATCTCCAGGTTGATCTTTACCTGGTATATGTACCACTTTGAGTCGATCTCGTTAAACCATATCGTTTCGTACAAAGAGGTATCGAGTCTTAATATGCTTGGCTTTTTGGTAGTGTTTCGTGTCGTATAAAAGGTCAACCGTACCCTTATTGTCACAGTAGAGCGTAGGGATAAAAGGGTTATCGTCGTCTCTCTCCCCTAGGTCTCTCGTTAGCTTCTCAAGCCATACTGCTAACCTTACTCCTTCTAACGCTGCCATAATCTCTGCTTCTATTAAACTTAATGCCGTTGACTTCTGCCTTTAAGCCATCCAAATCACGGCTCCCCTATAGCGTATAACTGCTATACCTTAGAATGATATCCGATTGTGTTTTATTCCCCACATAGCGTTGGTAAAGATATTATAGCCGGTAAGTAACGTAAGCTTGTATAGAGGTAGGCAAATTACTTAATTTAAGTAGGTAATTCTAGTTTCGAGAGTGCCGTTTAGATATTATAATAGCTGCTTACTTAAGCGGTAATGCAGTTCTCTTAGTGCTGCTATAAACCTAGCTAGCTAACCAATAGTATAGCTGATATTAGGACGTGTGTAGTTTAACAGGTAGATTGTAGAGCCAATAATCTGTTAGTATACCGTCGCATTGTCGTACTTAAGGGGACTTTCGATATTAGGTTTTAGAACAGTACCAGCTGGTATTAGTAGCTTAGATGGGTTGCAGTTGTCTATTCTTAGCCATTTAAATAGCTTCTTAGTATACATCGTCTAATATAGCTTAAGGGTTCGATTTATACGATCTCGATCAATTTAGAAGCCTATAAATACCTCTATAGGGCCTAGGTCTTTGTATCTCCATTCTCTTAAAATTCTTATCTTCGTAATATTAAGGTCTTAGCGCTTTCCTGCGATTAGCATATTATTAATAAATAACAAAATATATACTTCATTTCCTATAAAGAGATTAGGGTCAGCTTCAGCCGATTTTAAACCTATACTATTAAAGAACTTCTTAACTATCTAAAACCATTCTCTCGGTACCTGCTTTAGGCCGTAGAGTAACTTATTTAGTTTTAAGTAGACATCTTTTACCCCCTTAAGGTCAGGTTTAAAGTCTCTTAATAGGTTAAAAATCTGTATATAGATTTATTCTTACAACGGCGGGTTTAAGAATGCAGTTTTAACGTTAATATAGTTGAGCTTAAGGTCTTCTACTACTACCTTTACTATTAAAAACCTAAAGGTGTCGTATTGTACGACTAACGTAAATATCTTAAAATAGTCAATATCGGGGGTCTGCTTATCTCCCTAAATGTATAGTCTTACCTTCTTACAAATTACTTCTCCCTTAGCGTTATACTTATGCTTTAGAACTAGCTTACTTAGGAATAACAACCTTCCTTCTAGTACTCTCCCCCTTATAATAGTATAGGTATACATTCTCTTAAGAGAGAGAAATTCTTTAAAGATAGCTTTTATCTAGCTAGGAGCGTCCTCCCTTAAGGCCTAATCTAGCTTAATAGCATTAAATGGTGCTATAGGTGCTTTTAAGGAGGTAGTATTTTTAGCTTCTAGGTAGATAGCTTTTATAGCTATTACTAACTAAACCACTGTATCGTTGAAAACCCTTATATTTAGCAACCTTTCAGACCTTATTCTCTGCGCATAAGGAATATATATTAATGTGCTTTATACAGGCGTCCTACCCTAAGTATTACCTTGTAGATTTAAGCGTCCCACTTAATCTTAACCTGGGCTTCCTATTTAATTTAAGTGGCCCACTTAGTCTTAACCTAGGCTTCCTATTTAGCTTAAGCGGCCTATTTGGTCACTATCTGGCCTACTCTTAGTTCTCGCAACTGGAGTCTCTGTTGGCTTGTTTAAGGTAGTAGGGGGGGGGTCTAGGTTAGTTCGCGGCTTAGCTCATAGCATATCTTATAGCTTAGCTTATAGCTAGTACCTAATATGCTCTATAAGGGAACCTATACTTATTTACTTTAGCATCTCTAAAAAGCTCAATTGCTTGCGTATGTAGGTTTATCATTTTAAATTAACTACTCCCTTTTAATCCTATAAAGATATAGTTAGGCTTTATTCTTAAGTTGTACTTCCTAGGGTGTTTCTTAAGCGTATTAATTGGGTTAGTATAGCACCCAAAGATAACTAGATTTTTTAAGTTAGGAACTCGTCGGGTATATACCTTGTATAGTATAATAGCGCTATTATGCTCGTTGTTAAATGGAAGTACTAAGGTCGGTACTTAATTTTTAATCTAGACGGCGTGTTTAACTACGTAGCACCAGAGTTTAACTGGTATATTTTCTTAAAATAGAAGTAACCTTATCTTATAGTCGACTGTATAAATTATGCGCTTAATTGCGCTATTATATAAGTGCTTATATAGCGGACAAGGTTCAAAATTAATACCCTAGGGTATCAATTCGTCTTAGAATCTGCGGCCAAACTCCCCTTTTTTATTATCCGCTTAAATCTATGCAGCCTTGGTCCCCGTAAACCTCTCTACCCTTGCGATAATCTCTTTAATATACGGTAGTACTTCTTCGGTTTATAGGGTTTTAAGAGGGACAACTTAGGTATAGCGTGTGGCGTTATCTAGGGCTAGTAGGTAGTAGTTATAGCCTCTAGTTAATGTACTAATTCGTCCTATGGTATTAAGATATAGCCCTTAACTAGGTATCTTCTCGCGCTTAATCATCTTCTTGCTTAGTATTTCTCGCATTTTCCTAGCTAGACAAGCTTCGCATATACTCTTACTAACTAGTACTACTCTCTTCCTAAGCTGCATGCCTAGTAAGGAGTGCTATAGCTTAAATAGGTTGCTGTAGTTCATATATCCAGTTCAGCGATGCTATAGTTTAGTATCCGTTTTATTGACGTTTAATTATAAATCGTATACTTCTACTATCGCATTAAATGCTCCTAAGGCTCTTATAGTACGTAGAGGTTATTCTTTATAGTAGCCTTAAATGTTATACCTAATTTATGCTTGCCAGTAGCTTAATTATATAGGTTAAATGTAATTAAGTAGCCTTCCTAAGTAAGAGTCCTTACTAAGATTAGCTTAATTAACTTAAATAAAGGTATAAGCTAGACGTCTTTTAGCTTTAGGGTACCGATTTAAGCTTAGCTATAGCCTATAGCAGGGATAACGATCCCATTTGTAGTATAAACCTATTATAACGTATTCCATCTCTTTAGGTATATCAGGTCTGATTAGTTACTAGTAAAGTGCTTAGTTACACCTAAGTTGAGAGCCTAGGCTAGGGATATTGTTATAGTATAGCACGTTTAGGGTTAGGGTTAAGGTAGATTAAATCGCTGTCAAATTTATCCTTAGCTATTACTATATTCCCTACTTCTTTTGCCTTAAGAGTACCTTAATCTATCTTCCTAGCGTTATTAAATCGGAATTGTCTAAGCAGGGGATAGTCTTTCTAGTAGTAACCTTTCTAATAGTATACTCTGCACTTGTCTCTTTTTGGTCATCTTGGCTCTTTGGTTACTTAAGACGATAAGCTATAATGTAATGAGGAATGATCGAATCTACTAGCATAACCTCTGCCCCTTATTTGACCTCGGTTTCCCCTTCTCCCCCTAGGTTTGTCTTTCCTCTCTTATATAAGTGCTGCATTTTGTACTTATATAGGGCGAGCAGTCTTATGCTCCTAAAGAAGGGTAATGCAGCTCTCGAGGTCTTATTTATCTCGTAGACACCAGGTCTTCGTATTCTGCCATATAACATCGCTTAGTAGGGCTAAAAGGAGTTACTCTTTAATATCGTCGTTAGTAAGTGCTTAAGGTGTTAAGGCTAGATTAATCTTGAATTAATTTAGTATATAAAGGAACTCGATAATTTATATCTTTGTAGGGTTAAATATAGTGCTATAGAACTCCCTGCGAAGTCTAGAGGTATAGACCTCGTTATTAGCCTTATTAAACTTCTTTATTCCTTCCTATATTCCCTAAATATCGTACACCTTTATTATCGTACGTATCTCTTCCTAACGGTCGTCTTTTATCGAATTATAGATAATCTTGTTTGCTTCCCCTTATCTTCTTCTCCCATTAGCTGAATTAACTTAATTTGGGTCCTTTGCACTAGTAATAAAGTCTTAGCCCTCTAATATAATCAGGGCTGCCTCGCAGGTGCACTCCCAATCTGCAAAGTTGTCTCCATTAAAAATGAGGATTTTACCAGCCTTGTGATCATACGTAGGTGTCGTTAAGGTTAAGGTAGAGGAGGTCATTTTAGGGGTCGATTTTTAAGTCAGGAGAGGTATTACTACCTGGGCTTATAACCTGTTGGAATTACAAAGTTATAGGGTTACAGCAGAGGTATCTTAAGGGTCTAATTAATGATAGAGATGACGCAGAGAATGAATATTGATTGATTTGTAATGCAGTAGATGCGGTTAATATCTATATAGATTGCATGCAGAGTTCGACCTTGCAGTGTGTCCAGAGCTTAGTTAGCACCTCTCGCTTAATTCTGACACCCCCAACCACGCCCAACTTCTGACACCCCCAACCACGCCCAACTTCTGACCACGCTGAGCTTTATATATATGCAGCGCATATACAAACCAAAATATTTATTTTAATAGAATTTAAAATATTTAATAAATAAAAATTAAAGGTTGTATGCTAGGTATATGCAGGGCATATACAATAATAAAATTAATAAACTAAGTTATTAAAATATCCTATATATGTAATGTATAGTCTTAGCATATACAGAGCATATACTTACTCTATACACTTTACCTATTCTACCTTTATATTAAAGAGACCTTACTCCCTATATACTATCCTCTAAAGTATTACCTTTATGTTTTATATAAGGTAGGCTATACTATAGTATTTACTAAGTATATACTATAGTATTTACTAAGTATATACTATAGTATTTACTAAGTATATACTTAGCAAATACTAACCGTATATACTAAATATGCGATATATATGCTAAGTATATACATACACCTATAAGAATAAATCGCGGTAGTAAACGGGCTTGTTTATAAGCATACGCTAAGAATATACTAGGTATATACTATATATATACTTAGTATATACCCAGTATATTCTTAGCGTATGCTTATAAATAAGCCCATTTACTACCGCGATTTATTCTTATAGGTGTACGTATATACTTAGCATATGCATTGCATATTCAGTGCATACGGTCGCTAAGGTAAATTGTGGCTATTAATGCGCGTTCTGTATGGACAAAAGTGTGACCACGTCGACCTTTTGCTGGCGGTTCCATCGGTAACCACGCTTAACTTTCGCCGACCCCATTGGTAACCATGTTCAACTTTTCCATAACTACGCTTAGCTACACCCCGAGCTTCGCGTAGAGCCTTATATAGAGCCTCTATACGCAGAGCTTTATATAGAGCCTTATATAGATCCTTATATAAAGCTTTATATAAGAGCTTGTATAATTATAGCACGTAGTATACCAAACGCGTAGTTACGCGTTTGGTGCACTAACCACTTAGGTACTAACTAATTAGGGGGAGGCGCGTTAGTATATAGACTACGTAGTCTACCTCAATAGAATCGACAGTCACCACCATCCCAAAGAGCATACGATACTATACGTATTTCGTGCCCCGGGATATAACTTACTTATATTATTAAGTTAATATAAACACTAATTAGTGAGCGCGTACAGATTAGTAATTACTTGACACCTCCTACCGAGCGATTACGACAGCGACTACTCGTTTAGACTCCTAGTACGACCTACTAGAAGGTCGGAAGTCGGGGATTACGGACTTATTACCAACTCCGTATACTTATTTAAGTCTTAATATAGTTTACCGAAAGTATAATAAACGCGAATACAGACCTATATGGAACCCCCTACCCTTCTACAAACCGTTATAGACTTATTAATTACCTTTACGGACTGTTACGGAGACCTCTTACCCCTCTATAAACTACTACGGACCTATTAAGATCCTTTATGGATACCCTCACCCTTCTACAAACCGCTACGGACCCGTTAACCGATTTTACGGACCACTACAAGACCTCTTTTACCCACTATGTACTACACTATATATATAGTATAGCAGACATTAGTAAGCAAGTCGATGAAGGTTAAGAAAAGTAAAGGTAGGGAGTCGACCTTACGTCTATAACTGATGTTAATAACTATATTAAATTTAAAGTTCTTAAATACAAATATTTTAAGCTTATAAATAACGACCTATAGGAGCAATATTAGGAAGACTTTGCGGACTTTACGGAAGCCATTTTTAAGGCCTGCAACCCTACTACTATCTGCAACCTATAAACCCTTTTACGTTACTAAGGCGTATGGGTTAAAAGGGATAAATAAGTCACTTTTATATAGTCTTTATATAATATAATACACAAAAAGGACCAAATAAAATAGACTAAAGAGGAAATCCTAGACTAGGTTAAAGCTATTAAAGAACTCTTTACTTCTTCTAAACTTAATAGGATTGCTAGCCTTATACCTAACCTATTTAACTAAATCTGTCCTATAAACCTAAGTAGTTTTAGAATTAATCTTATAGGCTAAAGTATACCTAGTACTTAAGTTACGGACCGTAATACCCCTATAACCCAAATTACGGACTATAATACCCCCGTAAACCAAAATACGGACTAAACCCCTTCTATTATTTAAGTTATAGATCCGTAAACTATTTAAGTAAAGACTTATAGTAAGGAACTAGCTAACCTAGCTAAGCTCTACACCAACAAATCTAAGTATAGCGGTGAAAACGATAACTTTAACTTTAAACTAACTATCTTTACGGACCTTTGTTAGAAGGCTGATATTCCTAAATAGGAGTTTAGCCAAGCCTACTCTACTATACTACGCGGCCTAATACTTAACTACTATTACACTAACCTTAAAAGCAACCCCCTTAGTGTCCCCTTTAATAAGCTATATAAAGCTATACGTAATTACTTTAAAGGACTAAAATATAAGTGTAATATCCTTACCTAATAGAATACAACTAAGTTACGGACCGTAATAGACAAGAATACTGAAAAATCGACTATAGAGTGCCTACAAATCCTTATTAAAGACCTCCGCTACCTATAGCACGGTCTTAATATTAAGCTTTAAACGGACGACTTCCTATATAATAAACTTATTACAGCTTACTAGGAAATAAAACCCTATAAATACGCCTATTATAAGCCCGTAGATACTATAGCTGGCCTTATTAATAATTTACGGTCCTCTATTACAACGTACGAAGCCTTAAACCCGCTAGGTAGTACTTAAGCCTTTATTACGGACCTATAAAATCTATAAACTGACTTAGATGCCTACTTTACAGACTACCGCTACCGCTAGCAGTACCCGTATCGACTAGGTCCTACCCGCAACCCCTATAATAACCCCTATATAAAAGCATACTCCTATAGACAGACTAATTAGAGGTGCTTTATATGTAGTAAGGAAGGATGTTGGTCTATAAGGTATACCTAGAAAGAATATAATAAGTTTAAGAAGAGATTTAACAGCCAGATTAACTAATTTATCTTAAACTATAAAGGAGAGGAAGTAGAGGAGTCTTTTAATAAGTTAATGGAAGCCCTTATAATTAACTTTAACTTAAATACTTAGGAATAGGAGACCTTAAAGATATTTTTAACTACTTTCGGACCTTTTACGGATAACTAAGCCTTTAATATTACGACCGTATTAGCCAACCGTTTCTTTATACACTTAGTTACACCTAAAAACTATTCTATAAGCACCCCTGTTATAAACGTTATAGATTATAAGTAAGACCTATTTATATATATTACTATAGAACGCTATACCCCTAAGGAATTCTATAGTGTTATAATTAATATAGGTACCTCTAAGAAGTCTATTATAGGCTATAGATAATACCTTATATATAGGACCACCATAAATAATAATACGGATATTAATATTACGTAAACTAGGGCCGTAAACGTCTAATTTGGTATTGGCTTAACCGCATTAATTAGATTAGTTAAAGTTAAGACTCTAATTAGCCTAGTTAACTTCTATATAGTAAAAGCGGACACCCCTTTCCTACTTTGCCTTACGGATATAGATAAGCTATAGGTCTACTATAACAATGTTATAGACACCCTAATTAGCCCTATAACTACCCTAGGAAGTAAGCATATTACCTTACTAATTATATAATAATTTAGACACCTGTTCCTTATATAGGGAAAGACTTTACAAACCTATATTTAGAAATCTTTTAACTATAACCCGTACTACCTTACTAGTACGGAAATCCACTGTCTGCACTGCTGTTTCGGCCACCTATTAGCCAAAAAGCTGTATAAAGTCCTTAAACGCTCTAGACATAACAACGTTAATAAAAAGGCAGTTAACCACCTAACTAAATACTGCTCCTTCTGCTAGAAATACAGACGTTCCCTAGGCTAATTTAAGTTTACTCTTTATAAAGGCCTTAATTTTAACTACTTAGTATACGTAGACATTATATATATTAATGACAGCCTAGTATTATATATAATTAACGAGGTAACCCGCTATTAAGCCACCCGTTAGTTATAAAATATATCTATAAAATATACTTAGGATATTTTACGGACCTGCTAGATTAATATATACGTTGGACCCCCTAAGTATATTACCTACAACGCTAGTAGGAACTTTATTAGTAAGGAATTCTAGTAGTATACTACGGCTATAGCTATATTAATAAAAGCTGTCCCAGTTAAGGCGTATTAGTCTATTAGGCTTATTAAGTAAGCTTACCTAGCTTTATAGAGAGCTTACTAGATTATTACGGACGAATATAAGGATATTTAAAAGGAACTGGCTCTATAGATAGCCGTAAAAGCCGTTAATAACACTACTAGCCCTAACGGACTAGTACCTACCCTTTTGGTTTACGGAGCTTACCTAAGGATAAGCAACCTAGGCCCTCTTGCTCTGTCTATTATAGAACAAGCAGCTATAATACGGAAGGTAATAGCCAAAATAGTCAAATTACGGGCTAAATAAGCTGTTAATAGCGCCCTATATTACCGTAACGGACTTAATACAACCTTAGTTTATAACCTCCCGCTTAATTCTAAAGTCCTTATATAGCGTAAGAGCGGTAACTAAACTGGACCTTATTGCCTACTAGCTATAGAAGACAAAACATGCTACGTATAACTTTTTAGCGGACTAACTAACTTTAGAAGCATGTTTGTAAAACCCTACTTTCGGTCTAAAAATACCTGTGCTGTTAAACTAGACGAACTAAAAGTACCCGCTAAACTAGATAAACTAGAAGTACCCCTACCTACTTTAGAAGTCCCTTAGAAACCTATTAAACCGGCTATAAAGCGCGGTTAAGGACGCCCCTAAAAGCACCCTATAACTAAGAACCCCGTAATAAAGAATTACCTAACCTCCGTAGGAATATCCGTAAGGCAATCTCCGCCTATAGATATATTAGTTTTAGTATAGGAAACCCCTTTTACGGACTTATAACGTAAAGAGATTAACGGATTACTTAAAAAGGGTGTCTTTGTAGTTATAATGGAGAGAGACGTTCCACAAGGCGTCCGTATATTTAACTTATGCTTTATTAATAAAATTAAGCACCCTAGTACTAATAAAGCTTTTAAAAAATTAAGGCTTATTATATAAGCCTATAACGACTAAGGAAAGAACTTAATTCTTATGTAATTGCCTATAATTTAACGAGTTAGCTAATGGATTATACTTATACTTACGCTGGGGCTATAGTAAACTAAACCCGTAGCCCTCTACTTATGGGATATCTCGCAAGCCTATATATAGTCTAATACCTACCTAAGTAGGGATATCTTTATATAACTACCCCGCAAGCTTAACCTATAACTAGGAATAATTTTATGGGTTATAAAACCTCTTTACGGAGTACTAGAAGCTGGAAACCATTGGTTTAAGATATACTACCAGTACTACGTTAGTAAACTTAAAATGGAATAGTTAACCTATAACCCCTGCCTTCTATATAGCCCATTAAACGGCCTTAGTATTGTTGGACTTTAAATAAATAATACCCTATTTTTAGTAGACTAGACCTTTATAGACGCTAAAGAAACTAAACTATAAAAGGTAAAGTTCTTAGTAAAGCCGTAAGAGCAGTTAACTGAGCAGACTCTAATTAAGTTTAATAGAGGCTTAATTATATAAAAGGGTAACCTAATCTAGCTGACTTAGGAACGCTAAGCTTAAAACCTAAGGCTTGTTATAGTAAAGCCTACGGACCTTACTAGTTCCCATAAAGAGACCCGTAAGACCGTAAATATAAAGGACTAATACGTCGCCTAACGCGTAAGAGGCGCCTATATTACTATAGTCTGCTAACCCAAATCTGCCTATAATCTATCCTTTATAGCCTAGGTAATAGATCTATAAGAGAAAAATATTAAGCAGCTAAATAAGCGTATTTAGTGGCAAATTGACAATATAATAAGAGGACTTACTTTTGTACCACTAGACCTAAATTCCCTTAGTATACTAGTATTTATAAACGCCTTCTTTACTAATAATAGGGACCTATTATTACAAATTGGCTTTGTGATTGTACTTATGGACCGTAGTTAAGACGTAAATATACTATATTGGTCTTTAATTAAATGCAAACAAGTAACCCGTAGTATACTAGCTTCTAAGCTATACGCACTAGCTTATGGCTTTAATATAGGAGCCGTAATTAAGTTAACAATCTAGAAGATCCTATAATTGGAGCAATTACCCCTAGTTCTATACACCGATTTAAAGTCCCTTTACGACTATATAGTTAAACTAGGTACAATATAGGAGAAGAGGCTTATGGTTAACCTAATGTGCCTATATTAGGCCTATAAACGACGTAAGATTATAGAGGTTAAATGGATTAGCAGTAAAGACAACCTAGTAGACGCTATAACTAAGGCAAAGCCGTGCTAAGCTCTTAAAACCCTAATTAATACAAATAAGCTCGACCTAAAGGTTATAGAATGGGTGGAACGAGACTAACGGAGCACATATGGTTTATTTACGGCCCGTTAGAAGGCCGTACGGTTTATTTTACGGACTGTAAACAGGACTTATGGTCAGCTTAGAGCACCGTTTAGAAGGCAGCCCAGAAGGCACCTTAGGAAGGATTTCCTATGTATTTCTTTTGTGTTTTACGGCTCTGTTAAAGCGATTACGGAGGTTATATACAAGCGAGCTATATCCGAGTGCCGCTAGTATATGATTATAGCACGTGGTATACTAAACGCGTAGTTACGCGTTTGGTGCACCAATTACTTAAGTGCTAACTAATTAGGGGGCGGCGCGTCAGTATATAGACTACGTAGTCTACCTCAATAGAATTGACAGTTACTACTATCCTAAAGAGCATACGATACTATACGTATTTCGTGCCCTAGGATATAACTTACTTATATTATTAAGTTAATACAAATAAAGCTTTATATAGAGCTTTATATAGAGCTTTATATAGAGCTTTATATAGAGCTTTATATAGAGCTTTATACGGAACTTTATATAGAACTTTACACAGAGCCTCTATATTAGGAAAAAATTTACTAGCGTCTAATTTTACTTTTCCGCTATTTTAGTATTTTTTAGCATTTTTAGCATTTCTAGCATTTCTAGCATTTCTAGCATTTTCTAGCATTTAGCAGCTAAATGCTAATACTTAATTATAAATGCGGTATTTAGCGGCTAAATGCTAGTACTTAGTAATAAATGCCGTATTTAGCTACTAAATGCTAGAAAATTCTAGAAAAGCTAGAAAATGCTAAAGTGGCAAAAAAGTAAAATTAGATACTAGTAAACTTTTTCCTAACAATAGGCCGTTCTTATATTGCTTATAGTCTAATTTAGAGGGTTTTTAGCTTTATACTATTTAGCATATACCTTAATTTAATAGAGGCCTTAGTTAATAGCTAAGCACTAATCTATAAGTTCCTTTTATGAGGTAAGGATATAGATAGGGAGTCTAATAATAGAATAATAGGGTATATTATATAGATAGAGACAAATCCTTAAGGAAAAGGGAGAAGTCTATATATAAGGTAGAAAGGGTTTTCCCTAGGTATATATAGAGCACGTACCTTATAGGCGAGTTATCCCTAGATTGCCCTAAGGTCGCCTATACCTTACGGCTATATAACTATCTACTTAGGTTTTACCTAATAATGCCCCCCCTTTTAAAAAGGGTTGTCCCCAATCCTTTATATACTTAAGCCTTAATAATACCCCATAAAAAACCTTAATAAGGAAAATTTTAGAGGGAAAAGAGTGTTTTAATTTTGTGTATAGAGAGACGGGTAGTATATATACGCGGCGCGAAGATATTAAGGAACTTTAACTGGCGGTTAAAGTTATCTAATTGGTTAAATTTGTCTTGCTAAAACTCCCCCGCATTTAACTAAGCTAATAGCGATTTTCTATGCCCAGTATAGAAAATCCTAATTAGTCTATTTAATAGGTAGAGCTAATAGGGCTTAATACCGTCGCCTAAATTTAGTAGACTAGAAATATTCTAAAAGCTTACTTATATAGGTAGGTCGCTAGTACCTTATAAGTAGGTTATAGGTTATTTATATATAGCCAGATTTATAGACAGTAAGGTTATATACCTATTAAATCCGCCACTAACTGTTATGCCTTACGCTACCCATACGTTATATATGGGCTGGAGAGCTTATAAGACATTCTAACCGGCAGCCCGTCCAGTCGCGAGACACTGCTACTACCTTTTTAGTGGTTTGTATGGTCGAGTGGGTTGGGCTTAGGCATAACACTAACCCTATTTTAGCCTTACGCTATACCGGTATAGCGCCGTATATACTTTATAGGTGTTATAGCTTATATAAATGTCTCTAAACTAAAGCTTATAGAATGCTGTATTACGAAAATACTAAGCTAAGAAGAAGGGAAAAAGGGGTTGCTAGAACCGATGTAAACAAATATATAAGGTAAGCTGCTAAGGCGCTAGCTCCGGGCGAGCTAATCGCAGGTTAGTAAAATATAGTAGAATTTAGCAGGTAACGTGCGATAGCGCCGTTATATCACCCCCTTCTTTAAAAGAAAGCTTACCCTTAGGCTTAGTTAGAAATAGGGTAGCACTAGGCTTATAAATATAGGATTATAAAATATAAGATAAGGAGATAAAGGGGATATAAGTGCGTCCGGATTAAGTATAAAAGGCAATTATAGGCTAAGTAGAAGCACTAAGCTAAAAAAAAGTAGCCGCTAAAAGTCTTAGCATAGATCTGACCAATTAGATAACTTTAACCGGCGGTTAAAGTTTTTAGATATCTAAAATTTTATAGTACTAGTAGAAAACGGCAGAATATAGCAGAATTTGGTAGATAGCTATATTAGGGCTTTAGGGCGTTTTTATCCCTATATTCTTCTAGTAACTTATTATCTTTATTATACTAGCATTCTATTTATTTATCTAGGTACTTTAAGGGTCTAGGTATATTAGGGTATTAGTTATAAAACTCTTTAAGCTTTTAGGGGCAGCCTATAAAGTTCTACGTAGGGTACTAGGTTAAGTCTAAATTGTAGCCCTTCTATTAGATATAGTATTTTAGCGTTCCCTATACTATCTTATAGGCTAGTATTTTATTAACTTCCCATTTATTGTTACCGTTTACTTAAACTAGTAGGGGAAGCTCGTTCTTTTATCTAGGCAATAGGTTATTTATAGCTTTCCATAACTTATTTAGTAAGAAAATAGGGTAAACCCTAATTAAATTTAGGAGCTTTACCTTATATAAGTTGCCTATCTTCTTAAGAACCTTATATGGTCCTACTATCTAGTAGTTTAGCTTATAGCTAGGTTGTTTAGTTTTCTAATTCCTTATTATAACCTAGACTATATTACTAGGGGTAAAGTAGGGCTCTTAATAGTGTTTATTTGCCTGCTATTCTATTAACTTTTAAGCTTTTTCTAGGTTCTTATAAGCTACCGTCTAGGCTTCCTTAAAGCGTTTAGCGTACTATTAGGCCTTAGTATAGGATAGCTTCTCTTATATAGTCTAGGGTTCTTCTAGCCTTTTCCAGTTAAAGCTTATATAGGGTAAGTATTCTATTTCTAGCTAAATTGGGGCAAACCCTATGGAGTTATAGGGTAAGGTTACTTGGGCGTAGTCTATTAAGGGTAGTAGTTTAGACTAGTTATCTTAGAAATAGTTAATAAAGGGCCTAAGCCTCTAGTCTAGGTACTGATTTATAATCTCCGTCTAGCCGTCTATCTAAGAATAATAAGCCGTAAAAAGCTTTAGCTTAATACCTAGGATCCGGGTAAACTTATTCTAAAAGGCTAATATAAACTATAGCCTATAATTAGATATAATAGTATCTAGTAGTCTATAGATTTGGTAGACGTAATAGATATATAGCTAGGCTACCTTTTTAGCATCGATGTTCTTATAATAGGGAATTATAAATAGGCATTTACTAAAGCGGTCGACTATAACTATAACTATATCGTATTCGTTATAGTCCTTAGGTAGTTTATAAAAGTCTATAAAGATATACTATTAAGGGCGCTCTAGTATTGGAAGTGGCTTAAATAGTCCTAGGGTCTTATCCCGTAGGATTATAGCTCTCCTATAGTCTTCGCAGTTCCGTATATATCGATTAATATTTATAACTATTTTTAGCTAATAGTAGCAGTAGTTAATAATTTTACGGGTCTTATTCTTACTAGGGTATACTATAGAAACTTAGCAATAAGCTTTACGGATTAGTTTAGTCCGTAAATTATTAATATTAGGGACTATAAGCCGCTCCTGGTATAGGAGCAACCCTTCCTCCGCTTTAAAATTAGGGTTTCCTTTTACGGCTTAATCGCGGAGGGCCTTTAGGGCCTCAGCCGTGCGGTTTATAGTTAAGAGGCGGTTAATTAGCCCTATTAGTTCGTCTAAGGTCTCCTCTATTAATACTAGCTTATTTAGCTAAAAGTCTAGCTCCTTAAAGATCTATAGGTTAAGCTGTTTAGGATAGAAAAGGGCGCGCGTCTAATATTAGGTCTTTAGCTTATCCTAGGGTCTTATATCTTATTCTCTTTAGGTTAGGGTATTAGCCTTAAAGTTTTATTTACTAAAATAATATATAATTATAAAGAAGAATTAGGAGAGTATCTTAGCCTATTAGGCTTATTATTTAGTAAACTACTTTATAGTTATAAAGTACTCTAGGGCTTTATAGTCTATATATATTTTAATCCAGGAGTTTATACCTTTAAGCTCTACACACTATTAAAAGAGTAATTAAATAATAGCTAGTATTTCTTTATTATATACTTTATAGTTATACTTAACTAGGTTTATTATTTTTAAAAAGAAAGTAATAGAGTACTATTTACCGTCTAGATATAACTATAATAGAATTCCCGCTATAACCCTATTAGAGGCATCCGTTTTTAACATTAATTTAAGGTCTAGGTTATAGTAATAAAGGGTTAAAGAAGAGATAAGCCGATCCTTTATCTCTTTAAAGGCTTTTATATAGTTATTATTAAAGACAAAAGGCGTGTCCTTCCTAGTTAGTTATATAAGAGGTTTTACTATAATTCCGTAATCGCGGATAAACCAGTAGTAGAAGTTATAAAAACTAAGGAAGAATTAGATTCCTTTTACTATATAGTAGTAACTCTTTAATTAACGTCTGATATAGATCCTACTGGCCTACGCAGACTACTCCGTATAGGGGGGAAAACTTATATATTTACAGGAAGAAAACCCCTGCAGTTAGGGGAGGAAAAACCCTATGAGCAGCCTTAGTAGGATAAAAAAACCCCGATTTGCCATGTTTGCACGTAGCTGCGGCCCTATAGGCCTACAGCACGTCCTCCTCCTTAGATGTTTTGAACTCCTTAGGAACCACTACTTCCTTCTCTAGCTTATCTAAAGCTAGGGTTCACTACGTCCTAGCTAGGCCTTACCGATTAATCGCCGTGTATTTATTGCTTCTCCTATATCTTAACCATCCCCTATATACTATCTCTTGTTAACCATTACTATATACGCCTTACCTCCCCCCCCCTAGAGCCATTGAAGGCGTAAGGGGGATTTATCTGTTCTAACTACCGTAATACTAAGCAGCGGGATATATTATATTGGGTATCTTTTACGCCTAGGCCCCAGCTAGGCCCTTTTAAAGGGTTACCACTCCGTTAAAAGAAGACAAGGAAAACCGTGGGTTGCAATCTAGGCTGCCGGCAGTATTACGGCAGTAAAACGGCGAGTAACCGCATGCTCCGCGGGCGATCGCCCTAGGGGTTAAGAGGGGCCGTATATTTGCTCGTTCGTTCGTTCGTTCGCGCGTTCACTCATTCATTAATATAAGGTCGTCAATGCTTTTAATTGGGGGTTAGGGGATGTTATCAAGTACTGTTTATCCATATTAGATCGTATAGGTGCCCTAGATAGGAGAACAGCGTAGTAGTCGTTATATTGTAGAGGGCCAACAGTAGTGGTTTTCAAGATCTCACCATCCGAAAATTTTTCACCACCGCCCTTAACGCCCACAACCACCACTAGGTCCTGTCCGCACGCTATATAACGTCTCTACGTTGGCTTTAGATCTGAACTCCGAAGACCTAAGTTTGTAGCCGTCACCACATAGGTGCAGAGTCCGGTTTTGACGGCCTCCTTTTACTATATAAGGGGGCTTTTAGTTATAAATTGCCTCTACCTTCTTAGGGTTAACCTTAATTCCTTTTATAGTTACGATAAACCTAAGGTATTTTATACATTTTACCCTAAACTTATATTTCTTAATATTAACTTATAAGCCTACGTTCCGTAGTCTCTCTAGGACCTTCTTAATATAAACTTAATACTTAAGTTTATCGTCTAAGTATATAAGAATGTTATCTAAGTATACCATGCAGAATTCGTCTAGGTAGTTAAAAAGAACGTTATTTATATACCTTTAGTACGTAGCTAGTCCGTTTATTAGTCTAAAGGGAAGAACTTTATATTTATAGAAGCTATAACGGGTATAAAATATAGTTAAATCTTTAGATGCGGGGTCTATCCTAATTTAGTAGAAAGCTTAATAGATATTAAGTTTAGTAAAGATCTTTACTTAGCTTAGATATATAAGGGTCTTATTAATTAAAAGAATAGGATACTAATCCTTTTAAGTAATAGCGTTTAGCTTTTAATAGTCAATGTAAAAGTAAAGGCCTCTATTAGGCTTTTTTATAAATAGAATAGGAGAAGTAAAAGGGGCTTAACTTAGCTCGATAAACCCTTTAGCCAGGTTATTAATTAAGTACTACTTTATTGCTTTTAGCTTATCCATTAATTATTGGTAAAGGGGGCTATAACCTAGCAAGTTATTGGCTTCTAATTAAATCTTATAATCGTATATCTAGTAAAGGGGTAATTTATCTAAAGCCGCCTTTAAGAATATATCCTTATAATTTATATAAATAGTAGGAAAAAGGTGTTTAACTAGTTCCTTATCGGTTTCCTTAGCTAGCTCTTCCTCCCTATTCTTAATAATTCAGTTAATCTTATATAGGCTTATTATAAAGACCTTATTGTCCTTCCGGTACATATTAAAGTAAAACGCTATAGCGCTAATTATAGTAATATCTACAGTAGGGGGGTTATATAATAATAGGGGCGTATATAACTTTATAGACTTCTAGGGCACTAGCGTTATTATTACTCTTTTTAACTTCTATTGCATCTTTTAGAGGTTATCCCTTATATTCTATTAATGCGTTCTTTTTTATACTAGTTAAATCTGCGCGATTTAGATATTATCTACGTCACTATCTATTCTACTTTTATATATAGAGTCCTCTTTAAATATAGCGCTTTGGGAGAGTATCTTTATTAATATAGAGTTCTTTCTAGCTTTATAGTAGGCGTCTTCTTAAATAAAGGCTAGATTACGGGCTAGGATATCCTACTAGTAGGTAAAATTAGCCCTTACGGCTAATGTCTTATAGTTAGTTCGGATCTCCCTAATAAAAGAGGGCAACCTTAGTCTATCCTCTAGCCAGATAAACCGTCTTTATTGTATATTTAACTAAATATTAAAATAGGATATCTATTTTCGTCTAAGGATTATATTATAGGACCCTAGGTTTAAAATATAAAAGAGGATACTATATTAGCGTCGTCCGTTAAAAGCGATATATAACTTTAAAATATAGGTAACGGGCTAACCGGCTTAGCTATTATAGCCTTTTACCTAGATAGGCTTCTCTAGTTAGATAGCTTCTGCATTTAGAAACTTAGTAATATTATTTATATAGGCAGTATTTATAAAGGCAAAGCTATTTACTCTAGTATTAATAAGGGTAGTTATATTAACTCTATATTTATTTTAAGATACTATATATAGAACTATAAAATACTTTCCACCTATTAACTAACTAAGATTAATCTCTTTAAGATTAATAGGGTATCCTAGGGGGGAGTTTTTCCCTAGGGTTTTTCTTTTCCCGACTTATCGGACGTTTCTTCTTCCTTTATCTCCTTAATATCGCCTATATCCTTTAGCTCTAGGCAAGATAAGGCAAAATAGCCCTCCTTATTGCAGTTATAGCACGTAGCTAAGGTAAGGTTAATTAGAGTATTACGGCGAATACTAGTTAATAGCGTAGTATATAGCTAGTTAGGCGTTGCTTACCGGTATATAGTTATAACCGCTTTTAGTATAAGAGTAGTTATAGCTTATTTTCCTACTTTAGCTTCTATAGGTATAGCTAGCGAGTTCTAATTACTATAGAGTTGCCTCTACTAATTAGGATAGGCTTTAATCCGCTTTAGTTTTAAGTCTAATAATAGGCAATAAGCTGCGAGTTTATCGTAAGTTGGTAGGTTATTTAAGGTTATAGCGATCTTCTCTTATAGCTAAATTGTTAGCTTATTATATAGGTCTAATTAGTAGTTCTTAAGGGGAACCTAGCCTTCTCCTGTAAGGTATAGGAATTAAGTTTAAAATTTAGTAAAGGGTTAGTTCGGTTTTATTATTAGGCAATTATAATTATACTAGGCGTTCTATACTTTATTTAAGTTAATATAAATAGCCGCTAGGTGCTATATTATCTTATTAATAGGTATAAATTAGATAGGGGACTTATCCTTAAACTTGGCTTAGAGGTACCATTAAGTATCCCTAGTGGTTTAACTAAAGAGGTAAAGTATTTTAGCTTCTTTAGAAAGGAAATAGTTATAGTTAACACGAAGCTTTCCTTATACTTAAATCCTCTAATTTTTAAAGGTAGGGTTTATCCCGTTAGATAGTAGTAGGGGGTTAAGAAGCTTAATGGACTTTAATTACTTTATTATTATATCTATACTCCCTAAGATATTATATTTAGTAGAGTAAATAGATTAGCTAAGGCTTTAAAAAAGAAAAGCTAGGCTATTTTATAGGGCCGTAAGGCTTTCTAGGATCTCTTATAAGTTCTCTTATATATTTCTTACTTTAAGATAATTAGCTTCCTAGCTAGCTATAAAGGCGTAAATCTACTCGCGTATGTCTATAACGTTATTATTATCTTTAATTTCTGATTCTAATTAGATCTTAAGTTCCTCTTAGGTAAAGATAGCTCTCTTAAATAAACTTACTTTAGGTGCCATTATTAGCTTCCTAAGGTTTGTTAGTATTATACGCTTTAGTTTTAATTTTAGGGGTATAGGTCTAGTCCTATTTAGCTTATAAGGTAAAATATTATCTAGGCCTTCCCAGATAATATAGAGTTGTTTTAGTATCTAAGTATAGTATATTAACGCGTCGTTGCAGACGAAGTTTTTTTTAGGGTGGGATATTATTAAGGCCTTCCCAGGCAGGGTAGGGTAAGCTTAGTATAATGTTACGGCTCGTACAAATGCCTCTAAACCAAAGCTTATAGAATGCTGTATTACAAAGATACTAAGCTAAAAAGAAGGGAAAAAGGGGTTACTAAAACTGATGTAAATAAATATATAGGGTAAGCCGCTAAGGCGCTAGCTCTGGGCGAGCTAATCGTAGGTCGGTAGAATATGGTAGAATTTGGTAGGTAACGTGCGATAGCGCCGTTACAATAGGTAGGTTATAGGTTACTTATATATAGCCAGATTAGGACAGTAAGGCTATATACCTATTAAACCCGCCACTAACTTATACTTTAGCCTTATGCGTTATTTATATAGCATATATATAGAATAGTGTATAGGTTATTAGTATAGGTTACTACTAGTGGGTTACTAGTAGGTTATAGACCCCGGTTTAATAAACCCTAGTTATAAATAGGCCTATTCTTCAATATATAGATAGTCTACTAAGCTAGTATAAAGTAACGGATTAGGTCTAGGAAGGGTGCTCTTTAAATTAAGCTTTGTTGCCAGTATACGCCGTAGCTTCGCCTGTAAGTCGCTTATAAGTTACTAGCGTAGCTAGGTTACGTTAAAGTGTGGCTTATATAGGATAATAATAAATTACGCTTTACCCTATATATACGCCGTAGTTCTTACCGCAAGCGTTACTTGTTCTTTAATCCCTTAGAACGTTCTCTACTTCGCTTTAGTATAAATTATATTTTAGCAGCGGCGCTTACTTTTCGCCTACGCTTTAGCTACGAGGCTAGCGTGTCCCGCTTGCGGTACTTATTTAGTAGTTATTAATAATTTTTAAGTTCTATCTCGTATTTCTATTTATTATACTTATTTAGCCATCCTAGCTATTTAATAAGGTACTATAGTTGTCTAGTATAATTCTAGTAGGTAATAATTACTTCTACTTCCTAGCTACCTTCCTTAAGCTCTTTTACTATTAGGGGTTAAAACCTAGGGCGTAACCTATAAGGCTCTAATAGGGAAATATAAAAGACTAGGTGGAGCTATATTATAGTAAGTAAAAGCTCTAGCTTATATACTTGCCACCCTATACGCTCTAGGATTTAAAACGGTCCTATAAACTTATAGTTAAGCTTTTTATAGGGACGTTTTGTATAGATATTCTTAAAGGAAAGTAGGACTCGTTTACTAACGGCGAAGTGCTTAGCTAAGTAGTAACGATTATAGTATTTTACCTAAAGCTTTTAGGTATGCATTATTAACGCCGCCGCTACCTTATATATAAGGCGTAAGCGTTATAAATATGTCTCTGCGAGTTAGATATTTATTAACTTAGACCCCTCCCTATAACGGAACCTTGTAGTAGGTACTACGGTAGGCTTATTATTAGGCTAGGTATATAGGTAATGCAAATTAAAGTCAACAACGTAATAATAACTGGTGGAGTGGTTGCCTAATAGATTAACTCTAATTGTATTCTAAAAATCACTATAAGGAAGAAACTATCTAGGTAGGGATTAAGGGTCCTTAAATATACAACCGTACTTCTATAAAATCCTTCTTATATATAATATACGTCTTATATATAAGGTATATAAGTTCCTCCTATTCCTTTCGTTTAATACGTAGTATATTATATAACCTTAGCTACTATTCCTCGTTATATAGTTCTACCGGTTTCATCCTAGACTATACCTAAATTAACTAACTAGCTTCTTTTAACTCTTTTCCTAGTAGTTATAATATTGTACTTAAAGCGTCCGTAATACTATCTCCCTCCTCTCTATCTTTATCTTTAAAGATTCCTAATATTTTTAAGTTATTTACTAGAGGTGTAATATCCGTCTAATTAATTTAGTTAATATTATTACTTATTATACCTAAAGCAATTTCTTCTTTATACGCCCAACGTTGTGCTTACACTGTTGCTGTAATATTATCTCTTAGTAAGATTATACCGTTTTTATATTCTCGCTGTTTAAAAGGGGGGTTAGTTTATATTGTGTTAGCAAACCTATCTTTATAACAACTATCCTTTTATTTAAAGTATACTAAAGCGAATATTTATTTGTTTTATAACGTTCGCTTTACCTCTAATGCTAAATATACGCGATTTATTACTCTTAATAGTTGTCTAGTTCCCTAATTAATTTGTCTTAGGGTTTTATATTTAATCTACTGCTACGCGGCTAGATAGTAAACTATTTTAAGCCTTTACTAAGTTAAAATATTTTCGTAATGCGGAATAGAAGGCCTTAGATGCTTATATCGCGGTATCTACTTAATTGCTTTATCTTAAGAAGGTTTATAAGAAGGTTTGTTTTAAAGAGTAGAAACTTATAAAATAAAGTCTATAGGAACTTAGTAATAAAAGAACGGATTCTCCCCTGGCTAAGAAGGAAATAGATTTAAGTAGTTTAGTAACTGCTCTTTTTAGGTCCCCCTTAAGTAACTTATTTTTCGGCAATTTTTCTTTATTAATGCTGCCTAACCTAATTTCTTCTAATACTTCTATACCTTTCCTATAGCATTCTTTAGGTTCTCTAGTAGTTTCTAGGTAGTCTTATTATAGCCTATCTACTTTACCTTATACTATATTTTATTGTCGATGTCCTTATAGCTAACAATCTTTAAAACTTACTATTTGTCTACTTTATAAACCGGTAGCTTAATATTCCTATATACTGGCTTTAATATTACAATATACTGGCTTTAATATTACAATATACTATATAGGGTAGATCTTTATTTTAGCTAGTAGGTTTAACTTAAATATAATCAGTAAAATCCTTTACTTAATTTTAAAAGGTCCTAGTCTATTAGTCTAACTTCTTACTTAGTCATTAACTCTTGAAAATTTTATATAGTAGCTATACTTTATCTCCCTTCTTAAGATCTAGTCCCTTAGATCTCTTAGCATTATAGTACTTTTTTATTCTCTTTTATACTTTCTTTACTAATTATATAAGGTCTATATAAAGATCTATTAGTATCTTTATTCTTTTTTTAGCTATACTACTTATTTTCTTTACTTATTGTAGTAATAACAATATTCTTAGCT
>Ga0307515_10005184_pt1 | contig 26479 bp, 34 predicted proteins | sample 17_EM_MG_FD_194513 | JGI IMG/M metagenome (GOLD analysis project Ga0307515, IMG submission 194513) | Populus trichocarpa ectomycorrhiza microbial communities from riparian zone in the Pacific Northwest, United States - 17_EM | ecosystem: Host-associated > Plants > Roots > Unclassified | place... | reverse complement strand
GTATACGTCACCACATTCCGGACGCAAAGTAAAGGAAGCCTGACGCTGGAGCGGCGAGCGTAATATACAATGCGACGCGTCACAAGAATAAGAGGCATGGTATAATAGCCGCCGCAAGGGAGGTATGCAACGCGACCCGTCGCTTGGGCAACGGGTCTCGTCTGATTCTCCGTCAGAGGGTACGAGGTTCCGCCAGAGCCGTCAGAGCCGTCCGGAACACCCGGGTGTTTCAGACGGAAACTAGAGTTGTTGCTGATGCTGTTTCATTGACCTTGGTGACAGCCAAATCAATTGGGCAACATTTGCTACGGCACTCACATCCTGGTGCACTAGGCATGCTGGAGCATCAATTCCATTGTCAAGCTCGATATCGGATTGGTACTCTGCCTTCCTGTCATCATCGCTTGCTTTTTGATTATTCAAGTCACCATTTCAGTCAAGCCAATTTCCGGTGTCAGAAATGCTTTCAGGAGCACTATCTTCATCACTATTGGCTGGATGATGGTCGATTCTTCTGATTCGAGGGACATTTAATATTGTAGTTTGTGCTCCACGGAGGTCCTTTGCAGACAAAGCAGGTGGCGACAGTGATCTTTCTGACGATTTCAAAGCAGCGTCACCATCATGTTGAAAGTTTGACCAGGATGCTTTGATGATCTGTTCGGTATCTGAAATGTATCCAACGGCTGTCATTTGCTTGTTTTGCGTGCGAGATTCTTTCTGTGTAGCATATAGGCGGTGGCTGCTTTGCCACATCTCCAAAACGTTGTTGACCTTGGCCATTCTGTGCAATGTCCATTCCTCCACCTCTTTGCTCAATTCCAAGATGTTTTCAATTTGTCTGGTATCCAATGCTGTGTAATCGTGTGCCAATATCCCAATGTTGGCTCGAGCAAACTGCCGTAGTACGACTTTTTCCGGAAGTGTCTCGCCAGTTGTTTTCGACTGTCTCCAGCCAATACCATCTTGCCCAAGGGGAACACTGGCCTCCACTCCGACACCATGTGGTATGACAGAGAATATGTCCCATACCACATTGGAGAGATCGGCATACTTTAGGTGCGTTTCCACTTGTTGACGCCACCAACATCAGCAAAAACAAAATTTGCTTCATCAAACTTAATCAGCTTATTGTAGCCACAAACCCCAAAAAATGAAATTGAGGTGTCCCTGACATATGGTGTTGCTCCAATGCTTCTGAATGTTCAAGGAGTAGTTGCAATCATTTCATGAACCTCAGAAACCTCACCCAGGAAGATGGAAATTGATCATTTCAACGCCTATTTAACTCCATCTAGGTCATGAAGTCACAATTGCAATTTCCGAAGCACAGATTACTTGCATACGAGTTCTCATTAAAATTTAATTTATCTCTGATGCTAAAATCCAGGGTCCCATACAACCTCCTACTAGCCTGCAATCTAAGGAGGGCAGCACTGGAGGGCGATGTGGTGAAACAGCGCTGCTAGAAGGCAGAAAGCCCATCATCAACACTCCGCCGCACCTCTGGTGGCATTCAAAAGGAATTCATGGGAAAGTGTGGCTCTGACTCGAGGAGCGTAAGTGGGTGAGATAGTATGATACTACCCAGCCATGAGGATCCATACAATTGCTTGGATCTCCGAAATCTCGGAACGACTGAGTGATAGCAAAAGCACAGAAAGATAGAGTGTGTAATTAGTAGTGTGAAGAGGAGATGAAGGGGTAGAGCAGCGAATCGAGAGCCAATAATGGATGTGCCCCAGCGTGCTTGTCTAGTGTCAATGTCCTCGACGAGACGAATTGACTGAGCCTACCAGTAAGTCAATCAGAGTTGATCTGCAAAAGTTCGAAACAGATCAGACCTGGAGGGGAAGGCAGAGGGGGAGGAGTAGAGCGGCAAATGGTGAGCCAATAATGGACGTACCCCAGTGTCCTTGCACTGCAATGATGAACCCGACAGGTCAAATCAATTCAGCCCACCCGAGAGCAAATTAGACTTGATCTGCAAATGATCGAAGGTGGTCAGCCCTGCAGGAGGAGGACGAGGAAGAGGAGGAGGAGGAGGAGGAGGAGGAGAGGAGCAGTGAATTGAGTCAATAATGGACATACCCCATCTTCCTTGCATGGTCTTAATGTACTCGATGAGACCAATCGATTGAGCATGGCAGCCAGTCAATCAGAGATGATCTGCAAAAGTTCGAAAAGGGTCAGACCTGGATGAGCCAGATGAGGAGGAGGAGGAAGAGGAGGAGGAGGAAGGTGAGGAGGAGGAAGAGGAAGAGGAGGAGCAGGAAGAACAGCGAATCGAAAGTCAATGATGGGCGTACCTCACCTTCCTTGCACCGGCTCAATGTACTCGACAAGCCGAATCGACTGAGCCTACCAGCGAGTCATTTGGAGTTGATCTGCAAACGATCGAGCTGGGTCAGCCCTGCAGGAGGAGGAAGAGGAGGAGGAGGAAGGTGAGGAGGAGGAGGAGTAGAGCAGCGAATTGCGAGTCAAGAATGGACGTACCTCAGCCTCTTTGCAAGGTCTTAATGTACTCGACTAGACGAATCGATTGAGCATACCAGCTAGTCAATCAGAGCTGATCTGCAAAAGTTCGAAATGGGTCAGACCTGCAGGAGCAGGAAGAGGAGGAGCAGGAAGAGGACGAGCTGGAAGAACTGCAAATCGAAAGTCAATGATGGACGTACCCCAGCGTCCTTGCGCTGGCTCGATGTACTCGACGAGCCGAATCGACTGAGTCTGCCTGCAAGCCAATCGGCGTTGATCTGCAAAAGATCGACCGGGGTCAGCCCTGCAGGAGGAGGAGGAGATGAAGGAGACAGAGGAGGAGGAGGAGTAAAGCAGCGAATTGAGAGTCAAGAATGGACATACCCCAGCGTCCTTGCATGGTCTTACTGTACTCGTCGGGCCAAATCGACTGAGCCTGCCAGCGAGTCAATTGGAGTAGATCTCGAATTGTTCGCAAGCGGCCTGCCCTGGAGACTGGAGAAACACTAGAGCAGCGAATCGACAGCTAATGATCGATGAATCCCTGCTTCCTTGCACCATCTTGATGTAATCGAAAAGCGGAATCGACTGAGCTTAGCAGCGAGTCAATCAGAGTTTATCTGAAAAAGTTTGAAAGGGGTCTGCCCTGCAGACTGCAGAAACAGTAGAGCAGCAAATCGAGAGCTAATAATCAATGCATCCTAGTGTCCTTGCACCCTCTTGATGTACTCAACGAGACAAATTGATTGAGCCTACCAGCGAATCATTTGGAGTTGTTCTGCAAAACTTCGAATGGGGTCAGCCCTGCAGGTGCAGTAGAACATCAAATTGAGTGCCAATAATGCATGTACTCCAGTACCCTTGCACCGTCTTGATGTACTCGATGAGCCGAATTGATTGAGCCTACCTGTTAAATAATCACAGTTGATTTGCACAATTTTGAACTTGAAGACGGTCAGCAGTAGAGAAGGTTGCGATATGGCATCATGTTGCGAATTCGTAAATTGTGTTAATCTGGGTGATGGTGATGATGCAAATGAAGCGAGGAGCAAGTAAATTAAGGTTTCAGGGGTCGAAATGGTTGTCAGGGTGATGGGGATGGGGATGGGGATGGTGATGGGGATGGTGATCACACTGCAAATACAGTTCAAGCAAATGAAATAAAGTTGCAGGGGTTCAAGGTTAGTAAGACTAATGTCCAAGTGCGAAATCAGCAACGTGTTATTGGCAGTGGGATTTAACATATCGAGCATTGCAATTGGTCGTCGCAATGATGTAATGAAGCTTCCAGAAACTTGATTGAAGAAAATGCAGTCGCAGGCTATTTCATAATTTTGGGAAACCTGGCTGATGTCGGTGCGTGGGGTCTGGTTTCGGGAACTAATTTCGCTTTTTACTGATGTTCATCTTAGTTACAGTCACAAGATTCACTACATCATAATATGGCATGAAGTATATAAGTCTCTCTATATATATACGTACGGTCAATCTGGCCGCAGATGCTAGTTGATCATGATGAGAGGAGCACCTGGACATGCCCATTGAGATCATAGAGATGCACAACTTGGAGGCCATTGTGATGAAACGATGGAGCTGGAAGGCAGAGAGCCCACCATGATCACTATGCCGCACCTCTTGCGACATCCAAATGGAATTCATGAACAATAGAGGTTCTGGTTCGAGCAGTGTAGCAATCATGCGAGAAGATATGATATGACCCGGCATTGAGGATCCATGAAATCTTGGACAGAGTGAGTGAGATCAAAAGTTCGGAAAGATACAGTGTGTATTTTCATTGTGTGAAATGATGAGATGAAAATGAGATGATGTCTATCTACTCCGGGCTCTGCCGAATATATACTACCCGTCACTCTGTCCACCTCCTATACCCCGGTATCTCCGTAGACCCGCCATCGCTCCTTGAAGATGTCCTTGAAGTCATCGATCCAGCGTGTTTGGAGATGCACTTGGAGACTGAGATCGAGTGAACTCAGAGATGCACATGGATGCCAGGATTGAGTGAGTTAGGAGATGCACATGGAGACCGAGATCGAGTGAACTCTGAGATTGCTGTGATCAAGCGAGTTTGTATATACACTTGGAGGTTGAGATGGAGTGAACTCAGAGATGCACTTGGAAGCCGTAATTGAGCGTGTTGGGAGATACACTTGGAGGCCATGATCAATCAAGATTGGAGGAGTACATGGAGGCAGTTGATCTGGAGGCGATTCATCTGAAGGCGGTCAATCTCGAGGCAGTCAATCAGGAGGCAGTGAATCTGGAGGCGGAAGATTGGGAGGCATGTGCGATGGGAGCTGAGACTCGATTCATTGGTTAACTTGTAATTGGGGGAATGTAGAGAATTGAGTACAACAACGACCGCTGACAGCTGAGACACAGGCTGGGAGCAGGAGACAGTCGAGCTTAGGATGATCCAGTAAATGGGGTATGCAGTACTCAGGGTATGCCGTACTTGGTGTAGGCAGTACTCAGTGTATGCTGTACTTGGTGTGAACTCATGATCACGGCATGGAGAGATAGAGAGTGATGACTTACAATTGTGTTCTTAGGTGATGGTATAGTTGAGGACGAGAAAGAGAGAGATGAGAGGAGATGGGGGAAATCATCATGAGAAACTGGGACTTGAGAGCATTTTGTGTGCAAGTCAATCTACCATCCCCGATATGGCAGGTAGGAGTCCCGATCCGGTGTATGATAACACCGATACGAGGTCTTCCCAACCCAATGAGGCAAGTTGTACCTCTGATTTCTCATATCCGCTTGTATCCTCCACATTGTTCCCATCTTCATCCCTCATTTCTATCATTCTCGTCCACAACTCTACCATCATTGCAGAACTCAAAGTTAGGTCATTCCTCTGTATCTCTCCATGCCATGATCATGAGTTGACACCGAGTAGAGCATACACCTACATCAGCAAAATGTTAATCGGTCCGGAAGCCACACACAAACCTCCCCGACACTCAGGTAGACCTCACCGGTACTCCCAAATAATTCCAGATGCTCCCAGGCCCCCTTGGAGCTAAGCAAAGTGCTCTCAGACTCTGAAAGAGCATACTCAGGTGCTTCTGAAAGCACCTGCAGATATGGAGGTGCATTCAGGATGCTACCAGATTTGACTTATAGGGTAGTCAGATTTTGGAGCAGCTGAGACCTCTGGGGAGACTTAGTGCCGTATTCTCACAGCAGTGGTTCTTAGGGTTGCATAACCACAAGGCATTTCGTGTATCAGATTTGTCTTTGTTACAGTCACAAACTTCGCTACATCATAATATGGCATGTATTATCTATCTAAGTCTCTATCAATATATACAAACAGCCAATCTGGATGCAGACGGTACTGGAGCGTAATCGCAGGAGCACCTGGAGATGCTGATTGAGAGAACTTAGAGATGCACTTCGAAGCAGTGATCGTGTGAACTGGGAGATGCATTTGGAGGCCGAAATCGAGTTAAAGTCAGCAATGCACTTGGAGGCCTTGATCGAGCGGGTTGGGAGATGCATTTGGAGGCCGAGATGGAGTAACTCACAGCTGCACCTGGAGGCCGAGATCAAGTGGAACCCAGAGATGCACTTGGAGGCCGAGATCAAGTCGAACCCAGATATGCACATGGAGACCGTGATCGAGCGACTTTGGAGATGCATTTGGAGGCCAAGATCTTGCAACTCAGAGATGCACTTGGAGGCCGTGATCGAGTGAGTTTGGAGATGCACTGGGAGGCTGTGATCGAGTGAACTCAGAGATGCACCTGGAGGCCGCGATCGAGCGAGTATGGAGATGGGTATGGAGGGCAAGATTTAGTTGAACTCAGAGATGTACTTGGAGGCCGTGATCGAGCGGCTTTGGCGATGCAGTTAGAGGCCGAGATCGAGTAACTCACAGATGCACATGGAGGCCGAGATCGAGTGGAACTGAGAGATGCACTTGGAGGCTGTGATCGAGCGGGTTTGGAGATGCATTTGGAGGCCGAGATTGAGTAACTCACAGATGCACTTGGAGGCCGAGATTGAGTGGAACTTGGAGATGCACTTGGAGGACATGATAGAGTGAGTTTGGAGATGCACTTGAAGGCCAAGATCAAGTTGAACTCAGAGATGCACTTGGAGGCTGTGATCGAGCGAGTTTGGAGCTGCAGTTGGAGGCCGAGATCAAGTTGAACTCAGATATGCACTTGGATGCCGTGATCAAGCGACTTTGGAGCTGCATTTGGGGGCCAAGATCGTGTAACTCAGACATGCACTTGGAGGCCGTGATAGAGCGACTTTGGAGATGCACTTGGAGGCTGAGATCATGTTGAACTCACAGATGCACTTGGAGGCCATGATCATGCGAGTTTGGAGATGCATTTGGAGGCCGTGATCGAGTAACTCAGAGATGCACGTGGAGGCCTGATCGAGCGAGTTCGGAGATGATCTTGGAGGACGAGATCCTGTGACCCAGGGATCCATTTGGAGGCTGTGATCGAGTGAGTTTGGAGATGCATTTGGAAGCCGAGATGGTGTAACTCAGAGATGGACCTAGAGGCCGTGATCGGGCGAGTTTGGAGACGCACATGGAGACCATGATCGATTGAGATTGGAGCAGTACTTGGAGGAGGTCGATCTGGAGGCGGTAGATCAGGAGGGAGGTGCGATGGCAGCTGAAACTCTATTCATTGGTTAACTCGTAATCGTGGGAATGTAGATCGTTGAGTACAGTAAGGTCCGCCAAGAGATGAGACTGGCTGGGAGCGGGAGACAGTCAATCTTGAGATGATGCAGTACTCGGTGTATGCGGTACTTGGTGTATGCAGTACTCTGTGCATGCTGTACTCAGTGTATGCTGTACTCGGTGTATGCTGTACTCGGTATATGCTGCACTCGGTGTGTGCAGTACTCAGTGTCAACTCATGATCATTGCATGGAGAGATAGATAGGGATGACTTCACTTCGTGTTCTTAGTGGATGGTAGAGAAAGAGAGAGATGAGATGAGATGGGGGAAATCATCATGGGATACTGGGACTTAAGAGAATTTCGTGTGCCAGTCAATTTATGATTCCTGATATGGCAGGTACTACTCCCGATCTGGCGGGAAAAAACACTGATACGAGGTCTTCTATACCCAATCAGGCAACTAATACCCCTGACTTCTCATATCCGCTCGTATCCTCCATATCGTTCCCATCGTCTTCCCCCATCTCTCTTTCTCTACCATCATTGCAGAACACAAAGTTAAGTCATCCCTCTGTATCCCTCCATGCCATGATCATGAGTTAACACTGAGCACAGCATACACCATGTACAGCATACACCAAGTACAGCATCAACCCAACATTTTCTGTCTTCCCTTCATTCTCACAATTACGAGTTGACCTCTGAATATAGTTTCAGCTTCCAGCGTGCCTCCCTACAAGATCCTCCGCCACCAGCCAGCTCTCCATGAGAGCTCAAAGGTAAAGTCACCTCATCACATTCCCACAGTTGCGAGTTAACTAATTGATGGATAAAGTCTCAGCACCCTGCGCGCCTCCTATCGACCGCCTTCAACTACACCTCCAATCTTGCTCGATCATGGCATCCAAGTGCATCTGCAACCTCAGTCGATCACGGCCTCCAAGTGTAACTCTGAGTTACACGATCGTGGCCTCCAAATGCATCTCCAAACTCGCTCGATCATGGCCTTCAAGTCCATCTCTTAGTTACACAATCTTGGCCTCCAAGTGCATCTCCAAACTCGCTCAATCAGGCCTCCAAGTGCATGTCTGAGTTACTCGATCACGGCCTCCAAATGCATCTCCATTCTTGCTCGATCACGGCCCCCAAGTGCATCTCCAAACTTGCTTCATCACAGCCTCCAAGTGCATCTCTGAGTTACACGATCTTGGCCTCCAGATGCATCTCCAAAGTCGCTCGATCACGGCCTCCAAGTGCCCATCTGAGGTCAACTTGATCTCAGCCTCCAAATGCATCTCCAAACTTGCTCGATCACAGCCTCCAAGTGCATCTCTGAGTTCAACTTGATCTCGGCCTCCAAGTGCATCTCTGAGTTCCACATGATCTCAGCCTCCAAGTGCATCTGTGAGTTACTCAATCTCGGCCTCCAAATGCATCTCCAAACCCGCTTGATCACGGCCACCAAGTGCATCTATGAGTTCAACTAAATTGCGGCCTCCAAGTGCATCTCCATACTCGCCCGATTGCAGCCTCCAGGTGCATCTCTGAGTTCACTCGATCACTGCCTCCCAGTGCATCTCCAAACCCACTCAATCATGGCCTCCAAGTGCATCTTTAAGTTCACACAAGAACCGCCTCCAAGTGTATCTCTGAGTTCACTCGATCGTCATCTTCAGGCGCACCTCAAATTGCTCCCAAGCCCCGCCTGCAGCCAGTTCACATATACCGTGTGTAGATGGGTAGCTATATAGATACATAGATAGATAGATGAGAATACAAACTGAAAACATGAGTTGTAAAAATCGTTGAACGATAAGTTGTACCTATGATTTCCAGGTGCACCAGCAGTGTTCCCAAAGAACATGCTGTTTCTGCCAGACTGCTCGACAGTGATTCGAGGTGCTCGCAGGCCTGTTGCCAGCGCTCCAAGGCTTGTCGTCGGCGCTCCACGTCTCGTTGCCGGCCCTCCCATGTGCTCTCACGTGCACCTGAAGGCCACAGCATCGGAGCAGTCAACTCTGGGATTTGGCCACCCTGGGATTCTGGTCCGACAACTCCCAGACACTCCCAGACACTCCCAGACACTCCCAGACACTCCCACTGACATAAATACATTTTGCTGATGTAGTACAGCATACACCGAGTACAGCATCCACCCAACATTATTTGTTTTCTCTTCATTCTCATAATTAGGAGTTGACCCCTGAATGTAGCATCAGCTTCCGGCCTGCCTCCTTACACGATCGTCCACCATTAGCTAGCTCTCCATGAGAGTTCAAATGTGTATTCATGATGTCACATTCCCACAGTTGCAAGTTAACTAAATGATGAATAGAGCCTCAGCACCCGGCGCATCATCAATCAACCGCCTCCAAGTACTCATCCAATCTTTCTCGATCACGGCCTCCAAGTGTAACTCCAATCTCGCTTGAACTCGGCCTCACAGTGCATCTCTAAACTGAATCGATCACGGCCTCTAAACTGGCTTAATTACGGCCTCCAAGTTTGCACGATCTTGGCCTCCCCAGTGCATCTCCACACTCGCTCCATCATGGCCTCCAAGTGCATCTCCAAACTCGCTCAATCGCGGCCTCAGAGTGCATCTCTAAGTTCACTCAATCACCGCCTCCACACGCACTTGATTACTGCCTCCAAGCTCGCACGATCATGGCCTCCCAGGTGCATGTCTAAACTCGCTCGATCACGGTCACCAAGTTCGCATGATCATGGCCTCCAAGCGCATTCCAAACTTGCTCAATCACGGCCTCAGAGTGCATCTCTAAGTTTACTCAATCACCGCCTCCAAACCCGCTTGATTACCGCCTCCAAGCTCGCACGACCATGGCCTCCCAAGTGCAGGTCTAAACTTGCTCGATCACGGTCACCAAGTTCGAATGATCATAGCCTCCAAGTGCCTCGCAAAACTTGCTGAATCACCACCTCCTTGTGCATCTCCGAGTTCACTCGATTGTCATCTTCAGGCGCACCTCAAATCCATTTGAAGCACCGCCTGTAGCCAGTCCAGATATACCATGTGTAGATGGGTAGCTATATAGTTACATAGTTACATAGATACATAAATGAGAATACAAACTGAATACATGAGTTTTAAAAATTGTTCAATGATAAGTAGTAGCTATGATTTCCAGGCAGACCAGCCGGGTTCCCAAAGAAGATGTTGTTTTTCCCAGACTGCTCTGTTGTGATTCAAGGTGCTCCCAGGCTTGTAGTAGGTGCTCCCAGGCTGGTCGCCGGCGCTGCCAGGTGCTCCCAGGTGCACCCAAAGTTCTCTCTGGCACACCGAGATGTTCCCCAACTTATCACAATCACTCCAATGGTACTCCTGTACCAGTCATCAGAGATGCCAGTTACTCCGAAGGGCGGCCAGATTACCCTCCCAGGGTCTGATACTCTCTTGAAATTGACGCATCTAAGTTTACACTCCACATCCTCTCAGACACTCCTAGAGGCTTCCAGTGACTGAAATAAAGTTTGCTGATGTTGCTGCACCCTCTGAGCTGTAGCATTCTTTACAGCATACCTGTAGAAATCCCCACAAATGGACTTGGTAACTCCTACTAGCTTCCCTATCAGTACAAAAGACATTGGCATGTACAGCCCAGCATGTGTGAGATGCTGTGCAATGATAACTGCACTAAATCATTGTAGTATCCCAGGTTCTAAAGTAGTGTTAGCAACGGGTCTGGGTGACCTGCCAGCGGTCCGGTTTTTGGCCAGTGGTTTGGTTTGGTTTGGTTCCAGACTTGGCCAAAAACCCGACCCGCATTGTCTTGGCGGGTTTGTTACGTGGACCCCGGTTCCAACTGTACGGTTCCTACACCTTTGCCTCCAAATAAGTATTTGCGTTCTGATCGTATCGTGACATGATCAGTACATAGATCGTGCAGTTCTGGTCGCTCTTTCACCTCCCGCTTTCTGATTTGCGGTCCGACTGATATTCTTTGAGTGGTTGTGGAAAAAGGGCAATTTCTATCGAAATTAGCGGGTTTTCGATAGCGACTCAATGAATATTGGTAGGTTCACATATCTGAGATCGGGAGGTGAATGAGCGGCTAGAACTGCACAATCTACCTACTGATCGTGTCATGATACGATCAGAACTGAAATACTTGATTGGAGGCAAAGTTGTGCTGCTGAAATGCCGGGTTTTTGTTGGTAAAACCTGCCCATTTCCAATCGGCCAGGTTTTTCATGTGGTAGAACCTGTTGCCAAGGTCCGGTTTCGGGTGGAACCGGAACCGGAACTGACCCGGGAATCTGGACACGTTGCTAACACTTTTCCACAGTGCTCAAGTCTATTAGCTAACTACCAGAAGCACACACTGTGATCCAGCACTTGTTGTCTGTTAACTGATGCTTCTCTGTATACCAGTGCGCATACATCAGTGAAACAAATTTCTGTCCAGGTAGAACCACTCCTTCAGAGTGGATGCAGTCCGTCAGTGTGTTGAAAGACATCCCGGTGGCGACTTACTCTGCGCCCGGTGTCAATCACATGCATCGTGTTGTATATTGCCCTCACATCGCGGTTTCCTTGTTTCTTTTCGCTCTGATGGTCTCCTATTGTAAACGAACCCTCTGGCGTGGTGGCCATATGTGACCATATGTTGTAATGGATTCATTTGGCACACGCTTGCATCGGGATTGCAATGCGATGGGTGACGCTGCGAACACCTCTGTTCGCGATTCTTCTACCTGCACGCACAATGCCATCCTCTCTTTACTAATTATACACATCATTCGAAGTTGCCTGATCTATGCAGTTATTGACAATCCTTCGCTCGTTCTATCCGTCTCCAGTCTTACTACTAGTAGCTATTTGCGGAATTCCGTGCATGCAGCTGACGATGTTTCCCACACTGAAAACTTGCAAAGTAATGGCTGCCGGTGCTTTTCTCACTTGTACAAATTTCTAGATCAGATCCAAGTTAACCGAGGTTTCAGGTATTGTGGTGAGCGCCAGGGCTAAGCAGTAATCAATGAAAGCTCCATCCTCGTTCAGGAGCTTGATTTTGAATAGTTGTTGCAGTTGCCATGGGAGACAACCATTCAGCGCACCATAACACCTCCGTGGGTGTTGCTTTACCCACACCCAGTCGTGCCATTGGTCCCCTCTGCACCAGCTCTGGCTTCCGGTGCATCGATATATCTGAGATATGTGTTCAGCTTCAAAACACTCAACTTGAACCTTAATACCATGGTAAATACAGATCTCCATTGCGTGCAGTTGTTCATGTGATATATACATTGTGTTATGACTCTCATGCTTGATAAACTCCCACGTGCCATTGTATATTGTCATGCGGTGCATTGAGTCCTGCGTATTGTTGAGTAGTGCTCTACAGTCTTTCATCATAGCCTCAGGATGCTTTCCATCACGACGGTTTTGGGGTCCGATGAATTCAGGCGTCATATATGACTAGGAGCTCAGGGGGCCAGCCAGATCAGTGCCAGAAGGGAGGACTTTGCAGGTGGCAGTGCTGTTCTCCCAATGCTGAGCGAGAGCATGGAGATTGAGCTCTCTGGTTTCGAAGCAGAGAATGTGATGCTGAAAGGTGATTCCTTGCGGCAGGTTGTTGAGATTTTGATTGGAGGCATTCCCACCGTCCTTGAGGTACGTTTTATGTGCTTGTTCATGTCTCTCAGCAGAATACTGTTGCAAGGCTCTGTATCAACGAATCTGGTCCACCCAATGAGACATCAACTGGAACTTCGGGAAGTTGAAGTCGGTATCGACTGCCTTGGAAACATCTATTATGTGGTTGATATGATCCCGCAACACGTTCATTTCACGCCACTTCATGGATGATGTTCTAGTTTCGACCTTTGTTTCGTCGTCTACATTTCACTTCGTCACGATTGCTGTTCCCAGGGCATTGGCTTTGCCCTTCGCCTTTTCGCTGGCTCACCCGAGTAAGAAAACATCTCTGAAGGTCAGAAAACATTGCAAGGTATCTTCCATGTAGGTCAATGTTGCATCATCGTGAGATTTGTATTGAGCATACATAGAGAATTCTATAAATGCCAGTGTGCACTCAAATGCGCGATTGAATATGGGACGTTGAGTGGGGCTTCCTTCTTGTAGAGACTGGGTTACAACTCCAAGCAGGTACCGGCTCATTTCCTTCATCTCCTTTCCATTCCATTGAGAAACCTCCTCATATGACTTAGTTATTGGTGTGAGGTCGTGGTAAGCTGGCACGGATAACCATATTGCATTGCACTTCTGGAGCGGTTCGTGCGTCTTCATGAAGTGGAAAATCCACTTCTGGAGGTGGTCAAGCATGCTGATCAGCATTGTATGGAGGAGGGCGGGCTTCAGGAGGTCGCTCATGACACATGCAATATGCCGACAAACGTTGAATCCTCGGTGAACATGGCGCAATCTGAGTTCGGCATCGGCCGCCTTGGTGTTGGCATCGTTGATTGTTCGACATAGGTTGTGATCCCGCCAGGGGTGTTGTATGTCAGGAAGGATATAATCTCCAAGTTTGTTCTTTGGACACTCGCACCAATAACAGACATGCCGCTTGAGATGATGTAAGTCGCTATACTCAGAGTGATCTGCAAGCCCTGCTGCCAAAACCGGTAGCAATGCCCGAAGTTGCCATCTGCACAGAGAAAGATGTAATACCTGCTCTCGGCGCTGGGATTCTGTTTGAAGATGAGAGGCTGGAATACATGCCAGAGTACCTCGCTCAGCACCTTGCGGTTTGTTTGCCGCTGCTCATCCAGCCTCTTCTGAGCATTATTGAGATTTCTGTTCGGTATTGGCAGGAGAGTGACCTTTACGACGCTGTGTGTTGATGGCATCTGGCGGATCGTCGAAGATAGATTGCCCATAGTCATATATACAGGCCACTGTGACTTGTTGCCAGCAATATTTGAGAGATGTGTCCCATCAGACATGATGATCACAGGAACCAGTGTCTCCCCGACTCTGAGCGTTGAGTTAACATCGGTTGGCACATCATCATCCTCGGGTGTCTCTCCATACCTGTGTCTCCCAACACCAGTCAACAGTGTGTATTTCGGTATACAGGCGTTTCAGTGGCATATCACTGTTAAAGCAATGCTGAGGGGTGTAAATGAGATGCTTGGCATGCGCTGGCTGCCACATCAACCATCTCATGCTTTTGATGATGTCTTGACTCCAGTATTTGAAAGGGCATAGATGAATGTCATTCCATGTCATATCCTCGAGAGTGTGTAGTTCCCACTCACCGAGAGCTTGATCATCTGGCAAACTACCCATCAGCTTCTGGAAGCCATCGCTTTTTTTGAAGCTTTTGGACACGCGGTGCAGTGTTGTCTTCCTTCAGCAAGTTGTCATAGTACGTCTTCATGCCCTTCTTCTTGATTCCACACTAGATATATTTGTACTCCTCACGCGTCGCAAATGGGTAGTAGGGATTGTTTTCTAGGTTTGTCTCTGGGCAACCCTGAGCATCGCGTTCCCATGGTTCAGCAATGCATTCGCTCAGCAAAGCACCGGGGCTGGGGTATGTTCCCGTCTGCGCCAGATGAGGTGGCGGCGGTTGAGACTCTCAGTCTGCGATGTTGTCAAGGTGTTCGAGTTAGGGAAACGCGTCCAAGCCTTCGACTGAATGTTTGTTAGTGTTGATTTCACGACACTCAGCAAGTTCAACACATTGGGGCGCACTCCAAATAGTCAGATTCTTCTGGCATGCAACTTGAAGATGTTCAGGATGGTGTAACTTGATATGTTTAGGTCGCCAGCTGTCTGAGGTGAACTTCTTTCGGCATCGAAATCCAGGCCAATGGAACAGGGTCTTCTCTGTTATTGTTGACGACATCTGAGGAGTGGAGTGTTCACTGTAGAAAGGGATGAAAGTTGGTGCTGGGTGAGAGCAGTCTGGTGTGGGTGTAAGCTCACGATACTTTGAGCTAACTTGAGAGATTTTTTGAGCCTCAACACCATCACAAGGAGGTTCCTTACATGCCAGGAGTTGCAAAAATGCTGCATGTGTGATGTCCCATAATACTATAAACCAGATATAGAATAAACCCTGAGTGATCCAAAAACCTCATGACGCCTGTAATAATCAATGCCTGAAATGAATAGATTAGAACAATGGAAACGAACAAGCCCACAACCCCTAACCCAAACGAGCCGCAATACCAAAACACCCTGAGTGAACAAAACACCTCCATGCGTGCCTTGATCAGTGCCTGACCTGAATTGATTACAGCAAAGGAAACTCACAAGACAAGAAACTGACCCTAACCCAAAGGCAATAACTAGCGCCTCCACTGTGACACGAGGACTGATTCACTCCTCATCTAGAGAGCCATCTGGGCGTGCCTCAGGGAGAGGGACATCTGGGAGAGGGACATTGGTGAGAGGGACATCAGGGGGACTGTCGCCACCTGCCAATTGGCCGTGTAGCTGCTGATCTACATCGACATCGGAGGTGTTTCTGGCTGCCTCGGCTTCTCGCAGAGTTGGTGCCGCTGGGCGAGGTCTCAGCGGTGCCAGAATGCCCAAAAACTCCAGCCCACTGAGGGGATGAGTCTCTGGAGTTCTTGGTCATAGGCGAGGCTCCAGGGTTTGTGGCCGTGGGGCAGGCGGCAGATGTTGTATTGGTGGGGTATGCACACGCATCCCTTGGCCGTACTTAGGTAGCACGATTGACTGATCGTCTGCCATGGTATATACATCATGAGCCAATGTATTTACCATCTCTCCCTTGCCAATTGTCCGAGGTTCTTTGCCATCATCCTCATCCTCATCCTCCTGTTTATCCTCATCCTCATCCTGTTCCTCCTCCTCGTCCTCCTCCTCATCTTCCTCCTCTTTATCTTCCCCCTCTTCATCATCACTGTCCCTTTCCATATCCACATCACCGTCTAGATTAACGCCGTACGGTGCGTCCACATCCTCCTCCATGTGTTTATCAACATCGGAACGATCTTCTGTGTCAGATTTGCTGTCCGACTGCTCGGTAGAGTCGGGATCATCATCTGAGGAAATTGACACGGCGCAAAATCGTTCGGGCTCTAAATCTACCCGCTCCAGTCGGCCCTCCGTGTCCCATTCCCGTTGCTTGCTGTAGCCTTTCCACTGCTCTGCCAGCATTCTCCCCCTGGGGTTTGTTTAACAATACCTTTCCCTTTCCCGTTCCCATTCCCCTTCCCCTCCCTCTTCAATTCCTCCATTGCCTTCCCCTTCCCCTTCCTGTCTTCAGTCGCCTTCCGTTTCCCCTTCCCATTCTTCATTCCCTTTCTTTCCCCAGTTCCTTTCCCACCACCCTGCGTGTCCTCCTCACCCTAGCTATCATCATTGTCATTGCCATCGCAAGGACAGCTCCTTCCACCGCTCGGCGCTCCACGCTCTGCCCTGTTCTTATCATCATCACCCTCGTCGATGATCTCATCCCAATCCAGTGGTCTATCCGCCAGGAAGCTGCCTGGTTTGTACTGCTGGCAGCTTGGCGGTTCAATCTTTGCACTGGAATCATCGCTACCGTACCTAGAGAAACATTCCCAGGTGCGTTTAACCTTCCCCGAGCTGGGTGTCTGCAGATCAGAGCAATTGACTTGATCCCTGAAGGCATGGGGGTTGCCCCACCTCCAATTGTTCATTTGGTTGCGAGCTTTCTCAATCATTTGCCCCATATATGAGCGGAAGGCAGCCCACCAGTCCCAAAAAAGATAATACCTACTCCTGCTGTGTGGCCACATCAGCTGGAATTGTGAAACCTGGCGAGTCATAACTGTATCAAGAAACATTATACCATAAAGGAGGTCCCATACCCTCTCATCCTTGAGGCCACAAACATTGGATATCCGTATGAGTCCATGGATGTGTTGCAAGATGAATTCTCTTATACGGTCCCGATACAAGGCCAGGCATCGATGCATAACCGATGTCGGCATCTTGGCCCTAGCCTTCCCCTTTCCTTTGCTGCTGCCATTCAGTGCCATTGCAGTGAGTTGAAAATGAATCCACATCCAATGGTTTAGCATTATGATATGGTTGCATGTAACAGAAGGAAGGCCAGAGGAAAAGGAAAAAGGTGTGTAGGTTAGTATCGGGGGTGATTTGGAACGAGAGGTATTGTTCTGTGCAACTCACGTGATGTCGAGATGGCTCAGGATGCTGGCGGTGTGTATAATATGGAAGGAACAGAGAAAGAAGGCGTAGGCGGGAAGAAGGGATAAATATACTCTAGTTCCGGTGATTTCTTGGTTCAACTTGTGAGATATGATACATTTGAGTCATATCCTGCGTCTTGTTGGTTAACGAACACAAAACCACCCAGCCATCATCTTTCACAACCACCAGGCACCTCATGAATGACAAGCCTCGATAGGACATTTAGTACTCACGGTGAGGACAGTTTACGACGCCGGGTGTTGCTTTTGCATCACCTACCACTTTCACCGCTCAGACCTCGTTCGTCTCGGAGCAAACTGAGCAGTGCCCAGGTTGTCTCAACTGTGCAATCATCTGACACGGCTACTAACACTCCTAGTGGTGGAAATACCACACGCAACAGATGTCATAGGATAGAGAATAATTCATTGTTCGCTTTGCAATGCTTTTGGCTCTGCCAAAGGGAGATTTCCACCTAGAAGCTGAAGATATACACAATTGATGGTTCGAAGTATTGTGCGAAGACTGAGTGCAACATGATGATAACTGCGCCAAGATGGCATAAACACCCTTCAAGCGGTGCAAATAAACCTTCAAACGTTGCTGTAATAGTGCATATCAATGCTGAATTTAATCTGACTTTCATCTGATGGCATTTAACCCCATAATTGAGTGCTTTGCAAGGGATCTCGTCCAAAAGTATCGTCACAGGCTATAGTGATTTAGAGTCTAGCGCGGTATACACTGCACCTCCCTGTTTTTTGAATCCATCCCTGGTCGTTCAAATAGCAGTCAACCTCGCCTGCCATTGCATATCCAGGCAGAGGAATTTATTTCAACATTCTGAACTTCGAACATCTATATCAGACTATGCCTTCCCAAAGCCCGCACCCTGACACGACTCTGGTCGTAAGAAATATTCAGAAACAACAAAAGCAAAGGCATCCTGGTCATTCTCAGCTTCCCCCTGCCAAGAGACACATTTCCACACTGGCTGGTGAGAGGGATTCCTCCCAAGGAGGGAGTTCTGTAGCCTCAACAATCCATGGTCAGAACTCCACCCCCTCATCCTCGCTGAACAATTATGGCGTGGCAGATATCACTCAACCTGTCACTTCAACCCCGTTCACTACACAGCAACGGTCAATTAATACTCCAACCCGTAGGCCGGGTAACAGCAGTCGTAGCGCACCAGCACCTAGAGGAACCTCACAGACAGACCCAACGCGTCGTGTTGCATTCAGCCCCCCATCCGGCATTGCTAGCACTCCTACTCCTCTCAGCGGTCGTGAAAACCTGCCTACCCCCATCCCTGATCCAGAGGCCCGCGCGATAATTATAAATCCACTGCAAACGCAAGCTAAAGAATTGAATCAGAGATAGAGGCAGTGGGAAGTGCAACCACAGGCGGTGTCTACACCTTGATCGATGTTCTCCATCAGTCGCAGTATCCGTCGATTTGGTCAATTGGACATGACTCGTCATGTATTTGCAACGGGCAGACTCATGGAGCTCTAACTGTGGAACAGACGACTGTTTATGAGAGCAAGCGGCTTGGAGAAGGTAAGTTATGCAATGTGATGCGTTGCGTAAACATTAGCTAAAGCCCCACACTGGCAGATGATGGAGAAGTACTGGAATACCGCTATGCAGCAAAACAACATTTGGTCCATAGCATTTGAGGCATGCAAAAAGGAGATCTTGAAAGAGGTATGCTGAAGCAACAGCCTACGTTGGATATCACATGCTCAGACTGCTACCAGGTTCAAGCACAAGTCGACAAAGTGAAATCCCATTTCATTCAATGAGCAAGGAGCAAGATAGCAGAGCTTCATAATCTCCACCACTTTGAATCCGATGCAGAGTGTTTGGAATTCATTGCTTCTCTTCTTGCAGACGATACATATCATTTTCCTGTGGCAGAGTGTGTGGAAGGTGGTATACATGGCCCAAATCCAAAGCAGAGAGTGTCGAAAGCTGCTAACGAATGGCCAGCGTGCAGTTCACTTCCTGGCAAATGCAATCCTGGGGTTCATCTACATCAAATTTCATCATCGGGCGAATAACCGCAGTTAGTATGCTGATGGATTTTTTAATTTCATGATTGACGACAAGGACAGTCATATACCCTCGCCACTGATCATGTTCACCTGCACTGCATAGCGCCATGCTCTTCTGGAGTGGCAAAAGAACGAAGGTGTTCCTCTGAAAGCTTCCAAGTCAAAGCTGAAAGCAGACAGAGCTGATCACTCAAAGTACTTCAACTACAAGAACGACAGTGGTAAGAATGCATCCTGCTGCGCTGCAACTGGTTGCAAGTTGTTAACCTCGCCTGGCGTTGCAGACACATAGACATCCTTGTTGAATACCTGGAACACACTACCGGAGAGCTACCAACCGAGGGTGTATAAACACACTCTTGGTACAGTCAAGCGTCAGATCCAACAGGCAGAGAACCCAATGCCTGCTGTGGTAATCAGCACGGAAGCAGCGCATGTTGACAGTGCTATTCTCCTTGACTATCTGACCTCCGAGGTGGCGCTTGAGGAGACTGAGATCGCCAGCACTGACCCAAATATCCCGATAGACAACGATTTTAAGGATGACAAACTGCATTTGAGGATTCCGGGGGGCAGCAAAGTTGACGAAGATGAAGGTGACAACAATTACGTGAGCGATGCCATCCCAACCACCAGCTGGCAACGACGGGCCGCGCCTGAACTCGAGAGGGTTGACCTGGGAACTAGTGCCGTCGACCAGTATCAGGGCGACGATGGCAACAATGTGGATGTGTATGAGGAGGAGGATGCATCGCAAGCCGATAATGGACTAACCCAGAATGTGGAGGACTGAGGGCGTAGTACTAGAGACTGAGGGCATAGTACTAGACAGTGTGAAGATTGGACAGTATATTTCAGACCAGTAAAATACAATAATGGCGAAGCAAATGCAACGGCAAGCGATGTATCCAAAGCGACGACTGTATTGTAATAAGTGACAAGATCTCAAAGTTAAACGTTTATGGGAGAGTGCAGCATCCGACAAATAGCAATAGCGGAGAGGTAGAAAGTGGCACTCAGCGAGAGAATGACATAAACAGTGCTAGGCATTGGGTAAATGGCTACAGTGTAACTGGAGCCTCTGTGAAGAGTGTAACACACATGTCGTTCTGATGGTGCGTATACATCACCACATTCCTGATTGACAATAAAGGAAGCGTGATGCTGGGGAGGGGAGAGTCCACAGGGTAATATACAACGTGACGCATTGCAAGAATAAGAGACATGGTCTCATAGCCGCCGTTGGGTGAGTGGGCAACGCGACCAGTCGCTTGGGCGACGGGTCGCATTTGATTCACCGCCAGAGGGTATGAGGTTCTGTCAGAGCCATCAGGGCCGTCGGGAACTCCCAGGTGTTCCTGACGGAAACCAGGTTCATTGCTGATCCAGCCATACCTTTTATCTCAAGTCTGAATTGCAAAGCTGGTGGTTGTGTAGTTGAGACTGAAGATAGAGGGCAGGTGAACTGGTGGATGAAAACAACACAAACCCCAACTGACATTAGTTAGGGTTGAATGATAACCTAATACTTAGTGATCTGACGAGTATCTCTCCAAGCCATGATTATCAGTCAACATCAAGTACAGCATCCACTCTGTATAGACTGTCTCTCAGGGAGTCTTTCTTCATTCTCATGATTACAAGCAAACCCCTGGATGCGGCTTTAGCACCTGCTTACCTCCCTAAACATTATGTACCACCAGGCAGCTCTCCAAATCATATTGAAAGTACAGACGACTTGGAACATTCACGCAGTTCCAAGTCAACTGACCAATCAATGAATCCTCACCACCCATCGTGCCTCCGTGCCAATCAACCACCTCTAGATTGCAACCCTTCATGCACTACTGCAATGTCCCTCAATCATGGTCTCCAAGTGCATCTCCAAACATGCATGATCATGACCTCCAGTGGCATCACTTATTTCACACGATCATAGCCTCCAAGTAAATCCGCAAACTCATATCACCACAGCCTCCCTATACATCTCTAAGTTTTCATGATTATGGCCTCCAAAGTTTTGTGATTTTGACTTCCAAGTGCATATCCAAACTTGCCAAATCACAGTCTTCAAGTTCTCACAATTACAGTTTCCATGTACAGTACTAAGTTCACTCAATCAGCATCCCAGGAGCTTCTCCAATTGCAGCTGATCATGGCTTCCAAGTGCATCTGCAAACACTTCTGACTATAGCCTCCAAGTGTAGTAGTGTGAAGTGACGATAGTCTATTCTTTGTCTCAGTGAGCGATGTTGATCTGCCTGCCAATTCACTCAATTCTGTGGATACCCATGTTTCCCTTTCGGGGCCATGCATTCCACAGAGCCATACCTTATGTCCTCTCTTCCTTTCTCTCCAGATGACTTCCATTCTAAAAAGTTTCAGAACCTTCTCGAAATCTAAACAATAAACTTATTTGTCATCCACTCCACGACCAAGTGTAAACATTTAGCCGTTGACTCCACAGCCTTACCCCTTTGTTTCCAGTTTAACCTTCATTTCTCGCAATTCTTATCGTGTTTTGGAGTCATCCAGCTTTTGGATTTCATTTGATAGATTGGCAGCTAGCTCCCAGGTCATTTTATCATTGTCTTGGCCTTGGCATTCAGTTTGTTATTTGTAGACAGCCACCTTTGATACCTGTTACCTGCTTATGCAATCTAATCACTTCCACAACATATGGTGGTTGAATCATGCCATATGAATTACATACAGTCTGAATGTGAGGTGGAGGAGGCTGTTCTTGAACTCAATCTGTGGTGTACTTTGTGAGTCTGTGGATGCTTGCTGTATCATGGATCGTCCTGTCTGCTGGTAATTTCAATTTGACTGCATTTGGTCCCCAGAACCGAACAATCTTGTAAGGTCCAGCTTCAGGGTGTTGCAGCTTCTGCCAAGAAGGGCCTTGGTTCGTGTATATCATAGGCAGGTCTTTAGCACTCAACGTCAGAAAGTCTCCAACTTCCAGGGTTCATGGGCTTCTGCTCATCATTCCATACACCATCTGGCTATCATGTTCATCACGGAGACAGTCCTGGGCATTTAGTCAGGAGGCCTTCAATTGTTCAACAAATGTTGTGCCTTCCGGGGTATGCAATTCATCATGCTGTCGTTGGCCTCCAACTAACTCTAATCAAATAGATGGGCTGTATCCCAGGTCGAGGTTGAATGGACTGCAATCGGTGGATGAATGTGTAGCTGTGTTACAGGCAGATTCTGCCAGTGGATACATGGTATCTCACAGGTCATGATGGTGAGTGGTGAAAGTCTGTATATACCACATAATCTGCTTATTCAAGATCTCTGACACCCCATCTGTTTGTGGGTCAAACACTGTTCACATGAGTAGCTGAGTCTATACCTTTTACTCACATCTGCCTACAAATGCAATGTAAAGTGCATGTCTCTGTCACTAAGGTTCTCCTGGCAGACACCATGATGTGATATGATGGCCTCTAAGAATAACTATGCAACTTCTGCAGCATCAATTGTCCTAGTGCAGGGCATCCAATGCGTACATTTGGAGGCATACTCCACAATGGTCGCAATGCAATGGTTTTCTCTTGCAGATATTGGCACATTAGTAATGAAATCTAACCCCACCCCCTCCCAGTGGCCCCAAGCAAGTGGTACTGGTTGTAGCCAGCCCACCACTTTCCCAGTCTGTTGAGTAACTTGCATGCACATGTTGTAGCCTTTTGTGTAGTCATGCACTCCTTTCGTCATCCCTGGCCAGAAGAACCCCAGTCTCACTGCCATATAAGGTTTTGCAACTCCGAAATGGACTTCCACCACAGTGTCAGGTAATTCTTGGAGGATTCTTTTTCTTCAGGGTGTTGGGATGTTGAGCTGATGCAGCTTGTCTTTGTGTTATTCAGCAATGTGTTTCAGGGTATCTAGGGAAAGCATGCTACCTTCCAGGGAAAAATGGCTGTTGCGAGCCCATGCCTTAAATACTGTAGCAGGGGCAGACACCTATGGCGGGTGTTCTTAGCTATTTTTGGACACTACTGTGTGTACCATATCTTTACTGCAGCTATCATCCTTCATTCCACTGGCGACATCTTGTAACTGCACTGGCAAGTTCTGAACAACCAACCCCATGAGTTGATACTAGGAGACTTGAAAGTATTCCCGTCTAAAGTCTGGACATATCATCAGTACATCAGCTGTCTGGTATTTCATGCCTGGGATGTACCAGATGTCATATGTATGATTTCGTAAAGTTGCAAAGTACTCCAGTTGTCATGCTGTGAGTGGAGGGTGTGACAGCATCTTTCATAAAGACGCATGGTCCATATAGACCATACAATATCTGGCCGGAAGGGGGTAGTGGGGCAATTTCCCAGTTGCATCACGAATCACTAGCAGTTCTCAGGTGTATGTAGGGTATCACGTCTCTGCACTCGGAAGCTTCCTGCTCCAAAAGACAAAGACTTTGGTCTCCCCATCTTGTCGCTTCTGAGATATTACTACTCTGACTGCATATTAGCTAACATCGGAATGCAGCATGTACTTGCCCCCTGCCTCAGGTAGTGCCATCATAAAAGCCTTGCAAATGACATCTTTCAATGTTTCGAAGGCCTCCTGTGCCTCCTCATTGCAACCAAATTGCATTGTACCAATGTCCCAAAGCTGTGGTTCACTGTGGTGGCCACTGATTTTCACTTTTGTCCTCATTCTGCACATACAATATATCAGTAAGGCAATCTGTACATTGTGTCATATATAGTTGCAGTAATTACCCATTAGACCAATAAAGCCAGTAAGTATTTTCTTGTTTCGAGGTGGAGACCATTTGGTAACTCAGTCTTTCGTGGAATTCAACCGATGCACTCCTTTTTGGTCAATGTAATAACTGCACAATTCAGTCTCATAGTGAAACCATTGGCATTTTGATCTTTTCTGTTCCAAGCGAGCTCCCTGTCTAAAACGCCAGCAGAATCCACTTGTGATCGAAATACTCCTCTCTCATCAAACTCTAGATCCATTCAACGTCAACTTAAATGGCAACAAACATTCGTAGCCTAGGATTGCATTGCTAGCAGGCCAATCATACTTTGCATGAACTACTCAGGTGTGTTGGCGAGTGCAACAAGATGCACTGTCTACACATATAGCCCATACTTGGTTGGGAATGCAGTTGTTTTGCATTCACCAGCAGAAATTTGAATTTAATGCTAACTGGAGGTTGCTTCTATCCTTGGGAGCCAATTCAAACCTCCTAGCAGTTGGACAAGCTCTTCACTATAAGGTAATGGATATAGATACCTTCTGGTGATGTGGTCAACTACCTGGAAATTGATGCACATGCACAATCCACAATCTTTCTTGGATTCAAGTTGAACAGGTGAGCCATAATGGCAGCAGCTCAGCCTCATCCCGCCGGTGCATAGAGCCTTCCCCAAATCACGTTTTCACTCTACATCTTCTTTGGGAGACAAATGATATGGTGGTTGATATGGGTTTTTCTTATCATCTTCTGATGATATGTCACTTTTCGATTGCGCTTTACTCCACAAGGTGTCGTATATCGATTCTGTGAATAAACTGCAAGTTTCACAGTCGTGAATGGTGTATTGAAATTCATCTGGCAGCTGCGCCAACTCAGGCTGCTCATGCTGCAATTCAACCAAGAACGCCCTGGCCAAAACCCAATGATTCATGCAACACAATTGTTTCTTGCCAATTATTATGATGCCCATAGTCTTTGTTGCTTCATTGATAGTGTCGTCATCTGGTGTATTGTCTGGCAGAAGGCCATGATGGTAATAGATTTGCCCTGCCATTTCTCTGTCATCCCATGAGATGTCACCATGAGATGTCACCATGAGATGTAACTGAGTTATCAAGGTTTCATTTGTTTTGTGATCAACATGATATGTTCTTCATATATTGCACACCCAGCACTTTCTGAGGTTGATGTTGAGTTTATTCTTGCGGTATGCTGTAAAGCACCCCGTATATGCATTGCTGTTGTCTCCCAGTTTTGGTTCCAGGCTTACCTTTTGCCATCTCTCAATGCTGACTACAACCTTGCCATTTACTGTCTCCACCATCATCCAGCCGCCATCTCTCTCCTCTAACAACACCCCTGTCCATTTTAACCAGTACACAGTCTCTTATTTTACATAATTCTCTGATGCCCTGTCATCTTTGGCAGTGTTGGCTGCTAAGCTACCACATTTGTCATTACTCTTGTTGTGATGAAGGTGTCCGTCGAAATGGAAATGATTAATGGTATAGGTATCACTGATTCAGAGACGCTGATAACCAGCAAACTTTGTCATTGTCATCACAGTACTAGTGATCATTGTATTAAGGAGTCGATTCCCAGCAAATTGCTACCTGTGGCATTTCACAAGCTCAATTGATCCGAAGAATCGTAATTACTGTCATCGGACAATTCATTCAATTTGGGCTCTGTGGAAGCATGTATTTCTCCAGGGACCTGCTGGGTCAAACAGAGGCTCTGTTGATTTCCTCCAGCTCCGCTTCCATTGCCACCTTTCTTGTAACCACCATGGAAACCTCTTTGCCTATCTTCTTTCTCCTTCTCTTTCGGATCAGAACTCTTCTTATCATTGGTTGATTTGTTTCCTCTCCATGCAGCCAGAACCTTTTCTTTGTTTAGACAAGTACAAGTGGGGTGGCCAACATTGCCACAAGTGTAACTACTCGGGTCATTACTGACACTGCCGCAGGCTTCTTTCTGTGTGGTCTCCATTTCCTTCATTGTTGTCAACATAGATTGCTTCATAAAGATATGTCTAGTGTCTGCTCGAGAGATGTACTCCATAACTTTGTTTAATGACTCAGTAGGCTGATATAGCTGTCTCTCAAAGAAAGCCTTGGACAATTGCGGATTACTGTTGATTTTGAACTGGTGGGAGTCACAAACTCATTTATCAGAGAGAGGCACATGGGGTTCCACGTGGCATCAAAGCACTCAGATACACTCAAATAGAGTGGAAACATGGTTTCCACCCTGTATTTGAATTGACTCAGAATTCCATTTCCGCCTCGTAGTGTTAGCAACGGTTCCAGTTTTGGACCCGGCGGGTAATATAGGTCTGCGTGGCAACGGCCTTACCCCATCAAAAATCGACGATTTTTTAAGCGAAC
>Ga0307515_10005183_pt1 | contig 26487 bp, 3 predicted proteins | sample 17_EM_MG_FD_194513 | JGI IMG/M metagenome (GOLD analysis project Ga0307515, IMG submission 194513) | Populus trichocarpa ectomycorrhiza microbial communities from riparian zone in the Pacific Northwest, United States - 17_EM | ecosystem: Host-associated > Plants > Roots > Unclassified | place... | reverse complement strand
TTTAAACCCCTTAAGAGCTTCTATGTATTAGTATTGTACCTTTTTCCTAATAAACGATAAGGTAGGTTCTGTATTCTCCTTTAATTAAGATATCCATTCCTTAACTATAAGAGAAGGGTTAAGTAGTAGCTTCTTCTGAATCGATACTGTGGACGTAATTTAGGTACGAATTTTTTAAAGGTGCTCTTCTTGTTTTAGGAAATACTTTATATCCTAGTTATAGTATCGTCTACTATTCTTATACGCCCTCTGTTAATTCGTCGAGAGCTATATATATAAGGTTGCATTCTTATTAAAATCTATAACTTCTAGATAGGGTGGTTCTTGTAGTAGACCTCGTTAAGGTACTTCCTTATCTAGGTTAATATGGGCCTAAATTCGTTTGTCTATAAGGGCTTATAATTGCCAGATCTATTACTCCTAGTCTTTTAGCTTATTAAGGATAATTATAGTAGACAAACTTAACGTTCGGTGGAGTCATTTAACTAATAGGCAGATGGGAATTAAGATGGAATTTGTTATTAGGATCGTCCTTTAATGATTAAGGTTAAGTCTTGTAGAATCTCATCCTGTGACAATTAAGGTAGGATTTCGATCAGGGTTATCTTGTGACGATAAGGTGTTAGAGTCTAACGATAAGGTAGAATTTCTTTAAATAATTAAGCAATAGCTAAATAGCTTCTTATATTGGCGGACTGGGCTTATAACTGTTAGATAACTTATATAGAGCTATTTATTAATAAAATAGGTTAATTAATTAATGATCTTGATAGTGTCTTGATCGTTGCTTAACCTAGGGCCCCTGGGCTTAGACGAAGATATTTACAATATACGTGACCCGTGTACGTCCTACGCCACTGAGAATACAGATTATCTGACAAGATCTCTTATCTAGTTTCTATTCTTACTATGCGATAATTCTTTGTCTAAACTCTTCTATAGTTTCTTTTAGTTTACGTCTTATAGATAGATCCTTAAAGTTCTCTTACTTCTTAATTATAGTATTAACTTTTCGATCCTATTACTAAGCCTTGCTCGCAATTTCTTTAATAGTCCTTATTTTATTACTAAAATCTTAGTCCTATAAGATTCTTAGTTCTAAGCTTGCTTCTGTCTTAAGCTTAACTTTAGCCTTAGTCTAACTAGGCTTTACTAGTATTCTTATCTCGTCCTAAGAGTCTTAAATCTTACTTATCTCGTCTTAAAAGTCTTATATCTTTAGGAAACTTCATCCTAAGCTTATTTATATGTCGCTAAACTAAGCTATTACTCTACTCTATTGGTTATCGTCTGTTATAGGTTCTTAAGCTTACCTTATCTTATCTTAAGAGTCTTAGTTATCTTGCATCTCGTCTTAAGAATCTTAAGCTTTTAGCCTTTTGCCTTTATTAAGTGCCAAAGTAGTTCGCTATCCTATTTCTCTTATATCTTGTAAAGTAATAGACATTGTATTTAATAGGGTCTTAATCCTAACTAATATTCCCTATTCTATAGTGGAATTATCCTTTACCTCTTATATAACATCTCTAAGGTCTATATGCTCCTAGTAAGCTACTTTTATTGCCTTATTATTACGGAATGTTTCGCCTATATTAAACTTATCGTCCTTAATATCCAATCTACAAATTAGTTTATTAGTTCCTCTATATTTTATAAGTTTTGGCTTTTATAGCTAATAGCTTACGCCGTACTTAGCGTCTTTATAAATTTAGTATGCGTTATTATAATAAAACGCAAAACTTTTAATAAAATATTCTTTAATTCTTTATAGTATATTATTATCCCTTTATACGTATATATTATCTACTAGTCTTATTCCTTTTACTATATAGTAACTCTAACTACTCCTATAGTCTTTAACATAAGAACCCTATTTTCCGTAATTTATATAAGCTCCTTCTTTAAACCATTTTTCTTGCTATAGAGTCCGCCTAAACGTCTTCTACTACTAAAATCCCTAGTTCGGCCTCTACTCCTTAGACCCTTAATTACTTAATCCTTATCCTCTAGGTTTCCATAATTTCTTATTCTATTTCTTAGATTCTTTAGTACTACTTAGGTCCATCAGCTCTGCGCTATACTATAGTTTTTAACTTTAACTTTACCGTTGCGTGCTTTACGCCTTATATAACTATAGAACTCTATCCTAACCCTTTTTAGTCTGCTCTCTTTAGTAGATCCTATTATTAATCTTAATTGCTTAATTAATTAAATTCCTAAGAGTATCCGCATCTTCTATTAGGATAATTACGTCTTAAACTTTTACCTTAAGTCCTTGCTTATACTATGCTATAAGCGCTTTATCGTTCTATTTAACCTATATTACTAATATTTAAAACTACGTTGTATATTTAATTGCTAAAGTTCTCTGTATTAGGTTTTAAAGCTTTCTTTCTACCGTTATAGTTGCCTCTAGGTCTCTAAATATATGCGTTAATTATTCTATAAACCTATTCTAACTTAAGAACATATACCGGACCTCTTAGTTAGTAGTTATTATACTATGTTTTTGCATTTCCGTAAGGTAAAGTTTAAACTACTTAAGTACCCTTTCCGTTAAGAATAATCCTACGTAAGCGACTTAATCTATAGGCGTTCCTAGTTTAACTCCTTCTTGCGTAACCTTAAAGTGCATTTATGTAAGGAATCCTTTAAGCTTTAACTTCTCTCCTAAGAATTACTTAATTAAGGGTAACTTAACCTTAGCTGCTCTGATCCCACTAATCCTTTCTTTAAGTATCTTATTATTGTCTATTAATCGGTTAACTATTTCCTATAGCTATCCAACGGTAACTAGCTAAGAGTTAGTGTCTTCTGCTATATTAGTGTCATTACCTAATCTTAATATAGTTGCTACCGTTAACGGCGTCATGGCTAATGCTTTTAGTGGTATATTATTTAACTTTATTAATACTGTAACCTTAGTAGTGAATATATAACAAAGCCTTATAGTAGGAACTACGGTGGACTTATTAATAGGCTGGGTATATAGGTAAATAAGAAGTTAATAATATAATAATAACTAGTAGAGTAGTTGCCTAATAGATTAACTCTAATTATATTCTAAGATTTACTATAAAGGAGAGAACTATCTGGGTAGGGACTATGGTCCTTTAAATACATAACCGTACTCCTAAGAAATCCCCTTTATATATAAGGTACGTGTACTCTACCTACTTTATTACGGATTATATAGATCCTATAGATTATATAGATTACGTTATATAACCTTAGTTACTATCCCTTGTTATATAGCTCTATCGGCTCTACCCTAAACCATACCTAAATTAACTAACTAGCTTCTTCCGACTCCTCTCTAAGTAGTTATAACATCGTACTTAAAGCGTCTATAATACTAATCTCTAACCCTAACCCTAACTAGGTAACGCTATTAGTTATAAAGAATACGTATATAAGGTATATACTATAGCAGCTATTATAAGTAAAAGGCATATATAAATCTAGAGCTGTATACCTATAGTATATACTTATTATAAAATAAGTATAAGCGGCGATAATATGTAGTGAAGTAGATACTATTAAGCTATATATATACACTGCGTAATAAAGTTAAAACGTTGTATAAGGGAAGAAGGTAAGAAAACGGGAAGAAAGGGTATATATTATTAACTTAATTACTTAATTAATATATATATAGAGTAGAATAGGGTTTAGGTAGTAGTCTTAATAGAACTTAGTAAATCTAGCAAAATATAGTAGAATGTAGTAAATTGCTGTTAGATTACTATAGGTTGCGGCAACTTATAGTCTTATAGTCGGTCTCTAATTACTAGGTAAATGGAAATAGGTAAATATATATAAGGTATTACGGGGGTGTCCTATAATAGTACCCCCTTTAAACTTAAGCTTTTGTAAGATAAGGTTATAGTAGTTCTAGGTAGAGTTTATAAAAGTCTTCTATAGCTTATATAAGTCCTATAGAGTTAGTGGGTTCCTATAAGGGCTTAGCAAAGCCTCTCTATTTTATAAGGTGTATATATTAGATTTTCCGTTTATTATACTTAATATTAATAATTCTTTTAATAATATGATGGTGCTAGAGCGCGTTACCTACTAAGTTCTGCTATATTCTGCCACCTATTATATTATCGCATACTATCTAGTACTGTTTCTTACTGTTAGCTCGCCTACTATTAGCTCGTCTACTACTAGCGCCTTAGCGGCTCGCGCTACCTATTTATTAACACTAGCCCTCGCGACCCCCTTTCCTTCTCCTTAGCTTAGTATCTTTATTAGATAGTAATCTACAAGCTTTAGTTTAGAGGCATTTATGCAAGCTGTTATATTATACTAAGCTCTCCCTATATTGCCTGGGAAGGCCTTAATAATATCCTACTTTATAAGCTAGACAGGACTAGACCTATACCCCTAGAATTAAAACTAAAGCGTATAATACTAACAAACCCTAGGAAGCTAATAATGGCACCTAAAGCTAGCTTATTTAAGAGAGCTGCCTCTACCTAAAAGGAACCTAAAATCCAATTAGGATTAGAAATTGAAGACAATAATAATGTTATAGACGTACGCGAGCAGATTCGCGCCCTTATAGCTAGCTAGAAAGCTAATTATCTTAAGGTAAGGAATATATAAGAGACCCTATAAGAGATTTTAGAAAGCCTTACAGCCCTATAAAATAGCCTAGCTTCCCCCTCTTAAAGCCCTAGCCAACCTATTTATTTAACTAAATGTAATACTTTAGGGAGTATAGATACGATTATAAAGTAATTAAAGTCCGTTAAGCTCTTTAACCCCTAACTACTATCTAATAGGATAGATCCTACCTCTAAAATTAGATGATTTAAGTATAAGGAAAGCTCCGCGTTAACTATAATTATTTCCTTTCTAAAGAGGCTAAAATGCTCTACCTCTTTAGTTAAACTACTAGGGACGCCTAACGGCACATTTAAGCCAAGTTTAAGGACAAGTCCTCTATCTAATTTATATTTATAAATAAGATAATACGGCACCTAGTGGCTATTTATATTAATCTAAATAAAGTACAGAATGCCTATTATAACTATAATCGCCTAATAATAAAACTAAACTAACCCTTTACTAAATTTTAGACTTAATTCCTATACCTTATAGAAGAAGGCTAGGTCCCCCTTAAGAACTACTAATTAGATCTATATAATAAGCTAATAATCCAGCTATAAGAGAAGATTGCTGTAACCTTAAATAACCTACTAACCTATAATAGACTCGCAATTTGTTACCTATTATTAGATTTAGAACTAAAGCGAATTAACGCTCGCCCTAATTAGTAGAGGCGACCCCATAATAATTAAAACTCATTAGCTATATCTATAGGAGCTAAAGTAGGAAGATAAGCTATAACCGCTCTTATACTAAAAGCGGTTATATTTATATACTAATAAGCCTTACCTAACTAGCTACGTACTATACCCCTAACTAGTACTTGTCGCAATACCCTAATTAACCCTACCTTGGCTATATGCTATAACTACAATAAGAAGGGTTACTTTACCTTATCTTACCTAGAGCTAAAGGATATAGGCGATATTAAGGAAATAGAGGAAGGAGAAACGTCCGATAAGTTAGGAAAAGAAAAACCCTAGGGAAAGACTCCCCCCTAAGGTATCCTATTAATCTTAAAGAGATTAATCTAAGTTAGTTAATAGGTGGAAAATACTTTATAGCCCTATATATAGTATCTCAAAATAGATATAAAGTTAACTCAACCGCCCTTATTAACACTAGAGTAAATAGCTTCGCCTTTATAAATACTGCCTATATAATTAATGTTGCTAAGTTTCTAAATATAAAAGCTACCTAACTAGAGAAGCCTATTTAAGTAAAAGGCTATAACGGTTAAGCCGGTAAGCCGGCTCTTTAGCGCCGAAAAAACAGGCCGAAATGCGGCACCGTGCGCAAGCCTTATATAAATAACAACAACAACAAATTACTACACCCCCAAGATAATCCAGTATATGTACAGCTGCTACACTAAGCGGCTGCATGATTGTAGAAGAGCCAATGGGTAGATGACCCAGTATTGAATGCATATTGTATTGTTTTGTGGCGTTGAAGCATGAGATTTGGTGGTGTTGGGGCATGAGTGCACGGTGCCGCATTCCGGCCTGTTTTTTCGGCGCCGAAGAGGCCGGTTACCTATATCCTAAAGTTATATATCTCCCTTAATAGATAACGCTAATATAGTATTCCCTTTTACATTTTAGACCTAGGTTCCTATAATATAATCCTTAGCTAAAGATAAATGTTTTACTTTAATATTTAGTTAAACGTACGGTAAAGATAGTTTATCTAGCCGGAGGATAGACTAAAATTACCCTCCTTTATTAGGGAAATCTGAACTAACCGTAAGATACTAGCCGCGAAGGCTAATCCTACCTATTAGTAGGATATAACTAATTGTGACCTAGTCTTCGCTTAAGAAGATGCCCGTCGCGAGGCCGGAAGGAATTCTTTTATATTAGTAAAGATACTTTCTTAAAGCGCTATAGTTAATAAAAACTCTACGTATAAAAGCGGGATAGATAGTAATATAGATAACATCTAAATTGCGTAGATTTGACTAGTATAGAAAAGAACGTACTAATAAGATATAAGGGATAACCTCTAAAAGATGTAATAGGAGCTAAAAGGAGTAATAATAGCGCTAATACCCCGGAAGCCCTTAAAGTCGCGTACATCCTTATTATTATATAGCCCCCCTATAGTAGACATTACCATAATTAGTGTTATAGCGTTTTACTTTAATATATACCGGAAAGATAATAAGGTCTTTACAACAAGCCTATATAAGATTAATTAAATTATTAATAATAGGGAGGAAAAGCCAGCTAAGGAAACCAATAAGGAACTAGTTAAACGCCTTCTTTTTACTATCTACGCGGATTGTAAAGACGCATTCTTAAGGACGGCTTTAGATACGCTACTACTTTACCGGATATATAACTATAAGATTTAATTAGAAGCCAATAACTCACTAGGCTTTAACCCCCTCTACTAATAATTAATGGATAAGCTAAAAGTAATAAAGTAGTACTTAATTAATAACCGTAATAAAGGGGTTATTAAGCTAAGTTAAGCCCCTTTTACTTTACTTATCCTATTTATAAAAAAGCCTAATAGAGGCCTACGCTTCTGTATTAATTATTAAAAGTTAAATGCTATTACCTAAAAGGATTAGTACCTTCTTCCCTTAATTAATAAGACTCTCGCACGTTTAAGCTGGGTAAAGATCTTTACTAAACTTAATATCCGTTAAGCTTTTTATTAAATTTAGATAGACCCTACTTCTAAAGACTTAATGACGTTTTATACCCGTTATGGGTCCTATAAATATAAAATCCTCCCCTTTAAACTTATAAATGGGCCTATTACGTATTAAAGGTATATGGATAACGTCCTATTTAACTACCTTAATAAATTCTACACGGTGTACCTAGACGACATTATTATATACTTAGACAACGAATTTAAGCACTAGGTTTATATTAAGAAGGTTTTAAAGAAACTGCGGAATATATGCTTATAAGTTAATATTAAGAAATATAAATTTAAGGGTAAAGCGTATAAAGTATCCTGGGTGTATTATTACTATAAACGGAATTAAAGTTAATCTAGAGAAGGTTAAAGTAATTTATAACTAGAAAACCCCTTATAATATAAAAGGGATCTAGTTTTTTCTTAGCTTCTATAACTTCTACTATTAGTTTATCTATAACTATAAAATTATAGTAAAGCCTCTTATATATAATTACACGGAAAGATACGCCTTTTGTCTTTAATAATGACTATATAAAAGCCTTTAGGGAGTTAAAAGATCGGCTTATCTCTGCTCTAATCCTTTATTACTATAATTTAGACCTTAAATTAATGCTAGAAACGGACGCTTCTAACAGAGTTATAGCGGGAGTCCTATTATAGCTATATTTAGATAGTAAATAGTACCCTATTGCCTTCTTCTTAAAAATAATAAACCCGGCTAAGTGTAACTATAAAGTATATAATAAAGAAATGCTAGCTATTATCAGATTATTGTCTTAATGGCGTATAGAGCTTAAAGGCACTAACTTTTAGATTATAAAGCCCTAGAGTATTTTATAACTATAAAGCAACTTATAAAATGATAAGCCCGCTAGGCCAAAATACTCTCCTAATTCTTCTTTATAATTATATATTATTCTAGTAAGTAAAATGCTAAAGCTAATATATTAACCCAAAGGGAATAAGATATAGAACCCTAGAATAAGCTAAAGACCTAATACTAGACGCGCGCCTTCCTCTATCCTAAATAGCTTAATCTATAGATTCTTAAAGAACTAGACTCTAAACGGAATAAGTTAGTACCCTTAAAAGGCAAAGTCTTAGACGAACTAATAGGGCTAATTAACCGTATCCTAACTGCAAACTGCACGGCTAACTCTCTAAAAGCCCTCTATAACTAAGCTATAAAAGGCAACCCTGATTTAGAAATAGAAGAAGGACTATTTCTATACTAAGAATGGCTTATAGTCCTAGATATTAATAACCTATAGATAAAAGCTAATCCGTGAAGCCTACTATTAAGTCTTTATAGTATACCCTAGTTAAAATAAAACCTACTAACTACTAGCGCCCTATTACTACTAATAAGGACTTCTATCTAATGTAGAACAATTTATTAGAAACTGCTACGCCTATAAACGCGCAGACACTCCTAGGGATTAAACCCTTAGGTGGTTACGACTACTACCTCTTCTAAAACGCCCTTAATAATATATTATAATGTACTTTAAGTTGTTTTTAAAGGACGCCTATAGTTATAATGCGGCCTTTATAGTGATTAACCGGCTATATAAGTAATCCGTCTCCCTCCCTATAAGGGGATCTTATAAATAGGGGGCTATAAGGACACAATTGGTAAGAGAGACGAATCCTTAAGGAGGTAAGGCCTCTAGGATCGTAAAGACTATATAGTACGGGTATATACCTTTAGTATATGACCAGCGACTATCCGAGGGGCATCCGGGGGTTGTCCTAAGGGCAACCTAAAGTAACCGCAATAATATCCCTTACATTGCCCCCCCCCCTCTTACAGTCGGCCCCTAATCGCCATTACCTTATAGTAGGGAGATTATAAGGGCTCGTCCCGGAAGGGGTTTAGAGAGATATTAGAAAGGTATTAGTATACTACTATATATTATCTATCTATCTAACCCCTACTTTAAACTTCTAAAAAACCTTAATAAGGGAAAAACGTAACTGGAGAAAAGATATAAGGATTGTTAAAAACCTACTAGAAGCCTACCGGAAGCCTACTGGTAACTACTTAGGCTGACTTAAGGATTTTTATATAACTTTATATCTAAGCCTTTATGCTAGTCTATAATTAATTATAAGTATTATAGGCAATTTAGTGTTCCTAATATAGTTCCGTAGAACTATTTAGTATATAGCTTAATGTATAGGGCCTTAGCTTACTATCGTCTTTTAACTGTTAGAATGTGATCTGTAATTATTTTATATAATCCTCTACGTTACTAACGCATTGTTCCTACATTTGCCCTTAGGCTATTAAATACGGTTAAGGTATTAATTAGTTAATTAAGGAGACTTGTCTCCTAAGATTTAGTGTATATACTTTTAAATCTAATAATCCTATACTGTATATTTGGCGTAGCTTTACTACCTAGCAAACAGGAGGAATACTTTATAATAGCACCTATAGCTATTATACGATTATTAGGAACATCTATAACGTTATTCTTTAATATTATAGTAAAAGCCGTAATAGCAGCGAAACCAGCCTAAAAACCACTTAATAAAGTAACCTAATATCGGAATCCTATTCCCTATACCAAGAAACCCTATAAAACCACGTCGCCCCCATTTAGAGTATGGGGGACGACGGAGGGGCATAGGCTTCCTGCTGGAGTCGTAAGAGTTGCGACGCGCGGGAGCCGAACTACGAACTAGGTAGGCAACAACGCGAAAAGGACAGCTGCTAGTAATGGCAAAAACTAAAGGAAATACTTAAATAAATTAAAGACAATCTTATAAAAGAGGAGGAAGAAACTCTACGGCACTAAATACTTGCCTTTATTTAAGAGGCAATATAGTATATTAAAGCCCTCTTAACGCATTTAGTTCCCTAGATAACCTAAGAATAAGAGACTAAGGCCTAGCTTAACCAAATTAAAGCTAGTATTAAGAAAATCTAAAAAGAAACGCGTAAAGGAGGACCCCTAGGCCTAGGAGTTCCCTTAATATAGGTCTAAACCTAAGCAGCTATTACTGCGCAGGTGGCCTATACGGTAAACGTAGTCGCGGCACTATAGAGAGCGAGCATACGCGTCCGGCTTAAGGAGCCCTAGGGCCATAAACTAGGGAAGCTTTTTAAGACTATTTAGAGAATAATACTAAGTGTATACGCCGTACGCACCCTTAATAGTAAGGACGTAGATATCTATATCCCCTTCTAAATAATAAAGGACTAAATCTTAAACGGGCTAGACACGCTAGGACTTAAAATACTAAGGAAAGATTACCTCCTAAAAGTACTAGGAGTCCCACTTAAGACTCTAATTAATAGTAGAAGGGATATAAATAATTTGGAATTAACTTAATCTATTTATAAAACTATAAAGCGCCTTATACTTAAAATAGCTATTAGCCAGATCTAATAGCTATATAACCCTAAAGCGCAGGCAAAACGCTAGGTAAACTCTAGTAGCGCCTAGAGAGAACCTAAAAAGACTAAAGAAATAATTATAATTAGCGTCCTAACCTAAGTAATTTAGTAAAAGATTATAAAAAGTAAAATAGTTATTAAATCCTAGCTTTTTAAGACTAGGCTATTTAAGAATAGCGTAATTATAAAGTAATACTACCGCTATAATTAATGGGGGTATATATAAAGCGTATATAAAAAGTAAATAAAATATGGGTAATATATGGGACTATATAACACCACAGATTGCCCTAAGAAAAGGGTATCCTATATTAACTGCGGTAAAGCCTATAAAGTATAGTAAAGAAAAGAGTATAGAACCTTTTAAAGCTACCTTAAAGGTATCTAAATAAAGAGAATGGCCCTTTTAACGCAGTTGCTTTGTATATAAAAAGCCGCAGAAATAATATAACAACCCTTAATATTAGGAAACTTTATAATTAGCACTAATAAGAAAAGAAGACGGGAAATGTTTTACTTAGAAACCTAAGAATAACCACTTAAACGGGGACTAGGTAAACTATCTTTTATTAAAATAGTAAGCAGAGACAGATTATAATTAAGGCTCTGGCTTCACGCTAATAGAGTAATAATAGTTAATAGCGAAAACGACGAGGAATAGGATATAGATATAGATAAGCCTATATCTACTTTAAATAAGTAAGTGTATAATTATCTAGTATAACTACGGAAATGTAAACTAAGGGGCGTGTCGCCCCTTCTTTAATAGCGTTACGCTAGCGGACTACTAGGTCCTTATAATTTAGGAGCTAATATATAATAAATACACTAAATTAATATACTGCCCTAGGGGATTTACACTTATATATAACGCTCTCCCTATAATAAAGGTCTGCTTTATAATTAGCCAGAATATTAACACCATATATTAGAAGCGCAGATAGTATAGCCCCTTTACCGCAACCCTCTGGGTACGCCTAAAGGGGCTAGAGGCTATAATTATTAATATTTATAACCCGCGCGAAGATGGCCCTTAAATTAGGGCATGGCCTAAGGTTAAAATGGCTATTAAGAAAGCTAAGGGAGAAATTATACTCTTAGGTGACTTTAACGCCTACTACCTAATATAGGGTGGAAAGTATATAGCCAGCGAAGAGCAGGCGGAACGTCTTTTAGCTAAAACCGATACTAAAGGCCTAGTACTTACTATACTAAAAGGAGAGCCTATATAGAAAAGAGGGTAATAGGAGAGTGTAATAGACCTTACGTTTATATTACTAGATCTATATAGAAAAGTTAACTTCTGTAGTATAGTTAAGGAATAGGCCCTTATAAGAGACTATATACTAATCCGTATCCAAATTAATAATACTAGCTATTCGCTAGCGGAACGCTAGCGCCCCGCCCTTAAGAAGCTAAACTTATAGGGCTTTCTCTAAAGCATCTAGGAGCTTAACTGGACTATATCTAAAGACCCCTTTTAAGCCCTTTAGGAAGGGATTAAGTAAGTACTTAAAGAATACTACCTATAAGCACAGCCTAGCCGGCAGGCCTATTAAGAATAGTCGCTATAGGCTATATAGCTCCACGCCGGCACCTAATAGGCGCAATAACAGCTCTAAGCTTATAATAACCCCGAGGACTACTAAAGATATTTAGTATTAAATAATTAACTATAAAAAGAGACTAAGAGAGTTAGTTGTAATAACTAAAAACGCTTTATTTATAAACTTACTAAAGATTAGTTAAAACTATATAATAAGGGACTTTGGACTCTATTAAAATAGAGTAAAAAAGTAAGTATAGTAAAGGCGGACCCCTATTTACTAGACCTTAGGAGGTTTACTAAGGATTCCTTAATAGATAATAATATTATAAAGGCTAATATCCTTACAGCTAAGTTCTTTTCTAAAACTAAAATAGCAGACCTTAGTAATATAGAGATAATAAGGGAACAAAATGTGCTTAATATTAGCCCTACTATCTTAATAGAAGAAATTGGTAAGCTTATTAGGAGTCTTCTAAATAGAAAAGCCCTAGGGCTAGATAGCATACTAAATAAGGTCCTTAAAGTAGTTACCTTAGTTATTATAAAAGATTTAGCAGAAGTAGCTAGTTATTGCTTTACCAGCGGAATAATACTAAAAAGCCTTAAAAAATCTATAACTATAGTGTTACGTAAAGAAGGAAAGAAAAACTACTCTCTCTTAGGCAGCTATAGACTAATTACCCTTAAAAATATGCTAGTAAAAGTCCTAGAAAAGTACGTAGCTAATATTATATCTAAGGCTGCGGAGGAGTATAGGCTACTCCCTTAGAACTAAATAGGAGTAAGGTATAAACAATCCATACTATTAGCGGTAGGACTACTTAGCTCTTATATATAAATAGCGTGGCAAACGCGCCGCGGGTATATAGTATTAATGCTAAGCCTAGACTTAGTAGGGGTATTTAACAACATCTCCTATAAAAGGCTCCTCTATATTTTAAAAAGAAAAGGCTTTTTAAAGTAGCTTATAGACTTTATATAAAGCTTCTTAATAGCATATAAAACCTATATTAAGTTTATAGAATATAAGAGTAACTAGATTTAGATATAGATAGGTATCCCCTAAGGGTTACCCTTATTACTAATCTTATTCCTCTTTTTTATATTAAAGCTATTAGAGGAATTCTAGCGCCCTAATAGCGGCACGCTAGGGTTTAGCTTTATAGATAATATAAACCTTATTACCTAGGGGGACTTTACAGTAAAGAACTGTTAATAATTGGAGGCCGTCTATAACTACTACGCTATATAGGCAAATTAATATAGGGCGGCGTTCGCCCCTAAGAAGTACTAGCTTATATACTTTATAAGGCGATAGCGCTACGCTACCGCAGACTTTATGTCTACCGTATGTATTACTAGCTGCGAGATAGCCCTTTAGAAAACTAGCATACAAGTTTTAGGGATCTAGGTAGACCCTAAGCTCTAATGGAAAGAATAGGTTAAAAAGGCCGTAAGTAAGGGCCTAGTAGCCTTTAAAGCGATGTTAAGGATTACCGCGTCTATATAGGGCCTATTAATGCGCCGCTTATGCCTCCTATATATAGCTACCGTCCGACTAGCGATGCTATATAGCGCCTAAGTATAGGGAGTACGGGATGACGGTGGAATGCTAGCGAAAAGCTTGCTTAAACTATTATAGAAAGTCTAGAACTAGTATCTCCGTAGAGTTATAGGGGTATACTAGTAAATACTAATAGCTATAATAAAGAAGGAAGCGGCTATTCCCCTAATCTAACTTTATATTAAAACAATAGCCCTCTAAAGAGCCGCCAAGACGGCCTCTAATAGGGTAGAAAAGAAATTAGTAGAGGTATTTAACGGTATCTAGAATATATTAATAAAGCGCTAGTAAAAAACAAAACGGCTATTAGTACTATTAGAAGCGCTTAGGGAACGTATAAAGGACCGTAAAAATAAGATATAAGGCTTTCTTATATACTAGAAGGACTATATAAAGCGGGAAGCTATAATAAACCCTTATAAGCGTAGCCAGCAGAACGCCGGCAGAGTATAGGTAGAGCGCTACTACTATATAGGAGGTTACTAGTACTAAAGGTAGGTAACTACCTTTATCGCGAAATAGGTAGATTTAGAATGGCGATAATAGTAGTAGGTAAAGGCTAAAGACCGTATAGAAACCACGTAGAAGACCCTATAGGGGAAACCTATAATCCTATTATATAAAGGCCTAATAAAAGTAGAGGCTATAGTACTATTTCTTCTTCGTATAAAGGTAATAGGGCTTAATATATAGCTTACATCTATTAGTATACTAGTAGTTCTCCCACGGTGCAAATATAGCTAGATAAGGTAAATAGTCCACTATATACTGTTCTAGTGTCTATACTACTAAAGGGCGGACTTTATAGTAAAATGCGCCTCTAAATACCTTTAGGATGTTTTAAATAATAAAGAAAGCGCCTAAGCGGCAGTAAAATAGCTAGTATAGTTAGGTGTTTTACCCTAGTTTTAGGTAGTAAAGGTAATAAATGCAGAGGATATAAGTGGATACTAGCCCTTTTAAAGCCTAGAGGACTAGTAAAAGAATAAGGGTAAAAAAATAAGGAAAGAAGGGGGTAGAGTAAGATTGTCCGCGAAGCGCGGCTAGTTGGCTTAATATGCAGACTTAAAGGCAGGTAAAAGGCGAGCCGCCGGCGCTCTGATGTCGGAACGCTGCTATCTCTCTAGCGCGGCCCGAGGTAGGGTTTTCTCTAAGTTAGAGTTTTTCCTATAAAAGGTATTAGCCTGTGTGGACCTACTAGGGGTACCGGGACGGGCGGTAAATTGAATTTATTATTATAATATTATAGTATCGTTTTAGGTATAATTTAACCTATATATATCTTTAATTAATATCTAAATTGCCTTCCCCTAGCTATATACTTAGTTTTTTATAAGGAAGTAATAGTTAGATAATATATACTTGTGTTTCCTTTTTTTTAAATAACGCTATTGTAACGGAGTTATATCGGTAAGGTTGCGGCTATTTACTAGAAGGGTATTAGAAGGTAAAGTATAAAGATACCTTGCTTATTAAGCTGCTCCTTTTCTTAAATACCTTACTTCTCGCCATTAACCGTCATCCAATTTTAGACGTATCTTCGATATATTATTAAGATTTTCTTCTTTTTCATTAATAATTTAATATGCCTCTTTATTCTCCTATTAACTACTCTTTTAAGCAGATTCTATAGCGTATTTTAGCCTTACCTTTATATATAGAACCCTAACCTCTGCTAACTTGTAACTGGTGCTGGTCCTACCTAAATAATTTTGCCTATACGTCTTTAAAAGACTAGAAATCTAATAATAGGATTTTAGAGGCTTGTAATAAAACGCACTGCGTTAAATCTAATACCTTTAGTCCTTGTAATTAATGTATACGTACTAAGAGTAGTAGTTGCGTTAAGGTAAGCTTTTCTATCCTTAATAGATTTCTATTACTAACTTTAAGCTTTAATAGCCTAGGCCTAAGTAGCGACATTCCTTTAATATCCTTAACTAACTATATCGCCTGGGCTCTCTCTTATTCTAGTATAAATACTAAACAACTTAGCCAAATTCGAGACTATGCCACGGCTATTTACACTGCCTATAATTCTTAGCAAGCTAGCTAGTAACGCCTAATATAAGAGTAAGGTTAGTATACTAAGGATAGGGTAAGGGATAGGAGTAATAAGAAGAAGGTTGCCGTCTACTATAGAAAGAAGTTTATATATGCGTATTAAGTTTTAAAAGAGTATAATATAATACGGTATTAGGTAGGTTACCCTTTAGGTACCTAGCGGATAGGTAACTAATAGTTACTATAGTAAGGTCTCGGTATGTTACGGAGTAAGTATAAGCGACGATAATATATAGTAAGGTAGATATTATTAAGCTATATATATAAACTATAACGTGTTTTATCAGTCATCCGCCAAAATCAGTCATCCGCCTACCCCAAAAACCACCAAAAATTGGGAAAATCGCATTTTGATATCTTAACAACGGCTTTATAATAAATTCTAAAATTCTATAACTAGCCTTTTATGCCCATTCTAAGACTCTACTCTAATTTTAGAAGTAATTCATTAAGTAGTTCTAGAGGAATAGCAATTTAGCTCAAATTTAGGGGCCAAAACTTAATAAAACTTAATATCTTAATAACGGCTAGGCCTATTATTCTAGAACTTTAATAGGAGTCTTAGAATAGGTATAAAAGGCTAGCTATAGAATTTTAGAATTTATTATAAAGCCGTTATTAAGATATTAAAATGTGATTTTTCCAATTTTTGGTGGTTTTTAGGGTAGGCGGATGACTGATTTTGGCGGATGACTGATAAAACACGTTATAAGGAGGTCAAGACGTTATATAAGGAAAGAAGGTAGGAAAACGGGAAGAAAGGGCATATATTGTTAACTTAGTTGCTTAATTAATACATATATAGGCAGAATAGGGTTTAGGTCGTGGTCCTAGCAGAACTTAATAGAATTTAGTAAAACTTAGTAGAATATAGCAGAATGCCGTAGATTGCCGTTAGATTGCCATTTTACGGTTGGTCTTTAATTGCTAAGTTGGTAAAAATAGGTAGACGTGTATAAGGTGTTACGGGGGTATCCTATAACACGGTAGTTCTAGACTATATTAGCCAGCTAATGTCTCTATTTATTCTAGGCTTAAGCGTATCTTTATTAACTATAAGCTTACTCCCTATGAGCTTTATTAATATTAGTTTAGACCTAATATTAGTATTAAGCGTTTAAGAGTCTCTACTCTAGCTATACCTTATTATCCTACCCCTGTTTTTATACCTACCTATACCCCTATTAAAGGGTCTAGATCTTATTCTTATTAGCCATCCCTTAGAGGGCCGATAGATATTAATCCTACTCCTAAGGATAAGGCATAGTGGCTTTTTAAATTGGGTATTTGGGATTTATTCTTGTATATAGTAGCAATTAAGGACCTTAATTAGGTGCTTAGGAAGGCCTTAGAAGGCTTTTAGGAAGGGCTTAAAAGCCCTAAAAATAGTGTTCCTGGTATAGATTAATTAATAGGTATACAATTCTAGCAGAATGCCCTATTAATTCTATACTATGTATATAAAAAGGCTAAGGACCAGTCCTGCCTTAGGCTATAGCCCTAATCCTTATAGTTTCCGGAGCTTGTCTATTTTATATCTAATTTAACCTATTTACTCTTTTTGCGAGATTTTTTCATAGGTTGTAATAATACTATAATATTAGAGCGCTTTTTGCAATTTATAGATTATGGACCTTAGTTCTAATATTCTTTTAAAATATCTTTATAATAATTAAGGTAATCCTCTAGTTCCTATATAGAGTTCTTAGCGGGCCAGCCTAGCTATTTAACTTTAAATTAAAGCTTATTCTTAACAGACTTATAGTATAATATAGCTTTAACCTTATACCGCTCGCCCACTACCTTAAGGTATTTAATTGGGCCTAGACGGAAGTTCTTTTCCGGTAGTAGTCTATACTATAGCTCTAGTAGGTTTATATAAAACACTAGATATATATAGGCTATAGATAGGGGTAGCTAGAGACGGTAGGCTAGCTTACTAATTTGTTCCTTAACTTAGAAGGGACCTAGGTATCTTATATTAAGCTTCTTTAATAGTTAATGGGTCTTAATATTTGTTAAACATAATAGAACCTCATCGCCTACTCCGAAATGCTTATCTTAGTGCTTACGGTTATACTAAAGTCTCTACTACTCTTGGGCATCTTATAAGCTCTACTTCGCATACTTTTATTACTCCTCCTATTTCTAGAGGTATTCTTATACTCTTTAATGGATGTCCTTAGACTTCCTAGTAGGATCCTATAACTAATTATACGGCCTTAGCTAGTAATTATTGGGTATACTATTGTGGTGGTAGACGCGGTCCCTCTTAGATAGGAAGTTACAATACTGTCTATCTGTCTGTCGGTCGGTTAGTTAGTTGGTCATTAGTTGTAATCAATTAGTAGGAAAGCAGTCCGTAAGAAGAAAGGAAAGAATGTATTCTGGTAGGTCGTGATAGAGAGAAGGAGAGAAGCCGAAGGCTCGATATATACAGGAAAATGCTAAGGCACTAAGTAGTGGCCCATTTTACCCCATTACACTATTAAACCTAAATAGTCGAACGCTATAGGCAATCTAGATTAGTGTATACTTATATAATATATATTACTTTAAATTATAAGCGTACTTCGCGTATAGAAGTAGCTTATACTAATTGTCTTACTAGTAGTTTAAATATATCTATAGGTAAGACTCTAGTTTCTAGTTCTGGCGTTTTATTTACCCATCCGTTTATAGATAAAAAGCTATACTATAATGGTAGTCTATCTTTAAATAAAAGTATAGGTCCGACTAGTATTGGCTTATAAAGACGCTGCCCCTATTAGTAATAATAGAGTATAGCTAATTTACTTTAAGAAAGCATTTCTCCTTAATTAGGTTAGCAAGCTCTTATATATTAATTATCTTATTAACGGGAAGGTATTGGACGTACTTTAAAAACCTATTAATAAGTATAAGGACTAAATCGTATATTTATCCTTAGCTATCTTTAGATAGCAGGAGATCCGTAATAAAGTCTATGGCGTAATATTGCTATAGCTTATTAGCGGGGGGAACTAATTTAAGTAGACCCTATAGCTTGTGCCTGCGGATCTTATATACTTAACACTTTTTATAATAGCTAATGTACTCCTTTGCTTCCTAATTAAGCCTTAGCTAATAGTATTTGCGCTAAAGTAATTCCACTATCTTTACTTGACTATAATGGTCGCCTAAAGGATTATTATAATTCTTTATAAGAATCTTCTGTTATAGATTTACTTCTTATAGCACCTAAACCTTACTACCTTTATATAGTAGGCCTATTAGGTTTAGTTCCTAATAGTAGCGCCTAGCAGCTTCCTTTCTATTATATTTCCGGTTTACTTCCGTATTAAGGATAGTATAGGAAGCGTCCCTCCGTTACACCTTATAGATAAGGTTTATTAACCTTTTAAATAGTTTCTAGGTAAAAGCTATTTTGTCCTATACTGCTCTAAGTATAAAACTAGATAGTACTATAGATCTTATAACTCTTTAATACGCGTATATTAGGAAGGCCGCTATAAGGTTAAAGTCCTTTAGTTATTATAGGGCTCTAAGTTCTAATTGCTCTATGGCTTCGCTATTAGTTTAAGGGGATAGCTTAGTAATTAGGGATGGTGTATTACTAGGTTCCGAGAATATATTAGGAACGTCCTATTTAGGTATATTTAGACCCTTATTAATAACGGAATAGGTACTAGCTAGAACGTTAGTAAAAACTAATAGGGCTTATACCGCCTAAGACTTAGTATATAGAGCTATAGGTACTTAAGCATTCTATACCTAGAGCTTGTTCTATAATATAGGGAGTAAGATATCTATTATCTGTTTTCCTTCTCCTATTTTAAAGCCTTTGGTATAGTTTAGCCGTCGTAACGGTTTATTAATAGGGTTAATTTCCCCTATCTTATATTTAATCTTAAAATTAAACTATATAAGCTCCTCTGCCTATCCAGCTTATTAAGGTATAAGCTCCTTTATTATTATAAAGTAGTATAGATTATAGTAATCTAAGAGTATATAAGTGGTATAGCTCGCGTGCTTAAGGTAGTGTCGCTACTATTTAAAGCAGTTAACTATAGCTAGTAGTTCCTTATCGTGGGTATAATACCTAACTTTAGGTCCTTAGAATTTTCTACTATAAAATGCTACTAGTCTTTAATAGAGCTGGGTAGTGTCTAGATGCCTATTAAGTTATAGTATAATACTAATAAGGGCAAAATTTAATATATTAGTGATTATTATTAATAGCTAATCTAGGTTAAAACGCTGTAGTAATAGAGCTTTTATAAACTTTGCGTAAAGTTTTTAAAAGGCCTTTTAAACCTTTCTAGGCTATAACTACAGCTTATACTATTTGGTTAGTCCCTTTTTAGTTTTCTTCCTTACCGCCTTTAAGCTTTTTACTCCTTAGGTTAGGTCTTAGGAAGCTTCTATAATATAGTTAAATAGGTATTAGGTAATATCTAAGTAGTTATAAATAAAGCGCCTATAGAAATTAGTAAAGCCTAGGAACACTTAAATATCCTAGTAGCTCTCTAGCTCTGGCTACTCCTAAATTATCTACACCTATATTAGGTCTATACCTATACCTATAGGCGTTATAATATAACCTAGGAACTTAACCTACTTAATATTAAAAATATACTTTAACGCCTTGGCGTAGAGGCCCTAATTATTTAAACGTTCTAGCACTTTATAGACGTATTACTCGTATTAATTTTTATCTTCTAAGTAAATTAAGATATTATTTAAATAGATGACGTATATACGGTTAACTAGTCCCCCTAAGGCTCTATAAATATATAATTAGAATGTTATAGGCGCATTGGCTAGTCTAAAAGGCATTACTAGATACTTAAAGTGGCCGTATTAGGTCTTAAAAGCAGTCTTTTACTTATCCTTTTCTTTAATACGGAGCCTATAATAGGCGTCTTATAAATCTAACTTTGTAAAGATCTTTGCCCTAGATAGTTAATCTAGCATTTTACTAACTAGTAATAGTAGGTAACGGTTCTTAATTATAATCTTGTTAAGACCGTAATAGTCTATATATAACCTTATAGTTCTATCTAGTTTTAGGATAAAGAGGATTGGCGTGCCTAACGGCGACTTACTAAGCCGGATCTATCCCTTTTCTAATAAGCCATTAAGGTACTCCCGTAGGATCTTAAGCTTTTTATATAAGAGGTTATAGATAGGAAGGTTTAGTAGTTATTTGCCTTTTTTTAGATTAATTATATAATCGTACTCTAAGTTTTATAATAGGACTTTAGCTCTCCTACTTAAAAATACCCTTAGTAAGTCCCTTAGGCCTATTAAAATATTTAATAAATTAGGGTCGCGTTTATTCTCTATATTATTATTAGGTAGGTTCTAAAGCTTCCTTAGAATACTTATAGGTAGTATTATGCGCTATAGTGGTTACTTATATATGGTTGCCACTATATATTATACCGTTTTATACAGTAGCTAATAGAGGGTAGGGAAATCCTTAACGTAGCGCTTGAGATGCTATAGTATACTCTCTATATATTGTTTAAGCTAGAGTAACCTATAACGGTTAAAGTATTTTATAAGATTCTTAAGATCGCCGCCTCCTTATAATATCTCTATAACCTATTTAATAGTTTTCTATAAGGTCTTCGTTATAGAGGGGTTATTACCTATACTAGGCTCTATACCCATCTTGCTATTAAATAGGGGTTAGATTTAATACTTCTTTAGGTATAGAGCGTATACTATTTTGCTTAGGGCTATATTCTCTAGGATATCCTTTAGGCTTATTAGTAATATACGCCCTTCTAAATCTTTATTATTCTACTATTTAAAGGCTCTAGTTTTAAAGCGTATCTTAAGATTTATTTCTACTAACTAAGAGTATTTAAGGATAAGATTATAACCTATAAAGTTAGCCGCCTAAAAGGGTTACGGGCCGACTACCTTAGTGCGGTTATATATATTGGCTACTAATACTATAAGCTTATAGGCACTATATAGTTTAATCTAATACTTATTTAGAAACCCTATAATAGGTTTCCGCTACCTTTATAATGGGATAAGTTTATACTCTTTTACCAAATTATATCGTATAAGATTAATTTTAGCGCCGCTGTTATATAGTACTACTAGATTTGAAAGTATATGCACTAAATCCTAAGAGATAAGTCTCTTTAACTAATTAACTAATACCTTAACCATATCTAATAGCTTAAGGGTAAATATAGGAGCAATGCGTTAGTGACGTAGAGGATTATAAGAAAAGGACTATAAGAAAGAATTATAGACTATATCTTAGCAGTTAAAGACAACGGCAAGATAAGGCTTTATACGTTAAATCCTATACTAAAAAGTTCTACGGAACTATACTAAAACACCAAATTGCCTATAATACTCGTGATTAATTATAGACCAGCATAAAGGCTTAGAAGTAAAGTTGTATAAAAATCCCTATATTAGCTTAGGTAGTTACTAATATACTTTTAGTAGGCTTTTAATAGGTTTCCTAGCAATCCTCGCGTCTTTTCTCCAGTTATATTTTTTTCCTTATTAAGGTTTTTTAGGAGTTTAAAGTAGGGGTTAGATAGATAGATAATATATAGCGGTATACCAATATCTCTCCGAACCCCTTCTGGGACGAGCCCTTATAATCTCCCTACCATAAGGTAATAGCGATTAGGGGCTGACCGTAAAAAAAGGGGGGGTAATGTAAGGGATATTATTGCGGACACCTTGGGTTGCCCTTAGGATAACCCCCAAACGCCTCTTAAATAGTTACTAGTTACGTGCCGGAGGCACGTACCCGTAGTATATAGTCTCTACAATCCTAAAGGCCTTACCTCCTTAAGGATTTATCTCTCTTACTAATCTATCCTATTCCAATCGTGTCCTTATAGCCCCCTATCTACAAGATCCCCTTATAGGTATATTATAGGTAATATACAATATTCGGCTCTATCCCCTACGGTCCTACTAATATAGCTCTAAATTATATAAATAGGGGCCAGTTTTATAGCCCTAGTAAAGAACTATAAAATAAGGTCTTACCTATAAAATATAAAGATATATTAGTAAAGTTATAGGAGGTATATTGCTTTAATAGGGTGGGTAATACGCGATATTTGGCTCTAAGCGAGTTACTAATATTATTAAAACAACTATATAGTGCACCGACCAGCTTCTGTTAGATAATCTATATTCTAGGTAGTGTAGGACGTGCATAAGTTATGTATACGGGGTACGTATATTATAAATATCTTTATCTAAGCCTAGGGGCCCTAGGTTAAGACAAGATTAAAATTATTAATTAATTAACCCATTTTATTAATAAATAGCTCTATATAAACTATCTAACAGTTATAAGCCTAGTCCGCCGACTTAAGAAGCTATTTAGCTATTACTTAATTATTTAAAGAAATTTTACCTTATTATTAGACTCTAACACCTCATTATTAAAGGACGCAGACTCTAATAGAAATCCTACCTTAATTGTTATAGGATAAGATTCTATAAGATTTCACGAGATTCTATAAGAGTCCATGAGATTCCACAAGATTCCACCTTAATTATTAAAGGACAATCCTGTAGACAAAATCTTATCTTAATTCCTCCTTTGCCTATTAGTTAAATAACTTTACCAAGGTCGAGTTCGTCTACTATAATTATCCTTAATAAGCTAAAAGACTAGGAGTAATAGATCTAGCAACTATAAGCCCTTATAGATAAACGAATTTGGGCCCACGTTAACCTAAATAAGGAAGTACCTTAATAAGGTCTACTATAAGAACTACCCTATCTAGAAGTTATAGATTTTAACGAGAATGCAACCTTATATATATAGCTCTTAACGAATTAACAGAGGGCGTACGAGAATAGTAGACGATACTATAACTAGGACATAAAGTATTTCCTAAAATAAGAAGAGTGCCTTTAACAGATCTGCACCCAAATTACGTCTATAGTATTAATTTAGAAGAAGCTACTGCTTAACCCTTCCTTAACAGTTAAAGAATAGCTATTTTAACTAAAGGAGAACACAGAACCTACCTTGTTATTTAGTAGGAAGAAGGTACAATACTAGTATATAAAAGCCCTTAAGGGGTTTAAACACTTATTAAAATTAAATTAGTGGTTAGATTAATGGGAATATATAATAATACTAGGAGAGAAGCATAAGATCTCTTAAATATCCAATAGAATCTAGCTTTAAAAATTAGTAGAAGTTATTTAACCTTTTAGCAACACCTACTATATAAAGTATACTACCGAGTTAAATAACCCTTAGAAGTTAAGGTCTTCTAAATACCGCAGAGTAGTAAAGAAGCTATAAGAAGGACTTAGAATACCCTTAAAGAAAGCCAATACTACTATAAGAGGGAGTACCTTTAATGCAGACTTTATAAAGTAAGCTATTAAGAATTACTCTAATACTACTAAAGGTTTATAAAGAGGAAATACCTTAGTATATAATAGACGCTTAAAGAGAGCTAGGATACTAATAGATAAGGAGACGTTTTGCAAAAAGCCTATACCTAAGTGCTTAGCGTGCGGAATACGAGGATATTCTATTTAGGACTATTAGTGTTTATTTAAAGATAAGAAACCTACAGGAGTTATAATTAGAGATACTTATATTAAAAGGGCACTAAAAAGGTTAGAAAAGAATAAGGATCTTACTAACTAAGTTATAAAAATCAGACTTAAAAAATAAAAAGATAAGGCTTAATAATAATAGAACAAGAGTTAGGAAGTTAAGATTAAGGGAGAAGCTAATATAATATTCCTAAAATCGTTTTATACCGGTTAACTCTATCTATTAAAGCTATTAACTATTCTTAACTTAGGAACCACTCTCTATATCTTTAATAACCTCTCTTATTTTTATAACTTTAGGAAAGCTTTAAAAATATAAATATATTATCGCCGGCAGCTTAGAAGTGCCTATACTAGGCTACGGTAATATTACTATCTAAGTTATAAAACTAGATAAGAGTAAGGGAATTCTACGTCTTAAGGACGTTGCCTTTTATATAGACTTTAACACAAATCTAGTGTTATTCCGTCTACTTTAAAAATAAAAATACTACTAGGATAATAAAGGAGATAATAATCTTCTAGTTTAGAAAGATAATACAATCCTATATTAAATAGAAGAATATTATAGATAATAGACTATTAAATACGTCTAACTAGGAAGTCTATTAGCGTTTAATATAAGCTAACTACTACGCCGCTAACGGAAGCGTAAAGTATTGTTAAGAGACATTTGTCTAGATACAAAAGGTAATATATAACTATAGTATTTGCGTCTAGGTTATCTAGGACCTATAAGCCTTTATTATTTAGGTATTAACGCCCTAAAAGTTAAGCTTTAAGGCCCTAAGACAACGGAATGTTAATACTATAGCCTTGCTAAAATTAAGCGTTAGGTCTTATAAAGGTTCTTAAAATAGAAGATTAATAAACCCTATCTTAACCTCTATATTAACTAAACTAACCTTAAAGAAGTATATACTGGATTTATATAAGTTATACTTATCCATAATACCTACTTAGGAAGATCCTTTCCGTACTTTATAATAATATATAATAAGAAAAAGGAGATACTATAAGTGCTTAAAGATTTTATTAAGTGGATTTATCTAAGGTATAACCTTAAAGTTAATACTATTAGATTAGATAATAAGCTAGAGAAAAGGATAACCCTTAAATAGCTACGGTCCTAAGGGATTATATTTAAGCCTTTAGCGCTATATACCTAAGCTTAGAACGGTACCACCAAATACTTAGGGGGTGTAATTATTAAAAGAGCATGGGTAATAAGAATTGCTGCTAACCTACTATATAACTTATAGGACGAGATCGTTAACTATATAGTCTATCTTCGAGATTAAACGCTATAAGAAAGTAATAGATGGAAATCGCTATATAAGAGGTTTTATACCTTTCTAGCTAATAGGAGATTAAGAAAACCGTAACTGGCGTACCTAAAAGCCTACGGCTATAGGGCGTATGCGATAACGTTAGATGCCTAGCTAAAGAAAAAAAAGGCTAAGTAAGCTAAATCCGCGAGCCTATATTGGCTACCTTATTAGCTATAACTCTACTAATATTTATAGGATCTGGATTCTATATAAGGGTATCGTTATCTCTACTAGGGACGTTATCTTCGATAAAAAGATATTCTTTAATAGTAAGCGAACGGATATCTTAAAGGATTTATACGCTAAATTAGACACGCTAATTAAGAAGATTTAACTCCCTAATATTCTAACTAAAAATAAGGTCCTTCTAAAAGATAATAAAGAAGTATTTAAACCGTTAATTTAAGAGGAAGACGATAATATTAATAAGCTAGTTTAAACCTTTAATAAGTTAGTAGACCTTAAGCTTATAAGAGCTCTCAAAGACGTATATTATATACTACCTCTATATTACGGGACACCCCTATAATACTTTATATACGTCTACCTGTTTTTACCGACTTAGCAATTAGAGACTAACCGCGAAATAATAATCTAATGGTAATCTAATGGCAATCTAACGGCAATCTACAGCATTCTACTATATTCTGCCAAGTTCTACTAAATTCTACTAAGTTCTGCTAGGACTATAACCTAAACCCTATTCTACCTATATATATATTAACTAAGCAACTAA
>Ga0307515_10005182_pt1 | contig 26488 bp, 30 predicted proteins | sample 17_EM_MG_FD_194513 | JGI IMG/M metagenome (GOLD analysis project Ga0307515, IMG submission 194513) | Populus trichocarpa ectomycorrhiza microbial communities from riparian zone in the Pacific Northwest, United States - 17_EM | ecosystem: Host-associated > Plants > Roots > Unclassified | place... | reverse complement strand
GTTCCTCCAGTATTCTGACCAACTTGATAAGACAGATTCGACGGCATATACGAAGTCTTTAACTAGTCGATAGCCATCTACCTCGGGTAAATTAACCTTCCTGCAATCCTTGTACACCTTCTCCCATTCGCAGAGCCACTTCTCGATATTCTGACTCTTCGGAGCCTTTCTCATCTTCGAATATTGGGTAGCTAGGTCAACCTTCCAAGCGTCATCGGTCGGAGCAATCGCCTGCTTAAGCGAAACAAGGATATCGTAGACAGTATTACCATTGAAGGCGTAGTCAATATAGTCGCGAAAGATCGTGCTGGTGATGTAGGTACGCAGAGATTTGAGGGCTGCTTCCTCATATTGCTTGTAAACACGGTCGTGGTATTTTCGTAGAGCTCGAAGCTCTTCCTTTTCGCCGTCATCGAGTGCTGAGAACGTAGTCTTTTGAGGATTAACGACTGATGGTGATGGCTCTGACGGGGCTCTGTGTCTAGGTAGATCCTGCTTCCTGACGCTCGGATCGATGTATTCCCATACATTCTCACCGTCAGCTCTATATCTGATGACCCCAATCCATTAACCCAATCGTTCGGGCCTGCGAGGATTACAGCGTGGGTGGTAATAAGCATTTCGGGTTGTTAAGAGGACATATTTGAGGCTTCTACAATGCGGTTGATGATAAGGTAATCAAGGCTTCAAATCAAAGACAACGCAGTATATGGCCCGGGCTCATAACTGTCGAACGGACAAATCAATCATAAGAACTCTTGTAGATCACCCCTCACGCAGAGTCGGGCTTTGAACTTTGTTAGATATCCGTCGGTGTCTGTCTTGTAGGCGAACACCCAAGTGATGGGCACCGTTTTGATAGATGGAGTCTATCATCTGGGTGTTCACCTACAAGACGGACGCCGACGGATATCTGACAAAGTTCAAAGCCCAACTCTGCGTGGGGGGTGATCTACAAGAGTTCTTATAAGTAACTTGTTCATTCGACAGATTTGTTCTCTTTGCTATTAGAACCTTCGATTCAGCTAGATTTCATCCGCAACTTATATTTGCACCCAGCTAGGACAATGGTTCCATCTCAGCCCTTTAGGATCGATATTCGCTTCCTCAAACGAGATATACATATTCCTTCCGGCTATCCGATGCACTCTGTACTATCTTCAAACTTATAAGTCCACTTAAGATAAGCGTGAGGCCCTACAGGAAAGGTGGACATGTAAGGAGCTTGCGGATAATCCATTTGAGTAGATACTTCGCGAACCGTAAGGCTAGGAAATTACTTAGACTCTGTTTAAGAAAATACTCTGACAAACTCTTCTACTAATTTACCTTGGAAAATAGAACACTACTTACAGAGCAGATTTTACTAGTGCCACTCACTAAAAGAGAAATGGTCTTCTATTCCCCACGCGACAACGAGTCAATACGATTTTTGCTTGTTTTGAAGGAGGTTTATGCTGCTATACGAAGACAGCGGTTAGTACCTTATTTTGGCGGAGTAGCGCTCTTCTGTTCAGCCGAGCTTGGAGCCTTGGAGCCCTGAGCCTTGGAGCCTTGGGGCCTTGGGGTCTTTAAAGATCTATGGGTTCAAGTGTAAGACTTTTTATTCATCCTTTCTTCCCCAGCCTTTGACCTGTCGTACTGCTTCAAGGCCCACGGTCAGCGCTAAGAGCAGAAATATCTAATTCATCTCAAACGCCCCTAAAAGAAGCTGGTGGGTTCATTCCCACGATGCAATTCTACTCAGAGGTCGCAGCAGATTCCGACCAGGACATCCAAGCAGATGGTTTTTCCGAACCTGATGTGTCTCTCTTTGTGTCAATCGGTAGTCCGTGCACCGATGAGTAAGTAAAGAATGAGGACTCTGTCTATTCAACTATGAAGAAAAGAAGCTATTTATACATGAGGTAGATGTCTGAAATAGGAAAGGGAGGGGGGTCTGTAACTGAAACGGGGGTAGTAGTACACCCGGAATGAGAACAAGGATAGGGTAATAGGCTAAATCCAACCTGAATCGACACTTTGTCTGTAATATTTATAGAGATCTGAATCCTACGCGGTATGTGTGGCCTATCGAACCTCAAAAACTTCTAGAATCTGCACACCAAGGCTGTCATTCATGCTTCTTTGTCGAGCTTGCTATTACGGACCCAGAAAGATTATGTATTGGAGATAGAGCTCAGCTGCCCTCCTATAGAGAAGTCAAGATCTCAGCCTAGCGTTGATATAATAGAGTTCCATCGACTCAAAGGTACGTTATTAAACAATCAATCTCCAATATAAACCCCTTGGTAGTATAAAATGAGTTAGACGTGCTGCTAGGAAGATTGAAACATATCCCATGCTCTATCTGATCGTCCCTGGAATATTGTAGCTATAGAGAAACGCTAACGTAAGACCTAAAACACCGACATTAGATAACCAAATATAAAGCTATCGGAGTTGCTTCTCGCATATTAGGAGATACTTCTTCTAGACAGGCCTTTCGGCAAGCCAAACGATGGCTTCGGGACTGCATGGCTAATCATGCTGGATGCAACCTTGCACAAGCCAAACCGAAACAGCCCCCAACACGCCTTCTACAATTACAATCCACAAGCCTCACTGACCGGGATGTTCGGCTCTACGAGCCCAAGCAAGAAACACTCGAATATGCCTGTCTAAGTCATTGCTGGGGAGGTATACAGCCGCTTCGGACAACAGAACGTTTTTTAAGCGATTCAAGTGGGTGATTAGAATAAGACCCGCCTTGCCGCGTTGATGCCTGAACGATCCCATTTCCGTGGGGCGGTACGATCCATCCAGGTCTGCCAGTCATCATCTATCGAGGGCTTCCAAATGTTGATATACTCCCAGTAGTCAGGATACCATCCAGCCCTTTCCCAGTCCAAGATACCCGTGATGCGATGGGTTTGGTCGACCATGATGTTTCTCGGAGCTATATCGCCATGCGTAAAAACAGAGAGATTAGAACGTGGAAGCATAGCAGGCAAGTCCTCTGCATGCAGTCGGCCATTATGGTAGAGATAGCGCTGGTAGATGCGGGCTCGAACGGCAGTATCATCTTTAAGAGGTGTAGGTGTGAAGATTATTGAGCCATCGGCCGCAACGTCAAACACATGGCTCATGTCAGGGAATCGCTGACATATGCGCGCTTTCATTGTGGCGTCTTTAAGGAGGACGTCTGGAGGAGTTGAAATTTTGGAATTCCTGAGGTCGTTAAGGAGGGGATCGAAGGTAGTGGACGTTCCATCGGCAGAGCATTAGAAAAGATGACTGAATTCTGGCTGTTTGGGGATTATTCGTATCTTCGCAATAAGGTTCCAGATATCAATGCACACGCGCTCTTTTATGTGTTCATCCAGTTTATCCCAAGAAGCATTAAGCGGGGAGCCCGATATTCGCGACATTGCTAAGATGCCGACTGAAGTAAAGTACGCTGAATCTTCAGGAAAGACTTTGGGGAGCGGCAAATCAGTGTATTTGGCCACGAGTTTCATGGCAACCTCTTCGTTCTCGCGCACTCGGGTGCCGTATTTGAAGACAGTGCCCCAATCATCAGCATATCTGTAGACTTCTGTGCCCTGTTGTCGCGAAATGTAGATTTTCTGAGGGACTGCTGCGCTTATCAGTGACTACTACTAAATAGATAGACCCTGTTTTTACTAACAAGCAGATGACATGGGAAGATGCTAATCGCAGAGCACACTTTCCCAGCGGACTGTAGTGATATACGACTAGCTTGTCTAGCAAAAGCACGAGGTTGAGGAGATACGGGTGCAAAGTAGTGTTCTCTAAGGGAGAATGTTTAGATGATCGCGGGAGGCTTGATCGCTACATGTCGCTTGTAAGCGCACAACTTAAACAGGGCTTAACGGGAAGCGAGCCACCCCACGAAGCGAGCCACATCCCTTTGTGTGGCAAGATTTCAAGGACTTTTCGTATATGTACGCCTCACAATCTAGGGGCTCTATACCGTATAGAGTTGGTGTTGAAGCCTCTGGTCAGTGCGGTTACTCAGCAGCAAGGGTGTTGGCGCCTCATTGACGCCGCTAATTGAACCGTTTAACTACAGGGCAAAACTGCTTAATACGATACCGGGTATATAACGATACATTTGCTAGTAAGACACCCTCTCTTGATATTCTATAGAAGAGCACAACTAGCGGGGTGTCTGGCTGCAAACATGGGCGTATCCGCAGATTGTGTTAAGCTCCTTCGTGTACGCTAAACCTGCAGTGCACGTCATCATTGGAAGGAATAGCTGAAAAAATCATCATCTTCAACGTAATAGCGCTTGAGTATCGTTTTGATTTACAATTGCAAAATTAGTATTATATTTCGAAATCCAAAAGTCCCACTCACATCTAAGCTCGTTCGAGGCATATGTAGCAAATGTATCGGTTAGACAAAAGAGAATCTGACCCCTGTTCATCAAAGCTTGGGCGTTTTTAGCCTTCTCGGACGTACCATACACGAACCCGGAAATCAGGTCACTTTGAAGGAAGAGGATTGGTGTGGTTGTAGACGAATATCCGTTTGTTATTGCTCTTCTGAGCACCCCTTTACAATGCTTGAATATGATAATACGCACTCAAAGTATATACAAGTATGTAAGTTCACCAAAACCGCAATTCTCTTTTGCATCCACCTCTTTGCGCCGAATCGAGCAACCCACGTCCACTTTTCCATCACGTACGCTCTCACAAATCCTTCGTCCGCCCATCGCTCTCCGCAATCCACTTCTCCAACGCCGCACGGTCCCTGACCTTGAAGCCGCACTTGAACTTCTTCGGCTCCATCGTCAGCGACGTCGGAATCGCATTCGCCTCCAAGCAATCCAGGGTGGGGCGATCCTCGTCGCGCTCCGGCGACACGATCTCAAACGCGCTGATGAGGCGCACAAACGCGGTGTAGAGCTCGCGGTTCGCGAGGTGGCTGCCGACGCACATGCGGCTGCCGGCGCCGTATGAGTAGTGCGGGGTGCCGGCGCCGTCGGCGACGTCGAGATAGCGCTCGGGGACGAAGGAGCAAGGGTCCTTGAAGTGGGCGTCGTCGTAGTTGGCGGCGTAGGCGTTCATGTAGAAGGTCGTGCCCGCGGGGAAGGTGGCGCCGTTCCAGGTGATGGGCTTGACGGACACGCGCGGCAGGCAGATGGGGATGACGGTAGAGAAGCGTAGGGTCTCCTTGACGAGCGCGGTAATGTAGGGTATTTTTTCCTCATGCAGGCATTTCTCCCACGCATCGTTGTTGGGGTAGACGGAGAGGATTTCAGCGTAGGCGCGCTTTTGGATCTCTTGGCCGTGGGGGGATGAGAGGTAGCCGATGCCCATGATGAGGGTGCCTGGGACTGTGTCGAGGCCGGCGGAGACCATGGTCAGGCAGATTGACTTGATTTCGGCTGGGAAGTAGATTAATAAGGGGCCAGGTGGATTGGAAAGTAGGCGATGGGCATGGACTCACCTTCGTTCAACTTGGCCTCGGGGTCTTTGAGAACGTTTCCAGCAATGCAAGGCTTGTCAGTGCCTTCAGCAATCTGTTCCTTGAGCATGTTAAGAAGTTTAGTAAGGTAGACATCCCGCCGCGCTCGGTACTCGGCGGCCACACTATTGCGGCTAGGCCAAAGCCTGAGAAGAGGAATGTAGTCTTGCCAATTATTGCTCGTGCTCCTAAAGTTCGATACCTCGCGTTCTACATGGACGATTTCCCTCAACAGCTCGTCGTCCTTGTCGCCATCGATGCGGATGCCATAGTTCAAGGTCAGTGAGGTATTTAGGGCGAATCGCTGGAAGTATGGATTCGGGTCAATGTCGACTCGGCCGTACTTGCTATCTTGCAGCAATTCTTTGATGCTGACGTTGGATTCGAGGTCGATTATGGGCATGTAAGACTGCGTGGCTGGCCTGTTCAGCGCCGTCGCGGCAGCTTTCCGACGCTGCTTGCAAGATTCATCCCACGGCGATGTGCCAATGGTGTAGCCCTGAGAGCTGGAGACGACCGTGTGGAATGTGTGCAGAGTGGGCCGTGAGATCAGCGCGGATTGGTTGGTGATCCACAGCTGCTTCACAGAGTCGAACGAGTTGGCGAAGACAATCCTCTGATATCATGTCAGCTTCTTCCAGAGTTTTCTGAAACGGCGAATTGAACACGTTCGAGCTCTTACCCTGTTACCCATTCGAACTTGGAAGACGGGCCCGTACTGCTTCGCCCACTTCTGAGCTACTTTTGCATGGTGGCTTCCCAGCTGCAATAGGTTGCCGAATATAGGTACTCCAGGTATCTCTGGTAGATTTTTGATCTTTGGGACGTCGGTGCGGTTCAAGTATCGAATCACGAAGTAAACGACCGAGATAACGGCCAAAGCGATTACTTGGACGGTCATGATGAAGCTCTCTGTTAAGGCTAAGGAGAGGGAAGCTGGAGTTCGCCGGGGTATTTGAAGGAGCTTCAGCAAAAGCGCTTGAATTAATTGACAGGAATCACGGTGATGGCATGTAAGGAACTTATTATATTTGTAACGTAGCGTGCCTCCCCCCGAAATATGTCCATTGCCGTATTCCTTGGGCGCCGAGTGCGTGCTGTGACCAGCCTGAGTTTCCGAGTCCCATGGAGAAATTTCTCCCGCGGAAGTGGTAGCTTTAAGGCAGGAGCAGGGGGGTAACCGGGGTGGTTCCGTGGTGGTGGAGAAATTCGCACACCCCCTCCGCCTCGCCGCACCCATTAAATCTGAATTGCCATCCATATATCCACAATAAAGACCTTTTATTGTTATATATTATAGAAGGCTAAAGTAAGGTCTCTGCCTATTATATTCACGACTTTTCTTAATTAATTTTGGTTGTGTTTTAATGGTACAGGCCTGATTGGCAATTTAGGCCTGATTGGCAATTTATGCCTTACTGCCTTAACTGGTTGCCAATGCTTCGTAGCGGACCAATTCCGTTATGCCCTTCCCCGCTGATCGACGGCTAAGGCGTGCGGAGATGTGAACTTCCGCTCTTTCCTTGGATAGCCGTTTTATATTTTCACGCTAAATGCTGTCTTTGCGGCACTTTGGTAACCATCAGACCTGACTAGTCCTGAAAGGCAGAAGAGCTCCATATTTCAAACTGCTGGATAACTCAGGGGTTGTTCGGTTGCAACTTCATATTCAATATGGAGGCTCCATACTTAACCGATATGGAGCTCAAATATGATTATGAGGCGATTGTTCGGTTAAACTCTTCAGAATTATAACTTAGCCATAGAATTTTTAATGTTCCTTTTACCTCCCAAAAGACACGCTAAAAGGTTGGCAACTTTACTACCTTAATGGCGCATGGGAACTCGTGGTACAGTTCTTGACTCATGAGGCGGCCTGGCCCCCTATAATTACCCTAATTTAGCATAGCTCAGGGGCTTCGCGCAATTAATCAAAACCTGGCCACAATAATCGTAAAATTAAGTCTTAATTTTAACGTAGGTAGAGATCTTGGTTATTATATATAATAGAGCCTTCTTATGCTTTATTCTAGTGCCTTCATATAAGATCTTTTCCGGAATTAGGCAAGCAATCCGGAATCCGGAATCAAGCCGATCAAACCGATACACGAGTGTACACCACCCCGGCGCATCCGGTTGAAAGCGCGTGTTGATCACGCTAATCAAAATGCGTAGATTTTATACCCAAAGAAGGTAAAAGTACGACAAAATGGCCGTGCGTATTACTTCAAAAGGTATAAACTCTGCCGTTTGATCACTAAGATCGACACGCGCTTTCAGCCGGATGCGCTAGGGTGGTATACATGTACCGGTATCAGTCGGAACATTTGCAGGCTCTAAATTCCCTTTTTTGGCTATAACAAGATTTGCGGGACAAACTCCTGGTTGGTAAATTTTCGGTAGAGGGGCTAGCCCATGTACAATTACAATTTGCTGCACTGTATTAAAACGTCCATTAATTACAGCTTCAATGCCGGTTCAATCCTCCCCACGCATTCTCCAAAGCCAACGAGAGCCCCTTCATCAGAACCGCACACGCCCGTGATGGTGATTTCATCACCGTCCTCCAGGAACTTTCTCTCCTCGCCACCTGTTAATTTAATGGAAGTCTTGCCATTGCCATTCTGCTCCAGTAAACTCCCTCGCTCTGATGGTTCTAAGCCACTTATCGTACCAGATCCGAGTAGATCTCCAACTTGCATGGGGCATCCTGTAATAGAATGATGGGTGAGCATCTGAGGAAAAGACCATAGAAGATTTCGGGAGCTGGTTTTGCTGAGAGTCGCCGAGTTTCCAGATTTTGCTGTAGCCTAATCAGCATTAGAAGCCACTAAAACATATAATTACATACTTTTCAGGTCAACCTGGAGCTTGATGTCGTAAACATTCTCTGTCTTCTCCTCTCTTAAGTAGGGCAAAAGCTCAGAATCATTCTCTAAACCTTTGGCTAAGAAAGGTTCTAAAGATTCAGCTAACACAACCCACGCACTAATTGTGGTACCAAAGTTCTTTGCATTGAAGGGTCCCAAAGGAACATATTCCCAAGCCTGAATGTCTCTAGCTGACCAGTCGTTCATCAGAACCACACCAAAAAGGCTCTCCTCTGCTTCACCTATCGATACTGGCTCGCCCATATTATTTGCTTTGCATACGAATGCCCCCAATTCCAGTTCAATGTCTAATTTCCGACATGGCGAGAAAGAAGGAACTTTCTTCTCAGCAGCGGGGTCCTCCAGTATTTGACCGTTTGGTCGGCGGATTGGTGTTCCGGAAACTACAACCGAAGATGCTCGGCCGTGATATCCCACAGGGAGATGCTTGTAGTTTGGTTGCAGGGCATTTGCCGGGCCTCGAAATAACACCCCAACGTTATAGGCATGGTTTAGCCCCGCGTAGAAATCCGTATAGTCTCCTATCTTGAAAGGGAGATGGGTCTGGACCTCCTTCAAGGGGTATATAGCTTGCTTCTGCAGGGATGGGTTCGTCTTGAGGACTTCTGGGTAGGGAGTATCTTCAGCAAAAACGTTCTGGATGTACTTTCGCACTACGGAATGAATTGGTCGGCCAAGGGCCGCAAATGCGTTCAGTGTTGGCTGAGAGAAGACGGCTTGGTGGGGTTGTATTGTGGACAGGGCAGAGAAGCCATTGTTTGCAGCAAAGACTTCTAGATCTAAGGCGTGGTCTCCAATTGCAACAGCGACACGGGGAGTTTTGGAGGAAGCGGTGGAGATGATGCCGAATGGTATGTTTGCAAGGGAGAAGTGCGACCCTCGAGGGATGCTGAGCCAGGAACGCAAGGTGGACATTGTCACTAAGGTGTGCTGTAATTCAAGGTGAACTTCGGGACGGGGTGGGTAAATGCGGGGGGTGAAATATGGAGATATGTGTCTTTCAAGGCGGTTCATATGCCATCAATGTTCTGATACAAGCTAGAGCGACAACACATGCAATGACGGAGATTATGTTGACGGCTGCGGAGCAGATGCGCGTGAACGGGGGAGGGCGCAGTTGAATGGTTGAAGCATGCACGGAAGCGTTCCGCGTGATGAACTCCGCTCATTTTGTACAAACCCGCCCCTTGCCGTATCACCACCTCCCGGTCAACGATGGCGGAAAGGCCATTGACGGCATCGACTGCCTACGACGACCCGAACACGCCTCTCCATCCCAAAAGGCGCTGGAGCTCGCTACTTAAGAAACTCGTCCTCCAGAAGGATCCCGCACATAAGATCCCCAAAAGTCTCGTGCCTTTGACCGAAAGAAACCTCACCGAGTTCTTCAACCCAGACTACTGTGACGAGCACGATGCCTTCCACCCAGTTCGCCATCAAAGAAAAGTATCGATATCAGAATGGCTTCAACTCTTACCATGAGTATGCTTCTCCCTTCATTTTGAGGCCTAGTATCTTATACATCTGACTGTATAGGTCCGAAACTGTAGAGGGTGCCCTACCCGTTGGAGCGAACTCTCCGCAGAAGCCGCCTTACGGACTATACGCCGAGAAACTATCTGGAACTGCTTTTACTGCTCCTCGCCATGAAAACCAACAATCATGGCTTTACCGAATCCTTCCCGCTTCCGCTCATAGTCCCTTTGAACCTCAAGAATCATCTACATATAATACAAACCCGGAGAACAAACCCCATGAAAAGATTCACCAAATCCCTAATCAACTACGATGGGACCCGTTCGACCTTGACGAGACAGTTGACTGGGTCCATTCTCTCCACTTGGTTGCTGGAGCAGGAGACCCGACAATGAAGTTTGGTATCGGCATATTCATCTTCGCTGCTGGAAAAGACATGGATCCACACGAAGCCTTCTACTCTGCTGACGGTGACTTTCTCATTGTCCCTCAACACGGTGTGCTCGATATCCAAACTGAATTCGGAAAACTCCTCGTACGACCTAACGAAATCTGCGTGATCCCTCGTGGAATTCGCTACCGAGTCACACTACCTGAAGGCCCAGTCAGAGGCTACATCCTAGAGCTTTATCAAGGACACTTCCACCTTCCTGAGCTAGGACCCATTGGATCTAACTGTCTCGCCAACGCACGGGATTTCCAAGCTCCTGTTGCGTATTTCGACGAAGACACTACTAATACATGGCATATTCTCTCCAAATTCGCGGGCCATCTCTTCAGCGCCAAACAAACGCATACCCCGTTCGACGTTGTAGCATGGCACGGACTGTACTACCCCTACAAGTATGATCTAGGCCGCTTCAACACCATCGGCAGCACTTCCTTTGACCATCCAGATCCCTCTATCTTCACTGTGCTGACTGCGCAGTCCGACCATCCCGGCACAGCTGTTGCCGACTTCGTCATCTTCCCACCGCGCTGGCTAGTTCAGGAGGACACGTTCCGGCCACCTGTGAGAAACCTCACTGTCCATCGTGATTTCCAAAGGCTGACACATTTTATAGTGGTACCACAGGAATACAATGAGCGAATTCATGGGTTTGATCCACGGCCAATACGATGCTAAAACCGGTGGAGGGTTCCAGCCTGCAGGAGCAAGTTTGCATAATGTGATGAGCGCTCACGGACCAGACGCTACGACACATGAGAAAGCCTCAAACATAGAGCTGAAACCCAATAAAGTCGGAGAAGGCAGCATGGCATTTATGTTCGAAAGTTGCTTGATGGTGGGCGTGACGGACTGGGGCCTGCAGAAGTGCAAGAAGGTTCAGGAGGATTATAATGCCGAGGTGAGTCTCACATCCTTAACTTTTTAGATACTGCCAACAGTAGCTAACATGATAGCTGTAGAGCTGGGAGCCGCTTAAGCCGCATTTCAAGAGGCCAGGGAAGATAGAAAACGGAACGGCAGATGGCAAAGACGGGGTTCTGGGTGACGAGGGCCAGGTGCCGCACCGGACTTTGTAATAGGTGCTCTCTGAATCATTGTATATATTTTAACACTTTTTTCGGGGCAGGATTCACCTGTGGCTCTTAATACCCTCACTCACTATTGTGGTAATCGGACATCTAGTTGAGATAATATCTAAATATCAAATCATGATGAATTCTATGCTTACCAACCTGCACTGAGTATTCATAGCTAAGTCACTGAAATGTTTTCAAGAGTTAGGGGAGCATGAAGGGACTTCTCAGGGGTTAGGACGAATGCCATTCTAAAGATGTTGTACAGTCACGAGGCATGTTTAAAACTTTGAAATTGCAATATTGGGAAAGTATGAAATTTTTCTTTAAATAGCTAACCTGATCAGACACCGAGTCAATGGTCAGATGAGAAAACGCCTGCTATATGCCGAAGAGCACCAGTACGCCCGGTAAATGTACCCAATCGCAAGAAGAGATATCTTCTATTCATCGTCCTCGTCCTCAACGACTCTCCTCCTCTTCGCCCGGGGCACGTTGGCCACGAAGTCGTCGTCATCTCCCTCATCAGCCCCGTGCCGATTCCGCTTCGGACTCTGCGTCTCGCGCGCTTTGTCCCTGTGACGCTCTCTTGGCGCTTCAATGATCCCGTCGTCCTCGTCCTCGTCGTCATCCTCCGGCACTTCGTCTTCATCGCTCGTAGCGATAAAGCCATCCTCCTCGTCGTACTCATCCTCCTTCGTATGCCTCCGTCCACCATAATCATCGTCATCACTCCAATCCCTCCTCAGGCCGCTCTTCGGCTTGGACTTCCTGGCCCCACGCGCCCTGCCTCCGCCGTCCTCATCCTCCAGCCCGCCAACCGTTAGCCCGCCGGCGGTCCGCAGCCCGCTGCGGCCGAGAGTGCGGTTGGCGCGCTCGCGCTCGCGCTGCTCGTGCTTCTCCCGCGACCGCTGCTGCCTCAGCTTCTCCTTGTAGGCCGCCTCGGCCTGCATCTTCTTCACCTCCGGGTCCTCGTTCACGTTGATGAAGGTGATGCCGCTGCTCTCCTCTGGGTCGCGCCCGCGCGCCGCGGCGGCCGCTAGTGCGTTCTGCAGCTGCTCGAGCGCCGCATCTTTGCTGTCGGCTGATGGCACGATTTGCAGGCCCGTGGTGATCTTGTTCGTAACGCGCAGGATGGACGCGGTTTGGTAGGGCGCGACGAGGTATGTAAAGGAGTCGGAGTTGGTGTTATACTGCGTTGATGATGGACGGCCGTGCCTGGTGTGGATGCTGGTAGGCGTAGGCTTGGGAGGGTTGTGTTGGGGCGGTGCAAGCTGATTACCGTTGATAGAATACTGGTGTAGCGGATCGGAGGCGAATTGGAGGGTCAGAGAGCCGTCAGACCAGCGCAAGATGCGAGCGTTGGACTGCAGCTCTGCAGGATTAGATGGAGAATGACGCCAGCGGATTGTTGTAAGGGCTGTGTTGTAGGTGGAGAAGGTAGATGATGGCGGTCCCTTTGAGTGGTGGTCGGTAGTGGGGGGCTGGAATTTCTCATGGTGCCAGGCCACGGGGTCGATACTGAGGAAGCGTGGGACCTTGAGAAGGTAGAGCTGGGAGCCGCTGTTAGCTAGGAGACAATGATTGAAAGAGAGGCTTGCTCACCTCATTGTCGCTGGGCTCTGGGATGGCGTGTCGAGCGATGTCGGCGTCCATATAATTGAACTGCTGCTCCTCTTGAGTATCCTCACCGGCTTCATCATTCCGCAGGCGATCAGTTCTGCCTTCATCATCTCCCGAATCGAGTTCTTCGTCATCAAGTTGACGTTGCTTGCTATAGAACCGTTAGCTAGGAACTCAAGGAGAGTGCGCCAAATTGTTCACGGAGATTGCTCCAGCTCATCATCCTCCAGGCCATCACCAAAGAGGTCATCGTCGTCTATTTGCTCGTCGTCGAGTTCATCCTCGCCGCCGTGTTCAACCGTGCGCCTTGGAGGACTGTCATCCTCATCGTCGTCCAATTGGCCAACCTTGCCCGTAATCTCAGCTTCCGAGTCCGAGCCATCTGGTAGAGACGGAGCTGTCGAAGCTGTACTGACTGCTGCTGCGGAAGCCATAGGTGGGTTCGAGAAAGACGCGTTCGAGCCTCTCTCGGCGCAAGATGTGATAATATGGTGAGAGTCGCTCCCACTATGCAATGGTAGAGGAAGAAGCGCGAAGTATGTGGGAGGTAAGAGAGAGGTGTGAGAGGTGAAGAGGAGGGAGAATAAATTGCGGGGGTCGGTTGGTGAAGAGATGGTCAACAGATGGTCAACAGGTGAATAGGTGGAGGTGATTAACGCAATGGGATAAAAGCCGAAAGCAGACTAGCGCAGTGGCGGCGGTTTTGTAGTGCAAGAAAGCCCCTTCCTCGAATTCAAGCCCCCGTGCAAAGAGCCAAACGCAACCTCCGACCTGCTTCCTAAACCATCCCCTCCGAGTGCCGGGTAAACAGGCGTAGTTCTCGGATTTCCACATCTCCAGTGCAATTGTTCGACAATGACCAGCTTCTTCTCCAGCGTGTAAGTCGTCTTGGCGTTTGGCGAGTGCCCACGAATTCCCAGGGTCATGCGTGCCTCTCCGCCTCTTCAACTCTACTGTTTCAAGGGTCGGGTGAATGCAGTTTTAGTCCAATGCATCTACATTCACGCTTGCACTCGCTTTCTCTCTCTGTCGTCCTACCCCTCGTTAAACCCCCGTTCTCTTTCTCTGACTCTTCTTCTTGATTCATATTAGAGGCCAGCGCTTTGCCCGCCAGGCAAACAAGGGCAACAACCAGCAAAATAAGGGCAACGGTCAACAATCCCCCTCTCCAATCTCTTATCAGCCCTCACCCCCGTCTCAACTGCCCTCGGTTCCTCCTATGCCGCATTCTCCGGCCTTGTCTGCCGCAATGTCTCTAGATAGTCAACCCCCCTCCGATGCCCAAGTTCCCGCCAGCCGCAAGCCACCGTTCTTCTTCCGCGAAGAGTATGCTGGACTTATTGTCAAGGGAAACTTCATGACTCTTGCCGCCAAGCCAAAATTAGTGGAGGAAGGCGAATGGCTTGCTCATCAAGGTTATTTTTATTTTTATTTATTTTGCACACTTAAAGCAATATACGTCCTGACATACTTCAAAGTGGTCGAGCAGTACAGACTGCTAGAGCAGATGATCGACATCATCAAAGTCGTTGACGAGAGAACCGGTAGGCCTGTCTGCAACCCGGAAGTCTGCCCAACCATGTCCGCATCAGGGTTCGTTCTCCCTTGCCATTTCTAGAAGCAACCAAACACCCGTTCTCCCAAAAGAAAAGTAAAAAACCATTCAACTAACTGCAAACCCCCAGACATACATATACCTGGCTCGACAACCAGAAAAAGCCTATCAAAATTCCCGCTATCCAATATATCAACCTAGTCCAAAAATGGATCGTCGGCAAGATCAACGACCCCTCCATCTTCCCTACCGACACGACCTTCAACTCTGCTGCAACCTACGCATCCGGATCCCTTTCGACCCCTGCATCCACCCCAATCCCCGCCGGCCCAACTAGTCTTAACGCCCCCCTCTCCGCCCTCTCGGGTCGTGACTGGCTCGGAAAAGCCTCCGGATTCCCCGAGACGTTCGAAGCCGACATCAAATCAATCTACCGCCAGATGATGCGCTGCTATGCGCACATCTACCACGGCCACTGGCTGGAGCCCTTCTGGAACGTGAACGCGTACAAAGAGCTCAACACGTGCTTCATTCACTTTGTGAATGTCGGCAAACTGTTCGGCCTGATTGGCGATAAAGAGATGGAGCCTATGCAGCCACTGATCGAGCTGTGGCTAGCCAAGGGCTTACTACCACAGCCGCAACAGCTGCAGGCAGCGCAGTTGACCGGCAAAGCCGAGGCACAGGGAAGCGCGCAGCAGCCGGCACCTGGCACTGCGGCATGAGTACTGTTATTAGAGGCGTTGGTAATGTAAAGGCAATTCCTCGGTATAAGATTATCCGGATGCGAGATCATTGTTATGTGCCATGGCTATGGGATGCATGGAATGTTTTGGCGTTAACGAGCTATGAAATGAAGCCGAGCCTGTCCGGTGTTTGTTCCATCACAAGAAAGTCTTATCAAGGTGTTTTCTCTTTGAGCTCTCGTTTCTAGTATCTTGGTGCCACGCAGATTGCATGTTTAGATTGCTGTGGTAAACTTGGTATATATACTTTTTGAATCTGGAATTCTTTCACCTGGTTGATTTGAACTTTGCGGGTGTTATGGAAATGCGTTCGTCGATGTCCGGAGTTGTAATCAAAATTTTTCACAGGAACAGAAAGCATCAACAGTAAGCAAAACATAATACTACCGCAACTAATCCATCCATGGCTATAGTCTCTCTTGTACAGGCCCTCCTGCCTCCCAACCAAGGCAAGAGGCAAGACCTTCAAAAGAGAACGAAGCCCGCAATAAACTAAACAGCAAATAGACGAAATCAAGACAACATCCCCCATCGTAACGCATGGAGACGTACAAAGACACAGCGCACCAAGTTGGACAGAAGTATAAGGCATTTGGGGGAAGGGGGGGGGAGGGGACGAAGCTGGAGAGGTTTTAGAAAAATTCAAGAGTTCATATTTGTAATATGCAGGCTTGTAGTAGTAGTAAGAGCAAGAGACCGTCTGTAAACCACCAACGACCCATGACTTATTAAGCAACTCCGGGAAACTGCTCCACCGTTTGAGACACGCACATTGTAGAAGGGAGAGTGTGAAGATTCGTGATAGGCTGGCTGGATGACATGAGGAACGCTAGAATCGATCGCGGAAAGGTGATGATGGGGCAGTAGATGGGTGGCTTAATTGTGACCGGCCTTGCGGAGCGAGTTGCTCAACCATTCGAGACCCTCGTAGAGACCGTCACCAGAGGTGGCGCAGGTGGATTGAATATACTAAAACCAAAAGTCAGGAGATAAATGTTCTAGAAGAGCATGGAAAACCTACCCAGGCTCGTTGTCTCAAGCTGTGAAGGCCAAGCTTGTCGGTAATTTCGGCGGCGTTCATCGCGTTCTATATAAAAGGTCAATGAAAGTCTCCAATATAATGCCTAGCACCAATCAAAAACTTACAGGCAGATCCTGTTTATTGGCGAAAACCAACAGAAGCGCATCCCGAAGCTCATCCTCGTTCAACATCCGCTGCAATTCCTCGCGGGCCTCAACCACACGATCGCGATCGTTGCTGTCAACAACGAAGATAATGCCTTGGGTATTCTGGAAGTAATGCCTCCAAAGAGGTCGGATCTTGTCCTGCCCACCGACATCCCATACGGTGAACTGGATGTTCTTGTATTCGACGGTCTCGACGTTAAAGCCTATGCAGCATAAGTATGCTATCATCAATCACTCCAGAGTTGCGGACGAACCGATGGTAGGGATGGTCGTCACAATTTCACCAAGCTTGAGTTTGTATAGAATCGTCGTTTTTCCTGCAGCGTCCAAGCCGACCATCAAGATTCGCATCTCCTTCTTTCCCCATAGCTTATCGAACAGCTTTGAGAATGTGAGACCCATGATTACAACCTGTGGCTACTGTGTGGAGAATGCGGAGGTGAGCGAGTCGCAAAGAGAGGCAGTGAGAAGAGGCTCTGAAACCCTGAGACGACACTAGATGTCAGTTGCCGACTTGCAAGAGGACTGCGGAGTGCTTTTGGCGGACTAGAAATGAAAGCGTGACGGCGTGACTACAATTCTAGCTGAGGCGCTGATGTCCTGTCGAAAGACTTTTGGGGATTGATGGTGGCAATAGATAGGGTGGCTCAGACCGGAGACGGGCGGCCCGGGCCTGATAAAGGATTTTTGCGGCAGAACTTACAAAGGTTGAAGCAGAGCGAAGGTGATTGATGGGGATGGTTGGCAGGCGTAGACGTGATCTAATTGATGTACAGTTCGGGCTTGGGGTTGAGGAAATGGTGTTGTCGAAACAAGCGAGCGAAAGAGGGATGCGGCTGAAAGCCCAGCTGCTCCAACAATGTCTCCTGCTATGGGAGCGCGTGACTGCGAGGGTAAGGGATTGCAACAGTAGGATATTAGAATGTGAATTGTTATTTGCAGACTCCCATCGAATGCATCGAGCTCTTTTTAAACCCAATGACTGTCCACTTGAAGACACGTTTTCCTTTCTTTTACGAAGCATATCTCAGGCAGCAACAATTAGCACCGTCGAATCACCAGTATAAAATCAGAACTGCACCGAGCTCATCTGACACAAACGCTCCATTTATCATTAATCTATAGGCATGCTCATTTATTGTGGATCTACCACCAGATCGCTGCGCAAATGGAGATGCGCTTATGCTCGAATGAAAGGTTTCTAATCAAGTCATCCCCGTTAAACTTCTGTCGAAATGACTTTGGAATATTATAAAATACTTGAAATACTAGTTGAGTTGCTCTCAGCTTCCTAGCTGTCTCTGCGGCAATAAAATTGTCTGGAAAGCTCAAGCCACCCACGCACTGCCACCCCAAAAAGTCCGTGTCTCCGATCATTACGACACCTTCCGGTTCTTGCGAAAAAGAAACGCCTTAGATATATCAAAAACAATACGGCTCAGAGGCTTGTAGATCATTTTCCCCTCCGTAGTACCACTAGCAAAGCCGAAAATAGCAAGCGCAAGGAACGAGGACCCCAGGATCACGGAAAAGGAGATCCAATAGTCCCTTAGTGTGAACTTGACGTTGACAATCTGCGTTGAAAAGAATGCTGTCATTAGACTGACCGGCATAAAGAGCATCGTGACCTTGGCAAGGAGCAGAGTGATCCTGGTGAGCCTTTCGACTGAAAAAGACTCCTTGATAGCTATGAGGTTAAAGTTCTATACCAATCCTATTAGGCTCCTATTCTATCGGGATGAGGGGTCCGTAATGCATTCATACCATCATGACGAGAGAATTCTTCTGATCCAAACATTCCTGTATTTCGCTCAATGCATATAACCGGATACGATCCTTCAGTCTTTCAAATCTTACTCTTGCCGCAGAGCTCAAGGACACTCCAAGAAGACTCTCCACTACTGCAATTTGAGGGATGGAGGATGCAAGTGAGTCCGGGCCTGAAACCACATATGAGTTCTTCAGAGATGCAAGAGTGGCTTCTTGCTTCTTGAGTACTCGATCGATAATGAGCTCGTAGCCTGTGTAGACTCGTTTAAGAACTGCGAGCTGACGTCCAATCTCATGGAGCCTATCAACATGGCCTAACTCTGCTTTAATAAGCATATCTTTGCGCTGACAAGCCCATTAGACTTGCTTGGTTTTTGTGAAAAGCGATTGAATGGTGGATGCCTACCAATTTATCAAGTTTAGCGGCGTACTGGTGTTCCCTTCTAGTCACCAGACTATATGTGGTGTACCAGTCCTCAAAGAGGTAATAGAACAGCAAACCGGGAGAGTCTGTCGGCCGGTGAGCCGTTTCTTCTTCAGTATCTCCTACGCGCTTTCGGATTGGTAATGTGTTTACGGAACTCTCTCGGGAAGAACACTGGGCCTTCGACAACTGCTTGAAAACATTGACAAGATTTCGGCGGACTGCCACAAGCATTTTCAGTTCATATGCCCTGAGATTTCCATTACTGAAAGGGAAGGGGTCTTCTGCTATGGATATTACAGTCTCTAAAACGAGATACAAGTAAGTCAATCGCGGATACAAATGTCTTGAAAAATTCCGTTGCACTCACTGTCTTCGCAGAGGACAAGCCAACTCCAAACTCGTTTCACGTGGGGAATTTCTTTCCTTGTATCATGTTCTTCGGCTTGGTCTGGAGGACTCGTCCGCGCACAATGCAGGGCGTTGAATCCTAAGCATACGACTGGATAGCCATTAGTAAACGTGTGCGTATACATAATACACACACATCAAACACACATCGTCTTCCCCAGTCAACGGACGACCAATGCCACACTTCATCTACGATATGGTAGTGAGTGAGATCGCGAAACAGGCCAGTCTCCGTTGATTGCGTCAGGTCCGCCATCCCAATATTCTCCTCGGAACCTAGAGATGGGTCCTTTGATGATTTCTGGGGGCTGCCCTGCCGAGGAGACTTCCGAGACCAGAGCGTCGAGCCGCTCTTTGAGGGCCCTGCAGAGTTTGCCTTTGGCTGCACAGGCTCAGAGCACATCAGCCCAAGGAGATTCGGGGAGAAATCGTAATGCTTCGCAAGAGCCTAACGAAAGTTATGTATAGCACCCGAATATTGCGGGAAGGTATTATTGTGCGTACGTGTAGAGTGTCCTTCTGATCGTATGGTAACCAGATGTTGCTACGGAAGGCATGTTAGCGGTTGCATATATCTCAAACGGAGAGATTAGGTCGCATGCATCCATCTTGTATTTAGGGCGGGCGGTCTCTGCGGAAGAATTGATAAATTAGAAAAATCCAGGGAAAACCACAGCGTCAAGTTAGTTTGAGGATGCCAAACATACATTCGTCCTCAGAAGGCGAGCAAAGGAGTTGGCTTCCAGGTCAAATGCACACCAAGCCTCATCATCGCCGAAATCTATGAGAAAATTCCTGCTATTTGGGTTTCGTACTTTATAATCGAATTGCTCAAAGTGAATGTCATCATCGAAGTTTTTGATGGACCGTAGTATTTCATCGTCGCCAAGCTCTCTGTAATAGGCTGGAAGATCAGTTGTTGAAATCGGTGGAAATGGAGCACCCATAGTGTTGATTCCCTCAGAGAGCTAGACGCATATTTGTGTATGAAGAATGGGCAGCCGGAGCCAGTATATGGCTTCTGTTGAATCTCTGCCCATCTCTGCTTTGCCAGCCTTGTGATCTGAACTCGTGCAGATGCCATGTCAAGTATGCTACCCTCAGTCTCAGACATGTCCATATCACCGGACAGCGCTCGATGCACGCAATTGTTGGGTTTGTTCTCCATAGCAGCGTTGGCCACTTGATAATGTTCGGTCAGCCATCACTGCGAAATACGCTTCACCTTCTTTGATGATCCTCAGCTTGCTTTTCCGAGCTTGAAATAAATGTGAATGATCAAGATGAACAGGGTACCACAGGGCATGACAGGTGACAGCTGGCCAAGAACTCGCTTGTGGAACGATCTAGCCTCCTACCGGCCGCCCCACCGAGGCCAAACAGCAAAACACCATCCTCCGTTCCTAATGGTACTAACCCGGGCCCTATTCTGCGCACAGCCTAGATTGTCAGTAAATGCTGCGCCGCTAACATTTAGGTAACCCCCTGCAACACGAACATGTTAACCATATCTTCGCAAGTCAGTTTTAGCCTTGTCAATTCAACGCTTGAAAGAAAACGAGGAATCTCGCCTTACAAGGCTAATAAAAGGGAGGCGAGAACTTTGAACTAGGTCGCACTGGGAGTTTTCTATGCCTACAGTTCGTTGGCCTAGTTTAAAGGTCATAGCAGTCTTGGTTTCGGCACGGTGACTTCTCGTTCTTCATAGATGCCGTGTCCATCTGATTTGTGTGTTGTGGGGGCCAAAATTAAGATGCCTAGCACGAAAATTAGCGAGATTTTCATCCGTCAGGGAGAAGCGACGTCTCTTCTGCTGTAAATCATGTTGCTGCAAGGCTTGACAGGAGAAGGGTGTCTTCTCAGATAAAGGGGAGTGGTCCATCATCACTCAACGTAAGTGTCCTCGCTAGCCCATTTGAGAGAGGTATTTTCACTCGTTCACAGCCCTCTGTCGTCCACTTGTTATTTCGTCCTTTCATCTTGCAGCTCTCTGTCATACACTTGTCATACAATCCTGCGATTCATAGACCACAATTCCATATTGTTTTGTAGCAATGGACTCCCATCTCCACTATAGGTCATGGCGGCTCATATCAACCGCATTGTGTTATTTCTCGTGATCAGCGATGTCGCAAAAACTATGGATCAATGCGGTTCCTGCATATTCCAACCTTCCAGTTTGTGCAGAGATACCCGTTAGTACCATCGTGAGAGACATGGAAAATGGCTGTGGTGATGGCGGCGCAGCAGCCTCCTTCAGTTGCTTCTGTCTGTTCCGACAGCTCTAGCCAATTTGCGAGCATTATTTCAACATACGTCAAGTCCAAGTGCGGCTCCAACCCGAACACTGCAGTCAATCAAGTCCTGGATGTGTTTGTGAGCTACTTCCGCTTGGAAGTCTCGACAACTGCGGCGGCTTCTTCAGGTGAGTCCCAGGCTACTGACAACCCAGTTCGCCGAAGCTGACCTATCACCAAAGCATCTTCGTCTTATTCATCCATAGCATCATCCGCTTCATCGAGTTCCATATCTACGACTATGATCTCTTCTGCGTCGCCTACGCTCTTTATTAGTACACCAATTCAAACTAAATCCAGCACAACAGCAACTCCTATGTCAACCCCTGCTAATAGTTTGATCTCCTCACCGTCATCATCTACGACGGTTGCTTCCAGTAACGGCGGCAGCGGCAGCGGCAATACGGCAGCAAAAGTGGGTATTGGAATTTGCATCCCCTTTGCCGTCATTGGCATCGGCATCGGCGCCTTCTTCTACCTGCGCCATCGAAGGGCTCGTAAGCAGGGCATCACTTTTACAATAGACAGCATGGGCAATGGAGGGCATCTGGGTATGCCACAGTCCCCAGCTACCTCTCATTCAAATTCATCATTCGTTCCTATGCCGGTCTATGCCAAGCATGAATACGATCCGAGTAAAATATCTTTCTAAACTCCTGAAATGACTCCGACATCTAGCCAACAGTGGAATTGGGGGCAACCGCAAACCCCGTCCGCCGAAATGCACGCCGAACACCGACCCAGTGAGATGGCTTAGTCGATCAGTATCGACAAGTGAGTAAATGAGACACCCGGGAGTCAGAATTAACGGAAGGCTACAGGTTTGCAATGGGTGAGGCATGGCGTCAAGCGACTGTGATTTTCTGGATACATCATTTTTATGGTAGCTTTAAGGCACTCAGATACGAAGCTAATTAATTGGATTATTCATTATCTCCACCGTGTGGGAAGTGCCTGTACAGAAGCCAATAGGTCCTTTCTCAAGCACATTTGGTTCCCTTCATATCAACTATGATGTAGATCGTAGTATACATCTCTGAAGTTCCCTAAATGTTAAGGATAGTTGTACCCCTAGTCCGCCAACGCAAATCGAACAATATAATGAAATCGTCCTTATAATACGGTTGAGGTGCTGACAGTCTGTACAGAAGCCATAGAGCCAGACTTAGCCTATCAAGACTGCTTCAATCGTTCATCTCCAAGCTATAGTGGTCAAGGATAGTGAAGAGTTGTGTCTTCGTGTCGACCGCAAAAATGAGGTCAGGAAAGGAGGACTCGTGTGTTGATTAATCTATGAAGAAAAGAGACTATATATACATAAGGTAGATGCAGGTACAGAGGAGGGGGGGGGGGGTACGTAATAGGGAGTCGATGACTGAGTCGGTGACCGAGTTAAGGGGTAGGTAACTGTAACCGACTACCAGTACTATGCCAAAACACCTGCGTATCACCTGCGTATCGACTGCGTATCGCCTGCGTATCACTTACGTATCACGCTGTTTTAGCTACGTAGTAGTCTCCCCTTTTATCTTATTACCAACACCTTCCTCATGTATTTATATCACTTGATTTCCATAGATTTATAATTAAGTCGTTCTTATAATTCTTCCCTTACTACAAAGCTTACAGTTATAAGCCTAGATTGCACTACCTACTAACCAATTAATTAGATTAATCTACCTATTATATAATCTATTAAGCAGTTAATTTACTACCTTGTTTAAGAAGTTACTACTTCTACTACCTTTATAAGTATCTTAAGCTTCTTTATCTATTAAACGAACGGACAATTAACCTTAAATAACGACCATACCTAACAAACAAACAAACTAACAAATTAAATTAAAAGTTTAAAACGTTAAAATAAGATTTTCGCTAAGCTACTAATTAGACCCTACCTAACCCTATAAATTCTAAAAATAATAACTATAAACGAATTAAAAGTTAACCTTATCCTTAACCAGCCATCTAACTGGATTTAATGGTTCTTTATTATCTAAGATATAGCTAAAACTAATAAGGTATAGGAGTATATTAACCCATTTAAGAAGAAAGATAAGCTTCTAAAGCTAGAACTACTATATTAACCTATACTAGCGGACGTACTTCCTAATACTATATTAATAGCTTAGCTAGGCCAAATTAAGCTTATAGCCTATAATTAGCTCTACGCTAAATATAAAGACGACCTACGCGTATATTAAAAGCGAGAATAGGCTATAGACGATATTAGCAACTATATTATTTACACGACATCGGTAGCCTACCTCCCTCTTATTAACGGCCTAGATATGGTATACAAACGGCTAAAAGCACTAAAGACTACTCTTACCCCTACTACCTTAGGTTAAAAGCATAATATCCTTAATTAATACACGGCTTTAAAAGCCTATAATAAAAAGCAAAGTATTAATAAATGGTTAAATAGCTAGCGGAACATCTATAAGCTTACGGAATAATTAGAGCTACTAGATATATAGGGATTTAGGCTATACTATAATTTTATTTAAGCTATTAAGCCTATCTCTTTTAGCTTTGTAAAGCCCTAAAAGTAGACCTTATTTATAAGGAACAGAAGGGCGAAGATATACTATCTATTATTAAACTAATTAAGGAATTTAAGGAGCACTACCGCATATAGTAAGTAGCATCCTCTACTACTACTGCCAATAGCTCTATATTTATAACCCTATAAGGTAATTTAAATTCTAATTTAAATTTTAATAGCAATTTTAATTCTAATTCTAAGTAGAATAAGATATGTATATATAGCTTCGTACATTAATTCGGCGACTACTACTATATTACTAAGCATAGGCGCCCTTAAGAATAGAAACCAAACCCAAATATTTAGAAGGAAGTAGATAAAAAGATCTTATCTATACCTTAGATTAAACGTATTATTAAATAGATTAAAAAATAAGGGGCAAAAAAGGATAATTAAAAGAGCATAGAATCTATAATTAATTTTAATTCTAAAAACCCACCTTCTAAGATACTAACTAGCCATACTACCGTGTTTAGTACTAGTTAAATTCTATTTAAACTCCAGAATACCTAGATACTTAACCCTAACGTAGATATACACATCTATAATAATAAAGAAGACTTCACCATCTTATACCTAGTAGTAGAAGATAACTACCTAATTACTAGCGGAAATTTTAAAAAGATTTAAGCTTACGGAATAGTAACTATTACTATTAATACACCTACTAAGAGCTTAAAGATAAAGCTATCCTATATAGTATTAGTACCTACTATATTTATAAATATTATAGCACTCTTAAGAGCTACTAATAACGATATCTATTTTAACTTAGGATAAAACTTACTATACCGTCTAGTAACTGGCGAAATAGTATACTATGCGAAACGACTAGGGGGCTACTAGGCGCTAATGCATAGAGATCCTATACCTATGGAAACCCTAGATTTAATAACTTAATCGACCTTCTTAATAAGGAGATATTAACTAAGCAGAATAGCCCGTAAACTAGTCGGAGCCATAGCTATAAAATAGTATAAAATACTTAGCCATGCAGGACCTAACGCTATTAAGCAGCTTTCTAAGTATATTAATAGCGCAGAGCTTAAAGAGCTAATTAACGAATAAGCACCGCTTAAAGTTAAATATAAAGTTTACTTATTAGCAAAGTATATATAACAGATCTCTTAAAGATAAGAATACGAATTTCCAGCCACTTAACCATTTAAACGGCTCGCATTTAATATTATTAGTCTTAGAGAACTAGGCTATAACGGCAATAAATATATTATATATTTCTATTACACGTATTCTAAAATTAATTTTATCTTTATATCTAAGAATAAGGATAAAGCTACTATCCTACCTACTACTCGTAAGACATATTAATTAATTAAATTATAATTCTACTAAGATATTATCTTTTTCTAGAGCAATAATAAACGAGCTTTTAGATAGATAGGAGACACCTTATAAACATAGTGCGCAGACAAAGGCATTACTTTTAAATGCTAAGCCCCGTATATAGAAGAACAAAATGGCGGAGCTAAACGATCTAGACGAACCCTTATAGAACGATTAAGGGCTATATAGCTAGAAGTATTCTTACCCCTATCTCTAGGACCAGAAGCTTTCCTTACTACTAGCTACGCACTTAATCGAACCCTAAATAAGTAACTAGGGTGGAAAACTCCGTATAAAATCGCTTATAGTAAGCCGCTATTACTTACCTATATATATATATATACAGTTATAAGACCTATACGCTTAATAAATAAATTAAAAGGGGAGATAAACTAGCTCCTCGTGCAGTAATTAGATATTTAGTTGGCTATAATTTAACTAATATTTACTGTATCTAGATTCTAAGTCTTCGTAAAGTTATTTAAACCAAAGACGTTATATTTAACGAGACCTTGTTTTATAACCCTAAGGGTTAAAATATTAACTACCTGCTAAGGGAAGTATTAAAAGACACTATTTAGGTAATTAGTCTACCGGAGCCTATTAAGGATAAATTTAAGGATAAATCTATCCTATATAGACCTACCTTAAATATAGATTAAACAATTATACCTAAATTAAATAATTTGGTAGAGCCTCTTATAAAGGATACTAAGCAGTCACTAATACCAAGTAGGATAGTATTTCTAGATCTACCAGAATTAAATACCTTACTATAAGGACTTTAAGACGATATCCTAGATATAATTAAAGTAGTTAACCTTCTTTATATTTATATACTAAGAGCCGCAACAGTAGCGAAACCAGCCCAAAAACTACTTAATAAAGCAATCCAATATCGGAACCCTATTCCCCGCACTAAAAGACCTTATAAAACTACGTCGCCCCTAGCTGCAAAGCATGGGGGGTAGTAGAGGGGCGTAAGCTTCCCGCTAAAGTTATGAAAATTATAACGCGAGGGAGCTAAACTATAAACTAGGAGGGCAATAATATAGAAAGGACAGCTACTAGCTTAACCAGTAATAGCAAAAATTAAAGAAAACGCTCGGATAAATTAAAGACGATTTTATAAAAGAGGAGGAAGAAACTATTAGCGACTCAGTCAATCAAGGCACGAGCACGGCAAGAGGGACGCGCAAGCCTATACAAT
>Ga0307515_10005181_pt1 | contig 26488 bp, 11 predicted proteins | sample 17_EM_MG_FD_194513 | JGI IMG/M metagenome (GOLD analysis project Ga0307515, IMG submission 194513) | Populus trichocarpa ectomycorrhiza microbial communities from riparian zone in the Pacific Northwest, United States - 17_EM | ecosystem: Host-associated > Plants > Roots > Unclassified | place... | reverse complement strand
AAACTATAAAACTATTTATTATATAACTTTAATAGAAGCTACAGAGTATATATAAAAGCCTAAATCTAAATTATTAGAATTTATTATTAAGTGGTTATTAAGATATTAAGGTGCGGATTTCCTAGTTTTTTGGTGAGTTTTTGAAGTGGCCCACTTGCCCGCATGGCCCACTTGCCCGCAGACTACGTTAGCCATTATTAATAAACTTCCTCTAAAAAAGTAAATCTTTATTAGTTCCTTTTTTAAGAAGTAGCGCCTAATAAAGTATATAGTAGGTAAAGTTCTATTAAATACCTCTATCTTTAATAAGTATAAGTTTAGCTTAATTAAGTAGTATAGCTAGTTTTTAAGCTAGATAGCAGGTCTTATATAGCTAGAGTCTCTTTCTTTTCTCTAGTCTATTCTAAAATAGATTTACTCTATACTTCTATATAGGTAATATAAAGGCTATCTTTAAAAGCGACTGCTTATTAATAACTTAGTATTTATAATAACTAGTAAGCCTACTATACTTACCTAGGAAAAGGGGTTTTTAGTTAATTAGGAATATATAGCTATAGTTCTAGCTAGTTAGTAGAGGTTCTCGCGATATAGAGTTATTCTACTTATTTAGTTCAGGCGTATCTTTAATTATAAGGGGAGTAGAAGTAGTAGATCTACGAGGTTTATAAGCCACTAAAAAGCTTAATAGATATATAGATAAAAAATTAGATAAAAAAGGTGTAGAGGAAGAAACTCTATTATACTGCTAATAGGTAAAATATAAAGTCCGTTGCATTTTCCTAGCGTAATAAAGGTTAATATTTAGTGGATAAAACGCGTATATAGACGTAATGGGGAATTTGGAGAAAACTATATAATTTAGTATAAATATCCTAGGGTTTACCATCTAAATTTTAACCAGAGATCTGAAGATCCTTAATTTCTACAAAAAGCTTTAAAATACTACCAAATTAATCCTTCCTTACCACTTAAGCAGTGAGCTGTTAGCGCGCTGCATAAATGTACGCTAACTAACTGTTGTAACGATATACGCTGACTGACTGCTTATATTAGCAGCGAGCTGCTAGCGACGCTGTCTGTTAGTTATACTGGCTATAGCCTATTTGTAACTAATTAAAAAGCTATTATTTTAGGCAGTTGGCGTTCTATTAGGAACACTAAAAATTTAAGCTTATAAGACTTATAAAATTTATATTTACTTATTATCGCTTAACTATTTCTAGATTATATATAGAAACTCTATAGACTCCCTAAAATGATTATCTCTAATAAAGGCTACTAGTTTATTTATATATTTTAAAAAGAACTAACTACCTAGCTTTGCGTAAAGTATTATTATCTACTATATATTACCTATAAACGGATAGTTAAATAAAATGTATAAATGCTATAATAGAATAGTATATTTAAATATATACGTTATACTTATAGGACAACTAAATTAACTAATTTATATTTACCGAGTTTATAATAAATAACCCTAACTTAGAAACTGTAAAAGTCTCTCTATTTCTAGCTAACTATGGCTAGTATCTATAAATAGGTTTTAATCCCTTAAGTAATATCCCTTACCTTGCGTATTACGGCTTATAAACTATAGAAGAAGATAGAAGAGCTATAATAGTTCCTTACTAATAAGATAATATAAGCCTAATCTATCTATAAAGTTATAGTAAATAAGAACTAAACCCTAGAACTAGCCTATTAAGTTAGTAATTTTATCTAGCTAGATATAAGAAACTTAATTAAAAGAACGCTAGTCTTTATAAGGTTAAGAAGGCTGTTTTTCCTTATACCTACTAACTAAAGCTCCTTAATACGGTTAAAATTTGCCCTATATTTTATACGTTAATCCTTTACCCTACTATTCTCGTATTAACGCTCTATCTAAATAGATCTAGAACCCTCCCCTATTAGTTAAAGTAGACGGTAAAGACAAGTACTTTATTAAAAGAATTAATAATATTAAGTATAATAAATGGAAACGCTAATATATATATATTATAAAATAGAAAGGCTATATTAAGCCCTTATAGGAACCTATTAACTCTATAGAACTTATATAAGCCAGAAAAGACTTTTATAAACTCTACTTAAAACTACTATAATCTTATCTTATAGGAGCTTAAGTTTAAAAGGGGGGTACTATTATAGGATACCGTAACACCTTATATACGCCTACCTATTTCTACTAACTACTATAATCTATCGCAATCTACCGTTTTTTTACTATAACCTACTATTTCTACTAGATTCTAAGTTTACTAGATTTTATTAAGTTCTAGTAAAACTACTACCTAAATTTTATTCTAGCTTATAGGATTATATTAGTAAATTATATACGTACTAAGACCCTAAAGCTTTTAAAGCCCTCTTAGAGCCTCCTAATAGGAGCCTGCTAGGAACCTATTCGGAACTAAGCAGGACTGCCGTAAGACAACTTATACTCCATTTTCTAATAGGACCCTATTAGGGGCCTAATCAAATAGTCAGCGCTATTGGGTCCCCGCTAGGTCACTAATAGGACTAATAGGAGACTATACTTTTTCTAATATACCTAGCTCGTAATGAACTAAATGATATTAGAATGAATAAGATTTAACTATAAAGAATATAGGCCCTATATAGGCCTATATGGTGTAGCAATTAATAAGTGATTGCTATCCCTTAACCCGCCAAAATTCGTCCACACGTTATCGATAAGGGCTAGCCAATAGAATCAATAAGATCAAGGCTCCGTGACCATACGCGTACTTTCGATTCTGTTGTTCCGCACGGACCACCTACCTTGTGGGCGTTGGCGGGTTAGGGATAGAGACAAACCAAAACACGCACAAAGGGAGTCTGCTTATGTAAGCAGGAAACGCGTGTAGACGCATGTGGAGGACTTTTCCAGAACCATCGTCAGCTCGTAGGATTGCCTAGCTTGTAGGATTACCTAGCTCGTAAGATTTCCTAGCTTATAGAATTACCTAGCTTACAGAATTACCTAGCTTACAGAATTACCTAACTTATAGCTTGTAAGATTACCTAGCTTACAGAATTACCTAACTTATAGCTTGTAAGATTGCCTAGCTTGCAGAATTACCTAGCTTATAGCTTGTAGGATTGCCTAGCTCACAGCATTGCTTATACACCTTTCCACTTTGCTTAACCTTAAAGGGATAAAACGCTGAATATCTGAGTAAAATTGAAGAGGCATAGTTCTTCAAGGGTCACTAACTAGACTTGCTGACAAGCAAACCAAGCAGGCTTGTAGGACGTGCGCGAGCCGTGCAAAAAGCCAGTTTCTGGTACAAGCTTACATGCAAGGTCCATGAATGGGTCTGTGTTAGCATGCACGGCCCTACGGCACGCGCACATGCACCTTTCCATTTTATTCGACTTTAAAGGGATAAACCCCCGAATATCTGAGTAAAGTGAAATTGAAGAGGCACAGTTCTCCAAGGATGCACTTCGGAACCGAAACTTGATCCTCTGTGCTTCATGGACTTTTCTGTCCCTTCCAATCTCAAAAGGAAAACGCAATATGTCTGAGCCGAGTGGATTTAAACAGGCCTCTATCTCTAAGGCAGTCATGTCAGAACCAAAAGAAGAAATTGCCGAAACACAAACAAAAACAATTTCAGCGACGAAGAACGGAATAACGAATAGTGAACATAAAGAGAAGGGGCAGGAACAAAACATGGAAAACGAGCCCCGAACTGCACCTACAGACTCTCCTTCAGAGTCCGCTTCGCTCTATACAGTCTTTAGTAAGGGTGAAGTGCGCTTTATCATCTTCATAGCAGCCTTCGCAGGCCTGATCTCCCCGCTTTCAGCAACAATTTACTTTCCCGCGCTCAATGTGCTCTCCCGGGACCTGAAAGTATCCAGCTCCAGCATCAACTTGACCCTGACGACGTACATGATCTTCCAAGGGCTCGCACCGACCGTATTCGGGGACCTAGCGGACACAATCGGACGGCGACCGGTGTTTATCATCGGGTTTGTTGTATACATTGGCGCCTGTATAGGCCTTGCACTACAGAATTCATTCGCGGCACTGCTTGTGCTGCGGTGTTTGCAGAGCGCAGGCACGAGCAGCACAGTGGCTATCTCAGTGAGCGTCGCCGCTGATGTGTCGACGCATTCTGAGAGAGGTAAGTATATGGGCTTGGTTACTTCAGGGACAGCGATGGGAACTGCAGTAGGGCCTGTGTTAGGGGGTCTACTTTCGCACTTTCTAGGCTGGAGGAGCATTTTCTGGTTCTTAGCCATCCTCGTTGGGGTTTATATGGTCCCGCTAGTGCTTGCTTTCCCTGAGACTGGAAGGAATATTGTTGGGAATGGAAGCATTACGCCTCAGAGTATGTCTTGAACTTCCCTTATAAAACTCACATCTCCTTATAATTTATGTAGCTGCTGATGTAGTCATGAAAAGAATGGAATAAACCTCTCCTCTCAGACCTCACCACCCGATACAAAATCAAAATAAAAAATGACACGATCCCTCAACTCCAAACTTCACTCAAACGAGATTCTTCCAGCACCTCTCCCTTCACACAGAATCACCGTCGACACTTTCCAAACCCTCTCAACAGTCTCAAATTAATCGCCCAAAAGGATGTAGCCCTGCTCTTATTCTATAACGCCATCGTCTATACAACGTTCAATACCATCATTGCATCAACTCCCTACCTCTTCGGCCAAATCTACCACTTCAATGACCTCCAGATCGGACTTTGCTACATACCATTCGGCATGGCGAGCTTCCTAGCACCGCTACTAAACGGGCCCCTTCTCGACTGGAATTTCCGACGCGTTGCAGCACAAGCCGGTATTACCGTGGACAGGCAGCGAGCGCAGAGCATGACGGACTTCCCGGTAGAGCGCGCCCGTGTGCCAATCGCACTGCCGATGGCCGTCATCGGCGCTGCAGCCCTGATATGCTACGGGTGGGTTTTAGAGATAGACGGGCCGCTGGCGGCCGCGCTCGTGCTGCAATTTGTTATTGGTTTGAGCGTTACGGGCTGCTTTCAGGTCATGAACGTCATGATTGTGGATTATCGTGCGTAGTTTTCTGTTTCTACGCTATACTTCACGAGAAGAGAAACTAACGGGTGATATCAAAAACAGATCCCGCGAACCCCGCGACCGCTACTGCCTCGAACAACCTTGTGCGCTGTTGGATGGGTGGCGCAGGTGGCGCGCTTATTATCCTGATGATCGATGGCATGGGCCGTGGGTGGTGCTTCACATTCGTGGCTTTGGTGCTTCTTCTGCTAACGCCAATACTCATCGTGCTACAGAAGTCTGGGCCTCGCTGGCGCAAGGCGCGGATGGTACGAGGGGGAGGATGAAGGTTAATGGCAGGAGAGCGAGTACACCACGAGCACCTCTCACCTCTGCTCAATCATATTTTTAATGTCACCGAGCGCTTTGGAGCCTTTAGAAAGATCCTTCAACGCTAACTGGATTTTTGGTCTTGGTTCTCTTGTGAAGAGGCGAGACGGGCGAGAAGAAACTTGAGAGAGTCGTGAGCTAGCAGTGATAACATGGACGCGAAATACTGACATGCCCTCTACTGCTTCAACAACTTTATCCTGCACAAATACTTGCAGCTCGTCATCGCGTTGGGCGTATTTGGTGAGTCGGTACATCTGGGCCCCCCACGAACTACTCCATGTCCGCGTCACTTGCTCGAACCTCCAGCATCGGCATCAGCTTGAACTCGGCTACTATGTCTAGAATGAAGCGGGAAGTAACCATTAGACGCAGATCTCTTTTACATTGTAAGTCACGGAGCTTGGCCAGAAGCTGACTGTAGGTGCCGCCTTTATCCGGACACTCATCTACAGCATCAATAACGTATACGCTCGGGTAATGGTTAAGTACGAATTGCAGAACACGGAAAATCTCTTCGAGCAACGGCCTCGTCCTTCGGTTGGTATAGTTGTCATGCGGGTGTGATATGGGCTCCGCGATGGATGGCCGGGCCTGCACCAGCTGCTTTAGGATGGCGGCAAGCAGACTAATGGTGTTTTGATCTGCATACATTTTGTAGTTGCACAATATATAGACCACCCCGATGGTGTTGCTTTGCTTGGTCCTTAAAAGGTGATCAATTGTGATTGCGGCCATCATTATCTTGCCTGCTCCGGGATGCCGGGACAGGACAGAGTCTGCTCTTTCCACGAAACCATTTAGTAAACTTGGGAGAGTTGAGGAACCACAGACTAGTTCCTTCTTGTCTCCGGGCAATGAAATCGGATTGCTGAGCTGGGAAATCGGTCGGAGATATCCATTCTAAGATTTTGTCGTGCCGGTGACGGTCTTGATCTTGCTGAATTGCATCGACGCCCATTTCTAGAGCGGGTATCGACTTCCTAACAAAGCTGGTATCATTCATGATCGCTTGAGACGGTTTGCTGAGAGTGTGAGCAATTTCACCTTCGGTATCTGATAGGGGCCTGACAAGTGGTCCAATTCCAGGGCAATCTGCATGAGAGGTTTTAGGCGTTCCATCCTCGCCCTTATGCCTGTAACTTCCTCTTTGATAAACTTCCATAGAAGAATATAGACAATCTTCTTCATTCCACCTTCGTTTGTTCCCTTAGCCTTGCAGCTTCTCCGGTGCATGCTTGTACTGATCGAGCGGTCCATTTTGGACACCGAGTTCCCGGACTGTCGCATACCATTGCTCGTTGGAGCTTCCTTCTTCATCACGGCCCTTCAGTTTGAAAAGAAGAGAGGGGATTCAATGCTTCGATTGCACATTGTTCGCGCTCTTTCGGGGCGTCTTTAGCGGCGTTTAGATACTCGGTCACTTTGCTCGTGAGCTGCAGGATAGCGATGATGCTGGCCGTAACGCTGAGCAGGTCCATAGGACGGTGACATGTGGCGACGAAACTAGGTGGTATGAGCAGTGGATATATGAGAAGCCATGGTGGTGTGAGTAGTCGGAGGGCCGGGGGCTTTTCAAATACAGGATAGGAATAATTACAATCCCACCACAAGCGCGAGCTTCGCAAAGGATGTTCCGGTCGGGTGGCTTCGAACCCCTATGTTACAATCTCAGTTCGTTGCTCTTATTTTTTAAACTCCTCCTGACAATTCCAATCGAGAGTTCAACTGCCAGACCTGGGTTGAGGCCGTCCTGAAGGGACTGAGCGATGCTGGATATCTGTTGCAAGAGGATTATAACAGAGGTATAGATGGTATGGTCGATGCTACAATGGAGGCTGCAGACGGGCCCGGGGCCTCGTGAGGCGGATAGCGGCTGGAATTGCAACGCATTGTCACCGGGACACGACGTGGACTAGTAGTGGCGGCATTTGGGACTGGCACGAGTGCTAGGGAAGCTGCCACCGTGTGAGAGCCATGTAGTCTACCAGCTCGTCATCGTAGGTCTAAGGGAAAATACCTTTCGCATATTCTTTCCAGTCCGGATGTTCTGAGAAACGTTGTGTCGTTGATGCACAACCTCTTTTAAGACACCATTAGCAGGACGACCAGCTGAAGCTCAATTCGGGTGTCTCTACTGTGAAACCATCAGATGACAGTTGAGGGGGCCAGGGGCCAGATCCTAAGAAACCCTGACGTACGTATCAGAAATATCTTCTGTCACGTTGTCAGAATTAAGCGAGAGGTGCTGACTAAGCTCTGGACACATTGCGAGGACGAAGTCCGCATGCAATCTATATAGACATCAACCGCATCTACTGCATCACAAATCAATCAATATTCATCGTCTGCGTCATCTCTATCATCAATTAGATCCTTAAGATAGCTCCGCTGTGACCCTATGACCTTGTAATTCCAACAGGTTATGAGCCCGGGTAGCAACACCTCCTGACTCAAAAATCGACCCCAAAATGACCTCCTCTACCTTAACCTTAATGACACCTACGTACGATCATAAGGCTGGTAAAATCGTTATTTTTAATGGAGACAACTTTACAGACTGGGAGTGCACCTGCGAGGTAGCCCTAATTATGGTAAAAGGATGGGATTTTGTTACTAGTATAGAAGACCTAGCTTAAGTTAATTCGGCTAATGGGAGAAGAAGACAAGGGGAAGTAAATAAGATTATCTATAATTTGATAGGAGATAACCGTTAGGAAGAGATGCGTGTGATAATAAAGGCGTATAATATTTAGGGAATATGGGAAGGAATAAAGAAGTTTAATAAGGCTAATAACGAGGTCTATATCTCTAGACTTTGTAGGGAGTTCTATAGCACTATATTCGACCCTATAAAAATATAAATTATTAAGTTCCTTTATATACTAAATTAATTTAAGACTAATCTAGCCTTAATATCTTAAGCACTTACTAATAATAATATTAAAGAGCAACTCCTTCTAGCCCTACTAAGCGATATTATATAGTAGAATGTGAAGACCTAGTGTCTATAAGATAAACGAGACCTTAAGAGCTGTATTACCCTTCTTTAGAAGTAAGAGACTGCTCTCCTTATATAGACTACTATACTTATATATAAGAGGAAAGACGAACTTAGGGGGAGAAGGGGAAACCAAGGTTAAGGTTAAGCAAGGGGCAGAGGTTGTGCTAGTAGATTTAACTATTCCTTACGTTATAGCTTATTATCTTAAGTTAGCAAAGAGCTAAGATAACTAGAAAGAGACGAGTGCAGAGTATACTATTAGAAAGGTTACTACTAGAAAGACTATCCCCTGCTTAGATAATTCCAATTTAACAACGCCAGGAAGACAGATTAAGGTGCTTTTAAGGCAGAGGAAGCAGGGAATATAGCTATAGCTAAGGAAGAATTTAACAGCGATTTAATCTACCTTAACCCTAACCCTAAACGTGCTATACTTACGACGACATTACTAGCTTAGGCTCTCAACTCAAAAGCAACTAAGTACTTTACTAGTAACCAATTAGACCTAGTACATTTAAAGAGATGGAATACACCTTATTAGGTCCGTACTGCGAATAGGATTGTTATCCCTGCTATAGGCTATAGCTAGGTCCAAATCGGCAGCCTAAGGCTAAAAGACGTCTGGCTTATACCCTTGTTTAAGACGATTAAGCTAATCTTAGTAAGGACTCTCACTTAGGAAGGCTATACGACTACCTTTAATATAGACAATTAAGCTACTGGCCAGCATAAATCAGGGGCGATATTTAAGGTTACTATAAAGAATAACCTCTACGTACTATAAGAGCCTTAGGGAGCATTTAATGCGATAGCGGAAGCATACGATTTATAATTAAACGTTAATGAAATAGATGCTGAACTATGGCATCGCCGAACTAAATACACAAACTACAGTAATCTGCTTAAGCTATAGCACTCCTTATTAGGCATACAGCTTAGGAAGAGAGTAGTACTAGTTAGTAAGAGTATATGCGAAGCTTGTCTAGCTGGGAAGATGTAAGAAATACTAAGTAAGAAGACAACCAAGCGCGAGAAGATACCTGGTTAAGGGCTACATTTTAATACTACGGGACGAATTGGTATATTAATTAGAGGCCATAACTACTACCTATTAGCCCTAGACGACGCCATACGCTATACCTAGGTTGTCCCTCTTAAGACCCTATAAACTGAAGAAGTACTACCGTATATTAAAGAGATCATTGCGAGGGTAGAGAGGTTTACTAGGACTAAAGCTGCATGGATTCGAGTGGATAATAGAAAGGGGGAGTTCGGCCGCCGATTCTAAGACGAATTGATACCCCAGGGTATTAACTTTAAGCCCTGCCCGCTATATAAGTACTCGTACAATAGCGCGATCGAGCGCGCGATCTATATAGTTAACTGTAAAACAAGGTCACTTCTATTTTAAGGAAATATACCAGTCAAACTCTAGTGCTACGCAGTTAAACACGCTGTCTAGATTAAGAATCGAGTACCGACCTTAGCTCTCCCATTTAACGACGAGTATAGTGGTGCTATTATACCGTATAAGGCATATACCTAATAAGTCCCTAACCTTAAGAATCTAGTTATCTTTAGGTGCCACGCTAACCCAATTAATACGCTCGAGAAACACCCTAGGAAGTACGACTTAAGAATAAAGCCTAACTACGTCTTTATAGGATTAAAAGGGAGTAGTTAATTTAAGATGATAAACCTACATACCCAAGCAATTAAGCTATTTGGAGATGCTAAAGTGAACGAGTATAGGTTCCCTTTTAGAGTACCTTAGGTGCAAGCTATAAGATATAGTAATTAAGCGGGATGCTTAGATTAAGATTAAGCGGGATGCTTAAATTACGCTATAAGCTAAGCCGCGAACTAACCTAGACCTCCCCCTATTACCTTAAACGGGCCGACAAAGACTCTAGTTGCGAGAACTAAGAGTAGGCTAGATGGTGACCGAGTAGGCTGCTTAAGCTAAGTGGGAAGCCCAGGTTAAGACCGAGTGGGCCACTTAAATTAAGTAGGAAGCCTAGGTTAAGATTAAGTGGGACGCTTAAATCTATAAGGTAATACTTAGGGTGGGACGCCCGTATAAAGCATATTAATACGCATTCCTTATGCGCAGAGAACAAGGTCTGGAAGGTTACCAAATATAAGGGTTTTTAACGATACGGTGGTTTAGTTAGTAATAGCTATAAAAGCTATCCACCTAGAAGCTAAGAATACTACCTCCTTAAGAGTACCTACAGCACTATTTAACGCTATTAAGCTAGATTAGGCCTTAAGGGAGGACGCTCCTGGCTGGATAAAAGCTATCTTTAAAGAATTTCTCTCTTTTAAGAGAATGCATACCTATACTATTATAAGGGGGAGAGTACTAGAAGGAAGGTTATTACTTCTAAGTAAGCTAGTTCTAAAGCACAAGTATAACGCCAAGGGAGAAGTAATTCGTAAGAAGGTAAGACTGTGCATTTAGGGAGATAAGCAGACCCCCGATATCAACTATTTTGAGACATTTACGTCTGTCGTATAATACGACACCTTTAGGTTCTTAATGGCAAAGGTGGTAGTAGAAGACCTTAAGCTTAACCATATTAACGTTAAAACTACATTCTTAAACCCGCCGTTGCAAGAATAGATCTATATGCAGATTTCTAACCTATTAAGAGACTTCGAGCCTGACCTAAAGGGGGTAAAAGACGCCTACTTAAAGCTAAATAAGTTATTATATAGCCTAAAGTAGGCACCGAGAGAATGGTTTTAAATAGTTAAGAAGTTCTTTAATAGTATAGGTTTAAAATCGGCTGAAGCTAACTCTAATCTCTTTATAGGAAATAAAGTATATATCTTATTATTTGTTAACGATATACTAATCGCAGGAAAGCGCCGAGACCTTAATATTACAAAGACAAGAATTTTAAGAGAATGGAGATGCAAAGACCTAGGCCCTATAGAGGTATTTATAGGCTTCTAAATTAATCGAGATCGTACAAATCGAACCCTCAAACTACATCAGATAATGTACACTAAGAAGCTACTCAAACGGCTGAAAATGGACAACTGCAATCCGGTTAAGCTACTAATACCAATAGGTACTGTTCTAAAGCCTAATATCAAAAGTCTCCTTAAGTACGACAATGCGACGGTATACCGACAGATTATTAGCTCTATAATCTACCTATTAAACTGCACACGTCTTGATATTAGCTACGCTGTTAGTTAGTTAGCTAGATTTATGGCAGCACTAGGAGAATCGTATTACCGCTTAAGCAAGTAGCTACTACGATATTTAAACGGCACTCTCGAAATTGGAATTACCTACTTAAATCGAAAGATCCACCTCACCTTATATAAGCTTACGTTGACTAACTTACCTATTAGCTATAGTATCTTTACTAACGCCACGTAGGGAACAGAACACGATCGGATATTATTCTAAGGTATAGCAGTTATACGCTATAGGGGAGCCGTAATTTGGATGGCTTAAAGGCAGAAGTTGACGGCATTGAGCTTAATAGAAGCAGAGATTATGGCAGCGTCAGAAGGAGTAAGGTTAGTAGTATGGCTTAAGAAGCTAACGAGAGACCTAGGGGAGAGAGACGACGACGACAACCCTTTTATCCCTACGCTCTATTGTGACAATAAAGGTACGGTTAACCTTTTGTACGACACGAAGCACCATTAGAAAGCCAAGCATATCGAGACTCGATACCTCTTCATACGAAACAACATGGTTCAACGAGATTGACTTAAGGTGGTACACATACCAGGTAAAGATTAACCTGGAGATATGCTCACGAAACAGCTACCAATCAACCAATTTACGAAGCACTGTGTAACGCTAGGAATCGGTAACTAACGGAGACGGAGCAAGTTACGGAGGTTTTTCGCCTACTAGGTTTTCCCTCCGTACGTAGGCCGAATGGCGCTTGTAAGGTATTTGGGAATAGCTTCATAATTGCCTATTTAGGACAGACGAGGAGAGCGTCGTCAGCATGGGGGAGTGTCAGAATTAAGCGAGAGGTGCTGACTAAGCTCTGGACACATTGCGAGGACGAAGTCCCATGCAATCTATATAGACATCAACCGCATCTACTGCATCACAAATCAATCAATATTCATCGTCTGCGTCATCTCTATCATCAATTAGATCCTCAAGATAGCTCCGCTGTGACCCCATGACCTTGTAATTCCAACACACGTCTCGTGATATCGCGCATAGCTTTGTGGTGGATCAGAAATGAAGCTTATTTAACGAGAGGAAATGCTAAAATTCAATGAGGAAAAGTGTCCGCTCATGTTCTGAAATCTCCATCAAAGTTAAAGCTGGAGCGTGCGTGTCTAGTTAGACTCGCACCAAGAGCTAAAACAACCTTAATCGGGAGCATGCTGCCTTAGCTGGGTAGCTTGTCAAGGCACCTGGCCCTTGCGTCGTTCGGAGACCTTATCCTGGCGGCTCCCGCGAGGGATCAGTTAAGTTCCCCCCCATATCGCCTCTGTACCAGTAGCGGCGCCTCGAATGAATCGGAGTTTGCTATTGAATGGGGTGAGGATCAAACTACATTGGGTGGCTCAGAATCGTGAGAATCTATGCTGGTCGATCAACATGAGGGACGAGAGACGTCATTGCAAGAGCGGGATGCGCAGTGTTCGAACTAAGCACCTCTGCGTGCTTGACGGACTAGCTATCAAGCAGTACTGGACGAGTCATTGAACGCTATTTATGCTGAGAAGAATGGGTTGAGCCTTTAGATTGCTCGTGTCCACCTCCTTCTGTAAGGTGCTTTAATGGTGACTTGGAACGAGTTATGTTTGTGACTGATTAGTGATCTTTCTATTTGATTGGTACACCGTAATATTGACTCCTCTAATCTTAGGAGCCATATGACTTCTTCAAGCAATTCTGTCCATAGCAGTGCCATGACACACCACACACACACCAACCTACCCCTACCTACCACCAAGATGGCTCGCGAAGCACTCTCGAGTATAGGTTAACTCATCGATAAAGATTAACCGATTAGAATGAACCATTTAGGCAATCTATGTACACTGCACCTTATATCTCGCATGTTTTCGAGTATCTAAAACTAAAGTATTTCGCGACTATGTGCTGCGACCAGCCTCTCTCTCAATCCCCTTTAACGTCGAGGAGCAGCATTTAAAACGCCATGGCCGGCCGATAGACATTCCTAATCGCTAACCCAATGATCTATCAAGTCTATCTTGGCCTCCTAGGAGAGCGAACATTAGGCATCTCTGCTTTGAGAGATTGATCATCAATCTCCAACGTATTCTTGAGCGCCCTTGTCTACTTCGTGAACATCTAAAGTCTGCCCTGGCGACTCCACGGACGCTACGGGGTTGACGACGTCTCCATACAACTCCTGGGCCTCATATGTGGTATTCATCTCCCGTGGCGAGAGGGGAGTATTGTCATTTTTCGCCTCCAATTCGGGGATAGCTTTCGGGTGTTCTTGGTAGGACTCTTGGGGCTGTGCGGCAGCGGCAACTTGTGCTTTTTGGCGACGAATCTTCCAAAGCATATAGCAAAGCGCTGCGAGAGATACCGTTGCTATAGCGGCAACAACACCAATAGCTATAGAATAAGTATTGGAATGATGTGAGGAACTCGAGTTGGAGGCTGAAGTGGTGTTGGAGGCTGAAGCGGTGTTGGGGTTGTCTGTTGTGGTGGCGGTCGCTGAGGCTGGCCCGCTTGATGAGCCTGATAAGACTGTCAGCGTAGATGAGGGGTTGACACTGAGACTGGTAAAGGGATAGGCGCTCTCTGCTTTGAAAACTAACTCCGGAATGCTGCAGCAGGTATCATTAGGTGCCCGATCATATGAACCGGTCGGCCCCGTGCTACAGCAGTAAGTATTGGCGTCGTCGCACATAAATGCTAAACGAGCGGTTCCATTATCGCCTGGGCGTCTGTTAACTTGACCCTAAGAGGGAATCGCGGGAGAGCCGTTCTGACCTTTACTAGTGAAACAGAATCTAGGACAGGAGGGATCTTGAAATGTAGGATCTGTACAGGCGTCACGCCAGACCCAATTCCACTGGTGAGGCTGCTTGCAGAGACCATTGGTGAGGCACTGATCGTAGACTAGGCAGCACGAGCTGTGCTCTGCATTAGGATCGCACGGGATCCAATTGTCGATTCCTTGGAGATCTTTTGCTGGCAGCCCATTAGGGAAATAGCATGTCTTTTGTGCAGAGACAAGCGGAATGCTGAGTAATGGAGCAAGGAGCGGCAACATAGTACAGAACTGACGGGAAATAAGCTTGATGAAGTAGAGGTTGTACAAAAACAAGCAATGGAGTAGAGACAAGGAGTGATTTGGGGGTGGGTTTTTCGGTTCCCATCTTTGTATTGTACTCCGGGCGAGCAACAGTCTGCTGCTGTGCCGCAATCACCACTTCTGACATTGCCCGTCTCTTCTGCGCTGCTTTGATGCAGGACGGCTTTTTGTAGACGCCGGGCGTACAGGGAAAGTTTTGCCGGTGGCTAGTGGAAACAGCGGACACGGGACGTAATCTCGGAGCGTTGCTTGAAACCTCGATCTAACTTCATTGGCTGGTCATAAACCCTGCTACAGTAAAATCTCCTTAATAATGGGGTGTATAACGATAACCTCTACATTACGATCTACACCCCTTGATCAAGCCTTTTTCGGTGTAATATTACGATGATCTAACTTTCGGCAATATCGTTAAGCACCTACCACTAATATCGGTATAACCAGTAGAGAATTTGTATGGGAGAGGGCCCTATTTAGCCCACGAGGTAGACATCCTAAGCCTTTTTAGGTATTAGGCTCCTTTTTTCCCTACTTATTCACCCAACACATGACTCTTAATATAACAATACCATTGATATTACGACACGCTCGGCCAAATAAACGGTACCGTACTAAAGAGATTTTACTGTACTGTGTTTCCGCGGACAAGCCACAGTTCCCACCGCGGGGGCGAGCGGGCCAAGGCGCGCGCTTCGAGAGGGGGCTGTTACGCGTGCCTGCGCGTTCCTTTAAATACCTAAGGTTTTTCGCACGGGTTCCCTGCGTGCCACGGTCCCACTCAATGCACGGTTTTCCTCACCAACCTTATAATAGAATTTTATAAAAATTGAAATATAGCCTAACGTAACGTAGGTGGTAGGGTTATGACGGTCGGTATGGTTATGACGGTGTTAGTATGCCGACCGTTATAACCCTATTACCTACGTTATTATAAAAATCGATCTAGAGAATTATAGATAACCCTCCGCTTATGCGATATATCTATCTTACACGCCTCTGCAAGCCGTTGTCTGTGCAGTGGCCAAGCGGAAGCCCGTGCAGGTTGCCGACGCATGCTGCATGTACTTTTAGGGAGCTGGTCCCCTCCCGTTTCAACGTCTGTTCATCACGAACCGTCTCTCGAAATATTGATGCGATTAATGTCGATGTCACGGAAACCGACGCTCATCTTCATCGTGCTGGGCGTGGTGCTTGTTCTCTTGTTGGCTTTCCCTGCCTTTCGGACAGTTCCGCAGTCGCACTTATTCCAGCACCTGGCGTCTTGGCAGTTTACAACGTCCGACGCGGCCACGAACACCTTCACCCGGGCACAATGCGACACGGCCTTCCCACGCCTCTACCAGCCTATCGATGAAGCCGTTGCAACTCGTGCCAACCACCATGTGCAGCTACCAGAGCTCGATATCCCCGCGGGACGGTGCATGTTCCGCGCGCTCATCTACGAAAAGGAGGTAAGCTGCCCTGCGTATCGAGCCTGGGAGGACCCGCGAACTAACATGTGCGTTATGTAGCTATATGTAATCGACGCTGGTGATCCAGAGTCATGTTATGTTGCAACCTACAGGGAGCGAATCGTTGGCACGCTGGCTTCCATACACAAAGCCATCGTCTCCGCACCGGAGGACGTACCCAACATCGAGTTCTCCGTCTCCTATGACGATATGCCGACGCGTAGTAATAATGCTGTGGAATGGGGCATTGCGCGACGTACAGAAGAGGCTAATATTTGGCTTATACCCGACTATGGCTACTGGGGCTGGGAATCGGTAGGACTGCCAAGCTACTCAATTATTCGGCGCAAAATCAATACAGTTAACAGCAAAAGCACATGGGAAAGGAAACTAAAGCAAGCTGTATGGCGTGGAAATGTAAAGAACGCACCTCAAATTCGCGAAAAGTTGATCGAAGTATCAAAGGATAAGCCCTGGAGCGATATCAGGCATGCTGATCATTCTGATCGCAGTAATAATTCTTATCTTACCGTTGAAGAACTATGCAAGTATGTAACGTACGCTCGGCCTTCTCTACTCTGCTAACTTCTTGGTCAGCTATATGTTTGTTGTCCAAACCGAAGGCACGTCGTACTCTGGACGTTTAAAGTATTTATTATTATGTAATAGTGTCACGGTAGCGCATAAACTAGAATGGCTAGAATTTCACACCCATCTAATGGAGTCGTCCGGTCCAACGCAGAACTTTATTGAAACTAAGCGCGATTGGTCAGATCTTTCAGTTAAAATGGACCACTATCTTGGAAACTTGGGCGAGACAAAAGAAATTGCTAAAAGAAGCTACAACCTCTTTAACCAAAGATATCTTACTCCTGCTGCCGTACGTAACTTTTTTAGTTTTAATCACTTCGCTTACCACTATAGAAGAAATAGCTAATTTACCCAGGTCACATGCTACTGGCGACATCTTTTCGACGGTTGGGCAAAAGTGCAAGGCTTTAAGCCAGAACTTTATACCACCGATGGCAGCTCAGGAGAGCTGGTTTTGCGAGGCATCTCATACGAAGCATTCATTGTCACATTCCCTAAAACGACAAGAGAAAAGTTATAATACCCAAGACGCAATATCTTGTTCTTCTAAAAACTTCCTTTCTCCAAGGTCCTACGATATGGGTATGTGGAAGGCTGGGAGTCTTGCTTTGACCTCCTCAATCGTCTCAGCCGTCTCGGCCGTATCAACGACAGGTCAGGTTCTTCATTCGCAAGCGTCCGTATATATAGACGTAGGCTAGCCCTCTAACTCTAGTAGTGCGTATATTTACTAACTTTATATAATAATAAGAAATATAGTAACGCCTATAATAAGTATAATACGTCACCGTCTACTAAAAATACTACCTATTATATAGTAAATACTTCGCAGTAATAGAGCCCGCACGTATAAATATAGGCTAGTCCTCTAACTCTAGCGACGCGTATATATACTAACTTTATATAATAATAAGAAATATAGTAACGCCTACAACCTCCTATAGTCTACTATACTATAATAACTAGTCACCCCTTTATAGGCACTTAATAAATTACTTATATTAAAAACTATAAAAGTCTAGTAGTACTAAACCGCCACCTAGCCCTAAATAGGCTAGGTAGGGTAGTCCCTATAAGTTATATAATTATACCCTTATTTAACTACACAGTATTAAATCTAGCCGTATTTACCCTAACTAGTAGTAGTAAACTATAGCTAATTTTACCTTTATATAGGCATATACAGGCAATTATAAGATCTACCTCTTTATCTCTTTTTAATTAACTTTACTTACCCTACCTTTTATCTCTCCTATAACTAATCTCTAACTACGTCTAACACTAGAGTTATGCTAGTATAGCGCTAGCTAGCTACCGTATAAAGCCTTCCTACTTTAATAGTTACCTTTTACTTAATATATGCCGTAATATTATACGTACCTAACTAAATAAGCGACTTAATAATAATATAACTATAGGCAAAGCCGGACGCGTAGTATAAGGCGAACCTAAAGCTGACTAAAGATACGGATATTACCTAAGACTTTAGAATAAGCATTGAAAACTATAATAGACTAAAAGAGAAGGTTAAAGATATTATAATTAAAATTAAGCCTAAGCACGTGATATATTATGGCAACTTTATAATAATAAAAGAAGGGTACGTTAAGGAGTTTTATAAGTAACTTCTATAATTTACCAATACTCTACCGGATTGGAAACTATAGGTAATCCTAAAAATTATAGAAAGTACTTATTCTAATTATATAAGGAAGGTACTAAGTACCTCTAAGAGTAGGCATGCTCTATATAAATATATATTACCCCTAAAGACTAAAGCATAAAATAAGACGATATTACCTTAGCTGCTATATATAATATAGCCTATAGATATTACTATAACCCTACTACACAGTATCCCTTTACCTTAGCTAGTAACCTTAGTAGCGAGCAATATAATTAATATAGGAGATATTAAGATTAAAATCCAATCTATAGGCTTAATGGGTAGGTTAATAGTTAGGGTAGTTTAAGTCTTATATCTAATAAGCGGAAACCTATATATAGCTCTAGGTAAGCTATAGAAGGAACTATAAGCCTATATAGAGCTTAATACTAACGGTCCGCCTAAAAAGAATATTTATATATCGCTATAGAGATATAAAAACCTTATAATACAGTTAAAGGGCATACTTATTACAGCTCTTAGCGAAATAGCGCAAAATAGTATAAAGGAGGCCGTACTTATAGCATTACTCTTACCTCCCAGCTTAAACTCCTAAGTTACTACCACTAATAATATACCACTAGCTATTAAATCTAAGGCGCCTAGACGCGACAGATATAGCGTAAAAGACAGCTAGTAAGTCCTAATACCGCGTAAGGCTAGCGGTAAGAGTAAATTAGGGGAAGGTAAAAAGTAGAGTTATTTAGAATTAGCAGCATATAGCTCCGATAAAGATAGCGAGGGCAAGCCTATTAGATATAAGAAATTGGATAATAGTAAGACTAAATTAGGCAGATATAATAAGTGGCCTTAACTAAGATTAGTAATAAGTGCCCTGGCGGAGAATAATAAAAGCAAGCTAGCCGCGCCTAGGAAGTTAAATAGTCGTAAGGTGTTACGGAAGTAGGCATAAGCTAGAATACAATATACTAAACAGGGTAGTAATTAAAGGAAGCTACGTATGCGTAACTATACGTGGTTAATATAAAGATATTTAGATATAGAATAGAACAGAATAGGTTAGGTACGGGTATAAATAGGGGTTATAGGGGAACGTGCGTAGGTGTCTCGGGACGAACGTAAGCATGGGTTAAGAACGTTAAAACGCGCAGGGACGTGAGAGCGTGTAAGTCCCGTAACAGTACCCCCCCCTTACTTCCGAGCTCCTGCGAGGCGTGTCATGTATACCAAAAAAACCCAATACGGGAAAAAAAATTTCGTCAGCCTTCTCCTCCCTTCTACGTCCTCCGTTGCACAGGCTCCTCCAGTTTAGTCCTTCTATGTTTAATTATTAGGCTACTAACTTATTAGGCCCAAAGCATAGCCCAGCTTCTATCACCAGCTACACTCCTATTCTCACCGCTTAGAGACACATTACTAAAGCTCGTACAGTCCCTTTCTTACTTCTAGTAGCTCTACGGCCTTCCCTTCCTATACTCTAGGTCCCCCTAAAAAATTACCCTAATTTTTAGTCCAAAATGGGCGTTTTAGGCAGCATTTATCGGCCTAAATAGCAGTATAGTACGGTCAGTACGGTGTTCGTGGTCGTGGTAAGGCATATTCTTAGCAGGTTCTTATTAGTGCGGTATAGTATTTATATCATAGGCAGGTTCTTATCGGTGGCAGTATAGTGCTAGCGCAGGTTCTGTAGGCGAATCAGCACGGAGCTTATTAGTTCATATAGCAGTATAATATAAGGCTTGCCGGTTTAGGTAGCAGTACGGCTTAAAGCTTATTAGTTTAGGTAGCAGTACGGTGCCAGTGACGGGGTCGGTTCGCACACATATCGGCGCGAGGTCTTATTAATAGGTTTGGGTAGCAGTACGATGCCAGCAACGGGGTCGTCTTGTAGGCATATCGGCACGAGGCTTATTGGTTCGGGCAGCAGTACGATGCAAGCGACGGGTTCGGGGGTCTAGGGAGCGAGGCTCTACCTAGTCGTGTTCGGGTCAGGTTGTAGGCTTATTAGCACAATGGGTTATTGGGTTCGTTTCGCAGGCGTAGCGGCGCGAGGTCTTGTCGGTACGTAGGGCAGTACGTGTAGGTCGGTAGGACAGTAGTAAGATACCAGCTTCCGTGTTCGTGTTCGTTATGTAGTAGGATGCGAGCCATCAGGTTAAACCGAGGGGCAGTAACGTGCCTGTTCGTAATCAGTAGCAATAGGATGCAAGCCATTGAGGTCGCAGGCGTATCGGCGCGATATCTTGTCGGCAGGTCGTGATTCCACAGGCGTATCGGCGTGGTGTCTTGTCGTCGGGTCCGTATGCAAATCGGCACGGAGACTTGTCGTACTAGTTCAGAACCCCAGCGTCCTAGTCTACCCGCAGCCAGCAGCTCCTGTATCTACCCCGTAGGCGTAGAAAGGCATACTCCGCGACCAGTAGCCTACAGGCCCACTAGGTACGTTGAAAAGGGATCCAAATGTAGTGTTACGGAAGTAGGCACGAGCTGGAATACAATATACTAAACAGGGTAGTAATTGAAGAAGGCTACGTACGCGTAACTATGCGTGGTTGATACAAAGATATTTGGATGCAGAACAGAACAGAACAGGTTAGGTATGGGTATAAATAGGGGTTGTAGGGGAACGTGCGTAGGTGTCTTGGGACGAACGTGAGCACGGGTCAAGAACGTCAAAACGCGCAGGGACGTGAGAGCGTGTGAGTCCCGTAACACAAGGCCAACCTAAATAGAAGTAGAAAACGCCCTTAAGCAGAATTAGTAGCAGGCACCCTTATAAAAAATAGTAATAATAAGCTAGTTATACGAAGAAGGTAATTAGTAAAGGGAAGATATAACCCATCTACCTATAAGCCCACATTAGCAAGTAATAGCGGTACTAAAGAAATTACCGCAAATAACGGTAAATCGCCGCAATTTATTACCAAACCTAAAGGTATATACTAGCCTAATAATATAATAGACGACCCTACTACTATATTACTAACCGTTAATATCCCTTAAGATATTACCGCAGAGGACAGTAAATTGCCGTAACGTGCCGGTAGACATAATAATCAGTTCCTATATTACACTAACTTTAAAGACGCGGAGAGTGGAGACAAAGACAAGAATTTAGTTAATAATAGCGACTAAGACGAGGATTTAGTTAATAATAATAACTAAGACGTAGACGTAGAGGAAGAACTTAACTAGTAAACTTTCTTAGCCTAGCTCTATAAGGCCGGGAAGGACAACTTAAATAGCGTACTAGCGTACGTAATAGAGGCGGATCTTCTACTCACTCTAGAGTATTTCCTACTTATCTTATTAAAAGTACTCTCTAAGACTGCCCTAATCGAACTCCCTAATTAGAGCCTTGTATTAGGCTTTAAATTTAGCCTATACTAAGTAGTATATATAGCTTAGGCATTTAAGCAAAAGAGGACGATTAAAGGAGGCGGCATCTATATAGACGAACCTAGCACGGGCAAGACTGTATAAATGATTACTTAATGGCTAATAAACTACTTTTATTATTAGAACGTAATGGACGTTTAAGAGGCCTAAGCTGCTAGGGACGTAACCCGCTACCTACCTAAGATATATCTACTGGATTTAAAATACCTATAGGTAGCAAAGCAGCCGATTATATACTACTGCGAAGATAACTCTAAGAAGCTATACCCTATAGACCTACAGCGAGGCTACTTAGTCGTCCTTACGCTGACCCCGGGCCTGCTAGGATTCCTAAAAAACGCAAGTATAATGTTATAAGACGGCGCGATTATAAAGCGCCCTAACTCACCCTAGATTATAATTCTTGCCCCTAGCTATAATAAAGTTAAGATATTTAGTAAACTAAAAAAGGATAAATGGCTGTAAATCCGTAAGGCTCTTAAGTGGACTAATAAGGAATAATAGGAGAATGATAATAACATATATCTAGTTAGTAAGGCTCTCCTATTACACCTATAGAGTAAAGCTAGGTTTAAGAATAATTATAGCCCTACCCCTAATATAACGAAACTATTAGCGCTAAGATACTTAACCTAATTCCTTCTAATTACTACGCGAAATTATATTACCACACGACTAATATATAGGTTTATTACCACATAAACTAATATATAGAAATACCTAAATAGCTAATCCCCTAGAACGTATTAGAAATTAAAAAGTATAATATAGGTTAGGCGTATTCTCTAGGATAAATGCCACCTAGACGCGACCGGTAGAGTCTTAATATCGTTTATTAAGGATATAGTTAAGGAGTACCGCATTATATATAATTATAGCCCTACTATATAGGGTGCGTCTAGTACGCCTAATAACGGAAACCTAATATAACTAATGCGGTTTATTATAGCAGGATTAAAGAGGCTAGAGTGGGAAGAAGCTAATAAGCTAAAGGGAATAGAGTTTAAAGTACTGCTTAAGCTTAAAAAAGAAAATATCTAGCTAAAGAAGAAGGAATTTAACTATCTCTATAAGGATGCGAAGATTAACCTAGCTAGAGTAATAGTAGATAGGAAATTTAGCGAACTAGCTACATTTTTCCGTATAGTTATTCTAACGTTTTAGATATATAGAGGGGAGTTAATACTCTAGTTTAACTAGTAAAAGCTTATCCTAAAGAACAGCTATCTTAAATTAGTTATATTATAGGCCAACCCTAATAATACTAAGGTGGCTATAATTATAGCTATAGAGGACCAAGTAAGGATAGAGCAGAGGCGCTAATATAAGGAACTTTTAGCTATATAGGAGGAAGATAGCAGCAATCTAAATACTAAACCTAAGATACCAAAACTTACCTAAGCCGAGTTATATACTAACGCGAAAACGGCAGTAAGTATAGCCTAGGTTATCCAATACTGGGACTAGTATACCCCTATTATAATTAAGTCTAATAAGTCTAATAAGTCTAATAACGAACGCCTAAAAACTTAGAGTTGCATACTTAAGGACCTAATTATTACTAAGTGGACTACTAACCCACTTAGTAAGGAGTTTACCAATATGCTTAACCGCTATTTTTAATAGAACGCAAAGTTCTTTTAAGCTAAAAAAATCTGCGATTATGTTTATGTTAAAAAATAAACGGATGGTTTAGCGTATAAGATTATTATTACCACTTGCTTACCTCTTATACTAGCTTATTAGTTTAATAGGCTATATAAAGAATACGGTAAAGACAAGGTACTCCGCTATATAGCCGGTATATCCAATATTAAAAAGGCCGAGGCTAGGTAAACCTTTAATACTAATAACTCTAAGTGGATTCTACTTTATACCTTCGTATTAATTAGGCTGTCTATTAACCTATAGCGCGCAAATTATACTATTATAGTTAAGCTAAGCCATAAGCTCTTGGAGGTAAAGTAACTATTCGCTTAGATAGATTAATAAGGATAAACTAAGCCTGTCTGCTATGGTACTATTATAGCTAATTAGAAGTTAAGTATCGAGTAAAGGATATTAAAGTTAACTAAATTTACGTTATTACTACATAAGTTAGTATATAAGGAGAAGGCCAATTTAAGCTTAAAAGTAGGCTAAGGTAAGAAGGAAGACACTAAGACTATTTAATACTAATAACGATTATAAGAGTATAATATAACTATAGATAGTTCTAAATACTATATATAGCCGCTATATAGCGAAACCTATTATAATTATATAGTAGTGTATACATAGGCTAAGGGACGTATCTTCCAGTAACTTATAAGTAGTAGTGTAGCGTATATAGTAAACTTAGTTAACTAAAATATTTCTAGTATTATTATTTCTAAAAGAGCATTAACGTAGGTGATAGGGTTATGACGGTCGGCATAGTTATGACGGTCGGCTACTACCGCCTTCCTAGTTAGGCTTACTGCGAGAATGGTTTAGAACATCAAAATACTGCCCCTTTCAACAAGTGTTACGGCTCCGTGCACGTCTCCCCCTAAGCTTCATTCAGCAGAGCTCCGTGCACGTCTCCCCCTGAGCTTCGTTCGGCAGAGGTCTCGCAAAGCTCTACGGCTCCAGGCAGACGCAGAGCTTGCAACTCTATCAGGGCCTCCACAACGGCTTGTAGAGGCGTGCAAGATAGATATATTGCATAACGTAGGTAATAGGGTTATAATAGTCGGCATAGTTAACAAATGTCATCTATACGTAGTTTTGATGTTCCAAACCATTCAAATGGGCATCTGGCAGAATTTTGAAGTTCCAAACTATATGTTAATTAGGCAGGCAGTAAGCCTAACTAGGAAGGCGGTGGGGCCCCACCGTCATAACTATGCCGACCGTCATAACCCTATCACCTACGTTAAGTAGTACTAAAAAAGCCTATAAGAGATAAAGTAGAAAACTATAAAAACCTAGAGGTTAAGGATCTAATAATTATAGGACTAAGGAGCAGAGGCTAAACTAGGGATTTTAACAGTAGAAGATATTTAGGCGGACTCTATAGCAAATTTAATAGTTTAAGGATAGAGCTTATATAAATTATGGGAAATAAGGTTACTTCGCAAGGGATTATAAAGATAGTTAGAGTTACTATGCAATAAAGGGAGCTAGACTAGTAAAAGATACACATATATAAAGGGACGATAGTGTACTATAAGGGATAAAGGAATATTTAATTAGAAGCTTTGCGTTTTGTTATAATAATGCATACTAAATTTATAAAGACATTAAGTATAGCGCAAGCTATTAGCTATAGGAGCCAAAACCCTTAAAATATAAAGGAACTAACGAACTAGTTCGCAGATTAGATATTAAAGACGATAAATTTAATATAAGCGAAATATTTTATAATAATAAGGTAATGGAGGCAGCTTACTAGAAGCGTATAGACCTTAAAGATATTATAAAAGAGGTAGAGGATGATTCTACTATAGAATAGGGAATATTAGTAGGGATTAAGACCCTATTAAACACGATATCTATCGCTTTACAAGACGTAAGAAAAGTAGGACAGCGAACTACTTTAGCGCTTAATAAAGGTAAAAGGCTAAAGGCTTAAGATTCTTAAGATAAGATAAGGCATACCTAAGGACCCACCATAGATAATAACCAATAGATTAGAGTAATAGCTTAGTTTAAGGACATATAAATAAGCTTAGGATAGAGTTTCCTACAGGTATAAGACTCTTAAGACGAGATAAGTAAGATTTAAGACTTATAGGACGAGATAAAAATACTTAAGCCTAGTTAGACTAAGGTAGAAGTAAGGCTTAAGGTAAAAGCAAGCTTAGGATTAAGAATCCTATAGAACTAAAACTTTAAGATATAAGTAAGGACTATTAATAAGATTAAGAAGTAAGAAAACTTTAAAGATCTACTAGTAAGATATAAAAAGAAAGAAACCATAGAGAAATTTAGAGTAAGAATTACCTTATAGCAAGAGCAGAAACTAGATAAGAGATTTAGTATACTAGGTTATATAAGGGATAAAGCACCTATATAAAGAATTATTAATAGGCCTAGACTAGGCACACTAAGAGCTAAATAGCTTACTAAACTAGAATAAGAAGAGGATTTAGGGATTCTAACTAGGTTTAAGAAATAATATATAAAGGGCTATTACAATATAGTAATAAAAAGATACTTCCTTATAAATGAACCGTATATACTCTAAAGGCTATACTAAAAGTAGTATAGATAACGATATAATAAGTAAGAAGATTTCTATATATAGTTAGATAAGAAAGTTGTTTAAGACCACCTAATTACGGAGAAGGCTATAAGTTATATTCAAGGAGCCTTAATTATAACGTTAAAAGATCTAGAGGAGTAATTAGAGGACTAGAGAAGTAAGAGATAGATCTTAGTATTTATAAATAAAGTTATAACGCTTTATAAGGGCGCGAAGAGACTTTAAAGAAGATTTAAAGGAATAATATAAATTCTATCTAAATCTAAGGGTATAACGTAATCCACCACTAAGTGGCGGCCACCACTATATGGCGCCCCATTAAAAATTAGAAAATTCGTACTTTAATATCTCAACAACCACTTAATAATAAATTCTAATAATTTAGATTTAGACTTTTATATACACTCTGCAGCTTCTATTAAAGTTGCATAGGAATTAGTTTAGTGGTTTTTAAGATATTATAATTTGGGGGCCAAAATAAAGCTAAATCGCTATATCTTAAAAACC